>Ga0081526_100168_pt1 | contig 42822 bp, 36 predicted proteins | sample HotLakmasection2_FD_70991 | JGI IMG/M metagenome (GOLD analysis project Ga0081526, IMG submission 70991) | Hypersaline microbial mat communities from Hot Lake, Washington, USA - Section #2 (SPADES assembly) (version 2) | ecosystem: Environmental > Aquatic > Non-marine Saline and Alkaline >... | reverse complement strand
CCCTCTCCCTTCGGGCTGCTGTGTACACATAAGTTTCGGGTTGAGTCGTTGTCAGGGTTTAGATCCCCCCAACTCCCCTTAAAACTAATCCTGTGGGGATTTTAAAGGCTGCTCTGGATCGATGCGTCAGAAGCGCTCTGGTTGGATGGCCATCCTGGCCGTCCTGAATGACGCTGGATCTCAAAGTCCCCCAGAATTGGGGGCTTAAAGCCTTCCGGGCATACCAGAAAAGGGGGCGAACAGCACTGAAAGACTTCACAGGCAACTTGTGTGTAAGTAGGTGGACATCAATATGTAAGTAGGTGGACATCAATAAACGATGTCGTAGGGGGCTGTGAGGCGAAGCCGTAACGCACCATGCCCCAGGGATTTGATGCGTTACGCTGGTGCTAACACATCCGACAAATAATTAAGCCCATCTACTTATTAGGTAGCCCTTTGGGCGAAAGAGTTGGGGGATGTAGAGCTTGCTGTTCCCGGAGGGTGGGCGGATCGGTATCGAGACTTATGCCGCCGAGGACTAGTCGCCCTTGCAACTGGATGGGCGCTCAACCCAGTGACAGCACCGTACCCAGGATGCTGCCGAGGGCGATCAATAGGGCCAGTCCCAGAGCGACATAGGGCCAAAAGACGGCTACCGATGGTGAAGTTTGACCGCTGCCCTCAAAATTTTCTTGCTGAGGTGACCGTAGGTGGCGGGCACCCCCTTGCCAATTGGACGATCGCCCGAGTTCCGATTGTCGGATCAGTGATCGCTCCGACGGTGCATGTTGCGCGATGATCGCCGCCACATCCCGCGATCGCACCTGGCTATAGCTGATCTGAGCGGGCAATACCGTCACCATTGGCCCATTCCCACAGTGGCCTATGCAGCCCGCTGGCACCACGCCTATCCCAGGCGACTGGTATGCCTCAAAAGCCTGAAGGACCTTAGCTGAACCGTCTTTTCGGCAAGTGGTGTGTTGACAGACGCGGATCTCCAACTCAGGCATCGGCAGGATGGCGCGATCGCCCCGAGCCAACTCGGGATCAGGGCGATCGCTTTCATCAAAAGTCGGGGGCATACGGATCATCTATCGCTGGCGCAGGAGCGGCTCCCTTTAGAACCTATGCAGAACCATAGGGTGGGCAGCGCCCACCAGCATTGACTCAGGGAGTTGGATAGGCTCTTAGGAATGAGGATCAAATAATATCCCAATTGTTGGGGCAGGCATCTTGCCTGCCTTGGAACAGCCGAGACGGCTATCCCAACATTCAATTCTCATTCCTTAATACCCAACCATCAACGGATTGAGCACAAGAGAGCAACGCCCCAGAGGAAGGTTAAGACAGCGGAGCGCTGGTGCCATTGTCGCCCACGATCGCCTTCATGCCCTCCAGCGTAGCGGGAATAGAGCGTGGATCCATAAACATGACCTTGCTGCTGCCGCTTTCGCCGATTTGCTGGCCCATCTCCAGATAGTGTTGCGCCAAAAGGAACTGCAGTGCCTCTTTGGACTGGGGGTCGTTGCGGAGCTTGTCGGCAATGATAGCCATGGCTTCAGAGGTTGCCTGGGCCTTCAGCACGGCCTCCTGACGCAAAGCCTGAGCCTTGAGCACGATCGCTTTTTGCTGAGCTTCAGCGTCCAAAATCGCGGCCTTTTTGCCGGATTCTGCTGCTAACACCTCTGACTCCGCTTTACCTTTGGCCGAGTTTACCGCCGATTCCCGTTCCCCTTCCGAGGTCAAGACAGCAGCCCGTTTGCGCCGTTCCGCCGCCATTTGCAGTTCCATCGAATCCTGCACCGCCTTGGAGGGCATAATGTCCCGCAGTTCTACCCGCGTCACCTTGACGCCCCAGGGGTCGGTAGAAATGTCCAATTCCCGCAGCAAGGATTCGTTAATTTCTGAGCGGGCGGTGAAGGTTTCGTCCAGTTCGAGTTGGCCCATTTCGGCACGAATTTGGGTGAGCACCAAGTTCACCATCGCCGCTTGTAGATTTTCGACCTTGTAGTAGGCCTTTTCCATATCCACGATGCGCCAGTACACCACCGCATCCACCGAAATCGATACGTTGTCGCGGGTAATACAGGACTGCGGCGGCACATCCAACACCCGTTCACGCACGGTTTGTTTGAACACCATTTTGTCAATGACGGGGACGATGAAGTTCAGTCCGGGGGTCAGCTTTTTGCCGTTATAGCGTCCCAGCGTTTCCACCAACGCCTCATCGCTTTGGTTGACAATCTTGACTGAGCTGGCAGCGATGCCGCCGCCCAACGCCAACACAAACAAAAAACCAAGGGGATTCATAGTTAATTTCCTCAACAATGGGGAATGCAAACAAACTGTAGAACCGTAACATCGCCGGCCATCGCTAGTGGAGACTGTGTTCCGGCATGATCAGCAAAGTGTTGCCCTGGCGGCCAATGACAATCACCGGTTCGTCGGCCCCGATCGCGGCGTCCCGGTCTTCACAACGGGCTTGCCAGGAGTTGCCTTCGTACAACACGCGACCGGGTTGACCAGGGGCGATCGCCGTCAACGTCCGGGCTTCGGTCGAGTCGGCCAGCGTGTAAGGGGTGCGCTTCTGGACGAATCGCTGCAACGCCCAATTGGCTAGCACTGAGAGCACCATCCAGAGGGCTACCTGAATCGTAAAATTGGGGACGATCAGGGCTACCCCAGCGACCACTAAGGCACTCACCCCGAGGGTCGCCTCAATAAATGCCGTGGGCAAAAACAGCTCCATCAAAAACAGCACTGCGCCCACCATCAACCAAAACAAAGGAAGACTCATAGCCTGCCATCAAGGTAAAATCGTTAATTACCCCCCAACCGGCATCCAGTATCGCTCCTAGAACATCGGTTAGGGGGTGGAGCATGGAGAGCGTCAGCCCGCGGGCATTCCCGATCACCGGGGCAAGTTCAGCCGCTGCCGTCAGGGCCAGACCTTGAGCGCACGGTGGGTCAAGATATTGACACCGAGGCGGGAATTAACTCACTGATCAAGGAGATCTCCATCGCCATGACCCAGTTTTCCTGAAATCGGCTAAAAATAGCCACCGCTCCTGTGCCTGAGGGGAAATGCTGCCGTCGCCGGTCGCTCCCAAAGAGCAAAATCGTCATGCTTCTTCAATATGATGGCGCTGTTTTTCAGATGTCACCTACAATCAGCACAATTCGTTTAGGTTTGGGGCGCAACGCTAAATGTGCCGCCAATTCCGTGAGCGAAAACGGAAAGATCCACTAGGATTAATCTAACCTTGGCCCCAGTGGGCTGAGGTCAATGAATAGCAGTGTTGTGATGGGCTAGGCCCTCTAAACCAATGACAATGAGTGCAGAGCGAGTTGGGACGCAAACGCGGGTGTGTCTTTGGGCCGTGGGGCCAGGGACGGAAGCTGTCGCCGTGGGCGAAACGGTGGGCGATCGCTACGAAGTCATCGCCCCGCAAATCTGGAAAGACCTGAAGCCCGAGGTGCCGCCCCAAACGCCCGACACGATTCCCGCTTCGGTGCTGCCCTATCTCAAAGCCCATCGCCATCGGGTGCATGTGCCGGGGGTCTATGACGTGGTGGCTCGACCTGCCGGGAAACCGCCCTGGATCTTGCTGGAAAATGCTCCAGTGAATGCTCGCTCCGGTGAACTTTTTCCCTCTTTGACGAGTCGCTGGGAGAGGGGGTCAGCGGCGCGGCAAATGTCCTGGCTCTGGCAGCTCTGGCAACTCTGGCAAGCACTGGCACCGCTAGGCGTAGCGACGAGTCTGCTCACCCCGGACCACGTGCGGGTCGAAGGCTGGCGAGTGCGGCTGCTCCAGTTTACCCCCGACCCGGCTCCACCGACGCTGAAGGATTTGGCAAACTGCTGGGAGCCGCTGGTGGCCTTGGCTCAGCCCGCGACCGTCCCATCCCTGGCCCACGTCCTTGAGCTGATGAAGGCTGGCGACCTGGCTCCGGAGCAACTGACGGTTGACCTCAACTATTTATTGCTGAAAGAATCTGCCCCTTACCGCCCCCGTTTTCGCATCGCCGGAGACACCCACCCCGGTCCTCATCAGACCCGCAACGAAGACGCCTGCTACCCCGTCGGCGAGCAGCCCGAAATTCCGACTCCGCGCGTGGTGATCGTGTGTGATGGCGTCGGCGGTCACGAAGCCGGAGAAGTCGCCAGTCAAATCGTGGTGCGATCGCTGCAACCCCAACTCCAGGGGCTCTTGGCGGAGTGTGGGCGCGAGGAAACTGCCGTGCCACCGCAGATCATTGCCCAACAAATTGAGGCGGCGATTCGCGTGGTCAATGACCTGGTGAATAGCCAAAACGATTTGCAAAGCCGTAGCGAGCGGCAGCGGATGGGGACCACGCTGGTTATGGCGCTGGTCGTGCCTCAGCGCCTCAAAACGCCCCAAGGCTGGATTCAGGTGGAAGAACTCTACATCGCGCAGGTGGGCGACAGTCGCGCCTATTGGATCACGCCTGACTACTGTCACCTGCTCACCATCGATGATGACATTGCTGGCCGCGAAACCCTGGCCGGTCAAGCGTTTTACAGTGCTTTGCGCGATCGCCCCGCGGCCGGTTCCCTGACGCAGGCGATCGGCACCCGCAATAGCCACTATCTCACCCCCCACGTTCAACGCTTGATCTTGGATGAAGAAGGCGTGCTGCTGCTATGCTCTGACGGTCTGAGCGACCACAGTCAAATTGAGAACGCCTGGGCGAACTACATCGGTTTAATTACCAAAGACATTATTGCCCTACAATCAGCAGTCGATTCTTGGATTGAGTTGGCGAATCAAAAGAATGGTCATGACAATGTGGCCGTGGTCTTGATGCACGCCAAACCCCTGACCGACCAAGCCTTCGGCGCAACTCCAGAAGCCCCGGCCGACGATGCCGCCCCAGTGGCCGACGATGACCTCACCGATGCGTCTAAAGCCCTGCTCTATGGCGAAGAAGATGCGGAAGCCACGACCGACACCGCTGATACCGTGATCAAAGTTGGGGTAGTCCCTCGCTGGTGGGTCATCACCATCGCCACAGGGATTCTGTTCTTTGCTGGGGTGCTGGGTTGGTGGGTGGCCGGTCAGCTCGCTTCGGGTCCCGCCGACAGTGAAATTGAGTCAGTGGAGTAACGTCTCCCCTCGGCATGATTAAATATCACCGCCTGAATTCTGCATTCCGCCATGACTCATCGTGGCCGGTGGTAGGCGATCGCGCCGGGCGTTGATCTAAGCAGCAATCTCACTGATGATAAGAGCGATAGGAGCGAGCGAGGGGGAACCATGACGGCGCTGATGCTGTTTACCGATCTAGATGGCACGTTACTAAATAGCGAAAGCTATGCCTACGATGCCGCGCTGCCGGTCTTGGCAACGCTCAAGCAGCAAGGCATACCGGTGGTGCCGGTGACTAGCAAGACGCGGGCCGAGGTGGAAACGCTCATCCAGCAGATCGGGCTGACCGATCCCTTTATCGTCGAAAACGGCAGCGCCATCTATATTCCCCGCGACACCTGTCCGTTTGAGCTGCCCGCGGGGGAAGATGACGGGCCGTATCGGGTGGTGGCGTTGGGGGTGGCCTATGTCATGGTCCGTGCGGGCTTGAAAGCGATCGCGCAAGAACTGGGGCGTCCCCTCAAGGGCTTTGGCGACCTCTCGGTGGAGCAAGTGCAGCAACTCACGGGGCTGGCTGCCGCCGATGCCCATCAGGCCAAAATGCGCGAGTTTACCGAGCCTTTCCTCACGCCCAAAAACACCCCGCCCGAAAAACTGACCGCAGCGGTCGAAGAGATGGGCTTCAAAGTAGTGGTAGGCGATCGCTTTTCGCATTTGATTGGCGGCGGTGCGGGTAAGGGCATTGCCGTGCGTCAACTGGTCGAATGTTATCGGCCTACATGGCCGCCAGGCGAACCGATCGTCACTATTGGTCTGGGCAACAGCCCCAACGATTTAGCCATGCTCGAAACTGTAGATCACGCCATCGTCTTGCCAGGGGCATCCGGGCCACATCCCCAACTGAGCGATCGCGGCTGGCTCATTGCTCCCCAACCGGCTCCCGCAGGCTGGGCCGCAGTCGTTACTCAGGTACTGGCGCAGTATCAAACCGCCTAGCGGCAACCGCGATCGCTGAGTTCTGTGGCGCGATGCCCTCGCGGCAAGGCTCATTGATTTTTGGGGAGGCGGCGTTTGGGCGCAGACTGGGGAGCCTGCGATCGCCCCTTGGTTTGGCTGATGATGGCACTTGCCGCTTGCACGACGGCGGGGTCGGCATCCTTCAGCGCTCGCTGGAGCAATGGCAACCGTTTAGCAGATTTCACTTGCGCGAGGGCCTGCACGGCTGACAGCCGCACCTGGGGGACGGGATCCCGTGCTAATCGCCCCAACACGGGAAACCAGCGAGCCTGGGCCGGAGCCCCAGCGGTCGGCAGAATCTTCGCGATCGCCTTAGCCACTTCACTGCGCGTATCGGCGTCTGGCGAGTAGCTGGCAGCCAGCACTGCATTGGGGTCGCTAATCTGAACGCTGGTTTCTAGCGCTTTGGCAGGGCTTTTGCGCGGCTCATCGGGAACTAGCGGACTGGGCATCACTGACTGCGGCATCGGAGCCGGAGCCGTGGCGGTCACAGGCGGTTCAGAGATTTCTGGGGTGGGGGGTTTGGGGGTCGGGGTGGGCAACGGTGCGGTCGGAATGGTCGAGGCCGGCGGCGGCGAGGCCATTCTACCGGGGGCAGTAGATGCGGCTGGTGGCGGAGCTGAGGTAGGGGGTGTAGATGCGACTGGGGCTGAGGTGGACCGGCCCGCAGACTGAGCCTCTGTCCCATAGTCTTTGCGCAGTTGTTCAGTGGCTTCCCGCAGTCGTCGTTCGTGTTCTGACTCAGCGAGGGCCAGTTGCCGATGCAGGTCTTGCACAGCCGCTGATTGAGTGGCCGTTTTTTTGGAGGTGAGAAAGTAAGCGATCGCTGCTCCCAGCGCGATCCCCACTATGAGTCCAATCACAAAGCTCATTTCGCCAACCTCGACACAACATTCTGCACAGCTGATTCGAGGCTTAGTTTACCGCGAAGGGCGACTGGTCTTCATGCGCAGAGTAATGGCCTCGTTCTCACAACGGCCATGCTGCCGGGAAGGGAAGTGCACTTAGGAATGAGAATTAAATAAGTTGGGATAGCCGTCTCGGCTGTCCCCAGGCAGGCAAGATGCCTGCCCTAACAATTTGGAGGTTATTTGATCCTCATTCCTTAGGAGATCTCCAGGAACAAAAACACCGGGCTGTGGTGCATGACGCGGCGCTTTAGCGGAGCCATGCCCATAGGGCTATATGACACCCTACAAGTGGGAAATTCTTTTCCAGAGATCTTCTTAAGTAACAGACCCAACGCAGCAACGCTGTTTGTCGGGATTTCGCATAGCCCAACACCAACAGTTAGAGACCTTCTGTTTGAGCAATGCCCTCAGCTGGCATGAGGCGCACGTCAAGGACCGATAAGAGGCGCTAACGCCTCCCCCTGCCGGCTATGCACCCCGCCGCCGCCGCCCAGGGGTCGCTTGATGCTGTCGGGCTTCTTATTCACCAAGCCATTCAGACCGGCAGTTGATTGCCAAACTCTTTTTCTAGCGTGCCGCCACTTGCCCTACCGATCGCTGGGAGGGCTGCCAAAAGTCGATATCCGGCCCAACTGGAACAATGCCGGTGGGGTTCACGGTTTCGTGGCTCTGATAGTAATGGCGCTTGATGTGATCTAAGTGCACCGTATCCGCAATGCCGGGCATTTGAAACAGTTCGCGCACATAGCCCCAAAGATGGCGATAGTCCACCAGGCGCTGGCGGTTGCACTTGAAATGGCCGAAATAAACGGGATCAAATCTGACCAAGGTGGTGAAGAGCCGCCAGTCGGCTTCCGTGAGGCGATCGCCACACAAATAGCGATGCGTTTCCAAGCGATGCTCTAGCCAGTCCAACGTTTCAAACAGGGGCTCCACGGCTTCTTCATACGCTTGCTGAGTGGTAGCAAACCCGGCTTTGTAAACGCCATTGTTGACCGTGTGATAAACGCGATCGTTGATCTCATGAATCTCCGATCGCAGGTCTTCCGGATAGTAATCCCCCGGAGTCGCCCCCAACTCATCAAACGCCCTGTTAAACATGCGAATGATTTCGGCTGATTCATTATTCACGATGGTATTTTGCTGCTTGTCCCACAGCACGGGCACCGTTACGCGCCCGGTGTAATTAGATTTCGCTGCCGTATAAATCTGATGCAGATAATCGGCATCCATGAGGGGATCAGGGATTACCCCCTCGCCCGATTTGAAGGTCCAGCCATGATCGCCCATAAACCAGTGCACCACCGACAGGTCAATCAGGCTCTCTAGTCCCTTAAGTCGGCGAAAGATCAGCGTGCGATGCGCCCAGGGACAAGCGTAGGCAACGTAGAGATGATAGCGACCAGGTTCGGCCTTAAAGCCCCCTGCGCCATTGGGACCAGGACTGCCATCGGCGGTTACCCAGTGGCGAAAGGACGATTCTTCTCGCTTAAAGCGCCCGCCCGTGCTGTCAGTGTCGTACCAGCGATCGCGCCATTCCCCGTCAACTAACAATCCCATGTCGATGCCTGCTCCTATGCGGATTCACCGTTTTGCATGGTAACGCTGTCGGCAGTGCAGCTACATCTATCCAAAGCCGCGTCAACTTCGGGGGAGCTTGGCCCCCGGCAAGCCATACGCCGCTCCGCTCACAAGCTTCAAATCTCGTCGCCTTGCACCCCCTGCACGATCCGCGAGAGCTCACTCTTTTCATCCACGGCGATGCGCGTGGGCGAACCGCTGATGACCCGTTCCAAATTGCGGAAGGAATCCTTAATATCGGGACCTTCGTCGGTAATCTGATATTCACGGATGCCCTTGTCATGCCAGGAACCGCGCATCTTAAAGACGTTGATGGCCCGAGACATTTCGCCCCGCACTTCCACATATTGCAGCATCAAAATGGTGTCAGTGATGGTGGAGATATGGGACTCGGTGATGGAGTGCAGCCCCATAAACTGCTCAGTGGTATTGGTGAAAAAGCCAGTAATTTCTTCCTGCTTGGCGTACCCTGTCACGCCGATCACAAATTGCCGGAAGGAACTATTGCTCACGCCGCGATCGAGGGCCGACAGCGAATCGATCGCAATCCGCGACGGTTTGAACTCAGAAATCTGCGATTTGATGATTTGCAGGTGGTCTTCCAAGCCGGCTGACTCAGGATACGCACACAAAATTTTCAGCAGGCCCCGCTCTTCGAGATCTTCAAAATCGATCCCCCAAGAGGTGGCATTGCGCAACAGTTGAGCCCGCGATTCTTCATAGGCAAACAAGATCACCTTTTCGCCGCTGGCGCAGCCGTTTTCCAAAAACTTGCTGACCAGCAGCGTTTTGCCGGTGCCCGTTGCGCCCGTCGCCAAAATGATGGAATCGCGGAAAAAGCCACCGCCGCACATTTCATCCAGCGTCTTAACGCCCGAAGACACCCGCACGTTGGACGATCGCTGAGTCAGGCGCATCGCCCCTAGCGGGAAGATGTTGATCCCCTCATCGATGATGGTGAAGGGATATTCCCCTTTCATGTGGGTGGTGCCGCGCAGCTTGAGGATCTCGATGGTGCGTCGCCGTCGCTCCCCTTCCAAAACGTTGCGGACAATCACCACGTTATCCGACACAAATTCTTCGACGCCGTAGCGCGCGACCGGACCGTACTCGTCGACCCGCTCGGTGGTCATGATACTGGTGACGCCCATCAACTTGAGTCGGGCCGACAACCGAAAGATTTCTCGCCGCACGACCGAAGCCGCATCATATTGCTGAAAAACAGCGGTCACTGAGTCGATGGACACTCGTTGCGCTTTGTACTTACGAATGGCGTACTGGATCCGCTCAATCAACGCCGATAGGTCAAAGTTGCCCACCACGTCTTGCCCTTCGGGATCAGGAGAGGCATCCAAAATGAACAGCTTGCCCTCATCAATGAGCTTTTGGAGATCCCAACCAAAGCTAAGGGCGTTTTTGACGATGTCGGCGGGCGATTCTTCAAACGTGACAAACACGCCCGGTTCGTCAAAATGGACAATCCCTAAATACAAAAACTGCACCGCCATGAGGGTCTTGCCGGTGCCCGAAGTGCCGCTCACCAATGTCGTGCGTCCGACGGGCAAACCGCCGTGAGTGATATCGTCAAACCCCTCAATCAGGGTGCGAAGTTTGGCAATGCTATTGGAGCGCGTAATCGAATAAATATCAATCTTATTAGAAGGTTGACTCATGGAATTGATGAAACAGCCTTTTTATTAAATGGACTTGGTGCTTAAAAAAAGTTCGGTTCAGCACCTAAGCGTAACGCGATCGCGGCACATTGAAAACTGCCCAGATCAATCTTATCCGGAGTGATGGAATGCCCTGAGAAGCCAACATTGGGCGGAGGTCACTGAAATGTCGGCTGAAGGATACCGGAATGAACCAGAAATGCCCTTCGCCGCATTCATTTAGGGGAAAAGCGATCGCTGGCTAATTATAGAGATCATCATCGCGCAGCTCTTCGTAGAGCAAATCTAACCCGATTAAGACCCGCTCGCGATCGGACAAATCACCAATAATTTTGCGCACGGGCGGGGGCAGAATTTTGGCGAGCGTTGGGGTGGCGAGAATCTTGTCTTCTTCAGCGAGTTGAGGATTTTTGAGGACATCAATCACCTTCAGCGCGTAAACCCCCTGAAACTCTTGTTCCAAAATCTGATTGAGGGTTTTGAGCGCCCGTACTGAGTTGGGAGTATTCCCCGCAACGTAAAGCTTAAGGACGTAAGTTTTTTTTGCAGTGGTCATTGATGGATCAACCGGAATAGGGAACAAAAGATTGAGATAGCTAAATTATGGCGAGTGATGACACATTTGGAACGCAAGTGGAGAGGATTGCCAAAGGTCACGAGTCATTGTGCAATCAGCAAATCTCGATGGAGGTTGAACGATGATTAAAGAGCGCTATGCCGAGGGCGAGGGCATCATCGCCTGGTGTCACCTGGCTTCTCATAGGCAGCAACCCGCAATTATTAACCAGCCTATCAACGCCGACTGCAATATCCCTCGAACCCATGATTTTCTTCGGATTTATCGGCAATCAGGCGCTGTGGAGGGAGACGGTTGCTCCTGGCCAGTCTCTTCAGACATCAGCACCGGAATCAATTGCCACTGGAGGGGGCATCCCGCCTTTGCCGGGAGCGACTGGCCTCAGGACTGAGCGATCGTCGCCCTTAGAGTCCTTTGGCTGGCCTGACTCACCGCCATCGGACCCACTGCCCCCTTATCCTTCAGGGCGCTCACGGGGAATGGAGCGGCGATACATCTCACACAGATGGGCAATGACATCAATGAGCGTCAGTCGGTAGTCCAGCAAAATCTCTTCACTGCGACCTTCTAGTTTGAGTTGTTTGGCAAACGTTTCCATCAGGTCCATATGCATCTCCACAACTTTGGAAACTGAAATGTCTGCGAAGAATGCCGTATTGACTAAGCTATCGATTCGGTCATTGAGATGACCGTCGTCCTTGAAGTAACTCAGAACCAACACTCGGTAGTCTTTTCTCAACTGGTCAAAGAGCGCCGTACGCTGCTCTGGTGATAAGTTGCGGACAAAGTTACGGGGGTCACGTTTGTAAAAAACGCCAAAATATCCCAGCCGCTCCCGCAGTTTTTCGGCCAGTCGCTGTTGCTGGAGACTGAGGGTAAACGAAGTTTTGGTCTCTGTGAGGGGCGCGATCGCCCGCTCCGTCGACTGAGAATAGGGCAGCGTTAAAAACTGGCTAATAGCTTGCTGAATGTAATTATCCAGTTGTACGAGGTCGGCTTGGACGATGCAAATCACTTTGTCATGGTAGCCTGACGCCAGGGTTTGACAACTAGAAGACACTTGCCAAGACTGCTGGGTAGCCTGGTCAGCGGCCTCGGCGATCGCCCCATGCTGCACCAATAAAACCGGCAGCAGAATGTCCCGACTTTTCAAATGCTCAAGGAACTGAGATAAATCGGTAGAAAAACCAAGCACCAGGCAATCAACTCGATGGCGATTTTGCCCCACCCACTCTAAAAATGAATTCACCGCAGTGTCCGTGTGAATCTCATAAGTATGTTTATCCAACCGGGTTTCTAGGGCTTCGCGCAACTGGTCATGTAGGATCAGGCCACCGATTAAAAAATAGGAATGCAAGGGTTCAAACTCTCTCAATAATCAAGAACTCGGCTGTGGAGAAATAAAGAGAACTAATATCGTTGACGACCATAATCAATACTTTGCTAGCAGGGATACCTTGATCCCCGTAGGACAAGACTGATAGACAAACAGTCATGAGCCCAGACATCAGATCAGCCGACGATCGGTAGTCAGCTTGCAGAAGCCTGGTGCTGCCACTAGAGTACAGGCTTTATACTTCTTTAAGTTAATCGTACTGCATGGATTCTTCGATGTAACTGGAGGCAATCATTAGTTAAGTCAAAGCTTGGCGGCATTTGGGGGCGGAGTCAGGTACATCTGATCGCTAGAAGTCGGGATAGGCCAACTCATTTTTACTGAGTTCGATGTGAAATGCTATGACGGGGGTTAAGCCAGTCTCCCACGCATAATTATCCAGTCGAGCGGGTGATCCGTGAGCAATCGCCGGTCGCCCAGTGGTGATGGAGTGACTCAGCGACAGGGGGCGATCGTTCCATTAGGATCTTAGGCACAGCAACTTTGTTATCTCATTATTTTTGTCAACTGAGGCAGCATCGGACATGACTTTGCCATCTCTGGCTGAATTTATCCGATTGATTCCTGCTAGCGTCTTATCGGACTCTCCGAATCGTTGGTTGGACAACTGCCTGGAAAGTGGAGCCGATCACCTGGTTTTACTAGATGAGAACGGTTTTCCCTGCTACGGGATCACCCTCCATCAGATTTTGAACGTAGTTAATGTGGCGGCAGTCTCACCATCGCGATCGCGCTACTCCTCCGAGGTGCCAGCGGCATCGACAGACGCTCTAGGATGGCTAGATCAGGTCACCCTGCCCCTGGCGTTGATCGACCTCAACACGCCAACCGCCACCGCCGTGCAGCAGGTCGCAGAGGCTCCAGAGCGCTGCTGGGTGGTGGTTGATGCCCAAGAACACTATCAAGGTCTGCTCGATAAACCTAAGCTGTTGGCCATGGCGTTGCGATCGCCGCCGGGGGAAACCTCACCCACAGAACTATCACCCACCCCCCAGCGAGAAAATCAGACATCTCGCAGCAACACCGCCCTGCTGACTTACTTAGGGCACGAACTCAAAACCCCACTGACCTCATTGCTCGGACTCTCCAGCCTGCTCAAAATCGGTGGCGACAACCTCACATCGCGCCAAAATCGCTATGCCAGCCTGATTCAGCAGCACTGTCGGCGCTTGGCCACCTGGGTCAATACCCTGATCGACCTCGGGCGCATCGAAAGCGGCTCACTGCGGCTCGTCCCACAGATGGTTAACTTGCCCTCAGTGTGGGCAGAAGCCTACGCCCAAGCCGCTGTGAGGGCCGGTCTAGAGCAAGCCACACCGCCGCTGCCAGCACCCACCGTTTTACTCTCTACCCACCAACCGTTGAACCTAGTCGCCGACCCCACCCGGTTGCAGCAAATGCTGAGTTGCTTGATGCAGTCGGCCCTGGTCAATCCAGACAAAGCTTCCATTCCCCTCAGCATTCTGCTGTGGAATCAGTGGATTGGCTTTGTGGTCGAAGGGGTTGATGACCCCTATGCCCTAGAGCATCTTTCCCAAGCCATGTTTTTGCTGCCGTTTGCCGAAACCCCGCTGCCCGCCACGCCGATCGCTGCGGAAATGGGGCACTGGCTGGAGTGGCTGCTAGTACGCAAACTCGCCCAGTTGCATCAAGGCGAATTAGTGATGACGGTGCATCAGTCGGCGATGATCTACCCAACCCTGTTACTACCGATTTCCCCGTTGCCCGCTGCGACCCGCAGTAGTCGGTTTTTGCTGGTGGTGGCTCCCCTCCAGTTAGAGTCGCTAGACACGCTTTGGCAGCAGGCCAATCAGCTCAACTACCAACTCTTGATTACTCCCCATCCCAAGGATGCACTGGAAATTGTGGAGCATCTGCCCGTGGCGGCGGTGCTGGTTTTGCTGCAATCTCACCAAATGCGGGAAGATTTGCAAGCCTTGAAAACGGCTTTGGATCATCCTGGCAGCTTATTGATTGCCCTGGTGCCCCCCCACCTGTCAGCCTACCTAGGAGAATTGCCGGTCGATCGCGAGTTGTTGTGGCCGACCGATCGCCTTGGTAGCGTCTTGTTGCAGCCCCCATCGGCCATGCCTGCGCCCAATCGGTTGACGATTTTGTATTTGCGATCGAACGAGCAACCCCAACCCAACAATCCCAAATTTCCCCACATTTTCCATGATTTTGGCTGTCGGGTATTGGAAGTCGACGACCTCGAACAAGCCAGCCTCCTGCGCCGCGTTTGGCAACCGGATGTGGCTGTGCTAGATCCAGCGATCGCGGCTCCGCAAGCCTATTTACAGACCCTGAGCCAGATGGGTGAGTTGACGTCTCTGCCCCTCATCACCTTGACCATGACCGCCACTCAAGCCGCCCACACCCTTCCCAACCTCTCCGTCTATCCCTGTTTGGTCGAAGAAGCCTCCTGGAGCACTCCGGAATCGACAGAGCGCATGTCAGCCTGGCTCATCCAGGTCTTGCAGGTGGCCGCTACGGCAGGCGATGCCGGTAGTGGGGGGAGAGCCTGAGTAGCGGCAGGCATGATGCGCCTGCTGTGACGTGGCTTAGGAATGGAAATCAATAAGTTGGGGTAACCGTCTCGGCTGTCCCCTGTCCGGTTCGGTCTATTCTTTGCGGAAATGGGATGTTAAATGGTCCTCATCTCTTAACTAGTGGATCAGCCGTTGGGCCGCCCCCGCTGTTTGTCATAGCTGTTTGGCATAATTGGGGGCATCGCCGCCGGAGAATGATTTGTCAGATTTATTGCCTGTTAACGCCGTAAGTAGATGGGCTTAATTATTTGTAGGATGTGTTAGCGCCAGCGCAACGCATCAAATTCCTGTGGAATGGTGCGTTACGGCTTCGCCTAACAGCACCCTACAACATTGTTTGTTTATGCCCACCTACTTACCAGCTCTAAATGCCTTAGTAGAGGGGCTAGACCAAGTTCTGAATGCCAGCGTTAATGCTTTGGAGCACACCCTATTTTTTAGTATTGGGGGCTTGCCACTCATCATTCTGTGGTTGCTCATCGGGGCGACTTATTTCACCCTGCGCATGGGTTTTATCAATGTTCGGGCCTTTAAACATGCGATTGATGTGGCCCTGGGGCGTTACGACGACCCCAACGAACCGGGTGAGGTTAGCCACTTTCAGGCGATCGCGACGGCGCTATCCGCCACGGTGGGGTTGGGCAATATTGCGGGGGTCGCGATCGGCATTCAACTAGGCGGCCCCGGAGCCGTGGTGTGGATGACCCTGGCTGGCTTTTTGGGCATGTCAAGCAAGTTTGTGGAATGCACCCTGGCCCAGCAATATCGCCTCATCCGCGACGATGGCACAGTGGCTGGGGGGCCGATGTATTACCTGTCTCAGGGCCTCGACCAGCTGGGGCTGAAACCCCTGGGACAAATCCTGGCGCTGACTTTTGCGCTGCTCTGTGCGGTTGGCGCACTGGGGGGCGGCAATATGTTTCAGGCGAGTCAAACCCAGGCGGCGATCGCCCACGTGTGGCCCCTCTTGGGCGAGTATCCAGGGGGCTACGGGATCATTTTGGCGACCCTGGTCGGTTTGGTGATTATCGGCGGCATTCAGCGCATTGGCACGGTGGCGGGCACCATTGTGCCGACCATGGCCAGTCTGTACGTTCTGGCGGGAATCTGGGTGATTTTGGCAAATCTGCCTGCCGTGCCCGGTGCGATCGTCCTCATCACCCACGAAGCCTTTAGTCCTCAAGCCGTCGAGGGCGGCATGATTGCGGTGCTGGTGCAGGGTATTCGGCGGGGGCTGTTTTCTAACTCGGCGGGGGTCGGGTCGGCGGCGATCGCCCACGCTGCCACCCGCACTAAAGAACCCGTACGCGAAGGAATCGTGTCTTCTTTGGAACCGTTTATCGACACCATCGTAATTTGCAATATCACTGCATTGGTCTGCGTAGTCACCAATGCCTATCAAGCGGCCCCCGATACCGCCCTCGGGTTTGAACTGGTCGTGATCGCCTTTGGTCAAGAAGTGGGGGGCTTTTCGCTGCTGTTGACCGTCGCCGTCTGCCTGTTTGCCTTTTCCACCATCATTTCCTGGGCCTATTACGGCGAGCAGTGCTGGCGATATTTAACCGGCGATCGCTTTTCCCTGTCCTATCGAGTGGTTTATGTGGCATCCACCTTTGTTGGCACCGTCACCCAACCCAGTGCCGTCCTCGCCTTTAGCGACATGATGCTGTTTGCGATCGCCATTCCCAATCTGCTGGGGTGCATGTTGCTCTCTAACCAGGTCGCCGCCGCCCTAAAGGATTATTGGCAACGATTGATCGCCGGTCAGATGCCCGTCCACGGCGTCAAGCTGTAGCGTCTCACGGAAATGCCCCAAAGAGTCCCCAACGGCGGCATCAGTCCCCCCGCCCAGCAACCTGCCACCCCCAGTGAGCCTCGACCTAGTTCATGAACAGTATCGCGCCACTCCAAACCTGAAAAGTGGCTGCCAAAACCCCGGATACCGAGCGATCGCGCCATCCTGTATCGTGGCGATCCGATACGTTCAGCAAGGGCGAGGCATCATCCAGCCACCCTCATACCCAAGCCCTATAGGCAGGCTTTACCAACCCACTCTCACACCTAGCCACCCCATGCTCTCCCCCATCCTCCGCCGCTACTGGCCCCTCCTCACCCTCCTGCTCGGCCTGCGGCTCATCTTCTGGCTGGGTGCCTTCCCCAACCCTGACGAGGCGTACTACTGGCTGTGGGGGCAGCACCCCGACTGGTCGTATTTCGACCATCCGCCGTTTCATGCGTGGGTGCAGGGGGCGTTTGCGGCAGTGTTGGGGCGATCGCACTTCGTCCTCCGACTCCCTAACCTGATCACTACGGGCCTGCTGTTCTGGCTGTACTGGGTGATCTGCCACCAGCTTTACGGGCGACAGGGACGCAATGCGTTTTGGTTAACGGTGCTGCTGGTGCTGACCTCGCCGTTATTTTTTTTGTTTTTGGCGATGGCGTGGCACGACCACTGGCTAGTGTGGTTCGGCACAGCGGGGAGCTACTGTCTGGTGCGGTTTCTCAGCGGCGATCGCGCCAAATCTGTCCCCTGGCTGTACGGGGCAGGGCTGCTGATTGGCCTCGCGGGACTGTCGAAATACGTGGCACTGTTTTTGGGGCTGGGCTGGCTAGTTGCGATCGCGTCCCACCAGCGCTGGCGATCGCTGTTCTGGAGCGGGCACCTGTACGGGGCGATCGGGCTGGCGCTGCTGGTCATGGCTCCCGTCTTTTGGTGGAACGCGCAACATGAATGGATTTCGTTTCAGTTTTACCTGGGGCGCAGCGTGCAGACAGAGGCGCAGGCGATCAACTGGTTTGGGCCGATTGGTTTTGGGCTGCTGAGTGCGCTCATTTTTGGCCCCGTTCGCGTTTGGCTGACGGGGCAGGCAGCCACGCGAGGATTCACCTCTCGATTCGGCGCGACCTATCAGCGGGTCGCCTTCATTATTTTGGGAACGTCTTCTATTTTATTAGCGGCGTTGTCGCTCAAAGCGCCCGTTCTTTACTACTGGAATATCCTCGCTTACCCGCTGCTGTTGCCGTTGCTGGCGGGCAATTTTTTGAGCGCACATCGGTTACATGAGGTGCGCGATCGCCGCCTGCTCCACACCACGCTGGGCCTGGGCACCGTTGTCGCCGCTTTATTGGTCATCCATTACACCTTCATGCCCCTCTCAGCGTTGGTGGCTGAAACGGGAGACGATGACACCCGCATGGTTTACGGCTGGCCAGCCACTGCCGAGTTCATTAAGCGAGAAGCGGCAGCTTTCTCAGAACAGCCATTACTGCTGACGACGGACTACCGATCCGCAGCGGCGCTGGCCTACGTGCTTAACGACCCGTCAGTGTTGGCAATTTCTGGACGCATTGACCAGTTCGACTTTTGGTATGACCCGGCAGCATTGGATGGTCGTCAGGCCCTTCTGGTGGGCGACGACTGGCACCCCATCTGCCCCGCCCACTTAGCGATGTTTAAACTTGCCGCCTCCCCCTCAACCTTTCCAGTGCACCAACTCGGGCGATTGATCAAACAGTACATCGTTGTTCGTGGAGAGCAATTTCAAGCGCAGGGAGCCACCGCCGAGCCGTTGAGCCCAGACTACCCCCTCGCGTTCACCACCGATGGCGAGCAGTGCGGCAGCGATCGCCCGACCGGAGGCCTATCATCCCAAAGCGGATCCTCAGAAAAGTAATGAATTCTTGACATTGCAGGGGGACAAGCTTTTTCCATCACAGCGAAATATTTACTTATGTAACAAAAATGAGCTTCGATCCCCCCTGCATTTCTCATTAACGCTGAAAACCCTTTCCGGTCAATGGCTTTCAGAAATGTTGCAGACTGTATCAGGCTTAACAACTCGTAAATTGTGATGCGCCGAGGGCGGTGTATAAAATTCTGGAGGGCTTAATTCAGGAGCTGCAGTGGATTGCGAATAACGCTTCTGTTATTGCAAACACTCAATTCCAAAGGTCTGTCTCTCTTGTTACATCCGATTTTCTTCAACCCCTCGCAATGTGGTCTTTGTGTCGGAGTTTGAAGAAATGTCAAGAAAATAAGAGTCGACTGTTGCCTCTCTTTAAGATCCTCTCATATACGCTTTAGGCAGCGTGAGCTGGCTAACTAGCGATTCCAGTCAAGAAAAACAAACCAAACTCATCTATTTCTAGGAGACTGAGTCTAATGTTTGATGCATATTCCAAGGTTGTTTCCCAAGCTGATGCTCGTGGCGACTTCCTCTCCATGGATCAGATCGATGCGCTGCAGAAAATGGTTTCTGATGGCAACAAGCGCATGGATGTCGTCAACCGGATCACGGGTAACGCTTCCAAAATCGTTTCTGACGCTGCTCGTTCCTTGTTTGCTGAACAGCCTCAGTTGATCGCTCCTGGTGGCAATGCTTACACCAACCGCCGCATGGCTGCTTGCTTGCGCGACATGGAAATCATCTTGCGCTACATCACCTACGCAATCTTCACTGGCGATGCTTCCGTACTGAACGATCGCTGCTTGAATGGTCTGCGTGAGACCTATGTTGCTCTGGGTGTTCCTGGCGCTTCCGTTGCAGCTGGCGTGCAGAAGATGAAAGAAGCGGCAATCTCGATCGCTAACGATTCTAACGGCATCACTCAAGGCGACTGCTCCAGCCTCATCTCTGAAGTGGGTACCTACTTTGATGCTGCTGCTGCTGCTGTCGGCTAAATCTCAGGCAGTTTTCTAGTGCTCTAAGCACATGTTTTCTGAATTCACAACCAAGACCAAACTTGTACATCTTTTAGGAGATAGTTCCAATGAAAACTCCTCTGACTGAAGCAGTTGCTGCTGCTGATTCCCAAGGTCGCTTTTTGAGCAACACTGAAATGCAGTCTGCCTTTGGCCGTTTGGACAAAGCTGCGGCTGGTTTGGAAGCTGCTAAGTCCTTGACTTCCAAAGCTGATTCCTTGATCCAGAGCGCCGCTCAAGCCGTTTACAACAAGTTCCCTTACACCACCCAAATGCAAGGGCCCAACTACGCTGCTGATCAGCGTGGTAAAGACAAGTGTGCTCGGGACATCGGCTACTACCTGCGCATGGTGACCTACTGCTGCGTCGCTGGTGGTACTGGCCCCATGGATGAGTACCTCATCGCTGGTTTGGATGAAATCAACAGCACGTTTGAACTGTCCCCCAGCTGGTATGTTGAAGCGCTCAGCAACATCAAGGCTAGCCACGGTTTGAGTGGTGACCCTGCTGTGATCGCTAACTCCTACCTCGACTACGCAATCAACGCTCTCAGCTAGATTGCCCTAAATTGCCCGGAGGGGCAGACAGTTGTTAGCACGTGGTTAGCAGTTGTTTGCCTGTCCGGGCATCGTTGTATCTGAATATTGCCAAGGAGAAGGCATATGGCAGTCACAACTGCGGCAGGACGTCTGGGAGTGTCTCCGTTTGAGGAGAATAGCAAAGTAGAGCTCCGACAAAACTGGACCAAAACAACTGACATTGAGGCGGTCATTCGAGCGGCCTATCGTCAAGTGTTTGGCAACCAATACATCATGGCAAGTGAGCGCCTAGTGAGCGCAGAATCTTTATTGCGACAGGGAGACATTTCAGTGCGCGACTTTGTGCGAGCATTGGCATTGTCTGACCTGTATCGCGATAAATTTTTCCGCTCGGGGCCTCAAAACCGCTTCATTGAACTGAACTTCAAACATCTGTTGGGTCGCGCCCCTTACGGACAAGACGAAATTCAGGCTCACGGTGCGATTTACCACAGCCAAGGATATGAAGCTGAGATCAATTCCTATATTGATTCAGTCGAATATACCGAAAACTTTGGTGACCACACCGTACCGTTTAATCGCGGTTATTTGACGCAGCGGAGCCAAAAGATAGTCGGATTTCCTCGATTTTTCAAATTGTATCGGGGGTATGCGACGAGCGATCGCACTCAGAAAGCTGGTGTGCGGGCTCGTCTTGTGCAAGAGATCGCCAGAAACTCTGCATCCCCCGTATCTAACGCTAGCACAGGTGCTGTAATCGTGGGCACAGGCGGCGGCAATCGAGAAAAGCTCTATCGGGTTCGCGTGTCTCAAGCGGCGGCTCCTAGCCAACTGCCCCAAGTCCGTCGAAGCAATACCGAATATCTGGTGTCTTACGAGCAACTTTCTCGCAAGCTCCAACAAATCAACCGTGCCGGTGGGCGGGTAACTAGCGTTACCGAAGCTTAAACCGCACATTCATCGGACAACTGCCTCGGCGGAGACTTGCAGCTTCTGTAATGCAGAAGCGGTAATGCTCTGCCGAGGTAAGTTGCCATATCTTGTAGTTTATGGAGGATGAAACCAATGCCGATTACTACGGCAGCATCCCGCTTGGGGACAGCGCCCTTTGAAGAAACGGGCAAAGTCGAATTACGTACCAACTGGTCTTCTGAGGACGCGGAATACATCATTCGCGCCGTCTATCGCCATTTGTTGGGCAATGATTACCTGATGCAGTCTGAGCGGCTGACCAGTGCTGAGTCACTGCTCCGCAATGGCCACATCTCGGTGCGCGAGTTTGTCCGAGCAGTCGCAAAGTCTAACTTGTATAAGAACAAGTTTTTCCACAAAAGCTTTCAAACTCGCGTGATTGAGCTGCAGTTTAAGCATTTGCTGGGCCGCGCTCCTTACGACGAGTCAGAAGTGATTGAGCACCTCGATCGCTACGAAAATGAAGGGTATGACGCAGATGTCGATTCCTTCATCGATAGTGAAGAGTATCTGGCTAACTTTGGCGAAAATGTGGTGCCTTACTACCGCAGCTTTGTTTACCAACCTGGTCAGTGCAGCAAGGGCTTTACCCGGATGTTCAAACTGTATCGGGGCTACGCCACGAGCGATCGCGCTCAAATGGGTGGCGGCTTATCCAAACTGGCGGAGGAACTTGGTCGCAACCAGGCCTCTTCCATCAAGCCCCCCAGTTCTGTCGGTTCCGCAACCACACGTAAGGGCAACACCACTCCTGACAAGGCGCTGGGCGGTACCACTCCCTTTGGCCGACAAGGTAGCAAGGTCTATCGGGTCGAAGTTGTGGGTATGGCTGGCCCCGGCTATCCCAAAGTTCGCCGTACCAATACGGCTTTCTTGGTGCCCTACGAGCAGCTCTCTAGCAAACTGCAGCAGATTAACCGCATGGGTGGTCGCGTCTCCAGCGTGACTCCCGCTAGCAACTAGCTCGGCAAAATTTACTTTCTGTAGGGTGGGCAGTAAGCGCCCATCCTACCCGTCTAGTCATTGCCCCCCGCATTTTAGTGCCGAGTAAAACACCCACCCGGTATTTTCTCGCCTAGAGTGTAAATGCTGTTTCAAATTGCTTAGGAGAGATCTGCACATGATGGGTCAGAACGCCTTCGGGACTTCGACCGCTTCCCCGTCAAAGGGGCGCATGTTCTTGTACGAAGTGACGGGCATGCGTCAAAACCAAGAAACTGATAAGAATGGGTATCCCATTCGCAATAGCGGCAGCGTCTTTATCAAGGTGCCTTACAGCCGCATGAATCAAGAGATGCAGCGCATTACCCGCATGGGCGGAGAAATCGTGAGCATCAAGCCATTAGATAGCAATGGCACTGCTGAATCAAAGTAGGGGATGGGCTTAGGCCAAGCCGCTACTGACTCCTTCTGGGGTTCTCAATCTTGTGATTTGAGACGCCCTTATGGGAATCTAGGGAGCCTGCAAGATCGGCGTGAGACACCGTTTTCCAGGTTTCTTCGAGTTTCATAAGCGCGTCTCTTTATTGTTTTTAGCTAACTTTTAAGGACGGATGACGGATATTGCAATCACCAGCGAATCGCTCACGAAAGAAGAAGCGATCGCCAATCTTCAGCAAACTGACGATCCGAGCCTGCGTTACTATGCGGCTTGGTGGTTAGGGCGCTTTCGGGTTGATGAACCCGTCGTCATTCAAGCGCTAGAAGCCGCTTTAGAAGATACGGATAGTCGCTCTCCTGATGGGGGATATCCGCTACGTCGAAATGCCGCTCGGGCGCTCGGCAAATTAGGCAATAGGAGCGTCGTTCCGGCCCTCATTCGGTGTTTACACAGCGCCGACTATTACGTGCGGGAAGCCGCTGCCCAAGCCCTATCAGAACTCGGGGACGATCGCTGTGCGCCAGACTTACTCAACCTCTTAGCCGGGGGCCTGGAAGCCGCCGTCCAAGTACCAGGGAAACCCCACCTGACGCAACCCTACGCCGCCATCATTGAGGCCTTAGGCAGGTTACAGGTAACTGATGCGATTCCCTATATTCAGCCCTTTCTAGCGCATGACTTTGCCACGGTTAAAAATGCCGCTGCGCGGGCTTTGTATCAACTCACGGGCGATCGCCAGCATGCTGATCGCCTGATCACCACCCTACAGGGCCAAAGCCTCCAACTGCGCCGCTCTGCCCTGATGGATTTGGGCGCGATTGGGTACCTACCAGCCGCCGAGGCGATCGCCAGCGCCCTAACCGAAAATAGCCTGAAGCTAATCGCCATGAAAGGACTCCTTGATAACCACCTTTCTGCCCCCGAAGATGCGCCGCCAAATCTGACAGAGCGTGCCATTGAAGTTATGCAACTCATGGACAGTTTGCTTTAGCGAGCCATTTCCCCTGCCCCAGACCTGAGACCGATTACCGGATACCTGGTACCCAATACCCCACCTCCATCCCCATGTTTGTGACCGATTCCTCTGATATCCCATCCCTCATTCACGCGGTGGATACCGCCGACTCGGCTCCAGCACTCATTGGCGCAGTGCGATCGCTGGCTGCTGCTCAATCCCCTGCCGCCCTCACTACCTTGATTACGGTGTTGGGCTTCAACAATCCGGGGGCCGCTGTCGCCGCCGTCGATGGCTTGGTTGCCCTGGGTCAAGCGGCTGTACCAGCTTTGTTGGAGCAGCTTGATGGTTACAACTACGGAGCCCGCGCCTGGGCCATCCGCGCCTTAGCCATGATTGGGGATCCGCGATCGCTCGACATCCTCGCCGACACTGCCCGCGGTGACTTTGCCCTGAGTGCCCGTCGCGCTGCCGCTAAGGGCTTGGGATGCATCCAGTGGCAACGGTTGCCAGAGACCGCCCGAGCAGCCGCCCAAATGAAGGCATTGGCCGCATTGCAGGTCGCGATCGCCGATCCCGAGTGGGTGGTGCGTTACGCCAGCATTGTCGGTTTGTCTGGCCTGGCCCAGAACTGGGTAGCCCTTCAGCAGGGCCGAGAGGAGATTCACGCCGCCCTCCAAACGGCAACTCATCAAGATGCCGAACTGGTGGTCAAAGCTCGCGCTCAGTTGGCACTGTTCGAGGTGAATCAGCCTTGATAGGTTGCTAGATCGATAGACCCAGCCGCACCCCGAGAGCAGCATGCACAAACAACACCACCATGGCAATACTGCCAATGTAGGCATGGGCCGTTCTGAAAGCCGGTTTGCCGCCGCCAAACTTGGAAGCTGAAATCGCGCCATTCAGCCCCAAAATGCCGATCGCCGCCGACCCGGTCCAAAAATGAGAACTTTGCAGAATCGGGTGTCCCTGCATCACCAGCGATAGCACTCCCCCCGTGTAGCCCAAAGCGATAAACAAAAACATCATCGGGGCTAATTTTTTGTGATCCGCCAGCGCTTTGGCGCGAGTCGGGGCTTCCTCAGCCGTGCGGCCCCGCCAACCGGCCCAGGCGACATAAACTCCCAACACAAAAATAACGATGCCCATCATCAGCGGATGCCCCCAGTGCACGATGGGTTCCGGCGTATTGAATCCCGCGAACCAGTCCGCGATCGGCTTCAGCCAAGCTGTGAGTTGATCAGCCACGACAAATCTCCTTCCCACGATAGATAGACGTTACATGACTTAACATGCCACATCCATCGGGATTACGCAGCCTTTTCCTGAGCTGCTTTGAGCAGCGGAAAACCGAGGGCTTCGCGCTGGTCGTAGTAAAGCTGTGCCACTTTACGTGCCAGCCCCCGCACCTGACGAATGTAACGAGTCCGCTCCGTCACCGAAATTACCCCTCGCGCATCCAGCAAGTTAAAGGTATGGGAGCATTTCAGCACATAGTCATAGCTGGGTAACACTAACCCTTTTGCCATGAGCTGCTCCGCTTCCTGCTGATACAGGTTAAACAGGGTAAACAACAGTTCTGGGTTGGACTCGTCAAAATTGTATTGGGAATGCTCAATTTCCCCTTGCATATGCACATCGCCGTAGGTCAGAGTGTCATTCCACTGGATTTTGGCGATCGCATCCACCTCTTGCAGATACATTGTCAACCGCTCCAGTCCATAGGTTAGTTCAATGGAAACGGGCCGACAGTCCAGGCCCCCACACTGTTGAAAATAGGTGAACTGGGTAATTTCCATGCCGTCGAGCCAGACTTCCCAGCCAACCCCCCAAGCCCCCACTGCGGCATCTTCCCAATTGTCTTCCACAAACCGGATGTCGTGATCCTCCGGCTTGATCCCGAGCGATCGCAGCGAGTCGAGATAGACATCTTGAATGTTGGGTGGCGACGGCTTAATCAGCACTTGGTACTGATAGTAATGCTGATAGCGATTGGGATTTTCGCCATAGCGCCCATCGGCAGGGCGACGGCACGGTTCCGCATAGGCCACCGACCAAGGTTCCGGTCCGATCGCCCGCAAAAACGTATGAGGGCTCTTAGTGCCTGCCCCCTTTTCTGTATCGTAAGGCTGCACAATCAGACACCCCTGATTGCTCCAAAACTCATGCAGGGTAGTGATTACTGATTGAAAATACACGTCGTTCTCCCCTTCTCCAGTCGTCGCAGGTCAACAGTATTGACTGTACGGCAGAAGCTGATGATTATGAGCTGAATTCACAATTCGGATTACCCAATTCGGCCTTTAAAGGTGTTCTCATGACCCGTTCACGGCGGCGATTAAACCCCGTCTAAGTTGAGAACTGGAGTTTTGTATGATCGGGCAGAACCTCACCTAACCTCTCCTTTGAAAGGAGAGGAACCAGAGTCTTGTCAAACCTCTCCTTGAGAAGGAGAGGTGCCGCAGGCGGTGAGGTTTCCCACATGCCAAAACTCCACTTCTGAATCTGGATGAGGTTTAAGTGAGATTCCACTCTGCGTCACAAAACCCATGACTTACTCACATCTTGCACCAGGACATCGGCATTCTGCGTTTGCCCCCTTTGCTTGTATGCCCGAAGGGCTTTAAGCCCCAATGCTGGGAGCCTTTGAACTCCGGTTTCCCCCCAGCATTGGGGGGACGAAGGGGGGCCAATACAGCATTTTGAAGTCTAGTTCGAGATGTGTGGACTTAGTAGCTCCCAAGGGGAGAAAGGCTTCAAACCCTGATTTTTCCGTTAGCAAGCATGAGGAACTCAACCCAGAAACCCAGGCTAGAGCTGTTCATCGAACCCCCGTTTTACCAGGTGCAGGAGAGCCTCAATCAACCCGCTGAATTCAGCGATCGAGTATCCTGGTTCAACGAGGCTGCGAGTGTGCACCGACAACTCGTGCCGCTGGGGCAAGCGGACGGCCAAGACTCATCACCGACTCCGTTCCCACTGTTCACAGTTCTGCTGTTATTGGTATGGCTGGTCATAGTAAATGGGCTAACATTAAGCGCCAAAAAGCTCGCGTCGATGCGGTCAAGGGTAAAACCTTTGCCAAGCTGTCGCGGGAAATTATCGTCGCGACTCGTACCGGCGGCCCGGATCCGGCGGGCAACTTTCAATTGCGCACGGCGATCGATAAGGCCAAGGCGGCGGGGTTTCCCAATGACAACATCGATCGCGCGATCGCTAAAGGTGCCGGTCAACTAGGCAACGATGACACCCTTGAGGCCATTCGCTACGAAGGCTATGGTCCCGGTGGGGTCGCCGTGCTGATTGAAGCGCTGACGGATAATCGCAATCGGACTGCTGCCGATTTGCGGGCGGCCTTTAGCAAAAACGGCGGCAACCTGGGGGAGACGGGCTGCGTCGGCTGGATGTTTGAGCAAAAGGGCGTTGTGACTATCGTCGGCCCCGTCGATGAAGAGGTCTTGCTGGAAGCGGCGATCGCAGGGGGGGCAGAAACCTATGAAGCCACCCAAATCGACGAAGACCGCGACGGTTTTGATGTCTACTGCGACCCGACCGATCTAGAAGCCCTGAACGATGCTTTAAAGCACGCTGGTTACACCATTGAGCAGGTCGAAAATCGCTGGATTCCCAGCAACACGATTGACGTGACGGCATCTGACCACGCGCGATCGCTGCTCAAAATGATGGATGCCCTCGAAGACCTCGACGATGTGCAATCGGTCACCGCTAACTTCGACATGGCTGACGACTTAATGGCGGCCAGCGTCTAGGGCGACGGCGACGGCTTGCCCTGCTATCTAAGCTGCGCTAATCACTGAACTTGGATAGGAGATACTTGACGCTGCAAAGCCTCCCAACGTCTTGCGAGGGGGGAAGGGATCGGCGGAAAATAATATCCCGGCAATGGCTGTGGCTGGGTAGCTGGGTCAGTTTCGAGTCGAGAGTAAATACTTTAATTGCAAACGCATCCCTAAATACTCTGAAAACTTTAATTTTTTAGGTTGGGTTTAACGTCAGTTCGAGATAGCCCAATTCTTAAAAAAATCCCCCAGGGTCCTTTGAGGATTCTGGGGGCTGATCTATCTAAAACTGTTTGAAAAAGCGTTGACGAATTCCCTTGGGTCTATTAATTAGGACAGGAAAAAAGCAAGATTAGAAATATTAATTTGAAGGACTTTATGACGAGGATAATTGTTTTTAATCTCGTGTTTGATGGCAGTTTATAGACAGTGCCAAAAAAACAGAATGAAGGACTATGAAAAGTGACCTCCATTCTGGTAGGGAAATACTCCTATTGCATTGCCAATGGGACGATTTAGCGCTTTTCTGTGCCCTGGTTAGGCGCGCCTTCTAAACCAGTGTTACTGGTGCCACTCTCGGGCTTAGCCTCCTCCTTACCGTCGCCCTTTTCGTACATGCCGGTGTGACGCTGCATCGGATCCATCGGAGTGTTGTAGTCCTCTGTTTCTTGGTTGCTTGCTCTGTCGGTTTTTTTGCTTTCTTTATTGGACACGGTTTTAGGTTTCCTAAAAACTTATACATATTCACTATAAAAGCAACTCACTAGCATCATTGTCTATCCTTAGAGTGAGCGTCAGATCTCCAAAGATAGACTTTTTACAAGTGAAATTTTATTGATGGTTAGAGATAATATATTTGTGAGCATTGGTTTGCAGATTTGTTGTTTTTAAGTGGTATGAAACGGTGCAATAGTGAATGACAGTTTTTTGAAAACCTGAGAAGTTGGAAAAAGTCATGATTGTAACGGGGGCAGCCGGGGTATTGGAGCCGCAACTGCTTTGCTAACTGCCGAAAAAGGGTATGCCGTTTGTGTTAATTATCGGCATCACCCAGCCGCTGCAGACAATATCGTAAGCAGGATCCCCAAGATAGGGCTGCCTGCGATCGCCGTTGCCGCTGATGTTGCTTCCGAGCAAGATACCGTCCAGCTTTTTGAAACCGTAGACCAGCGATTGGGTCGGGTCACTGCTCTGGTGAATAATGCGGGTATTTTGGAGCGGCAAATGCGCCCTGACAACTTGCCATCGCTGAGGCAAATCAACGGCCTCATGCTTTTCCCAGATCGAGTGAATTCACGGAAAGAATCGGTAAAGTTGAGGTCAGTATCGGGACAGAATGCCTGATTTTGGCCACCTCACCGCAAGTTTCTAGCCTGCGATCGCTCGTCTAATCTAGGCGGAGATGGTGGTCTTCAACCTTCGCGAATGGCGACGGGGCGCTCCCAGATAACGAGCACCAAACATCCCTCATCGCTAGCCACCGCATGGTCAGTGCCCGGTGCGTTGATCACCAACGAGCCCGCCGGATAGGTTTGGTGGCGATCGCGCTGCGACCCTGAGAGCACAAAAATGTGTTCATAGCCGGTGTGATCGTGGTGGGGCACCTGCGCCCCTGGTACATACCGCAACAGCGCCGCCGACGGCCCCTCACTATCGCCATACAACCGATAGATTTCTACCCCAGGGCGAAAGGACTGCCAAGGCAAAGTGTCAGCGCGATCGACCAGCGACCAGATATCGGGAATGACGAGGGGAGAGGTCATGGGGAGGGAGTGGCTGGGTAGATGGGTAGTTGGGTGGATGGGTAGGAGAAATCGTGGATGGTGTTGGATTTTGGGTGATGCGACCAAGCTTTATGCCTCACACCCAGTACCCAGTACCCTCACACCCAACCACCCTCAAACCCTAATGTCCCGCCATGCGTTGACCAATCATCTTCAGGTCGGCGTCAGCGATCGCGCTTTCGTAGGCAAATTCGCCATCGCTCATGACGATGATGCGATCGGAGAGGGCAAGGAGTTCGTCGAGGTCTTCGCTAACCAGGAGGACAGCGACACCACGATTGCGGGCTTCCACAATCATGTCGTGGATGAAGTCGACGGCAGCAAAATCGAGGCCAAAGCTGGGGTTGGCGGCGATCAGCAATTGTACGTCATCGGAGGACAGTTCACGAGCCAGGACGGTGCGCTGGACGTTGCCCCCAGAGAGGTGACTGATGGGGGTTTCCACCGAGGGGGTTTTGACGGAAAAGGACTCCACCAGGCCTACGGCAGCGTTACGGATAGCTTTGAGCATGAGCAACCAGTTCCATTTCGCCTGGGGAGGGCGATCGAAGGTGCGCAGGGCCATGTTTTCAGCCACACTCATGTTGGGCACGCAGGCATTTTTCAGCGGTTCCTCAGGGAGGGCGTAGACACAGTGCTTCGCCATTTCGGGGCGCGTGGCAGTGTAGGGCTCACCGTTGACCTGGAGCAGGCCTGCCGTGGGAATTCGTTGGCCTGATAGGCACTCCACAAATTCCCGCTGACCATTACCAGAAACCCCGGCAATGCCGACGATTTCCCCAGTTTGTACCTGTAGATCCACCCCTTTGACGGCAGGGAGACCGTTATCTTTGTTGGCGTGCAAATCAATCACTTCCAAAACCGGGGTTGGCGCTCCGGTTTCAGACTTAGCGACCGACTTGTGCTGGCGTTCCTTGCCCAGCATCATCTCCCCCATCGCCTCAATGGACAACGCTTTGACGTGCCCCTGCCCGGCCAACTTGCCTCGCCGCAAAATCGTCACCTCATCGGCAAAGGCTTGCACCTCGCGAAACTTGTGGGTAATCAGCAAGACACTGAGATGTCCCTGGGCGACTTCTGCCTTGAGCAGGCCGAGCACCTCGTCAGCTTCATCGGGGGTCAACACCGAAGTCGGCTCGTCGAGGATGAGCAAACGGCTCTTGAGATAGAGCTGCTTGAGGATTTCCAACTTTTGCTTTTGCCCAGCGGCCAATTGCCCCACCGGGGTTTGCAGATCGACATGGAAGGGGGCGTTGGCCATGAAGACCTGGAGGTCGGCGAATTCTTGCTTCCAATTGATCAGGGTCTTGTGGTCGTAGCGGGAAAGCACCAAATTTTCGGCAACGGTCATGGCAGGGACGGAGGTGAAATGCTGATACACCATGCCGATGCCGCAGGCGTGGGCATCTTTGGGGCTGCGGATGACCTGCGGCTGGTCGTCAATCAAAATCTGACCCGCAGTGGGATGATAAAAGCCCATGACGCATTTCACCAGGGTGCTTTTGCCCGCTCCGTTTTCGCCGAGGAGGGCGTGCAGGGTGCCGGGTTTGAGGGTCATGGAGACGCTATCAAGGGCGGTAAAACTGCCGAAGCGCTTGGTCATGTTGACGACGTCAAGCTGGGGCGGCTGGTCGAGCACAGAGGGGCGAGTTTGGAGGGTGGCGGTGTCCATATCAGTTTAGGTTTTAGCGGTGAAATGGGGTTACGGGGGCAGTCATGGGGCAACGCGAGACATCTGCTTGGATGATTAGTGAATGGCCTCGATGAAGTCGGCGGCGGTGGCGATCGCCCCAAAGACGCCGCCCTGCATGGTCACCATCTTGAGAGCCGCGAGGTAGTTGCCGTAGTCGGTCGCGCCCGTACAGTCCGACAGGATCAGGCACTCATAGCCGCGATCGTTGGCCTCGCGCATGGTGGTGTGGACACAGACGTCGGTGGTAATGCCAGTGAGAATCACGTTTTGGATGCCGCCCCGACTCAGCACCAGTTCCAGGTCGGTGGCGTAAAATGCCCCTTTGCCGGGTTTGTCGATGATGACTTCGCCGGGTAAGGGGGCCAGTTCCGGGATGATTTCCCAACCGGGTTCACCCCGCACGAGGATTTTGCCGCAGGGGCCAGGGTCGCCGATGCCGGCCCCCATCTGGCGCGATCGCCATCGTTTATTTTCCGGCAGGTCGGACAGGTCGGGCCGATGGCCCTCGCGGGTGTGAATGATGGTGTAGCCCAGCGATCGCATCACCGCTAGCAGCTTTTTTAGCGGCTCGATGGGGGCGCGGGTGAGCGAGAGGTCGTAACCCATTTTGTCGACATAGCCGCCTTGGCCACAAAAGTCGATTTGCATGTCGATCACGATGAGCGCCGTATTGTCGGGGCGCAAATCGCCATTGTAGGGATAGGGATAAGGATCAGCCTTGACGGTGCGGCCCATGGGTCTTGATGAATGAAAATCTCCCTGGAGACGTATCATTTCGCCGGGTGACAGAAGAGTTCAGCACGAACGGATCGGGCAGAATGTCACGATTATTGATACGGGCAGGAGGGGGCGATCGCGGTCCCGTGTGGCCTCAAGATTCAACGAAATCCATCACTTGGGTCGGGGCGCACCGCAGTGCGCCCTGACGGAAACATCAAAGGAGAGGAGGATATTCGTCCACGCTTCTTCAGGATGAGGATCATTTAAAGTCCAATTTCCGCGAAGCATAGACCTGACCGGACCAGGGACAGCCGCGACGGCGATCCCAACTGATTGAATTTCCATTCCTTAGAGCGGGGTGAGCCAAACGGCTCAGGAACGGATGGAGACGGATTGACACAAGAGCTGCGCAGCGACATCGGCAGGCACGGGGGCTGAAAACAGAAAGCCCTGTCCCTCTTTGCAGCCCAGTTGTTTAAGCCACTGCAACTGCTCGGGAGTTTCCACGCCCTCGGCGATAACGCCCAACTCCAGCAAGTTGCTCAGGGCGACAATGGATTCCGCAATGACTTGATTGCGCGTATCCGGCTCGCTCGGATTCACAAAAGCGCGATCGATCTTGAGGCTATCGACGGGTAAGCGGCTCAGATAGCTGAGGGAAGAGTAGCCAGTGCCGAAGTCGTCAATGCTGAGGCGAATGCCGAGTTGCTTCACCCGTTCTAAGAGGTCTTGGGTGGCTTCAATATTTCGCGCCAGCATGCTTTCGGTGATTTCTAGCACCAGGCTATGGGGAGAAATCTGGCTGGTGGTTAAGGCGTCTGCGATGTGAGTGAGCAGGGCGTCGTGCAACTGCTGCACCGACAGGTTGACGCTTATTTTCAAGCGGTGTTGGGGATATTGCTGCTGCCATTGGGCGAGTTGCTGGCAGGCGGCGGTGAGAATCCATTGGCCCATGGGCACGATCAGCCCCGTTTCTTCGGCGATCGCAATAAACTCTAGGGGCGACACCAGGCCGCGACTGGGATGCTGCCAACGGACGAGGGCTTCGAACCCAACGACCCGCAATGACTCCAGGGCGACGATGGGCTGATAGTACAGCAACAATTCGGAGCGTTCGAGGGCTTTGCGCAGGTCTTGCTCAAGATGCAAGCGCTGCGTCACTCGGAAGTGCATAGATGGATCAAAGATGGCGTACTGGGCGCGACCGCTGTGCTTAGCGCGATACATCGCCAGGTCAGCATCTCGCAGCAGATCCACCGCTCGTTGATAGTGATTGCTACCCGCGACGATGCCAATGCTGGTGCTCATGACGACTTCGCGATCGGCCACGATAAAGGATCGCTGCATCGCCTCCAGAATACGCTCAGCGATGATCACCGCATCCTGAATGCCGTCAATTTCTTCGATCAAAATGACAAACTCATCGCCTCCCAAGCGGGCAGCAATATCCGTTTCTCGAATGAACTGCTGGAGCTGTTGCGCCACGGCAATCAGCAGTTCATCGCCGACGAGATGCCCCAAGCTGTCATTCACCACTTTGAAGTTATCGAGGTCGAGAAACAGCACCGCAAACTGAAAGGTGGGGTGAGTTTGCGATCGCTGGAGGGTCAAATCTAAACGCTGCATCAGGCGATTGCGGTTGGGCAAGGTCGTTAAGCTATCGTGCAGGGCATCGTGCTTCAGCTGCTGCTCCACTTTGACGCGATCGCTCACATTGCGTGAGGTCGTTTGTAACTGTGACACCCGTCCCTGGGCATCAAACACCGGTTGGGCCAGAGTTTCGACCCAGAGATAGCCCGCCGTTTTGTGCCGCATACGATAGGTAGCGCGGCCCGATTTACCTTCGAGTACAGGCGTGTGAGCCTCATTGCGGACCCGTTCACTATCCTCCGGGTGAATCAGCGCATACAGATCTTTACCCAACAATTCGGCGGGGGCGTAGCCCAGCAGCGCTTGGCTAGAGAGGGTGGCATAGGTGAAATGGCCATCCAGATGGTGTAGACACACCAGGTCACTCATGTTTTCGGTCACTAGCCGCAACCGTTCTTCGCTGTTTCTCAGGGCCTGCTCAATCTGCTTCAGCTCGGTAATGTCGCGCCCCACCGACTGAATTTCGACCAGTTGCCCGATATCGTCAAAGATGCCCTCATTGAGCCACTGCGTCCAGCCAATTTTACCGCCTGCTCGGGTGTCACGATTTTCGACAAAGCAGCGAGGATTTTGGGGCGTCAGGTGAGCGAGTGCCGCAAAAGCGTTTTGCTCCAGATCATTAGGATCGGCAAGTTCAATCCATTTTTTGCCCACGACTTCGCTGGCGGTGAAACCGAGCGCCTGACACAGGGCGTCGTTGGCAAAGGTGATGGTGGTGTCGGGGAGCGATCGCAAAATGAAGTCGGTTTGCGCTTCCACCACCTGCCGATAGCGCAGTTCGCTCTCTTGCAGCGCCAGCTCCGCTTGTTTGCGATCGCTGATGTCGGTGACAAATCCTTCCAAATGGTGCAGCGTTCCGGTCTCATCAAAAATGCCCTGACCGCGCACCCACACCCATTTAGTTTGGCCGGAGCGGGTCACGATGCGATGTTCACACTCATAGGGTTGCCGTTGTTGTAAAGCTCGCTGCACCTGGTTCCACACCCGCGCCTGGTCATGGGGGTGAATCTGCTCGCCCAAGGTGGTTGTGGCCGCTGACATATACTCGCTGGGAGCGTATTCGGTAATGTCAACCACGCCCTGACTCACAAACTCCGCCGTAAAGTAGCGGTCATTGGCGACCCGAAAGACAAAGCCAGGGAGGTTGCTGATTAAGGTATTGAGGCGACTTTCACTGATTTGCAGGGCGATTTCGGCTTGCTTGCGATCGCTGATATCCATCACCAGCGAATCCCACACCACATCGCCGTTCGCTTGCGGCTCGGGGCGTCCGGCGGCGGCGAGCCACTTGGTTTTGCCGGAAGGCGTGATAATGCGCCACTGCCACGACCAAAACTCCAGCGTCTGGGCTGACTGTAAAACGGACTGCACCATCGCCGCGCGATCGTCAGGATGCACCATCTCCCAGAGCACCTGGCAGTCACGCTCGGCCCGCTCGGCGGAGATCTCCCAAAGGTCATAGCACCCCGCACTCATAAAATTGACGTTGTCGGTGCCATCCGTCCGCAACACATACTGAAAAATCGCTCCCGGCAAATTAGCCGCCGTATTGCGAAAGCGTTGTTCACTTTTGCGGAGGGCTGCTTCGATCTGCTTGCGCTCAGTGATGTCGATAACGAGCCCATCCCAAATCACGTCCCCATTGGGCTGCAACTCAGGCCGCGAAATGCCCTGCAACCATTTGAGTTGCCCCGTGGGCAAAATCACGCGATACTGCGCCTGCCAAACCTGCATCGTCTGGTAAGACTCCGTGACCGATCGCCTGAGTAGCGGCAGATCATCGGGGTGGGTCATTTGCCAGACAACGTCGCTATTGGTCAGCGCGGTATCGGGCGGAAAACCATAAATCTCTTCGAAGCCAGAGCTAATGTAGGTATACTCGTCAGTGCCTTCAGGCCGCAAACGATAGCCGTAAAGAATGCCGGGAATGTTACTGGCGAGTCGTTGAAACCGATGTTCACTCTTGCGGAGAGCAACCTCAGCGGCTTTGCGCTCAGTGATATCGAAAATGGCCCCGTCCCAAACAATGTCGCCATTATCTTGAGATTGGCAGTGGGCAGAAACCTGCACCCACTTTTCCCCAGTATCCGGATGCAAAATGCGCCATTCCGCTTTCCAGGGGGTCAAAGTGCGGGCCGATCGCAACAGGGTCGCGCGCACGGTCGACACATCGTCAGGATGCACCCGTCGCCACCATTGCTCGACATCAGCCGTGGCGGTGGGCGCGTCGACGCCCCAAATTTCCTGACAGCGTGAATTGGCATAGCGCAGGAATTCCTTGCCGTTGTCGCACAGCAAATATTGGAAAATGACACCCGGCGTATTGTCGGTCAGATTTTGGAGACGATGCTCGGCCTTGAGCCGCTGTTTGGCCTCACGGCAGAGCGATCGATTCCACAGGGCAAAGAGCACCACCCCGACTAGCGGTAGATAAAGGAGCAAGTCGAGTAACAGATGCTTGATGAGGGTTCGCTGGGGATGGTCGTAAGGGGCTAACCATTGGTTTTCTGCCTGGTAATAGGCCGAGTCTGAATCCGCGAGCAACTGCTGCAACTGGCGGTCGATCGCTGTCAACAGGGCAGCATTTTGGCCCGCCGCCGTCACAAAATAAAGCTGCGACGGGTACACCAAAATGTTGGTGCGCTGAATGTTGTATTCACCTTCGGCTTGTTGGCCGATAAAGCGATTAACCACCGCCGCATCGATCGCCCCCTGCTCTAAAGCCCGGAGCAGCGTATCAAAATCATCGAACTCCACAAACGTCGGCTCGACCCCAAAGGGCTCGGTGCGCTCGGCCAACTTGGCTTGCTGAATACTGTCCTGCACGACTCCTACCCGCCGCTGATCCAGATCCAACAACGAATCGAGGGGAAGGTCAGGATGGCGATACACCACTGACCAACTGGATAAAACGGGTTCTGTGTGAAAGTCAAAGCGCCGATCGCGCAGCTCGGAATAGGCCACATCGGGCATCAGGTCGAGTTGTCCCGTTTCGACTGCTTGCAGACAGTTGTGCCACTCACAGGGCACATACTCAATCGTCCAGTTTTCTGCCTCAGCGATCGCCGCCAACACCTCGACCCAAAATCCAGTGGGCTGCCCAGTTTCATCTAAAAAAATCTTCGGTCCGTTCTGATAAATGCCGACCTGCACAGTTTCAGCCTGAGCCACCACCGGAGCGATCGCCCCCGCCCCGGCAAACAAAATTGCCGCCCACCCCCCAGACGCTATCGACCAGGACTTCATAGCGCTATCAGCCAGCTAACTCTAGCTAAACCCATACCGATTATCGGCAAAAAGATGCCCCATGCACTGTGGACCTTGAGAAGCCAGATTCATGAGCAGATCGGCCCATCATCAAACCATTCCATGACAATTGCCTTGGGCACAGCATATCTCTAAAAAATTGAAAATTCTGAGCGGCTGGTTGGCAAAAGCAGTCTGAGTGCTGAAGTGGTGAGCCGATGGCCGGAAGGCCAGATTTTGAGCACTCCGACTCGCAACCCCTGTTCCCTCTGCCGGTCATGCCAGTGGCAGCAACTCATCCACAGATCAGACTCGAAATTTCGCCAGGGGGCCTCGGTCGAACCCTCCCATAACCGGTTAAATGGTGCCGCGATCGCCCTCCAGACGCCGATCTGGAAGGAAGCAGCATCTCCAACTGTAGCCATAAGCCTGCCCTTTGTAAGACACGTTATTATAATAAGAGAAACCGTAAAGTTTTATGAACTCAGGGGGTTCGTGATGGCTGCTCTGGATCTTGAACACATTTCTACTCAGTTAGAAAGTGAAAGCTCTAAAGACCGCATGTTGGCGCTGGCCATGCTGCGAGATGTGGATGCGCAAACGGCAGCTCCCCTGGTTCGTAAAGTCATGTACGACCCCAATTTGCAGGTGCGCTCCATGGCCGTGTTTGCCATGGGCATCAAGCCGGACGAAGAAACTTTTGATATTTTGGTCAAGCTGGTCGAAACCGATCCTGACTACGGGATCCGGGCCGATGCCGCGGGGGCACTGGGCTATTTAGAAGATCCCCGAGCGTTTGAAACCCTGGTCCACGCCTTTTATGAGGATACTGATTGGCTGGTGCGCTTTAGCGCTGCGGTATCCCTTGGCAACCTCAAGGATCCACGGGCTCATGATGTGCTGGTCGAAGCCCTCCGCAGTGAGGAGGTGGTCATTCAGCAGGCGGCGATCGCGGCGATCGGTGAAGTCGGCGATACTCAAGCGGTTGACCAAATCCTGGAGTTTGCGCAAGCCGAAGACTGGCTGATCCGTCAACGCTTGGCGGAAGCCTTGGCTAACCTGCCTTCTCCCAAAACCGAGTCAGCCCTGCGCTTTTTGGAAAAAGACCCGCATCCGCAAGTGGCTGAGGCGGCGCGCATTTCCCTACAGCGCTTGAGCGATCGCGCCTGAGATCAGGCCTTGGTCATGGCTGGAAACCGCCAGGGAAACCCGCCGGAAAATAGCGTTAGTTCACGCCGGAATATCGCTTTTCGCCTGAAAGTTTTGTGCCTGAAAAAATACCCCTCCGGTCGCCTGTGGTCGTTTAGCCATGTACATGGCGTCATCGGCGCGGCTGATTAATTCAGTCGGGGTGCGGCCATCTTGTGGATAAATGGCAATCCCTACACTCGCCGAAATTTGAATTTCTTGGGCCGCCATCAATATCGGATTCGCGATCGCTTGAGATAATTTTTCCGCGATCGCGGCCACATCCGAATGAGTCAGACACCCCCGGCTTTGCCGGGGGTGTCTGACTTGCGAAACCTCGAATGCCGCGTCCAGACAATGGAGGCCTGTCAGGACGCGGCGACCGATCAGCCTCAACTGAGATAGCTCACCCATTGGTCGACAACGTGGGGCGTACCGTACCAGGCGATCGCTGGTTTGGGAGAGTGAAAGACGTTTGCCAAGACCAAATTTTTGGCTCCTGGAAGGTGAGCCGCCGTAATGGGCGTAATCCCGTCACCCCAGCAGGCTCCCTGGCCGCCGGTTAACTGATAGCTGTTGTAGGTAAACCAGGTCTGCCAGCGCTGCCCAAAAACCGCTTTACCCGCAAAGCAAACATACCGGACAGTGTCGTGAAAAGCGCCAGGGTAGGTCTGGTTGACAAAGTCGAGGTTGCGGCGAGTCCATCTTTCTTGACTGCGGTGGGGCGTCCCCAACGTCACCAGTGTCTCGACATAGCGGTGGCCGGACCAGCAGTTGGGCCGATCGCGATCCATCGGATGGACATCATAGGGGGTGTCGCCTAAATAAATGCGGGCAATCCATCCCCCGGCTGAGTGGCCGACAAGATTGACGCGATCGCTACCCGTCGTTTCCATCACCTGTTCAACGGTGCGGGCGATCGCCTGCAAAATTGGCTGCACCGACCGCCCACCGACGGTCGGTAGCCAACTGGCCGGGGTGAGGGGCACCACCTGGGTCACGATGCCCCGCTGGTGCAAATCCGTTTCTAGCAAACGATACGGGGCGGCTCCCGCCAAATAACCGGGAATAATTACCGTCGGCAATGTCATCATTCAGTCGTGCAAAAGGCTCAGCTTTCATTATCGAGGGCGATCGCCCCGTTGCTCCGTCCCCTCAAACCTGTTTTGGAGGGCCAACCACGGGCCACTTGTGAGGATCTCAAGCCAATATCGGCGTTTGTGCCGCCGCCGAAAAATGCGTGGTCGCGTCGTCCAAATGCTTGAGCAGCGTCGGTTTGGGCAACGGTCCCTGCAAGTGATCCCACGGTAGCGGTTGGTCCCGCTGCCAGTGCTCATGCACGTAAAATTCCAGGGGGGGCAGCTCTCCCTTCAGGGCTTTGAATGCGCGTTTGTAACTGCCCAGCGAGTCGCCAAACTCCCGCGCCTGCAAGAGTAGCGGGGTCAACCGGCGATCGCCCCGCGAAATCATCGCCTGAATGATCGACCAGTTATAGCTCTCAGGCCGAAAGTCGATGCCCTGGGGGCGCAGGCGCTTTTGCAGCAGCTTCAGGCGTTTATCGGCTTGGGGATCCACCCCATACCACTGAAACGGGGTATGGGCCTTGGGGACAAAGGTGCTACAGCCCAGCGTCAGCCGCAAGCCGGGGGCGGCTTGTTTGAGCTGCACCATTAATGCCGCCGTGGTTTCCAAATCTTCGGGCATTTCACCGGGGATCCCCGCCATGCCGTAGAGCTTCAGGGCGCTCAGGCCTCCCGCCTTAGCGTTGACTGCTGCCGCCACGATCTCCTCGGTCGCCAGTTTTTTGTTGACGATTTGCCGTACCCGTTCTGAGCCACTTTCGATCGCGATCGTGATGGACTTCGTGCCGTGGCGAGTTAGGGTTTCCGTCAGTTTTTGGTTAACAGTATTCGTCCGGACCGACGCAATGCTCAGCCGCATATCGTCAAATTGCGGCTGATTCAAATAGTCCAACAACGCATCAAACTCGGGATGCTGAGTCACCGACGCCCCCAACAACCCCAGGCGATCGGTCACCGCCATGCCCTTTTCCACCGCCGGGATCAGCCCTCCAGCCAGGGGGGCCGTGCGAAAGGGCAACGTTAAGTAACTGGCCAGACAAAACCGGCACATTTCCGGGCAACTGCGGACCACCTCCACCATGTAAATGTTTTCCCAGGCGGCTTTTGCCGTCACCACCGCCGAGGTCGATAGTGTGTTGCCCCGATAGGTTTGCTTTTCGATGCGAGGGGGAATATCGGCATCGACCGGCTCAATCGCGGCCAGCGGCCCGGTGGGATCGCTGTAAGTGGCGCGATACAGGGCGGGAATATAGACTCCCGGCACCTGGGCCAGACGGCGGAGTTGGGTGGCGCGATCGCACCCTCGCACGGTCTGATAAGTGTCGATAAAGGCATCCAGCACCACCTCGCCATCGCCCAGCAACACCACGTCAAAAAAGGCCGCAAACGGCTCGGGATTGGCCGTCAGCACGGGTCCCCCGCCAAAAACAAGCGGATGCTCGTGGCCGCGATCGCTCGCCAGAATGGGAATATCCAACGCTTCCAGCATCGTCAGAATGTTGGCGTAGTCCAGCTCCCATGACATAGAAAAGCCCAACAACTCAGTCTGGTCAGGCAGTGGCTCATGGCCATCGGTAAAGAGCCGCGCCACCGCCAAGTCACGGCGTTGTGCCAGCATCGACCAGATGATTTGATAGCCCAGACTCGTGATCCCCACACTGTATTCATTGGGGAAAGCAAAAATCACCGTCGCGGCCTGCTCTGAGGGCACCGCCGGGGTAAATAGCAGTTTTTCTAAGTGAAATGGCGCAGGCAAAGACAATGGTCTCCTTTTTCAATCAATTCATCCGGTATGAGCATGGATGCTTGCTTTAAAAGCCTAGAACAAACTTTTGAAACCACGGAAATACGCGGATCTGTGCTCAAGCCAGGCACGTCAAACTCTGGTTAGATGCACGGTTACGCTTTATAGACGCTTTAACTAGGATGACACTAAAGACATATTTTCTTCATCTCGAAGCGAATCCCCACCCGCTGGCATCGCTTTGAGCACAGGTTAATCTCCCGTTTCCAAAATCCTTTTACAGCGATTCTGGGCAATTTTTCCTGCTCAGAGAGGCAGAATGAACGTCATGCGACAGACCCCCAGCAAACTCGTCGAACGGCTCCTGATGGAAGAGACTGTCGTCGCTTCCCGCGAAGAATTAGCCAAACAAGCGCTCACGCCAGAGCAGCAGAAATGTTTAGCGGCTGAGGCGAAGCAGTGGCTCAAGCAAGGGGCCGCCCACCAACGGCAAGGCAATACGGTGGCAGCATTGGCGGATTTTCAGAAAGCACTGCAGGCCTTTCAGACGATCTCGCAGCCCCGCTCTGAAGCCAAAGTGGTGCTGGTCATGGCTCATCTCTGCTACAGTCTGGCCGATTACCTGTGGGCAACCGATTATGCGCGTCATGGCCTGGAGTTGGCCCGTCAACTGGCTGATCAATCTTTGCAGCATCAGGCCTTGAGCTGTCTGGGCAACAGCTACCGCCACCTGGGGGAATTAGACAAAGCTGAAACCTGCATGGCTCAGAGCTTGGGCCTGGCCCAGGCAACTGACAATCAGGAGGCAGAAATGCGCTCCCTGGGCAACCTCGCCCTCATTTACCGGGTACAAGGCCAGTCAGAAAAAGCGGCGGCCCTCTATGAACGCAGTCTCCGCATTGCCGAAGTGCAGGAAGACGTTGCTGCTGTAGAGCAAATCTTGAGGAATTTGGGCAATGCTTACCATGCCCTTGGGAACTCGCACAAAACGATTGAGTACTACGATCACCTGCTCCGGCTCTGCCGCGATCGCATGGAATTGAGTGTAGTTAACAAAATCCTGCGTAATTTGCACAGTGCTTGTTATGCGATCGGGGATTACACTCGCGCAGTGGTCTATCTTCAGGAGCGGTTGCAACTGGTGCGCCGCTTGCAAGACTATCGCGGCGAAGCGCAAACCCTGGAAAGTTTGGCGATCAACTTCGACATTTTGGGAGACACTGCGAAAGCTCTACAAGCCCGCGAAGATCGCCTTAAAGTTGCCATCCGCCTGCAAGATACCCAGTTACAGCGGCAGGCCTTATCCAGTCTCAAAATGGCCTGCATTGCCCAAGGTGATTTTGAACGGGTGAAGCGATATCTTGACTATCTTACTGAGTCCATTTAGACGATGGGGAGGCGGTCAGGGGAGCGACGTGCTGCTGACCGTTGAGCAGCCGACAAAAACCTGAGGGGCAAACGCTGAGGGCGCGCAGGCTAGCCGATACAATAGAGCTTTTGCTGAGAGCGATCGCCCCTATGGAAGTCATCCCTGCTATTGATTTGCTCGAAGGTCGCTGTGTGCGTCTGTATCAGGGCAACTATGACCAATCGGAAGTCTTTAACGAAAATCCTGTAGAAGTGGCTCGGCGCTGGGCTGACGAGGGAGCCACCCGGCTGCATCTAGTGGACCTGGATGGGGCAAAAGCTGGCAAACCCGAAAATAGTCAGGCCATTGAAGCGATCGCTGCCGCCGTTGATGTGCCGATTGAAGTGGGGGGGGGATTGCGCGATCGCGATCGGGTCGCCGCACTCTTTGATCTGGGGGTCCAATACGCGATTCTCGGGACCGCTGCCGTCGAAAATCCTGACCTGGTCAATGCTCTGAGCACCGAGTTTCCCGGTCAAATCATCGTAGGGATCGATGCCCGCGACGGCAAAGTGGCGACTCGCGGCTGGCTAGAAACGTCAGAACTAGAAGCGATCGCGCTAGCTCAAGACATGGCGCAGCGCGGGGCCGCCGCCATCATCTACACCGACATCAAACGAGACGGCACCCTAAAAGGCCCCAATATGGAAGCCTTGCGGGCGATCGCTGAGGCGACACCAATTCCGATCATTGCCTCGGGGGGAGTCAGTTCCGTGACCGACTTGCTCAGCCTGCTCACCCTTGAACGACTCGGCGTGAATGGAGTCATCATCGGCAAAGCGCTCTACACCGGCGATATTGTGCTTAAAGAAGCCCTGCGAGCAGTTGGTCCGGGACGGTGGCAGGACGTGCCGAATGACTTAGGCTCCTCATTTGCCTGACCCTTAGCTGAGGCATCGGTTTTGACCGCTCCTTTCACCTCATCTAACCGCAGTCGGCAGATTCGTCTTAAGGCCTTGATCCCCAGCTAAACCCCGTCTAAGTTGAGAACTGGAGTTTTGTATGATCGGGCAGAACCTCACCTAACCTCTCCTTTCAAAGGAGAGGAACCAGAGTCTTGTCAAACCTCTCCTTGAGAAGGCTGCCGCTTATACATAAGTTGCTGGCTGACTGCTTCCAGTGGTTTAGCCCCCTTTTCTGGTATGCCCGGAGGGCTTTAAG
>Ga0081526_100167_pt1 | contig 43441 bp, 31 predicted proteins | sample HotLakmasection2_FD_70991 | JGI IMG/M metagenome (GOLD analysis project Ga0081526, IMG submission 70991) | Hypersaline microbial mat communities from Hot Lake, Washington, USA - Section #2 (SPADES assembly) (version 2) | ecosystem: Environmental > Aquatic > Non-marine Saline and Alkaline >... | reverse complement strand
TCGACGGTTGAGTAAGGATTATGAGCGGTTACCCGAGATGAGTGAAGCAGCCATCTATGCGGTCATGACTCGTATCATGCTTAAGCGCCTGGCCGCCTAGACCGAACTTTATAAATAGCCTCTTACTAAATCTTGTTACATGTCTTAACCTGAGTAACGGATTGCTCCGGTCAGCCAGGAGTGGTAAGCAGGTTTCTCGTTCAGTTGAGCAATACCTTCGCTATTTTTCTCAAATCCTTGATTTTGCGTGCACGCCGCGCACGCAAAATTAAGGATTTGAGAAAAATAGCGATCCTGTTGATAAGAGGACTGCATTTCTTCTTTTCTAAAGAAACACAAAGCAGGTAAAGTTTGCACTGTTTTTGAATTTCCGTGGGTATCATATTAGGCAAATCCTTTAGTAAACCCAACTTTTGACAGACCTGCGAGAGATATTCGCTATTTACTTCTCGATACATTGCAACCGCATTCAACCCTCGTTTTGCTGCCCTTATCTACTTGATTCCCTGATATAGCCATGCCTACTTATGCTGTCCGTGCCAGAGACGTTAAAGGCAACCTTGTTCGACGCAAAATCACGGCAGATACGCCGACTGATGCCCGTACAACGCTGCGAACCCAGGGGTTATTTGTCCAAGAGATCAATGAAGATCGAGGTTTGATAGAAAACCTCAGCAACTTTGATCTTGAGCAACTGACGACATCCTTTGCGTCTGTCAGTGTGAAAGATAAAGCTATCTTTTCTCGACAGTTCGCCTCGCTGGTAAATGCGGGGGTTGCGATGGTGCGAGGATTGGGCGTGCTGGCTGATCAGTGCCCCAACCCAAAGCTGAAAAGAGCTTTGCAAGAAATTAGTTCTGATGTGCAGCAGGGAACTGATCTATCGGATGCCATGCGGAAGCACCCCCAGTGCTTTGACGGGCTGTATGTGAGCATGGTGCAAGCCGGAGAAGTGGGGGGGGTTTTAGATGATGTACTCAACCGACTCTCCAAACTCCTGGAAGATATTGCCCGGCTGCAAAACCAGATTAAGTCTGCGCTGGCTTATCCTGTCGTGGTTGGCATCATTGCTGTCCTGGTCTTTGTGGGGATGACTGTATTTTTATTGCCCACGTTTGCCAACGTGTTTGAGGAACTGGGGGCAGACCTGCCCGTGTTTACAAAAATGATGCTTGGCATCAGCGAAATTTTGAGGACTCCCATCTACTCAATCTCAATCGTTTTGTCTTGCCTGCTGCTGGCATTTGCCTATCGGCAGTATTACAAAACCCGGATTGGTCGGGAGACAATGGATCGGCTGTTTCTGAAAATGCCCCTTTTTGGCGAGTTGATTCAGAAAACTGCAACGGCTCGTTTCTGTCGGACTTTTGGTGCGCTTTCTCGCTCCGGTGTGCCCATTCTGACGTCCCTGGAAATTGTGCGCGATACGTCTGGTAACCAGGTTGTTGCTAATGCGATTGACGCGGCACGCCAGGAGGTGCAGACGGGGGGAATGATTACGATGGCGCTCCAAAAAGAACAGGTTTTCCCGGTAATGGCGATTCAAATGATTAGCATTGGAGAAGAAACGGGTGAACTGGATTCCATGCTGATGAAGGTGGCTGATTTCTATGAAGATGAAGTTGAGCAGACCGTTAAAGCGCTGACCAGTGTGATGGAACCTATCATGATCGTGTTTCTGGGGGGAATGGTTGGGTCCATCTTGGTGGCAATGTATCTACCGATGTTTAAAGTTATGGACGCAATTGGGTAACCCCAAGGACAAGCGATCGCTCGACCCAAGGCGATAGTTGCAAAAAAGCGAGTGAAAGCGAATGGCAGTTAAACAATCCCAATACGAAGCGCTATTGGCAGAGTATTGCGACCATCAGGGGGCGATCGCCCTGCTCAAGCAGTATCGGTCGTATCTGGAAATGGTTCCCAGTATGCGCCGACCCACGGATAGCTTAATTACGATTCCGCTCCCCATCATTCGGATTCGTTCCGTTAGCCCTGCCTCAGAACCGGGCGGCTTACCAACTCGCACGACGGATACAGTCATGTTGCCCTGTGATGTGGGCATCATCATGTGCGATCCCGAGTGGAAGATTAAAACTGGGGGCGAGATTTTTGTCTTCATTCATCGTCCTCAAGAAGACTTTTCGGATCTTCTCAGCCGTTGGCGGCACACTCAGATGTTGCTGAACCAGGATTATGAGTGGGTAATGCCCCATCGCTATAGGCACATTCTGAACGAAGCGGCGGATGATACCTATCCGTTGTTTGTGACGTTTCAGAATACCCCCGATCGCATTCGTAGAGGTTTGCGAGGGGCAGGATTGCCTTATCTTGTGCAGCATGTAGATGTTTCGGAAGATTTAGACACCAGTATCAGAAATGATGCTTCGGGATTTCGGGATGTTGAGGAAATATTTAGCGATTCCGATGATCTCGCCTAACAGCGTCTAAGGCGATCTCCAGAAAAGAATATCCCCATTTTTTGAGAGAGGGCGCGGCTTAGCCGCGCCCTCTCTCTCTGGGATTTTGTTTTTTTGCGAGTCCCTCAGCCGACAATTTCAATTGAGAAACCGGGTGGTTTTTCTCGGCGCAGAATAATCATCTGGTTGCCGACAACGGGATTGCGGGCAAGACGATTGCCGACAGAGTCGGTCAGTTCCAACTTGCTGAAGTCAAGACGAGTGGATTGGCGCAGTAAATCATTCGCCAGATCATCTTGCTGGGCGGTGGATAGTCCATACCATTCGTCCCCCAGGCGCACGGTGAGGATACTCTGGCGGAAGTTGGCGCGGACGGTGAGGATCAGCCCGTTGGTGTAGCGATCGCTCACCAGCGAGATGCGTTCCTGGATGGAGGCGATCAGGGTTTGCTCGGGGGTGAGTGCCAGCTTGGGGGCAGGACTGGGCGTTGGGGAGGGCGTTGGGCTGGGACGAAGGGGAGATGGGGATGGGGATGGTGACGGTGAGGGGCGATCGGGAGTATCTTCAGTGGCGGGAGTGGGTTCTGGTTCTGGTTCTAGGTCCGATGTTGCGGTTTTGGGTGGGGGTTCGGCGATCGCAATCTCTGCATCGGGGGGCGGTGGGGGTGGCGGCGTGACGGGGGTTTCCTCTGCTTCCTGTTCCAGGATCGAGGGGACTTCACTAATCTGGATTTCTTCGGTGCCACGGGGTGCAAAGTTGGGCAGCACAACGAACAGGAGCACCAGGGTTCCTGCCAGTAACCCCGTCAGGGTGCGATCGGAAAGGCGATCGTTCAGCGCCAGGGGCAAGATAGCTCGAATTTTAGGAATTGCCTGGGTTTGCCACCCTGTCCAGGTACGCTGGGCAACGGGATCGGCAACTGCGGTTGCCTGCTGTGCGCCCCGCAGAATTGGGTTGGCAGGTTCGCCCGGTTGAGGTTCTGCCTCCAGGAGGGCGACCATCCACTCCAAAAGTTGAATGAGCGATCGCAAAAGGCGGATAACTAGCCGCGTCAGGGTAGATTTTTGCCGTCCTTCAGAACCCAGGGGCGAACCACTCGGTATAGCTGACTCCGCCGATTTTCCTGGAGGGCGATCAGCGTTTGGCTCATTGGCATTTGGTTCGGGTGGATCAGTCGGAGGTTGTATCATTGCCCATCGGCTCGGTTGACCGCCCAAACCATCATGCAGCCAGAACCCAGAAGGCTGCGGTAAAGTGATCAGGGAGGCATCTTGCACTTCAACCCCTCAATCTATCACTTTGCGATCCCATGTTCCTGAATCGACGGCAGTTCTTCAAAATGGGTTTGGGGTTGGCGATTGGGAGTAGCCTGGGTCTGGTATCGTCGCGCCACAACAAGCATGCCCATGCCTCCCGCCAACCCACAGCCCGCCTGGCACGGACCAGACAATTTGCTGGACAAGAACCCTACAATCCGCCACACGGTGACCTGCGGATCGCTGTCATCAGCGACCTGAGCGATGCTCAGGGAGCAACCCAATATCAGGATGAGGTAAAGCGGGCGATCGCTCTCCTCCCCTTTTGGGAACCCGATCTGGTGTTGTGCAGTGGGGATATGGTCGCCGCTCAGGATCGGTCTGTTTCCCGCGATCGCCTGCGGGAAATGTGGGACACCTTCGACCGTGAGATCGCCCAACCCATGCGCGATGCCAGCCTGCCCCACGCCGTTGCCCTTGGCGACAATGATGCCTCCCGTGCCCGCCTGGGGGAAACGCTGGTCTATCAGCACCAGCGCGATATTGCCGCCGCCTACTGGAACATGCCAGCCCACGACCCTGGACTGGATTTTGTCGATCGCTACAAATTCCCTTTCTATTACACCTTCCGGCGGGGACAGGCTTTTTTTCTGGTGTGGGATGCCACCAGTAGCTTGCAGATGGATACCGAAGACTATGACTGGGTAGAGCAAAGTTTGGGCAGTGCGATCGCCCAGGATGCCGCCCTACGAATTGTCGTCGGGCATCTACCGCTCTATGCTGTATCCAAGGGGCGCGATCGCATTGGCGATGTGATTGGGGATGCTGCCGATCGCCATGCCCTGCTGGAACGACACCATGTCCATACCTATATCAGCGGGCACCATCGGGCTTACTTTCCCGGACATCTCGGTCATCTAGAAATGCTCCAGGCAGGGGCACTGGGCATTGGTTCTCGCCCACTCCTGGTTGGCGACCTGCCCCCCCACAAAACCCTCACCCTCCTCGATGTAAACTTTTCGCCCCTTACCACCACCTACACCACCTTTGAACTCCCCAGCTTCCTCCGGATCGATCAGGCTGTTCTTCCCCGCAGCATCCCCAGTCAGCACGGCATCGTCATTCGCCGCGACCTCACCTGGGATGATCTGACTGCTGAAGAGCGAGATGCCTGTCAGGAGCGACTTCCCAACAATTTCTGCCACACATGAGCGCAGTTTAGATTTTAGATTTTGGATTTTGGATTTTAGATTTTGGATTTTGGACGAGAGCGTGGCTGTCGGAGAAATAAGCCCTCCTTAGATACTAGAGATATTGGCTACCAGAGATATTGGCTACCAGAGATACCAGGACATCGCGGTAAAGCCCCAAAACCCATCAGTTGCCCTCATCTCCATTCTTCACCTCCTCCTCCACCCCTTACCCTATCCACCCACCGACTCACCCACCCCCTCATCCACCCAACCTCCTTACCCATGCCCATTACCACTCAAAAACTTCTCCGTTTTAAGCAAGAAGGACGCCCCATTGTGGCGCTGACCGCCTGGGACTATCTGGTGGCAAAGGCGCTGGATGAAGCAGGCGTGGATCTGATTTTGGTCGGTGATTCTCTGGCGATGGTGGCGCTGGGATATGACACAACGCTGCCCGTCACCCTGGAGGAAATGTTGCATCATGCCTGTGCTGTGCGGCGCGGGGTGACAGAGGCGCTGGTCGTCGTTGATTTGCCATTCTTGACGTATCAGGAAAGCGTGCAACAGGCGATGCAGTCTGCCGGACGGGTGCTGAAGGAAACGGGGGCACAGGCGGTGAAGTTGGAAGGCGGGCATCCGGCGATGGTGGAGACGGTAGCGCGATTGGTGCAGGTGGGCATTCCGGTGATGGCGCATGTGGGACTGACACCTCAATCGGTGCATCAGTTTGGGGGCTTTCGGCAGCAGGGCAAGACGGCGGAAGCAGCGGAGCGGATTTTGCAGGAGGCGATCGCCCTCGAACAGGCAGGAGCCTTCTCCATCGTCCTGGAACATATTCCGACGACCCTGGCGACAGAGATCACCCAAAAGCTGAAGATCCCCACCGTTGGCATTGGCGCGGGAAATACCTGTGATGGTCAGGTGCTTGTTACCGCAGACTTGCTGGGGCTGTCGGACTGGCAACCGCCCTTCGCTAAAGCCTATGCCAACCTGCGCGAAACCATCGCTCAATCAGTGCGGCAATATGGGCAGGAAGTGCGCGATCGCCACTTCCCCCCAATGCCTGACGGTAAACCTGACTAACAAAGGGAAAGCCATTTTTGGGAAAGCAGGTGCGGCTTAGCCGCACCTGCTTTCCCAAAAATGGCTTTCCCTTTACTGGAGCACTCTTAGGGGACGGGTTCCTTCAAGGAACCCGTCCCCTTTAACCCCTAAAGCTTGAGGTCGCGATCGGTGACGGCACCGAGGCTGCTGCTGGAAACGAGGCTGGCATATTTTGCCAACACACCGCTGGTATAGCGGGGCGGGCGGGGTTGCCACTGGGCGCGGCGCTGAGCCAGTTCCTCGTCGGAGACATGGAGGTTTAGCAGGCGGTTGTCGGCGTCGATGGTGATGGTGTCGCCTTCCTGGACGAGGGCGATCGCCCCACCCACATAGGCTTCGGGGGCAACATGACCGACCACCATACCATAGGTGCCGCCAGAGAAGCGCCCATCGGTAATCAGCCCGACGGAATCGCCCAAGCCTGCACCGATGATGGCGGAGGTAGGAGCCAGCATTTCCCGCATCCCAGGTCCGCCTTTGGGTCCTTCATAGCGGATGACAAGCACATTGCCCGCCACGATTTCGCCTGCCAGGATCGCCTTCAGGCACTCTTCTTCCGACTCGAACACGCGAGCAGGTCCGGTGATCTTCCGTTGCTTCACGCCTGTCAGTTTGGCGACCGCCCCCTCCGTTGCCAGGTTGCCCTTGAGGATACCCAGGTGTCCTTCGGGGTACATGGGGTTCTCCCATGGGCGAATCACTTCCTGGTCGGTACGGGGTTCGCTGGGAATGTCCTTGAGCAGTTCACCGATGGTCTGACCCGAGACGGTGATGCAGTCATCGTGGAGCAGGTCATGAGCCAGCAGCATTTTCATTACCTGGGGAATGCCGCCGGACTGGTGCAGGTTGACGGCAACGAAGCGCCCAGAAGGCTTGAGGTCGCAGAGGACGGGCACACGGGCACGAACCGTCTCAAAGTCGTCGATGGTGAGGGGCACCCCTGCGGAATGGGCGATCGCCAAAAAGTGCAATACCGCATTGGTCGAACCACCCACTGCCATAATTACCGAAAGTGCATTCTCGATGGACTTGCGGGTGATGATGTCGCGGGGACGGCGATCGGCACGGATCGCTTCGACCAGCACCTTGCCTGCCTGCTGCGTATTCCTTGCTTTTTCCGCATCTTCGGCAGACATGGTTGAGGAATACATCAGGCTCATGCCCATCGCCTCGAATGCCGACGACATGGTGTTTGCTGTATACATCCCGCCGCAGGAACCTGCCCCCGGACAGGCATTGCGCTCGATCGCATACAACATCGACTCGTCAATCCGCCCGGCGCTGTACTGACCCACCGCCTCAAAGGAACTGACGACCGTTAGATCCGTACCATCCAAATGACCCGGCTTGATGGTGCCGCCATACACAAACACCGCCGGAATGTTCATCCGTGCCATCGCGATCATGGCTCCCGGCATGTTCTTGTCGCAGCCGCCGATCGCCAGCACTCCATCCATACTCTGGGCATTGCACGCCGTTTCGATAGAGTCGGCAATTACATCCCGCGACACCAGGGAATACTTCATCCCCTCGGTTCCCATCGAAATTCCGTCGCTCACCGTGATGGTGCCAAACATCTGGGGCATCCCACCCGCAGCCCGAATGCCCACCTGCGCCTCTTCTGCTAGAGGGGCAATGCCCATGTTGCAGGGGGTAATCGTGCTGTGAGCGCTGGCAACCCCAACGATGGGTTTATTAAAATCCTCATCCGTAAACCCAACCGCCCGCAACATGGCACGGTTAGGGCTACGTTGTACGCCCTGTGTGATGACCTGGCTTCTGCGATTTTCCGCCATTCCAACTTAATCCTGATGAAGTCAAATTTACGAGACTTCTATTCTCCCAAAGCCTGTCCGTTTCGTGTTATTTCCTTTACAAATTCCTTTGTTTCTACCTGGAATGGTTTCTGCAAAGGGAATTGTGGGAAGGTGAAATTTAAGGATATTCTTTCTTGGAGATCGCCTAAGGATCACGTACAAAACAAAACCCGGAATTTTTGATGAGAAGCGCGGCAGTGCCGCGCTTCTCATCAAAAATTCCGGGTTTTGTTTTATTTTCAATCCTAAGGAGGCAATGGGATGAAATCCTTACATCCAAAAGCTGCCTTGACAAAGCAACCAAAGGAGGAAGTTCGTGCGATCGCCCTGCCTACCTGTCGCCCCACAGGGCTTTGCAAGATCAGCCAGAACGGCATGATAAAAGACAATCTGATCGGTATTATTTGTTTATAGTCAAATAATGCGCAGGAAACGCAGTGAGTCCAAGCCTATGCAGCCCCCTCTGCTGATGCCCCACACCACATGCCCACAACAATTTGTCGCTTATTGGTCACTTAATGTCATGAAAAATGGCACAAAGTGACCTTGAAGCGTAGCGCCACTATTTTTCTTAACTATCCGTAACGCAAGCTATTTGATCTGTATTTCAGAAAGCAAGCATGGCGTCTGTATTCGTAAGATTCAGAAATATTGCGGGTTCAAGACGACATTGCGGGAATCTTGAAAAGATAAGGATTTAATGTTTACTGACAACCGAAGATATGAATGCACAGGAGCTACTGAGCCGCTATTCCACAGGGATACGTGACTTTCGTCAGGGGGATCTCGTTGGGGCTGACCTGAGCGGGCAAGATCTACGAGACGTCAACTTGCGTCGGGTGGATCTCAGCCGGACGAATCTACAAAACACAAATCTCATGGGTGCTAATCTGCGTGAAACGAACCTCACCGGGGCAGATTTGCAGGGGGCACTCCTGAGCCAGGCAAATTTGATTGGGGCGCAACTCCATCACGCAAAGTTGCAAAATGCAGATCTGTCGGAATCCGGTCTGCGGGGTGCGCGCATGACTGAAGCGAATTTGGTCAATGCCATCCTGAAGGCGGCAAATCTTGCCGAGGCGACGCTCGATCGCGCCAACCTGTCGGGTGCTGTGTTGACGGATGCCACTCTGAACCGTGCCAAGTTGATTGGGAGCAATCTCACCAAAGCCAATCTGGATGGGACAAATTTATCCAATGCTTTGTTGAACGAAGCTTGTCTGGAAGCTGCCAGCCTGGTCCATGCCATTTTGCATGGGGCAAACCTGGAAGAAGCCGATTTGCGCCATGCTGACCTGAGTCGAGCGCGGCTAACGAGTGCCACATTAATCAACGTGAATTTGAGCCATGCCAATGTGCGGGAGGCAAACCTGAGCTGGACTTCACTGCGCGGAGCAACGTTGCAAAAAACGAATTTTTATCGTGCCCGGTTGAGCTGGGCAAATCTGAGCGAGGCGGATTTGACAGAAGCGGTCTTGCTCAATGCCCAGATTAATCAGGTGAATTTTCAAAATGCAAATCTTACGGGAACGCTGATGCCGGATGGGATCGCTCACGAGTAGCTCAACCGAGAGGGTGCAGGCAGGGGCGATCGCCAGAATTTCGATGTATTCTTCCCCCAATTTCCAGAAAGGAGTGTCAAGATTGAGGGTGAGATGCAGCCAGAGGCACGGCTATGCCTAATCCTGACGGTTCCCTTGCCCAGCATTATCATGAGCGCACCAAGTATGCGCCCGATACGATTGCGAACTTGCCTCAACCCAATTGGCAACAGCAACCCATTCCCTTCAAAACCTATAAGTTTGGTACGCCCTACGACCTGAAGCCTTACCTGACGGGGGCAGACCCGGTCGATCAGAGCGATCGCCTCTGGCATCGGCTGTCCCACCTGCTGTTCCACAGCTATGGGCTAACGCTGAAAATGAGCACCATGAGCGGTGAGGCGGTCTATTTTCGTGCGGCTCCTTCGGCGGGGGGGCTGTACCCTGCCGAAATTTATCTGCTTTCGCGGGGCACGCCTGACTTACCGTCGGGGCTCTATCACTACCAGCCACAAACCCACTCCCTACTCCATTTCTGGGGAGATGAGGTGTGGACGGAGTTGCAAGAAACTTGCTTCTGGCATCCTTCCCTGGAAGGCACGCAGATGGCGCTGGTGACCACCGCCGTGTTCAACCGTTCGGCGTGGCGGTATCACGATCGCGCCTATCGCCGCATTTGCCTCGACACAGGGCACTTGCTGGGCAATATCGAACTGGCAACTGCCATGAACGATTACCGTCCCCACCTCATCGGTGGGTTTGTGGATGAGGCGCTAAACAAGCTGCTGTATCTGGAGCCGGAGGAGGAAGGGGCGATCGCTGTCATTGCCCTGGCAGATTTGTTGGATGTGAAAGAGAATTTGCCCGCTGCCCGCACTGCCCTCCCTTCTCCCCGCCACAGCGACTATCCCCCCATTGCCGATGGGGAATTACTGGCACAGTTGCATCACTTCAGCGCCATTCCCCCGGATGCCGACCTTTCGGTTACAAAACCGGTACTGGACAAGCCAGCGAAAACTGATGTGGATGTGCCCGCCGAAGACAAGTACAACTTCCCTTTCTGTCTGAAGGTGTCGATGGAGAGTGATGCGATCGCCTGGGGCGAAAAGTTGGTGGAACTGGAGCAAACTATCCTGCGCCGCCGCTCCACCCGCGTCTACACCGGGATGAACCTGACCCGCAGCGAGTTGCAATACTTACTGGACTTCACCTATCACCCCGAAAACTACTATGAGCAGGGGTTAGAGCGATCGCCCGACTACTTTGACCTGAGCCTGATCGAAACCTTCGTCACCATTTCTGGCGTCGATGGGTTGGAGGAAGGCTGCTACTATTACGCCCCCAACGCCCAGGAACTGCGACAAATCCGCTTTAAGAACTTCCGTAAAGAACTCCATCGGCTCTGCCTGGGGCAAGATCTGGGGCGGGATGCTGGCGCTGTGGTCTTCCATACTGCCGACCTGGCAAAAGCGGTCGAGGTGTATGGCGATCGCGCCTACCGCTATCTGCACCTTGATGCTGGACATTTGGGACAACGGCTCAACCTGGCAGCCATTCGCCTGCAACTGGGCGTCAGCGGCATCGCTGGCTTCTTCGACGACCAGGTGAACGAAGTCCTCGGCATCCCCCCCGACGAAGCCGTCCTCTACATCACCACCCTGGGACGCCCCAAACGCGAAGGCTGAAGTGATTAGCTGAAATGGATCATTCTCCTCCATGCCCTCTGTGCCTCTATGGCTTGAAGTAAACCCCATGTTTGTGAAAGCAGGTGTGGCTAAGCCGCACCTGCTTTCACAAACATGGGGTTTACTGCTTGGAGTACGCTCAATGAATGTCCGGCGATCGCTCTGGAATAATGGAACCCAGATGAACGTAGATATAGGCAGACGCACTATTCCTTACTCAACGCTCCGACTCCGTCCCCCAGCCCCCATCCCGACCTGGCACTATCCCTTGCTGCTGGGCATCATCCTGCTGGGGTTGGGGTTGCGCTTTTGGCAACTGGATGGAAAAGCCCTGTGGTTAGACGAAATCATCACTGGGGTTTTCGCGCTGGGAGGCAGCTACGCCGAAATTCCGACAGGCGCTTTTGTTGGACTGGATGCGTTGACGGAGCATTTTGCGCTGAATCCAGCGGCGACCTGTGCCAGCATTACCCAACATCTCGTTACCGACTCCAGCCATCCGCCCCTGTTTTTCTGCGGGTTGCATCGCTGGCTGGTGTGGTTGAGTCCTGCCCCAGACAGATTAGCCTGGGCGTTGCGATCGCTCCCTGCTCTCTTCGGCACCCTGCTCATTCCGCTGATCTACGCCCTGAATCGAGTTGCCGTCTCCCCGCCTGCTGGATTAATGGGCGCTGGGCTGATGGCAGTCTCGCCCTTTGCGGTCTACCTCTCCCAGGAAGCCCGCCACTACACGCTGCCAATGGTGCTGATTACCCTCTCCCTGCTGTGCGGGGTGTGGATGCTGCAAGACCTGTTGCGCGATCGCCCACGGGCTTGGGTGTGGCTGCTATGGATTGCCGTCTGCGTGTGTGGACTTTACACCCACTACTTTTTTCTGCTGGCGCTGGTGGCGCAGGTTGTGGCGCTGGTAGGGGTGTGCCTCTGGCAGGGGCAGGGCTTGCTAAACTGGCGCGGGGGCTTATTGGGACTGGCGATCGCCATCATTGCCCTCGGCTACGTCCCCTGGCTCCCGGTGTTGTACCAGCACTTCAACCAACCCGCCACCGACTGGCTCAGCCTCGCCCCCGGATGGGGACGTTTGAACCCGCTCTATCAGGGGTTAGCCGGGTGGATGATCTTTTTTATCCTGTTGCCCGTGGAAAGTCAGCCATTGGCGATCGCCATCCCCCTCGGCATCGTTATGCTGGCGGTCTTTGTCCTGCTCGTCCGGCAAGTTTGGCGCGGCATCGGTGCCCTCTACACCAGGCACCCGGCCCATCCTGCCGTCAGTTTTCTGCTGGCAACTACGGTGCTCATCGGGCTGGAGTTCCTTGTCATCATCTACGGACTGGGGAAAGATCTCACTCTCGCTCCTCGCTACAACTTCGTCTACTTTCCCGGTGTCATTGCCCTGGTGGGAATTGCTCTGGCACAAAGGGGAGAACGGCGATCGCCCCTCACCACCCTCTCCTCCCGCCGCAAAAAGGACTGGCGAAAAATCACCACAAGCCTGGTGCTGGGCTTCGGACTCCTCAGCAGCATCCTGGTGGTGCATGGGTTGGGATTCCAGAAAAGCTATAACCCCGCTACGGTTGCCGCCCAGTTGCTTCAGTCCCCAGAGGAGGGCGTGGCGATCGCCTTCTTCTACCCCACCTCCCAGGAACTAGCCCTCCACCTCAGTTTTGCCTACGAAATCCAGCAAGAACTTGCCAACCAGGAAACACCGCTTGAGGTGGTGCTGGCATTTCTGCCCCATGCTGATGCTCAAGATCCGGCTGAGATGTCGCTGCCGGAGTTAATGGGCGATCGCCCCCTGCCCCGCAGCCTTTGGGTCGTTACTTCGCCAGGATATGAGCGGTTTCTGGGCGATCGTACGCTGTCCACCTCCTCCGGTGCCGCCACGACTTGCCAACGCAACCCAGAACAACGCTACGAGATCTTCGGTGTCCCCTACCAGCAATACACCTGCCAAGTTGAGTAAGAAGAAGCATTCTAAGGATCGAAAATAAAATCCCCATTTTTGAGAGAGAAGGCTGGCAGAGCCAGCCTTCTCTCTCAAAAATGGGGATTTTATTAAGCCGCAGATCCCTTAGAACGAGGAACCATAAAGGAAACCACAGAGCCACAGAGAGCACAGGGAACACAGGGAACACAGGGAACGACTTTTCGCTTTAGTTTCTTGGTGTCTTGGTGCCTTTGTAGTGAAAAATCTTGCAACACGACAATCGACACCACTAAAAACGTCCCCTCACAGGAAAAGAACCTGAAGGGGACGACATTCAAAACTGAATGATTCAAAGACCTTGCTCAATGACCGAATTTAGTCATATCAAATAGCAAACTCTAAGCGCTGTCTCAGCCTATTTGTTGGGCTGAGGAGTTGTACGCAGGTAAGGCTTGACTTCGGTTACGCCTTTGGGGAACTTCTGCTTTGCTTCTTCTGTAGGGATAGCGGGAGAAACAACGACATCTTCCCCATCCTTCCAGTTCACGGGAGTCGCAACGCTGTAGTTGTCGGTCAGTTGCAGAGAATCCAGCACGCGCAGGATTTCGTCGAAGTTGCGTCCGGTGCTGGGGGGATAGGTGATGGTCAGGCGCACTTTCTTCTGAGGGTCGATGACGAAGACGGTGCGGACGGTCAGCTTGGCATTCGAATTGGGGTGGATCATGCCGTAGAGGTTGGAAACCGTTTTGTCGTCATCCGCCAGAATGGGGTAATTGACGGTGGTGTTCTGAGTTTCGTTGATGTCGCTGATCCAGCCCTGGTGGGACTCAACACCATCTACGCTGAGGGCGATGACTTTGGCGTTGCGCTTCTCAAATTCGGGGACGAGCTTAGAAACTTCGCCCAGTTCCGTGGTGCAAACGGGCGTGTAGTCAGCAGGGTGAGAGAAGAAGACGACCCAGCTGTCTCCAGCCCAGTCGTAGAAGCTAATTTCCCCAGTAGAAGACTTCTGGGTAAAGTTGGGTGCGATATCTCCAAGTTGAAGAGTCATGGTGCAAGTTCCTGATTGATTGAATGAAGAATCTCGTTTCTGTTCACTATGATTGCATAAAGTCCACAATTCCGAGCGGGTTTTAGGATTATTTATTTTTCTCCTGCGATCGCCGCTCTGAATCTCCCTTGATACGAGGAACCTGGTGGATTGGATGTAGAAGCAGAAACAGATTTTTCGGGCTGATATATCGGGATATGGCGATCCCGGATCACGCCAAAAGGGCTGCAGGCAGATCCTAATGGGTGGAGATAGGGAACCTGGACGGCTTTGTCAGCCGGGGAATATCACCATAGAATCACGTCCGAAATAAACCCCGAAATTTTTGATGAGAAGCGCGGTAATGCCGCGCTTCTCATCAAAAATTTCGGGGTTTATTTCATTTTCAATCCATAGGGAACAGCGCGAACTTTAATCCTGAGTTTTATACCGGAGATTCTTGGTTACGGGATCTCAAGCTTTATGACGTTACATTTCGAATTCTTCAGTCAGGGACTTGCAAGAAAATAAAATCCCAATTTTTGAGAGAGAAGGCTGGCTCTGCCAGCCTTCTCTCTCAAAAATTGGGATTTTATTAATCCGCAGATCCCTGACTGGAAGAACGGGGCTGAATCATCACATCAGGTTCGCCAATGCCTGTGAGGGTGACCCGGAAGGGACCATTGGGGTCGTTGCTGGGAATAATCAGTTGGGCGCGGCGATCGCCCACATCCAGCGGACCAAAGGTGATTTGTAGCCCACAGCTTTCCCCCGGACGGAGCGTGATGTTGGAACAGGCAAACTGGTTAAAGCCATTGCCAGCAGAGGGGATAAAGTCGTTGGGGTTGGTGCCACCAATGCCGATGCCACCAATTTGCAGCGGCGCGTTGCCACTGTTGATGAGGGTCAGGTTTTGGGGCACGCTGTCTGTCCCCTGCGTCGTGGTTGGGAAGTTGAGGTTACTGGGATTGACGGAAAGTGACGGGAAGCGCTGCACGACACCGCGTCCCCGCAGTTCAACGGCGATATTTCCCTGGGGTGCATTGCTGGGGATAGTGACCTGGGCAATGCGATCGCCCTCCGTAAAGGGCAGGAAAACAATACCAAAGCGGCAAATCTCCCCCGGACGGAGGGTAATGTTTGAGCAGGCTCGACCGATCGCCCCATTGTCTTCGCTGACAAAATCACCATTGCCACTGGCGGTAATTTGCCCAATCGAAAGGGAAGCGTTGCCCGTATTGCGGATGGCGATTTGGCGGGGCGCACTGGTACTTTCAACGGGCACATCGCCAAAGTTTACGGCGTTTGGCTCAACCTGAATCCCCGCAGCCAGGGGCACCGTGCCAACCCCGCTGACATACACCCGTCCATCTCCACGGGGATCGTTGCTGACCACAAAAATCTCGGCGTTTTGTCCGCCCTGTTGTTGAGGCGTAAACGTCACGCCCAGGGTGCATTCGCTACCCGGTTGTAGATTACTGCGCTGGCAGGTATTGCGCCGAATGCGGAAGCCCTGACTGCCATCCAAAGATACTTCGGAGATATTGAGGGGTTGGTTGCCGTTGTTGATGGCTATGATAGTTTGCTCGCGGCTGGTCGTGTTAACTTGCTGTTCACCAAAGTTAATTGCCCCCGGTCGCAGGCTGAGAGCGGGCACTTGCGGCTCAATGCGAACGCCATCACCGCCCAATGGCACATTCCACAAATTACCTTCCGTATCCGTTACGGCAAGATTGGCGGTGCGCCGCCCTTCCACACCGGGCTGAAAGGCGACATTGATAGAGCAGCTTTGCCCAGGAACCAGGGGTGCGCCTGTGCAGTCATGGGTCGTCGGAAAGTCGTTGCTGGCTTCCCCAACCGGACTAATTGCCTGGATTGTGACGGGGCGCTGGCTTTCATTTTGCAACACAATGCGCCGGGGTTCGCTGGGTTGGGCTTCGTTGATCGGGTTATCGCCAAAGTCCAGGTTGCCCGGTTGGAAGCTGAGGGTTACCGGAGCGTCGGTATTGGTATCCTCGGGTTCTTGCCCAATGCCGCTGATGGGCAGGCGTTGCTCAAAGCGCTGACCGCGATCGCCCACCACCAAGTCTGCCGTCCGTTCTCCCGTCAGTTGGGGCGTAAAAGTTATCTGAATCTGGCAGGCTTCTTCTGGCGACAGGGGCACCTGGCAGGCATCCGAGACAATCTGAAAGTCTGTCGGATTCGCCCCAGACAGGCTGATGGGCTGTAGCTCCAGCAAGCCATCTCCAGTATTTTGAATGGTCAGGGTTTGGGGATCGGTCGTGCGGTTTAGCTCCTGGCTCCCAAAGCTGACCTGGGCAGGGGTGATGGCGAAATCGGGCGGATTGCGATACATCTGCCACGCCAACCAGGAAGCCAGCCCCAAAAAGGCAGCGGCGACCAGCCCTACCTGGACAACAGGCGGAATTCGATCGCGGGATTCGGGGATATCTGTGATGGGATCTTCGCGATATTGTGGTTCCGCCTGGGCAGGGGGCGGAAATGAGCCAGCTTGTTGATAAGCAGCGGTTTCGTAGGATGCGTCGGGTTCGAGCAGGTAGCGCAAGTTGTGGTAGCTGGCAGCCGCCGCTGTTTCATGCCCCATTGCCTCGCGGATTTGCATCGCCTGGGTGAGTTGGGTATGCGCCGTAAACTCATCGCCCAGGCACAGGGCGCGCGTTCCCAACTGGTGGTAGGCATGGGCGATCGCCCCCTGATCCCCCAGCGCTTCCCCTGCCCGCAAGCCCAGTTGCCAGATCTGCGCCCACCGATCCCACTGCCCGCTCACCATAAACGGCGCATCCATCGCCCGCGCCATCTGCAAAATCTCGCTCCAGTGCTTATGCTCCGCCGCCTGTGCCATCATCCACAGCAGCAGATTGCCCTCCTGGGGCAGCGCTCCCGTCACACTGGCGTGCTTCTGCGTCCATTGCAGAAAATGGTTGACGACGGGCTGAACCCAGGGCGTCAGGTTCCACTGTTGCCGCAACGGATTCAGCAAATTGGGCGCAAGGGTATAGCGGTAGCCATCGGTGGTCAGCCAGCCGCGCCGCTCCAGGTCTTCCAGTAATGTTTGAGGATTGACGACACCGATCAGGCTTCCTATATGGTGTGTTCGCACCGGAACGCTGCCAATGACCCCCAGGGCTGCCAGTACCCGTCGGGCATTTTCAGGCAGATTGGCGGCGGCTCGTAGCACCCAGTTTTCTAGCGATGTTGACCCCACATGCTGCGCCAGGGTTGGGAAATCGAGGTAGCGGTGGTAAACCAGATCCGTTGCTTGCCGCAAGCGCAGCGGATTGCCCTGAAGCTGGCGGTTCACCGTCGCTACCGCAGAACTTTCGCTATCCGACAAAGGACGCGCCAATTGGGTTTCGACCAATTGAATGGCGGCGGCATCTACCAAGCCTCCCAGGGGCAAAGACGAGCCATCTGGCAGGGGGTGGTGTGTGGAACTGCCCAAGAGCAGATGCACCGTTGGCAGATGGTTGACCAGAGACCTCACCCGCATTTCGTCTAGCTGCACATCATCCAACACCAGCAGCGATCGCCGTCCACGAAACGCTTGATACACTTGCTCTGGCATGGGCTTGCGGGGAACCTCTTCGTCATACACAAAAAAGGTCTGGAACAGGGTTTGCAGCAGATCTTCCAGGCTTTGATCCCGCACGGCATGGTAGACGCGCCCATCGGGGCTGCTTGGTTCCAGGTCAGGATGATGGGCGATCGCCCGCAATACTGTCGTTTTGCCCATGCCATCGGGGGCGAAGAATTCCAGTGGTTGCGATTCCTGAAGGGCGGCGATCGCCCCCTGTACGTCGGGTTCTCGCCCCTGAGCATCTGCTTCAGCGCAGAACTGATTGATGTCGGGTGCCGGGCGGGAGCGAATCAGGGCAGCATGGCTGGAACCGTGGGGCATCAGCACCGCCCCGTGGCTCGTCATTTGCAACAGTTGCTCGCCATAAACTATCTGCTGACCCACCGCGCCATTACCCACCTCAAAGTCGGTAATGGGCACATTCCCAACTCGCTGGGATGGTGCAGAAGAGGGCGGCATTGGATTGAGGGCGATCGCCTCCTGCCAGTCGTATTCCGAGTGCCCCAACTGGTTGCCCACTATCCGCACGCGCCGCAGATTGGGAACTGCCAGTTGCGACATCCCCTTCTGAATAAAGTCCACCATTTCTCCCTGGGGCGGCACCGCCGTGGACTCTAGCAATACTTGAATTCCGTCTGATTCAGGGTAAACCCGTGCCTCAATCCCCCGAGGATTGAGCGCCTGGTTCAGCAGACGCGCGATCGCCTCCAGATTTCCCTGCCGTGCCTGGAGTAACGTTTGCCCCTGTTCTGTGCCCGCATATCCGCGCGAAACCATACCCAACTCGCACTATCCCAGTCTTGAAGTAACGCGTTTTTCCAATGCGCCTCCTTATATTTTCGGTATTTTCCGCAAAAATGGGCACATTGGATGCTTAAAGCATAGTCTCACCTTGCCAAATCCCTAAAATTTTCTTTGCGATCGCTTAATAACCCGCCCTGAAAGGTCAGCACCTTCACAGAGATACTCCAGGCAATAGAAAAACCATTTTGGGGAAAGCAGGGGCGGCGACGACGCCCCTGCTTTCCCCAAAATGGTTTTTCTATGGCAGCATGTTCGCCTTAGGAGCTCGTACGAAATAAAACCCGGAATTTTTGATGAGAGGCGCGGCATTGCCGCGCCTCTCATCAAAAATTCCGGGTTTTATTTTATTTTCAATCCTTAGCTAGTGGGAACGAGCCGTTTGCGGAGAGATTGCGCCCGACGTTCTGCCACTTTATTTTTCGGGTCCGCCTTCAGTGCCGATTCATAGGCTTCCACTGCCTGGGCAATGAGCTGTTTTTTCTCATAGGCAAAGCCCAGATTATTCAGCGCCGTCACATAATCAGGCACAAGACCGATCGCCTCCTTGTAAGAGCGAATCGCCAGATCATATTGCTCCTGGGCAGCATAGCCATAGCCAATGCCGTTGTGCAGCAGCGCCGTATTTTCGTTGCCCTCCAGGTCTTTGGACTTGAGGGCTTTTTGAAATTCGGCGATCGCCTGGGTATAAAGCCGCTTATCCAAAAACAGAGTACCCAACTCATAATGCTCCTGGGCTGTCCCCTTTTCCTTCTTTAGCTTGTTTTGCAGCTTGCTCAGGCGCGTTTCCACGCGACGAGTGCGAAGGACCTGGCGAAACAGAAACACGGTCACCACAGCCAGCAACCCCACCAGCAGCCCAAGATAGAGAATCGGAAATGTTCCATCACTCATAGTACCCAACCCGGATATTCAACCTGGAATATCAATGCTACCAATATCAATGCTACCAACATCAATGCTACACAATCCTGTTTCAGCCTACACGACAACGCGATCGCCCGGATTTGCGATCGCCACAACAGGGGTACTGATTACCGCCCAATAGCCACAAAAAAGGGCATCGCGCGGGATGCCCAGGCAATACCTCAATGGGATGCTTTACGAGAGGCGATCGTTCTAATCGCGGTTCAGCGCAATCATCAAGCGCAGAATGAAAATGAACAGGTTGATGTAGGTGAGATACATCGACAGGGCGGCGGGCAAATACTGCTCATCCTTGTAAGTGCGGGGCAGGATGTAGAAATCTACCACTGCTGCACCTGCAAACAGGAATACACCCGCACCGGAGATGGCAATCTCCAGCAACGGATTGGTCCCCATGCCGAAGAAAATGGAAAAAATAATTTGACCGACTAAAACCACCAGCAGAGCGATAATTCCCAAACGAATGGTCTGGGTCAGCGCCATGCCATCTTCATCCGACAGATTGGAACCAATCTGCCGGGCAGCAATGAAGGTGACGCCACACCCCAGAGCCGCAATTCCCAGACTGGAAATGCCCACCGTGCCAATAGCCAGCATGACCAGACCACTGAGGGTATAGCCCGACAGCAGGCTGTAGGTGGCAAGTAGAGGCAACGCTGTACTGTTGTTTCCCTTCGCCGCAATGCCTTGGGCGACGAAGAAGAGCACCAACTGTGCCACCAGCGCCACCCAGAAAGTGGTCATGAAAATTTCTGGGCGAGTTTGGATGACGTTTAATCCGGCATAGGTGCCAACTGCTGTCAAAATTAGCCCACCGCCTACATAGGGCAGGGCGTTCTTAATTACATTCGGTCCGACAATGGCTTGTCCCTTCGCTTCGCGAATGGCCCGTCGGAAGTTACTGGTATTACTCATGCAATGATTCTCCCATTACATAGTGCTGAATCTATGGAGCTTTCGTTAGGGATAAGGTTTAGTAGGGAAACCTGAAACTTGACAGGTGTTTTCGCTGCTCTTAAGAGAGCGGAACCCACGAAACCTATTTCATTTTCGCAATTCAACTGGGTCACTTCAACAGGTTTTCTTCAACATTGCGAAGAAATGTAAAGCGGCGTTGAATCTTCGTAATTTGTGGGAATGCCCTACGGCAATCTTGCGCCAAAAGCCCCGGTATTTATGAAAGCCACATATTCATTTTAGAAGATTACCCTGCCTGTGCCGTCGGCTGAAAAGCGGAAAGCTCGTCTGTACTGGGTATAACCATTCGAAAAGGATAAAAATCGACTCGTAATCCTTCATACGTGTTTCCGCTTAGGTAGTGGGGGGCTTGCCCCCTGATTCCCGTGAAATAACGATGGCTGTGAATTCGCCCTAAACCAGAGAATTAGTCTAAATTAACCCCAGGACTCTTCACGATGACGGCTAATTCTTCCTCGCTCCGATCTCGCAGTATGGAATTGTTGATGCTGTATCAACGAGATCGGTCTGTCAAACTACGTAATCAGCTCGTGCAATTGAACATGGGTTTGGTGCGGAAGATCGCACACCGAATCAGCCACCAATGTGTCGAGCCATACGAAGACTTGGAGCAGATTGGGTATCTTGGTTTAATCAATGCCATTGAGCGCTTCAAACCTGACCAAGGCTGTGCGTTTAGCTCGTTCGCAGTACCGTATATTCGAGGCGAAATTCTGCATTTTCTGCGCGATCGCGGTAGTGCGGTCAAGGTTCCCCGACGCTGGCAAGACCTGCAAAAGGAGGGGCAACGGATACGTATGCAGCTCACCCGTGAGTTGGGTCATGCGCCCAACGACCAGAAGATTGCCGAAAATCTCGGCATCTCGTTGACTGAGTGGTTAGAAGTTAGCGTTGCTATCAAAAATCGTCTCCCCTTAAGTCTGGATGCAACCGTTCAACAAACCGACTCCAACATTACCCTTGGGGAAACCCTGCCTGACCCAAAGTATTTCATCAACCAGCACCTCGAAGAGGATCGCCAGCAGGTTCAGCGGGCGATGTCGCAACTCGAAGACAAACTCCGCACCGCCGTGGAGTTCGTCTACTACAGCGGCTTGTCTCGCAAAGAGGTTGCCGAGCGGATTGGCGTCAGCCCCATGACCGTAACGCGAAGAATCCACCGGGGTTTGGAGCAAATGGTTACGTTCCTCCAAGTGCAACCCGTCCCCAGCGATAACTAAGAGTGCTCAAACAAATCAAAACCCATTTGTGGGAAAGGAGGGGTGGCTAAACCACCCCTCCTTTCCCACAAATGGGTTTTCTATGTGTTGTTCATATCAAGGGATTTGCGGATTAATAAAATCCCAATTTTTGAGAGAGAAGGCTGGCTCTGCCAGCCTTCTCTCTCAAAAATTGGGATTTTATTTTCTTGCAAGTCCCCAAGGGTGTGGCGATGAGCGCAGGCAGCGTCTGCGCTCATCGCCATACCCTTGGTATCCGCTCTAACTCAGACGGGCGTTGCACTCCAGGATGAGGCGCTGATTGGCGATCGCATAGGGCTGAATTTCTAGCGCCCGCCGAAATGCCTGAATGGCGGCAACATAATTTCCCATTGCCGCATGGCATAGCCCTTTGCCATGAATAGCACCGAAGTGGATAGGGTTGAGTTTCTCGACCTGCTCGCAGTCTGCCAGCGACTTGCGGTAGTTTTGCTGCACAAAATAGAGGACAGCGCGACGGTTCCAGGCTTCGGCAAAATCGGGCTGGTCGGCAATCAACTGATTGAGCAATGTCTCTGCCTCTCGAAACTTCTCGGCTTCCATGAGCATCTGGCTGCGCTCCAAGATCTCCAATCCATAAATGCCCTTTTGGGTGAACCAAATGCGCCACAACTCGCGGGTGGCGTTTTCCCGCACGGCTTCGTCTGGTTTCTTCAAGTCTTCGAGCAAGGCTTGAATGTCAGGATTCTGCATCAGTTGCCAGGGATATACGTTCTGCAAGGGTTAGAGCGGTTTCAGGAGGATGGTTCTCCAAAAACCGGGGGTTGATCGGGCGATCGCTACCAGGAAATCGCTGACGCTTATTAGAGCGGTGGAGTGAAACAGCCCATCAAAGCATCTTGAAATTTGGTTTTCACTGTAACGGGGAATTTTGCCTGCGGCAACCCGAAAAAGGCAGACACCGAAAAAGGCAGACAATAGGGCGGGGTAGCGACCAGAGGGGAACTGGACACGACCAGGGGCGATCGCTTCAACCCGTTGGGGACGTATGCGTGGCAGATTCCAGGATCGGCACCAGTTGAACGTTGTATTCTGCCTCAAAACAATCTTTTTTGTTGTCCAGGCTCCAGAGTTCCAGGGCGCAATCGTCTTCGGCGTGGCTGGGGTAAAGGTGCAGCCAGATGGCTCCCTTCTCCAAATGGGGAGTCAGTTCAAGTTTGGCGATCGCCCCCCGCTGCCGTCGATCGAGCGCAACCGCCAGCCGCAACAGCGGACTGAGCTGATCGACAATGCGCCGATACTTTTTGCTGCTGATGTTGCGATAGTTGTCATGCTTCTTTTTGGGACAGCTTTTGCGGTGATAGCGGGCGATATTGGCGATCGTCTCGATCTCCACCTCGGTAAAGCCGAGCAGGTCGGTGTTACGAATCAGGTAGTAGGAATGCTTGTGGTGGGAGCCGTGGCTGACAAAGTGCCCGCAGTTGTGGAGCATCGCCGCTGCCCAGAGCAACTCTCGCTCGTCTTCGCCACAGTCGTGGAGCAACCCCTGAGACTGGTCGAACAGGCTAAGGGCATGGCGGGCAATGCACTCGGCGGCGGAAACCTTGATCCGAAACTTCTGCACAGTTTGTAAGACGCTACGTTCGCGGATGGAACTTTGGAACCGCAGCCGATCCTCAATCAAGCCGTGGTGCAGCATCCAATCGACCACCACCCCTTCCCGCAGGGCGCGTTCGCAAACGGAGAGCGTAGGGATTTCGAGGAGAGACATGACCTCTTGCAAAATAATGGCTCCGGGCAGGATGATTTCGGCGCGGCGCTCGTTCATGCCAGGGAGGGCACAGCGATCGCCATAATCCATCTGCCGCAACTGATCCACGATCTCCCGCAGGTCATCCAGGCTAAAGCTGTAGCCATGCAGTGGGTCGGGAACAGTGCCCTGACGCTGGCGGGCATGGAGGGTTGCCAGGGCTTCGATGGTGCCAGAGGTGCCCACCAGATGGGCGGTTTCGTGGGGCTGGAGGTGCGATCGCAAATCCTCTGCTGGACGCTCCAACATGCCCCGCACATAGGCTTGCAGGTAGTTGAACTCGGAGGTCGAGATGGGGTCTGTGGTGACAAACTCCGCACTCAGGCGCACGGCACCCACTTTGGTGCTGCTGAGGAAGCGGGGTTCGCGCCCATCTCCCAAAATCAATTCGGTGGAGCCACCGCCAATATCCACGATGGCGTGGGGTTCGTTGTTAAACGCAACGCCGGATAGCACACCCAGATAAATGCGCCGCGCCTCTTCCTGCCCCGAAATCAGGTTAATAGTTAGCCCCAATTCCTCTTCGATTTGCTGGAGGAAGTCGCGTCCGTTGGGGGCTTCGCGCACGGCACTGGTGGCAACGGCGACCACATCATCCACCCGCAGGCTGTCGGCAAGTTGCTGGCAGCGGCGCAATGCCTGGGTCGCCCGATCCATGGCTGCTGGCGTCAGGCATCCGGTTTTGGGGTCGCGATCGCCCAACCGCACAGTCGCCTTTTCCTTCGCCACCACCGTAAAACTGGGCAGGGCAGGTTTGATGTTGACCACCACCATGTGAATTGAGTTGGTGCCCACATCGATCGCCGCTAACATGCGATCGTGACTGCCCACAGAATCGTGCAGTAAGGACGTTCGGCTCTGGTTCATCAAGCTCATCATCGGCATGGTAAATAGGCGATCGCATCCGGAACATCACAGCCCCGTCTTAAATGACTGATTCCTTCGCAAAAAAGCTCCGTCAGGGCAAATGAAAGACCATGGTCTTTTCTTAATGCCAACGGATACCAGGCAAGCAACGGCAACCAAGCCTTCCCGAAAAGACGTACTGAATCGCAACAGCCAGAGAACAAGCCTCAGATGCAAGCTGCGACCAGCCCCAACCGGGGAGCGATGCAAAAATCACCTCGATTCTATCCTGTGAGGCGATCGCCCGAACGCTGTCACATTGAAAGTTCATCAATGCAAACGCATCTACAACATTCTTGAACAATACTCTGAACAATACTCTGGACAACAGATTTCAACGGCTCCTCTCACTGCCCTCCCATTCCTTTGCCCATAAGAGACTTGCAAGAAAATAAAATCCCAATTTTTGAGAGAGAAGGCTGGCAGAGCCAGCCTTCTCTCTCAAAAATTGGGATTTTCTGCCCATAACTGCCCATAACACAGTCAGCAGAAGCATTGCGGAGAATATTTAACCCTGAGTTGCCATATTTCTTACCGACAAGCCCTCAAGCCAACCACAAGGAACAAAACCACACCGTACAATAGGAGTTAAAGATGTAAAGATGTAAAGAAGTATGTAGATTCATGGTCGATCAATTAGTTCGAGCCACTGCTGCCGATAATGGCATCCGCGTCGTGGGCGTTATCACCACCCGCCTCACGGAAGAAGCCCGTCAGCGCCACAACCTTTCCTATGTTGCCACTGCCGCTCTGGGGCGGACGATGGCATCGGGCTTGCTTCTGGCGTCCAGCATGAAGCGCGAAGGGTCGCGGGTCAATTTGAATGTGCGGGGCAATGGTCCCCTGGGCGGCATTTTGGTGGATGCAGGGCTGGATGGCACCGTGCGGGGATATGTCAACAATCCCTCGGTGGAGTTGCCCCCCAACCCCAAGGGCAAGTTAGATGTTGGCGGTGCGGTAGGGCATGAAGGGTTCCTGCATGTGGTACGAGATGTGGGTTATGGCTACCCCTACTCCAGCACTGTTGAGCTGGTTTCTGGCGAAATTGGCATTGATGTTGCCTCCTATCTGGTGACCTCTGAGCAAACCCCTTCGGCGTTGCTGGTGGGCGTCTTTGTTGAACCGGAAGGCGTAACCGCTGCTGGGGGATTGTTGGTTCAAATTTTGCCGAAAGCTGCCAACGATGAGGCGCTGGTCGCAACGCTAGAGTCTCGGATGAGCAAACTGACGGGCTTCACGCCGCTGCTCCAGGAAGGCAAGTCGCTCCAGCAAATGTTTACCGAATTGCTGGGAGATATGGGTTTGCATATCTTCCCAGAAACCCAACTGCTGCGGTTTCATTGTGGCTGCAACTTTTCGCGGATGTTGGGAGCGTTGAAGATGCTGGGTAAGGATGAGCTGCGTTCCATGATCGAGGAGGACCAGGGCGCTGAGGCAACCTGTCACTTCTGCAATGAGGTCTATCAAGCGGATAGCGATCATTTGGAGAAGCTGATTGTGGAATTGCAGGAAGGAAACGCTTCTCTATAATCCCAAGGTTTAGAGGATCATCCCAAGGTTTAGAGGGAGTTGGGGCGATCGCCCTGCTCCTTATCTAAGGAACGCAAATAGATTAGAATCCAGAACTTGTTTTTTGCAAGCGCGGCACTGCCGCGCTTGCAAAAAACAAGTTCTGGATTCTATTTAATCCTCAGTCTACGGCGATCGCACTGCCAGAAACAGGCTCTACCCAAGCTTGAACCAGGGCTTCGTCTGCCCTATTTTTGACCGGGATTTCAATGCGGAACTCTGTACCCTGACCTGGGGTAGAAGTGCATATCAGGCTTCCCCCATGGCGTTCTGTCACAATTTGATAGCTAATCGATAAGCCCAAACCTGTCCCTTTGCCAGCGGGTTTTGTGGTGAAAAATGGGTCAAATAGCCGAGTCATGGCTTCTTCTGGGATGCCAGGTCCATTGTCCTGAATCAAAATAACGGCACAGGGGATGTTGAATGTTGGAGACTGTTCCAGCACAGTCGTGATGGTGATTTTGCCTTCATGGGGCAATGTTTCTGCCTGTTCTTCCAAACAGTCGATCGCATTGCTGATAATGTTCATGAATACCTGGTTGAGCTGGCTGGCGTAGCATTCAATCAGCGGCAACTCGCCATAGTTTTTGGCAACCTGAATGCCTCTCCCCGTGGTGGCTTTTGCCTTCAGCCGATATTGCAAAATCAGTAGTGTGCTTTCCATGCCCTCGTGGATATCCACGGGTTTCATTTCTGCCTCGTCTAGCCTCGAAAAGTTGCGCAGCGACAGCACAATCTGTCGAATGCGCTCGGCTCCCAGGTGCATGGAGGAAAGCATTTTGGGAAAGTCATCTAGCAAAAATTCCAGATCAATTGCCTCTTCGTAGTCCTGAATTTCGTGATTCCGAGATTGGATCTGGGCGTGGTAGAGCTGGAGCAGTTGCATCAAGTCTTCGGCGTACTGGCTGGCATGGCTCAGATTGCCATGAATAAAGTTCACTGGGTTATTGATTTCGTGAGCAATACCCGCTACCAGTTGCCCCAGGCTCGACATTTTTTCGCTTTGAATGAGTTGCGTTTGGGTCTGCTGAAGCTGGGTCAATGCCGCTTGCAGGTCAATGGATTGTTGCCGGGTGCGATCGAACAGTTCTGCCTGTTGCAGGGCAATGCCTAACTGGGCGGCAATTTTTTTCACAAACTCGATTTCGTCGGGCTGCCATTGCCGGGGTTCAGCACACTGATGAATGCAGAGCAGACCCCACAGCTTGCTGCCCAGAAGCAGCGGCACCACCAGGTTGGCGCGAATCTGGAACTGGGATAGCACCTCGATGTGGCACTCCTTCAAGCCTGCGTTGTGGATGTCGGCGATCGCCTGCACCCGCCCTTCAACATAGCGGTGAGCATAGTCTTGCCCAAAGCAGTGGTCATGAATTTTGGCTGCCAGTGCCGAATCAAACTCCGGTTTCACTGCCTCAGAGACAAATTCCCCATCGTCGTAACCGGAGTCGTCGTAGAAGCGAAACATGCCAACGCGATCGGCATCCAAAAGCTGCTGGACTTCATGAGCCGTGGTTTCAAAAATATCCTGCAGCTCCAGGGATTCGCGGATGCGGCTGACGACACGAAACAGAGTTTGTTGCTGATTTTCGAAGGAATGGTCGCTGGTTTCTAGAACGGTCTTGACCCGCTCAAAGGTTTCCTGATCTTGGCAACAGTGGCGGATTTGCTCCAATAGATTCGGATTCATGGCAGATGAGTAGCACGATCAGATTAGTAACAACGCACGAGGGAACTGAGGCGAGGTAAGAAGAATTGAGAAAATTGAGGAGAAAGCTTGGATTGAAGGGCGATCGCAGAGCCAGTGCTAGCGGCTAGTTAAACCAGCAACTACGGATCTTTACCCATGCAACATTAGTGCTCAGCTATATCTCCACTATTCCCGCAAAACATCGAGAAACTGCAAAATTCCAGCCGGGTGGGCGGAGATGCGAGAGAGAGGAACGAAGGGAAACACGCTATTTCCGCTAGAACTATTTCCGCTAGAAGAAGTTGCTCGGTCAGGTAGATTCAACAGGGTAGAGTAATTCACCGGAAGTTTCACCCAGAAAAAGATGCATCCAAATGAATAGGAGGAAGGGCAAAATTTTGTGGGAATACCGGGAGGAATAGGTGGATTGAGATTTCCGTTTCAACAAAAAGTAATCGACAACCCATTGGTTTTAAGCGAAGAAAAGCGTTTGTGGCAGATGACGACTGGAACTTTTGCCGAATACTTTCGATAATTCATAGTGGTTTAGTTTAGTGCAGTTCTTTGAGTTGTGGGATCGTGAATACCGAGAAGTGGGTTAGCTTTAGCCCAGCCGGAACCCTGGTACCTACCTACGAATGCTTCAACCGTTGTGGCTACTGCAACTTTCGGGTTGATCCGGGCAAAGATGTGTGGCTGTCGCTGTCTCAGGCGGAGCAAACCCTGCGGGAGTGGCGCGATCGCTCCATCATCGAAGCCCTGATTCTCAGCGGCGAGGTGCATCCCCAGAGTCCCCGACGGGCAGCCTGGGTGCAGCGCCTGGTGGAGCTGTGCCAGCTTGCCCTGGAGCTGGGCTTGCTCCCCCACACGAATGCAGGACCGCTGAGCTTTACGGAAATGGCGCAGTTGCGGCAGGTGAACGTGTCGATGGGGCTGATGGTGGAGCAGGTGACTCCCGCATTGCAGCAGACGGTGCATCGCCATGCCCCCAGCAAAGACCCGGTTCTGCGCTTGCAACAGGTGGCATGGGCGGGAGAACTGCGGATTCCCTTCACCACAGGGCTGCTGCTGGGCATTGGCGAGACGCGGCAGGACTGGGTGGATACCCTGGAGGCGATCGCCCATCTCCACGAAAAGTGGGGGCATATCCAGGAGGTGATTCTGCAACCCCATAGCCCCGGACAGGGACAAGCCTGGGCAGGAGTTGCACTACCTCCAGCGGCTTTGGTGGAAGCGGTGTCCCTTGCCCGCCAAATTCTGCCCTCCAACATCACGCTGCAAATTCCGCCCAATCTGATTGCCCAGCCCGACATCCTTTTTGCTTGCCTGGAAGCGGGGGCGCGGGATCTGGGCGGCATTAGCCCCAGGGATGAGGTGAACCCCGACTATCCCCATCCCCAACATGAGCAACTGCGGCAAACCCTCGCAGCGGGGGGCTGGCAGTTGCGCTCACGGCTACCAATTTATCCGCAATACGATAGCTGGCTATCAGAACCTTTGCAGGGGGCAGTGGGGCGCTGGCGATCGCACCTCCAATCCATTTCCCCTATGCCAGAGTCGGTCCATCGTCTCCCTTCCCGGCCTTGATTAAGGAGATTATTGCCTAAGGTTTTGTTTGAAGCGGCGCGCCGCTTCAAACAAAACCTTAATCCGTATTCAGCAACGCCCCATTCCCCGGTAGGATAGGACGCAGACTGTAGCTACAACGATTCCGCTACGACGATTTTGTGGAAGCGGATTGTGTTGAAAAGCTGAAAAGCTGAAAAGCTACCAAAAGCCACGACATTATCGGGTGTTTGCCCAACCTGCGCCTATGATTTCCGCCCCATTCCGCCTCAATTTGGTCGAAGGTTCCGTTTCCTTCAGTTTTTCTGCCGATGCTGCCAGGGAATTGCAGACCGCCGTGCAGGGCTTGATGGAACGGATGCGGGCGATCGCCAGCCAGGGCAGCACCGCCGGACGCCCCAATCCCCAAGAATCCCTGGAATATCGGCACACGGGAGAGGTGTTTCTGGAAGTGTTTTGTAATCCCAATATTTGGTCTAGCCCGTTTGCCGCCAAAGTACTGGTTACCTTGCGCGACGATCGCATCCGCCTCAGCACTGAAGCGGAACTGCCCCGCCTCCTGGAAGATCTGGGTTTATACCTGGAGCAGCATGGGTAAGGTTTGGGTCGTCCTCAAAGGATCACCAACAAAACACCTTGCAATTTTTTGGAGGAGGGGCAGCAGAGCCGCCCCTCCTCCAAAAAATTGCAAGGTGTTTCACCCTGGATCTAAAGGGGAATAAATCGGGCGATCGCTCATATTGCGAATTGTTACAATAATTGTTGCAATAAAAGATAGAGATGTGGGTGTGTCGTCCAGGGCACACGGTGGATACTCTGCTCGCTCTATTCAGGCAAATTTGCTCTGGCACCTGCAATGCTGGCAAGCTCCCCGGCACGCATCAGAAAAAGGTTGTTCTGCGGTTACACAAATTACCGCAGCAAATAGGCTATACCGACAGAGTAAGAACCTATCTATCCTCTCAAGCTGGGGACTTGTTCCCAATCATTTCCCCAAAGTTGTCCCCAAAGTTGTCCCCGAAATGTCCCCAAAGTTGGCATTTGATGACTTGCGTCTCCTAACCCACCCTAACTGCGTGTGCTATGGCTCCTAAATTTTCGACCGAACAATACTCGTCTCCTGTTTCCAGCCCTGCGGCGGTTTCTGAACCGACTGAGATTTCCCAACCCGATGTTGCACTGAACGGAGCGATGGATTCTCCAACATCCTGGGCGGGGCTGGCTGGGGAAGATGATTTTGTCCCTCGCCACATTGGTCCTTCGGATGCAGAAATTGCGGCGATGCTGGCAACTCTAGGCGCGTCCTCCCTGGAAGAGTTGATGGAGCAGACGGTGCCCGCCAAAATTCGGGCGAAGCAGCCGTTGCAGTTGCCTGCAAAACGCAGCGAGGCAGCGCTGTTGCAGGAGTTGAAGGCGATCGCCTCCAAAAACCAGATCTTCCGCTCCTATATCGGCATGGGCTATGCCAACTGCATTACGCCCCCGGTAATTCAGCGCAATATTCTAGAAAATCCTGGCTGGTACACGCAGTACACCCCCTACCAACCGGAAATTGCCCAGGGACGCCTGGAAGCCCTGCTCAACTTCCAGACGATGGTGACCGACCTGACAGGGATGGAAATTGCCAATGCCTCCCTGCTGGACGAAGCGACCGCTGCTGCCGAAGCCATGAGCATGAGCTATGGCTTGCACAAGGGCAAAGCGAATGCATTTTGGGTGGCGGAATCCTGCCATCCCCAGACGATTGAGGTGGTGCAGACCCGTGCCCTGCCACTGGGGATTGAGGTGGTTGTCGGCAACCCCAGCGAGTTTGGGGCGAGCGATCGCCCCATCTTTGGGATGCTGCTGCAATATCCCACCACCGACGGGCGGATTGAGGACTATGAAGCGGCGATCGCCCATGCCCACGCAGCGGGGGCACTGGTGACGGTTGCCGCCGACCTGCTGGCGCTGACCCTGCTCAAGCCCCCTGGTGAGTTTGGAGCCGACATCGTGGTGGGCAATACCCAGCGCTTTGGCGTACCCCTGGGCTATGGCGGTCCCCATGCCGCTTACTTCGCGACCAAGGAAGCCTACAAGCGGCAGATTCCCGGACGTTTGGTGGGCGTTTCGAAGGATGCCCAGGGTAATCCGGCGCTACGGTTGGCGCTGCAAACCCGTGAGCAGCATATTCGGCGGGACAAAGCCACCAGCAATATCTGCACGGCTCAGGTGCTGCTGGCGGTGATGGCGTCGATGTATGCGGTGTACCACGGAGCCGAGGGCTTGAAGCGCATCGCCACCCGTATCCACCAACTTACCTGCGGGCTGGCGGATGGCTTGACCCAGTTGGGCTACACCGTTGGGCAGGCTCCTCTGTTCGATACGGTGCGGGTGGAAGGTAGTGCCGCACAGATGGCGCAGGTGTGGGAACGGGCGATCGCCCACCGCATCAACCTCCGTCCCATCGACGCCACCACCTTTGGCATCACCCTGGATGAAACCACTACGCCCCAGGCAGTTGAAGCGTTGCTGAGCGTGTTTGCCCTGGAGGTGGCTGCGCCGTCCCACCTGAACACGGCAACCCGCATCCCCAAAGCGTTTCAGCGCACTTCAGAGTACCTCACCCATCCTGTTTTTCAGCAATACCGTTCGGAAACCGAGTTGCTGCGGTATATGTATCGCTTGCAAATGAAGGATTTGTCCCTGGCGACAGCGATGATTCCCCTCGGTTCTTGCACCATGAAGCTGAACAGCACCAGCGAAATGCTGCCCGTTACCTGGGCGAAATTTGGACAAATTCACCCCTTTGCCCCACTGGAGCAAACCCAGGGTTACCAGACTCTATTTCGCCAGTTGGAAGATTGGCTGGCAGAAATTACGGGTTTTGATGCCATTTCCCTGCAACCCAATGCGGGTTCCCAGGGCGAATACACGGGCTTGCTGGTGATTCGGCAGTACCACCTGCAACGGGGCGATGACCATCGCGTCGTCTGTCTGATTCCCGAATCGGCGCATGGCACCAATCCTGCCAGTGCGGTAATGGCGGGGATGAAGGTTGTGCCTGTGGTGTGCGATCGCGATGGCAACATCGACATGGATGACCTGCGTGCCAAAGCGGAGAAGCACCGCGACACCCTCGCGGCGCTGATGGTGACCTATCCTTCGACCCACGGGGTGTTTGAGGAGGGGATTCAGGAGATCTGTGCGATCGTCCACCAGCACGGCGGACAGGTCTACATGGATGGAGCCAACCTCAACGCGCAGGTGGGGCTGTGCCGTCCTGCAGAACTGGGGGCGGATGTGTGCCACCTCAACCTCCACAAAACCTTCTGCATCCCCCACGGTGGCGGTGGTCCGGGGATGGGACCGATTGGGGTGGTGGCGCATCTCACGCCGTTCCTGCCCGGTCACAGCATCGTTTCCCCCTACGATGAGGCGGGGGAGCATATCGGCGCGATTTCTGCTGCGCCCTGGGGCAGCAGCAGCATTCTGCCCATTTCCTGGATGTATATCGCCCTGATGGGCGGCAAAGGGCTGACCCGTGCCACGGAGGTGGCGATTCTCAGTGCCAACTACATTGCCAAGCGACTGGAGGGGCATTACTCCATCCTCTATCGCGGGCGCAACGATCGCGTTGCCCACGAGTGCATCATCGACCTGCGCCCCTTCAAAAAATCCCTGGGCATCGAAGCGGAAGATATTGCCAAGCGGCTGATTGACTATGGCTTCCACCCGCCCACCATGTCCTGGCCCGTTGCCGGAACCATCATGGTGGAACCGACGGAAAGCGAGTCGCAGGCAGAACTGGATCGGTTCTGTGAGGCGATGATCGCCATCCGGGAAGAGATCGACGAAATCGAAGTGGGCAAAGCCGATCGCCAGAACAATCTGCTGAAAAATGCACCCCACACAGCCGCCGTGGTGATGGGCGATCGCTGGGATTATCCCTACTCCCGCGATCGCGCCGCCTTCCCAACCCCCTGGACGCGCGCGAACAAGTTCTGGCCCTCCGTCGCACGGGTGGATAACGCCTATGGCGATCGCAATCTGGTCTGCTCCTGCCTGCCTATGGACGCTTACACCGAGTAAGGCGATCTCCAGAAAAGAATATCCCCATTTTTTGAGAGAGGGCGCGGCTAAGCCGCGCCCTCTCTCAAAAAATGGGGATATTCTTTCTCAGAAATCTCCTAAGTAAAACGCCTGTGAAACGCCTATGAAACGCCTTGATAAGGAGGATAGCGTCCCCGCAGGGACGCTATCCTTTTGTTTATCGTTCTTGAGGGGCGCACTGACTTACAGCGCTTTGCAGGGCGATCGCCCTATCCTTTGACCGCTCCAGAGGTGAGTCCCCGGATGATTTGCCGCTGGAAGAAGAGTACCAGCAGCACCAGGGGCAGGGTTCCCAGCACCGTGGCAGCGGCGATGGGTCCATAGGGAATTTCGAACACCGATGCGCCCCCTAGCTGGGCAGCGGCAACGGGAACCGTTTTCATCGACTCTTCAGTGATGAAAGTGAGGGCAAAGATAAACTCATTCCAGGCGGTGATGAATGCCAGGATGCCCGTGGTTGCCAGGGCAGGCAGGGTAAGGGGAAGGACAATGCGGACGAGCAAGCCAACGGTGCTGTAGCCATCGACTTTGGCAGAATCTTCCAGGTCGCGGGGCAACTGTTGGAAGAAGCTGCGCATCACCAGGATCGTGAGGGGCAGGTTGATAGCGGAGTAGGGCAAAATCAGCGACAGGTAGTTGTTGCCCAGGTTCAACGCCTGCACCATATTCAGCAGACCCAGAAACAGCAGGATAGGCGGGAACAGGGTCACAATCAGAATCACGCCAATGAGGAGGCGCTCGCCCTGCAACTGCAACCGTGCCAGGGCATAGGCAGCAGGCGCACCCAAGCCCAATGCCAACACCGTGGAAAGGGTTGCCACGAGGAAGCTATTGAACATGTAGTTAACGAAAGGGCGACGAACGAACAAGTCCTGGTAATGCTCCAGGGTGACTTCCGAGGGAAAGTAGACCGTGGGAATGGCGGCGATCGCCTCATTCGTCTTAAAGGAAGTCAGCAACTGCCACAGAGCAGGAGCCAGACAAAAAATCACGATCAGCACCACACTCACGGGCAACGCCCATTGTTTCCAGGTAAAACCCGGCTTGGAGCGAGATGGAGTCGTGTCGATTGGCTGTGTGGTCATGGGTCTGACGGGTATTAGATTTCAGTGTTGAAGAGAAGGGTGAAACGGTTTAGGAAGGCGAATCGAATAAATCAGGGCGGGGTAGGGGCGGGGGTAGGGGCGGGTTTCGCAGAGCTGCTTGCGGCTGTCTAAGGATCACAATTAAACCCGCCCCTACCGTTGCGGCATCCCGCAGTCCACAATTCCTAACGAACCTGGGTGCTATGTCCGCTGCCTCGGGAGCGGGAAAGGAAAAAGGCGGCGATCGCCACCGCCAGCACCAGCAACAGGAAGGTGACCACCACCAGCGCGGCTCCATAGCCAAAGTCGAGGTAGCGCATCACCGTGGAGTAGATGTAGAGCGACACCATTTCCGTCGCGCCACCTGGACCGCCCCCGGTCATGACCGCAATCAGGTCGAAGATGCCGAATGCCTGGGCAAAGCGGAACACCAGAGCGATCACGATCTGCGGCAGGAGCAGGGGCAGGGTGATTTGCCAGAAACTCTGCCAGGCATTTGCGCCATCAATCCGGTGGGCTTCGTACAGGTCATCGGGGATGGACTGCAACCCCGCCAGCAACAGAATGCTGATGAAGGGCGTGGTCTTCCACACATCCGCGACGATGACGGCGACCATTGCCAGGGTGGGGTTGCCCAACCAGTTAATTCCGGTATCAATCAACCCCAGTCGCAGCAGAATGTCGTTGACGACGCCAAACTGGTCGTTGAAAATCCAGGACCAGGCGAGGGCGATCAGGGCGGTGGGCAGTGCCCAGGGGAGGATGGCGACCGTACGGACGACATTGCGCCCCCGAAATGCCTGATTCAGCACCAGGGCAATGCCCAAACCCAGTAAGAACTCGAAGATGATGGATAACGTGGTGAACACGGTGGAATTCCACAGGCTTTGCCAGAAGCGCCCATCCTGCGCCATCCGAATGTAGTTCTGGAAGCCAGAAAACTCTGCCTGCAACTCCGTTCCCAGGTTTTTGGTGACAAAGCTTTGCCAGAAAGCCAGTCCGATGGGATAGGCGAAGACGGCAAGCAGCAGCAGCAGCGCGGGGATGGTGAGCATCCAGCCAATGCGGCGATCGCGCTCCACGATCACATCCTTCTGGGCTTTCACCGGAGGGCGTGCGGGTAAGGTGTTCGTGGTCATGCAATATCCTCCACGGATGGGGCGATTGATGGGGCGATTGATGGGGCGATCGGCAATTCAGTATTTGGCACAACAGGGGCAACATCTGCCAGTACCCCACCGGGAACCGCTTCTCCTGCGTTGACCGAAGCGGCGTTGACCGAAGCGGCGTCTACCGAGGCGGCGGCTTGTGTCGTCAGGGCGTCGGCAAAATCGGTGTTATTTGCTTCAGAAACGCCTGCTGTATCCAGTTCTGGAGAGGTTGCGGGTTCCAGTTCCGTTGCGGAGCCGATGGGGTTTGTGGCTGAGTCGGGAGTGGTTTCGTCCAATAGGGTAAGGGCGATCGCCTCCCCCTTCGTCGCCGCTTCTCCCCACGGAGTGATTCCTTCCGTTTCAATGGAATCTGCCAAACGCTCTTCCTCGACAACTGCTTCAGGCATAGTTGTCAGCACACCTTCAGGTACCACCCCGACCGGCTCAATCACTTCATCGTCCGTCGGCTCCTCAGCCGGATCATCGGCAAACTGTCCCAGGAGGTTGCGGGTTTCGTTGGCGGCGGCTTGCATCGCGTCTTCGGGGTTCATCCGTCCCGACAATGCCGCACTCAGGTAGCGCTGCAAGATATCGGATGCCTGGGCGTACTGGGCGATGTTGGGACGCAGGACGGTGCTTGTCGCGATGTCAAACAGTTCCGTGAAGTAGGGATGGACGGCGAGAATTTCGGGGTCAGTGTAGAGCGATCGCAAGCTGGGCATATAGCCTTCCAGAGCATTTTGCCGCTGCACCGCTTCGCTGGTGAAAAACTCCACCACTCGCCAGGCTTCTTCGGGGTGCTCGGTCGAGTTCACAATGCCCCAACCCCAGCCGCCAAGACAGCCAGCCCCTTCGCCTTCCGGCGTGCCAATCATTGGGCGAATGCCCACCTGCCCACTGACTGGGGACGTATCCGCATCCAGCAAAGGAATAGCGTAGGGCCAGTTCCGCATGAAAGCTGCTTCACCGCTCTGGAACAGGCGACGGGCTTCTTCTTCCTGGTAGGTGGTAACGCCGGGGGGTGACACACCTTCTCGAATGGTGTCGATCAGGAACCTTACCGCATCAATGGACTGGGGCTGGTCTAACCCCACTTCCAGGGTATCGGCGTTGATCCAGTAGCCACCAAAGCCCGACAGCGCTTCCACAAACATCGCCGCCACCCCTTCGTACTGCCGTCCCTGCCAGAGGTAGCCCCAGTTCACATCCGTTTCCGCCTGGATTGCCCTGGAAATCTCAAACATTTCTGAGAAGGTGGTGGGCGGTTCGGCACCCACGGCTTCCAGCAAGTCGTTGCGGTAGTAGAACATGCCCGCGTCAGTACGCCAGGGGAGGCGATAAAGCTGACCATCGTAGCGCCCTGCCTCAATGGTGGAATCGAGAAATTCGTCCAACTTGTCCTGGGAAATGCGATCGCCAATATCCATTAACCAGCCAGCGGCGGCAAACTTCGCCGTCCACACCACATCCAGGTTGATCAGGTCGTAGGGCGATCGCCCCAGCAGTAACGCCGAGGTGTTCAAATCCTCAATCAAATTGGTGGCATTTGGACCTTCCACCATTTCGAGGCGAATGTCGGGGTTCTGTTCCTCAAATTCCGCAATCAGCGGCTCAAACAGCGGCGTTTCGGGTGCGGGCATGAGGAAGCTGATGGTCACGGGTTCCTGCGATCGGCTGGGCAAGCCTAGCGCCAGCGTGATCACCAGACCCAAAACCGCAAAGCCAAAGATGCGGCTAAACACTGCGTGCTTCCAATGGCGCAGGGCATCACGGAAGCGCGAGTGCGTTGGAGGAGGTTCAAAAGCCATAGGATTATTGTGCTCTTTCAACAGAAAGGTGAGCAGAGGATGGAGACGCAAACTGTTACATCAAGGTCACCCATTTTGCGGGATGGGGAGTTGCCGCAATGGGTTCCATGGCAACCGATTGACCACCATTTGATCAAAGACCGTTCGCTCAAAGACCGTTCGCTCAAAGACCGTTCGCTCAAAGACCGTTTGATCAAAGATCAGAAATGGAGCGATCGCCAACTTTTCCGCAGAGAATCGCCCCAAGCCATGCAATCTGTTAGAAAGATTGTGCGTAATTTGAGGCAACTCCCATGGGTGATCTGGGCATTATTCATACCCGGAAAAATAAGCGGGAGGTGCAGAGAAATAAATCAACGGGAATCCCAAAGGAACCCCTGAGATTTGGGTGGGCGATCGCCCCAATCCAAGCCATTTCAACGGCTCGGCACAAAAGGGGAATGCCCTAATACTTGCAACAACTGCTTCTAGTTAATCTGAGAAATGAATCAGATTTATGATTCCAGGAATCATTTGATCTGTTTTTTACATGATACGAACCAAACGCTGATTGCGGGGAGAGAATTCAGAGTTCTTAATTACATGAGACATAAATGGAAGCGCTTGCATCTGTTGTAGAAAGGCACATCTGTCTCAGGAAAGAGATAGAAATAGAGTCATTTAATCACTCCCTTCGCAATTTTTCTAAAATCAAAGCGAAATAAAACCCGGAATTTTTGATGAGAAGCGCGGCATTGCCGCGCTTCTCATCAAAAATTCCGGGTTTTATTTTATTTTCAATCCTTAGAAAAATCGCGAGCCTGGTGTTATCTACCGTTTTGCAAAGTTGCCCAGGAGTGGGGCGATCGCCCTACCAATCCGTTCGTCCACCTGTGTTGTTGAGATAATCTTGCAGGGTGGGCATTAAACCATTGGGCACAATCCCGGCGGGGGGAAGGGTGGGGTAGTACAGGCTGAGCCAGGCGGCGATCGCCCCGGAAGCAGCTCCCACATGCCATTCGCCGTGGTGAACCCGGATGGAAGCATTAGCAATATGGGTGGCGGCGATCGCCTTCCCACCAATCAGCACATTATCGACGCCCTGCGGGATGACCGCTTCCAGGGGAATGTAGATGGGGCGCACCAGATGTTCGCCGACCGATGCCCGCGCGGCTTCCCCGGTGGGTCGCCAATCCCGGTAGCGGCAACCGTGGATGTCGATGGCGTAGTGGGTAACGGCGATCGAGGTGGTGCTAAAGTCCCGCCCCTCCATGTCATTGCGAATATCCTGCTCCCGGATCATGAACTCATCTTGCCCATAAGCCGATCGCCCCAAAATGCGCCGCCCTTCGCGGATGTAGGGCACCATGCTCAGCCCCGATGCTGTGCCCATCGGTCCTTCTGCCCCATACAGGTAGGTGAGGGGATAGTCGGGCGTGGCGTGGTTCTCCATCAGCCAGCGGGCAAACATCAGCGCATGGGTTTCGCCATGCCGCAGGGAAAGGGCGGAAATGCCGCCCATCCAGTTCTGATAATGCCCCGTCTGCAACAGCTTTTCGTGGGTCAAGATCAGCGGCGGGTCCATCCAGTTCCAGTCGTTGCCCCGCGTCCAGTTCACCAGTGTAATGTCGCCATAGGCGGGCACACCATAGAAGGGGTCGCCATAGTTAGTGCTGACCATGCGGCGATAGTTGAAGAAGCTGCGCCCCTCAAACATGGGCATCCCTTCCAGGGAGAAGATTTGCTTGTGCTCATCTTCGCCATAGAAGGATTGCACATTCTCCAGGGCGGTCTTACTGGCTCCGCCGTCATCATAAATCCCCAGGGCAAAGGGCAGGGTAAATGCCTGGGTGCATTCGGGGTTGTCCCAGTCGGAGGCGTGGAGTTCCCCGGTGGTTGCCCAGGAGTCGGAGCCGACGCGATAGGGGACTTGCGCCCAGCCCACCAGCTCCCCGGTGTCGGTGGCATCAATCACCATCATGGTCTTGCCGGGGGGTGCCTGGAGCCGAATTGGGGTCTTCTCGTAGGTGGCGTCAGATTCCCAGGAATACCAGGGATTGAGTTCAACCGACAGTCGCCCCTGGGGGAGGTAGGTGTCGGGGTTACGCGGAGTGCGGCGCACGGCGTGGATGCTGGTGATGAGGCGTCCGCTGTCGTCAAATTCGGCTCCTTTGAAGGCGGTGGCGATCGCCCACCGACTTTGGGGCGAAGACTGCCGCGCCGTTTCTATCCATTCCTGCGCTGCCCGTGCCCCCGAGTTAGGCGGAAAACATAGCAATCCAACCCAGCAGCTATTCGTATTGGCAGCGGCTACGCCCTTTACTCCGGTCCATTCTGGCAAATCCAACGCCTGCCGCTCAATGTATTGCTTGAAGTTCTCCCAGTTCTGCGAAAAATTTTGCAGCTTCAGCATGTCGTAGGATTCATCGATCGCCGATACCCCCTGAGAGCTAATCTGCCCTCCCAGCCAGGGGGTTAGTTCGATCAGGCAGGTCTGCGCCCCAGCTTCCATCGCCTCGGCTGCTGCCGCAATTCCTCCCAACGACCCGCCAATAACTGCCACGTCACATTCCCATACCTCTTCTGCCGGAGGCACATTTGCCAGTTGTGGACGACCGTTAGGTAACAGAATGTTCGCCTCTGCCATTTCCGCCTCAGACATCACCTCTGCCACTTCCGCATCCGAGGATTCACTGGGGGAACCATCCGACTGATGATCCAGGGCACCCATTAAGAAGGCAAGACTTGCCCCCACAAATAGGCTCGAAACGGGAATAAACCATGCAAGATGATGCACATTTAGGGGTCGCATTACGGCGAATATTGCAGATGATATGCTGAAAACAGGAAAAATAGACCAAAATTGGCGATTTACCCATCATGCCTCGCACGCCCGATGGGTAACCGCCCCCTTGGAACATCGTCTGAACCCGCAGATGAGCAATGATTTCATTGCTCCCCCGCAGGGTGCGTCTTCCGCCTGTCCATTTGCCCTCGCTGTCGCGAATGGCAAAATCCTTTGCACAGAGCAGATTTCTGCGTTCTCACGATGTTCTGCCCACGCATTTTATAGACAAATCGAGGGAATGGATCATGAAATTACCCATACGAGCAATAGAAAAGTTCTGGCGGTCTGCTTGGCGGTCTGCTTGGCGATCTACATGGCGGTCTACATTGATAGCGGGAGGGGCGATCGCCGCCTCCCTCGTAATCTCCGTTGAAAGTGCGATCGCCCAGATCTACGAGTTTGGTGATGAAGGCACAGCGGTTGCCGAAATTCAAAGAGCATTGGGAATCTTCCCAGACGGCATTTTTGGTGTGGCAACGGAAGATGCCATCATGCTTTTCCAGGCGGATCAGGGGCTTGTCGTCGATGGCATTGCGGGTCCCAGCACATTGCAGGCGCTTGGCTTAGGCTACCTTACCCATGTGGGTTCTGGCGGGGGCGGTTTTAATACCGGGTTTGGCGGGGGCGGTTTTAATACCGGGTTTGGCGGCGGCGGCTTTGTCCCTGGCGCAACAACCGCCGTTGTCCGCACATCCAGCGGAATTGGAGTGAACGTGCGTAACACACCCAATGGCGCACAGGTCGGCGGGGTTGACGATGGCACTCGCGTCTCATTGACCGGGGCAACGGAATTCGCCGGGGGACGACAGTGGGCACAACTGGTTGGCGGCGGTTGGGTCGCGACTGAATTTCTTGTTGAGGATGGCTCAATTGGTGGGGGTGGTACCTTTCCAGGCGGCGGCGGCGGTTTCTTGCCTCCTATCGCCACGCTACCGGCTCCCAGTATCATAGAGGGTCCCTATGTGGTAGCAGTCCCAGGAGGAAGCCGCCAAGATCTGGCACGCGCCCAGCAAATTTCGCGCGTTGCCCGCATTGACACCTCCAGTCAGGGGTCTTTTATCAATGCTGGTGGCTACAGCAGCCGCGAAGATGCAGAAGCTCTGGCAGCTATCTTGCGCTTCAACGGCTTGGATGCCCGCGTCACCTTCCGGCGCTACTACTAAAAAAAACAAATTCCCCTATTTGGGAAAGCAGGTGCGGCAAAGCCGCACCTGCTTTCCCAAATAGGGGAATTTATTACCTGGAGGCACTTAGAAGCCCAGATCCACGGCAATTCGATGGGCGCAGGCAAAACCGGAAAACGCCACCGCATTCAACCCCTGCCCCGGAAACGTGCTGTCGCCCACGCAGTAGAGCCCTGGCACTGCCGTGCGGTTGAAGGGCATCCCCAGCAAGCCCAGGAGCTTGCGCCGGGGAATGGGACCGTAGGTGCCGTCTATGCGCCCCAAGAAGCGGCGATGGGTGCGGGGTGTGCCCGCTTCCAGGTAGTCCAGCCCCGCTTCGACGCCGGGGAAGATGTGCTCCAGCCGTTGCAGAATCTCGCTGGCGATCGCCTCCTTCTTATCCTCATAAGCTTTGGAGGAAAGCCCCTGCCAGTCTTCCATCCAGCTAGGGGTGAAGACATGGAGGATGTGGTTCCCATCCGGTGCAAGGTCAGGGTCAAGCAGGGTGGGAATGGACATGAAAATGGTGCCGTGGGCGGCTTCCAGATCGTCCCAGTGTTCTAACAGAATATGGTGACAGTCGGTGCCGGGGGGCAACACTTCCGCCTTCACGCCCATGTGCAGACTGAAGAAGCTGGGGGATTTCTGATAGCGCTGTTGCCACTTGGTTTCGCTGGCGGGACGTTTCTCGCTGGGGAGCAGATGCTCGAAAGTATCCCAGCGGGTGGCATTGGACACCACCCGCTTTGCCCGATAGGTTTCCCCCGACGCGAGGCGTACCCCGATCGCCCGTTTTCCCTCCTGCAAAATTTCGGTGACGCGCGATCGATATTGGATGTGGCTTCCCGCTTTCTCCAGCCCCTCGACGAGCTTCTGAGCGATCTGCCCGACGCCGCCTTTGGGGTAGTTGATGCCGCCGTAGTGGCGATCGCTAAACACCATCCCCGCGTTGATCATCGGCGTCTTCTCCGCCGGAACCACCGACCAGCAGTAGCACTCCATATCAATGAACTTGAGCAACTCCGGGTCGCTGATGTAGCGGCGGGCAATATCCCCCACATTCTGCGGCAGATACTTCACCAACCCCAGACAGGCAAAGGGATGCTGGAAAAACACCCGCGTCAGATAGCGTGGCTCCTCCAGCGACAACAACTCCATCGCATTGAGGCAGTTAAACACCTGCCAGCACTCGTCATAAAACTGGCGAATCCCCTTTTCCTCATGGGGAAAGCGGGCGGTAAGTTCCTGCAAAAACTTCTCGTAGTCCCGATGCACCCGCAGGGTCAGGTCGTTGGGTAGGTGATAGTGAATCTGCACCGGGTCGGGAATCGTTTCTATCTCCATCCCCACCGCATCCAGGGCGCGGGTCAGCAGGTTCGTGGTGCCTTCGGTGCCAAAGCCAAAAATCATGGAGGCACCCACATCAAAGCGATAGCCCTCGCGCTCGAAGTAGCCCGCACTGCCGCCGGGAATCAGGTAGCGCTCCAGCACCAACACCTGCGCCCCCTTCGCTGCCAACTGGGTCGCCGTCACCAGCCCCCCAATCCCAGAGCCAATCACAATCACATCAAACTCGCTGCCATCGGGGAAAGGCTGCCCCGCCGCCGCCGCCATTGCCGAAGAAGTCGCCGTCATGCTGTTTGGAAAAACCCGTCGTTACAACAAATGCCCGTTCAATACCCGTCGCCGTGTCTGCACAAAGCAAACCACCCATTTTTCAGTGTATCGAAGCCTGAACCTCCGGCATATAGTTCCACCAGCAATTCGCGTTTGACTCCATCCCACTCGGCAAAGCTTCACCTAAACCCGGACTACGCCTGCTTCAACTCCCCATAAAGATGAGGATACCGACGCTGCAACTCTACCCAAGGCAACAACAACCCATCCTCAATCTCAGCCCGAACATCATCACTAACCGCCCCTTCAATTCTCATTAGGTTAACCAAAAATTTATTTACCTTGTAATAGTTCTGAAGCTTTTGCCGTTGCTCTTTAGTAAGTTGCCAATTGTGACCAATATCTCGATATTCAATCATTACCTGTCGGAGCTGGTTGTCCCATTGGCATCCTTGTGACGACCACCAATGTTGAAACTCTTCTGCACGAGTAGGTTTTGGTAAATCATTCTTTAGTTGTTCCAGATGAGAAACCAGATCAGGCGATAGGTCATGGGTGCATTTAGAGGATGCTTGTCTAGGTGTTAAATCTGTGGGGTAGAAAAATATAAGCGCTAGGGTTGAGATGTCCTGGTTGTAAGCCGGAGGCATCACGATGCTCGCAGAAGTCTTCACCGCCTTTGTCGAACAA
>Ga0081526_100158_pt1 | contig 45497 bp, 45 predicted proteins | sample HotLakmasection2_FD_70991 | JGI IMG/M metagenome (GOLD analysis project Ga0081526, IMG submission 70991) | Hypersaline microbial mat communities from Hot Lake, Washington, USA - Section #2 (SPADES assembly) (version 2) | ecosystem: Environmental > Aquatic > Non-marine Saline and Alkaline >... | reverse complement strand
GACCTGACTCTTGAACTCTGGTGTAAACTTACGTCTCTTGCCCATCTGACTGCTCCCTTTCATGGACTATGATACTGCATTTAGCAGCGTGTCCAATCTCAGGGGGTCAGTACACAAATCCAATTAATATTGCAAGCATAAAAGCCAAGGGAGTTCTGATTATTTTACCTCTGTGATCTTGGCGATTATTGAATAATTCAAAAAGTAACATAAACATAGTTTGAGTTGAAAGTACTAATGCAAAAGTCGTCGGCAAAAACATCGGATGAGAATACGTAGAAGAAGGAAGTAGAGACAGATAGAGCCTAATAGAAAAAAAGAACGAAGTAGCCACACAAAGTGAGAATAGTATCCCCATATCTGCAACTCAAAAGGTCTAATCAACGAGAGTAAGTTATATGTAAAATATACCACGTATAAATCTACACAACCAAAAACTTGTATGAATTTATTAATTTTCTATATTAAATACATTAACAAGTTAATAAACTCTAGGCTTCTTTCAGCTGCTTAAGTAAATATGTATAACACTAGGTTTTATGCGTATCACACATCGAAATATTTTAGGACTTCAACCTGTAAAGGAATAGACTTCAACCGGTCATATGTACACTTAACCTTCTAAGCTGACAGTTTGCTACTGAATTGAGTAACGGTTTCGATCGGGCAACGTCCCATGTTGCGGTAGCCCAGATGCGGTCGTTCTGTGTTGGGGTCGTGCAACCAGGCATCGAAATCAGCCTGCAGCTCCTCGATTGAAGTGTAGGTCTTGCGACCGAAAGCGATGGCGAAGAACTCCTCTTTGGCAGTCCAGATAAAGCGCTCCACAAAGCCATTGGCTTGTGGACGTTTCACCGGCGTTCGACGGTGCTCAATGTCGTTGAGCGCCAGGAAGAGTTCGTATGGATGGGCGGGCGTGCCACAGAATTCACGTCCTCTGTCAGATAGAATGGTCTCAATGGTCAACGCATGAAAGGCATAAAATGGCAGAACGTCATTGTGTAACCGCAATCCGCTGGCCCCAGGTTGCTTGCTGCTGTGAAGCAGACCAAATCCATAGCTGCCGTAAGTATCGACCACCATGTGTAGCGTGATCTTTGTCCCATCGGGAAGTTCACCTGCCTTGCTGGTGCCGACGCTGAGCACTTCTCCAGGGCGACTGCTCTCGATGTGACGTTCGCGGTAACAGGAATTGTTTCGTTGCAAAGCGGCGATCACCATTTACTACCTCCCACAACGCCGCGCGGACGATCCTACGGCGCGGGCATCCTCCCCGTCAAACACCGGCGGACCGGTACGCTGGCCCTACTCCCCTCGGAGCAGGACCACCGCACCAGCCGCCTGAAAAGCCTCCCATAGATTGACATCCCGACGAGCCGACCGAACCGGGTCGGCTTTTCTGTTGTGACGGGTCCCCTCCACTGCGCCGTCTCGCGGGTCCGAGCGTTGTGCTCACCCGCGCTGGACGGATTCCAGCCTGCCGCGGAGGCACCTCATGTCACAGGTCGATGTTCGTTTCGATATTCGTTCGAAGATTCGTCCGTTCCCTCGCATGGCTACCTATCTCACCGGATGGGGCGGTCGGCTCACCTTTGAGCAGATCGCATCCGACATCACGCCAAGGATGGCGAACAAGCTCAGCCATTTCGGGATGTACGGCCAGGACATCCCCGACAGCATCCAGACCGGCCTGATGCGCCTCTGGCTGCGCTTGGTCGATGACCCGGAGCTGCTGGCGAACGACTCGCTGCTCACTGCCACTTGGCGCACGCTGGCGATCAGCAAGCAGACGACCCTCGCCAAGCAGAATCGCAAGTATCTGCCCTTCACCGACATCGCGTGCGACTCCGGGCTCGATGTCGACGAGTACGGCATCTCCGGCTATGGTGCGCCGAATCAGACCGAGCCGTGGGCGTCGTGGGCAGCTGACGTCGACTTCCGACTCGACATCACGCAGGCGATCCAGACCATCGCCGAAGACTATGTAGACGACATCAAGGGGCTGGTCGCGCTCTACATCCTGACCACCAGCGTCGAGTCGCAGGCAGCGCTGCGGGCGCACAATCTGGCGCACACCCAGGTCTACGAGCGCATGAGCATGATCCGCGCACGCTTGCAGCATCTGCTTAAGGACTACGCGCCGCGTAAGCCGCGCAGCTGGCGCGACCGCCTCGAATCGGGCGAGGTTGAGCCGTATCTTCAGGTCGTCGAGCACTACGTAGACAAACCGCTGGCGTTGTTCGCGCTGTACACGCTGACGACCTGCGCGCAAGTTCGCAAGTTCGCTCGCGACGAGAAGGAGCGCAAGATGATCAGTTACTACCGCAAGAAGTGCCTGAAACGCATCGAGGCAGCCTACGGACAGGCTGCCTCATTTTGATTTCCGCTATGGCTGGTGAGCGTGGCTCGGGCGATCACCAGCTGTTTTCACACGACTGAAGTTTTTCGGATTCGCCTTGACCAGGAGCAATTACCAGAAGAGTATGCGACACCTAAACCCGGAGCCTCCTGGGCGGAGCTCGTCGCCAGCGGGGATCGGCACTTGGTCGTAAACGATATTGTCGCGACCATCATGGGGCAGTATCTTCACCGTCTGCCCATCCACTCGTTCGTGACCTACACTGGAATCGGGGACTTCATCTCTAGTCGCAGCTTGCCCGTTTGCCGTGAAGAGCTGGAAGTCTTTCTGGGAGGTGACTGATGCTCACGCCACGCGCCGACTTCCACCAATCGAAGCTGCCAGCGCCCGGTGTGCTCGGTCACATCGTCGGGCTGATGGCTGTTACGCAATTGGGTTATTAGAATCGAGCAAATCGAAATGGACATCCCGTTTTTGAATTGGAAATTGTACTTCGACAAGAAGGTCGGTTGTATCTTGCAAATGTGTTGAATTCAGAATGACACCGTGCATTGGGCCAGCAAAGGCATAGTCGTTCATCTCTGCCCACTCACCAATTGTGCTGAACCCAATATGCATCTCGTATGGTGTTCCTTTTTGTATATAAGTTGCCATCACATAGGATGGAATTTCGCGCACAACAAAGGGCTGACCGTCGCGTGCTTTCAGCGGTGGGTGAGTGTCCGTTTTCAGGATGCGACCAACTTCCATCACAAAATAGTCAGTTGCCGTCCCATCGCAATGCAGAATGCCCATGAAACTCCCGTATCGGTCTTCTTCCGGACTATCAATCAACTGGTGCGTTATGGTGTTCCACTGCCGCAAATTGGATTCCCAGTCTGGCGATGTGGTTCGTACCCCAATGTATTTTCTTGATGGCACCTGTTTGACCACCACATCACGAACATGCTGCCCTTGTTCCCGAATCTGCTTCAAGCGAGACTCAATTACACGAACACGGCGTATCTCGGCGAGTACCTGCTGCTCTATCTCCGCCTTACGCAGCAGCAGCATCCCCTGCATCTCGTCCAACGATACATCGTCGTTGACAAAGCGTTGAATCTGATCCAGCGATAAGCCCAGCTCTTTGAGTGCTACCACACGATTGAGCGCCGTCAATTGCGTGGCGCTGTAGTAGCGATAGCCAGTTTTTGGATCAACTTTTGTCGGTTGCAGTAGGCCGATCTCATCCCAATGGCGCAGTTGCCGCCGTGAAACCTGTGCCATGCGTGCGAATTCACCGATTGTGTACATGCTATCCTCAATTCATAGTCATTGCAGATGATAGGCTCATCATATTGCGTGAGCCTACCACCTGCCAAAAGATGGCTACCAATTACCCGAGGAATACGCTCCAGAACCCGAGTAGTTCATTCCCACCGTAGGTCGGATAGGCTTCCTGCAGGGCAGCGATGACAGACGCGCCGTCAGCCGCACCGGCGGCTAGTTCATCTGCCAACTGCAAGTAAGCAATCGCCGACTGGACCTCACCGCGTGTGGTGGGCAACCCATGACCGACCAGCAATAAATCGTCATTCGCTGCGTCGCTGCCCAATCTTTCCAGTGTCGCAATCCAGTTGGCACGATCAACACCGGGAAAGAAGTGAGCGTTGTTGTAGATCAAGTCCTGGACGATCCATACGTTTGCTTCTGGTAAGTGAATCGAGAGATGCTGGACGGCTTCTGCATTGTCATCCACGCGATATTCAAAAGCGATACCGTCAATCTGCTCAGACTCGGCAGTTAATGTTCCTTGGGGCAAGTTGGGTGTCTCTGGCATATTTTCTGCACCAATGACCGATTCCATCAATTGGAGATAGGTCGGTAGATTCGTTTCAACGGTCTGTGCGATAGTCTCCGTACTGACGAACGGCACATCCGTAAACTGCGTTGCACCCGCCCAGTGATCGCCGTGTTCGTGGCTCAATATGACCCGTTCGATTGGCTTGCCTATGCTATCAACATAGGCACGCAAATCCTGTGCAAATATCTGTACGAATTGGGTATCGACAACAACGAGTCGATTCGGGGTTTCAATCACATGTGAGGTCACTTGCGCCGACGCATCGGGCGCAACATACGTATGCAGCGTGACGGGACCACGCCGAGTGATATATACGCCGCCCAATGTCGGATTAGACTGCGCCCGAACAACGTTGGTTCCAAAATTCACACCGATTGCCGCTGCCACCGATGCAAGACCGATTCCCTTCAAGGCATTTCTACGTGAAATCATCCTGTTTCTCCTCATTAGCACATAAAGTTTCGTGAAATGTCTGTCTGCGAATTTGCTCGCTGGCATTCGAACATCTTGTTTGAATGGCAACTTGTGCTCCGCTGATTACAGGGTGCAGGTTCACATAATGTGAAGGTCAATCCATATTGCCGATGTCTCATAATCCGTTAATTTTTGACCATAACATCCTAGGCCCAAAAAGTAAGCTGCCTGACGTTAAACCGGGTTAAACCCAAACCACCCTTCGGTTTTGACGTTTAAACCACCCTGACTTACACAACCGAAAGCGAATCTCATGCCCAATCTTCCCGATCTGGACTGGCAGCCTATGCTGCTCGTCAAAGTGACTCGTGAGCCGTTCACGGGTACATGCTGCGCCTTTATGCAGCAGTGGCACTCTGATTCTCGACCTATCTCCCGTCCCTGGTGGTGTCGCTTTCAACTCCGACTTCCTATGAATGCGTTGCACCCACTGGATGTCCTCCTGATCGCTGATCTCATCCCACTGAATTCAGCCCCACAAATCGCTGATTTACGTTGCCCATGCTAGCAGGCGCGGCATCTTTCAAAGTCCTGCTGGACTTCGCTTTATCCATTTCTTCCTGGCTTGTGCCGTTTCCCTCACCAGAAATGGATAGCGCCCTACGGGCGAAACTCTTCCTTTCTGAGCAAGACCCTCGCAGGACTCTCCGCAGCAGAGGCGGCACTCGATCGAGTGCCGTCTTTTTTGTGTTGACGATATAAGGTTATGGAGAGTGTTTCTTGATAATGACTGGGTTATGAGAAGAAGAAGCTACGAATTGTCTCTGAGTATCTGCCCCACACGCGTGAAGTGCATGCCTACCACAGCAGCGATCTCGCGGTAGCTCCAGCCCATGCGGCGGTATTCTTGAATTCGCTCTCGAAGCTTGACTTTGTCGGGGTTTTTGCTATACTCAGGGGGATTAACAAAGATGTGAAATGAGTGTTTATGCCTAGTGTACGTAACTCTGTCCCTCCAACTTTGTAATTTTACAGCCCTCTACAGTAAAATTACAGTCACCACTGAAATTCTACATCCATCACTAAAATCCTGCAAACCCTTTCTACACACATACACAACGACTTATTCGAGCATAATTCATCGGAACCTACCATCGATCACTCAGTTCCACGCGATCTTGAAATAGAGCATTCGAAAATCTCAGCAGCTTCAGCCTACAGAACCACATTAACCCACTGCCTCAGCACCCACCCTGAGAAAATCACGTTTGCAGGGGCAGAAAATCAACTCGATTCTCCCACTCGCTCCCTTCACTCGCTCCAAGTATCGCCAGCAGATCTTCAATCACCTTGGCAATAGCCAAAGTATCCCGGACGAAGATCACACCTGCCAGCGGTAAGCCCTGAGCAATCCGCTCGTTAGCAGATCTTTCATCGTATCCAAATCGTGCGTCAGCAGTACACGCCCTTCCCTTGCCGCCCATTCCAGCACTGCCGCATCGTCTGCCCCCAACAAGTCCGTGTCTTGAACACGAATCATATCAACATCAGGTCGGCGAGCACGCAACCCGCGCACAATCTTTCCATTGAAATTCTCATCCAGCAAAAACCGAATCATTGGTCTGCTTTTTGTTGTTCCTGATAGGCACGCAGACGAGTTCGTAGAGCTTGAGCTTCCGGGGTCAGGTTTTCCTCCAAGTCCCGCAGAATTTGCTCTGCCTGGCGATCACGTTGACGCACATACGCATCAATCTCTACTCGGTTCGTCAGGTAGTAACCGATCACAGCATAGACATCGGCGATTGTTAGCGTGGGATAACTGTCAACAATCCCTTCAGGCGTTTCACCCATGTAGTAAGCGTGAATTATCAATTCAAGCAGAACACGCGTTTTGCCGATGCGAATCGCGCCGTGCTTATCCATCCTTAGAGGTACGGTCATTGTTGGCGCATCGAGGGTCATCCAGTTAATCCCTTTTATCCCAGGAACACCGCATCCCAGGAACACTGCATTTAATCGCAACCACTTTTTCTGAGTTCATTTCAGCATGGAACGCTTTGAATCTACTCCGATTAACTACGGTATCGTACGGACGATTCTGTGCTTCCCAGCATTTCTGCCGTGGTAAAAGATCTCTTGCCGTCAGAACAGGAATAGACTCTCAGCTTCACCGCCACTTCGACCACAATATCCGTGTGATGTAAGCCTTTCAGCGGCATATGCAAGCACATGCAAATCATCGGCACCGTAAGTGTCCGTATCCTGTACCCGTGTGAAGCTGGCATCTGGGATACGCCACCAAACACCACGTATGATGTCATTGTTGAAATTCTCGTCTGCCAGAAACCTCATTCAGCATCATCTTGTTTGGCTTGCAAACGGTCCAGCAATTCCGATCTTGTGATCTACCGGGGGTTTTGCGCTTCCCATTCACGCCGCAACCATTCACCTTCTTCGTCGATGCGTTGGATACATGCATCAACACCTTCACGATGACATAAGTAGTAACCAATCACGAGATTCACCTGGTCAGGCGTGAGCGTAGTGTACATCTACACAATGTGTTCGGGTGTTCCGCCTTGATGATGCGCATGAAGGATTAGTTCGAGCAGAACCCGCGTACCGGTAACACGCATTCTGCCATCCTTGTCCATGTAGATCGGAATCACTTCAGTAATCGGAGCCTCGTTCCTACGATCCCTCTTCCCCATCCCACTACGTCCACAACAGGATGAATTGCATTATGATTGCAACATGTACGACGAAAGCAACATACCCATTGATCAGTGATCATGCTGGTGGCGTCTGTATGTACTGTCGTGCCAATCAAGTAGCCAGCTATGTCCCTCTCATAGTGTCCATCATTGGTGTCCATCATTGCTATTTCACATGGTCATCTCGCTTTTGGAGTGCTCGACAAAGATAGGGCAATGCAGCCAAAGAAAGCATGTAGTGCTATCGACTTGATTTGGCTTTCGTACGAGGCTAATTGATGATGGATGGTTTCTTGAAACTCGTGACTTCGCTAATCTCGAGGCGGCATCGCCCACAACGCGTTATCATCTACACTACCCGGTGCAGCGACATGATACACGCGCCAGCGCTCAGTTGCTGATTGCACCATGCGGAAACGCACCTCACCATCAATGTCCTCAACAGTCACGATTACGTCGACGGCAGATTCTCCCTCGATGCTTGCCTCCTCTGTTCGCAGAATTTCCACATCTCCGCGCAAATCAATTAACAGCCCATCTCGGCCCTCAGCAGCCAACATAATAAGGTCGAACACGTAGCCATCGTGGACGTGTTCCCACTCAGAAGAGGGTGGAAGCAATTCAAAGATCTCAGCAGCAACTTCCTCGTCGATGACTTGGTCATAGTTGTACGTGGCGTTAATCCGCTGAAATCGGGTCTGTGCATCTGGTGAAAAAACCAAAAATACTGTGGGGTAGTCCTGACGCTGGAAGGCATCGACAAAGGTCATAACAGCATCTTCTGGCGTTTCCAGGGCAAGCGAATCATAATGAGTACGCGCTTCATTTACCTGTTGCGCCAGTACAAAGCTCGCGCCCATTACCATTGTGAGCACGAGCAACAAGATTACACGATTCATAAAGGAACTCCTCTTGTAGCATTAGCATTTCAGATTGGGCAATCAACCGTGCCTTGCTAAAGCAGAAAGCAAAACACACTTATAGATCGATGAACTGAATTATATCGGTTTCTTGGTTGTCAAGCACCCAATTTATGAAGACAAGAGTCTGGGAACAACTGGGCAGCAGAGACAGCCGGTGGCATCTTGAGAGCCGTATGGATACGGCTGTAATTGTAGCATCGGATATGGCGATAATCAGCCACGATCATCTCATCCGCAATTTCGAAGCGGTTGAGATCGCCTAAGCTATGTTTAGAGCGCCCACAGAAGGACTCAACGAAACCGTTCTGCCTGGAGGATGCCACGTCACTACTGGTGGGACAGTATATAACCTATCGCACCGCACTGGATTACATCGACAGCCATATACCGTTGTATGTTGCCATCACTCAAGTAGACTACCAGATCATGTTTGAGCATCCACTCGCGCAACGGGTGATGCAAGATCGACTTGATCAACCTATTCCGTTTGTCGTATTTGATCCAATTGCGGAGGAGATTGTGAAATGGATACCACCACAGTAAAGCAAATTCTGTTGGAAGAATTGGATCGTTATACTGGTGAAGGTCTGAACGATTATGCTTATCTGACAACCAACGAAGCCGAACAGATCTACACCATTGTTGATATCGCCACAGTACGTGGCAAACGTCTGGTTGGCACCGTACTGGTGGCACGGATGGTGAATGACCGAATTGTCATTGAACTGGATCAGCATGATAAGATGCTGGTTGATGCACTCAAGGCACCGGGTGTGCCGGAGACACAGATTGTCCTTGCTTACCGCGGGGAGACCATTTCGGCGTAGGCTGTAACAATTGCTGGCGTTCAAGATTCGCTTCTACCCAGGTCCATCCAATCCGAATAATTAAAGCGAAACAGACGTGAATGAATGGCACGGGGACTACTTAAGCGATCCGCCCTGGTTTTCACCGCTCCCGATGCACAGCGGTAGTCATGATGCAATCCGCCCAGAATGGGACAACTGTGAGTGAAACTGCTCGAGAGCAGCGGCCATGCACCATGCTTCATACCGTCCGGTATCTGCTGGTCAGTGCGCCAGTGCGAACGCAATTGATTGAACCTCGCCTTAAGCTACCCGCGTTGTAAACTTCATAAGGGTACGAACATTGCCGCAGCGGGCCCATTCACACACGAGCCAACCTTTCTGTTTCACCCCACACATCATCGGTGGACTCAACACTTCAATCTGAATGGGCCTGTCATTGAAGCCCGTTCCCCTGAAGGACGTACTACGGTATTCGTCTTACGTTTGAATGATCAGGAACGCATCGAGCATCGCGAATTGTTTGTGCGATTCGATCGCTACCCATGTCCCGACACAGTAGATCAATCGTAAATCGCGTCACGCCTCATTTGTTTCGCAATATCTGCCCCACCCGCGTGAAGTGCACGCCTACCGCAGCAGCAATCTCGCGGTAGCTCCAGCCCATGCGACGATAGTCTTGAATTTGCTCTCGAAGATTGACTTTGTCGGGGTTTTTGCTATACTTAGGGGGATTAACAAAGATGTGAAACAAATATTTATTTTTGGCTTACGTAACCCTGTCCCTCAGGCCCACTACTCAACCAGCTATCGCGCTGGTTTTTTCGCTTTATGGCAACGGGCAATCCTGCCGGATGAGGTGCAAGCGGTTGTCGAGGGTCATGGATATATTCTCCTATTACTTCGGTGGATGTAGGCCCGCAAAGACCCAAAACGCACGCGCATCAACAACGCGATCCTGATTAATCTTCAAGCGTTCAATGGTGGCTCTACCCGTCGGAGTGCGTCCGTTGAGCCGTGTGCCATCTGGCATCCACTCAAAATGCTCTGACCAGATTTGATTGCGTGGATCGAACAGCGGAGCCATCTTACCCGTAGTAGGATCAGGCGCGGAGGTTGCACGTGACTTGCTCAGATTGCAGTTCCCGCAGGCCAGGCAAAGATTATCGAGCGTATCATCACCATCGGGGTTAATGTGATCGACGTGCATCGCCTGTCCGGTGATGCGTCGGGAGGTCTGGCAGTATTCGCACAGAAAATGTGCTCGCTCGTGAACACGACGGACGATTTCCGCCCACGATAACTCACTCATCCGGCGATAGGGCATCCGCTGTAACCTGATGCCCGCGCTCGATCAGGTATTTCATGGCCTGTGCCTTACGGAGTGTCAGCCGATTTCCCCGTTCAACCAGCGCCGACAATTCCGTATATTCAGCATCCGTGATCGTCCCGCGTGTATTACGGGTCATCAGGACAGACATACGTTCCTGTATCGTTTTCGGCATTTGTTCGCGGGCGATGGTCCATAGCGTATCGTCAGATAAATACGCCATCGCTTTCAACTCTTCTTTTTCATCATCGGGCAGATCAAAGCGCATCTGATCGAACGCGCCTTCCAGCCGTGCGCGGATGACCTCATCGACGGATAGCGATTTTTCACGGGCGATTTCTTGCGCTTTCCGGTACAGGCTGTCAGGGATCGAGATCGTGTAATCGCTCATCGCTCACTCCATCAGAACACTTTATCTAGTATACACGAGTTCTGCCGTATCGGGTCAAACCAGCCGGTTCAGGATTTCACAAAACAGATGTTTTTCATTGCGGGTGTCACAGGCGTCACAGCCGTACCTGTCACAGAGCCGATTTTGCGCCTATAGATGACGAAAAACACGCGCAGTTTCTCAGGTGCGCGGATGGTCAAATCGTGCCTGTTTCATCTGTGACGGTGGGACAGCCGCATCACTTCACGCTCTGGCGCTGGAGATAGCCATGCACGATGCGGGCGTATTCTGCCGCGAACGTTTCGCCGGTGGCCCAGTGGCCGTAATCGATCTCGATGTATTCTTTCGGCCCGGAGAGGCACTCATAGTTGTGCTTCGGCACCGTCGGACTGACCATCCGATCACGCATTGGATTAATCACCAGAACGGGGCGCGTGTTCGACTCAAATGGGATGCGGGCCGGTGCTGATGCCCGTTGAGGGGATACGAATCTCCTGCCGGAGCGCGTTGCTGCGGGCGATGCTACCTGCATCGAAATACTTTTCCCAGTAGTTCTGGTTCATTGGCTCACCTTTCGTATTGGCGTTTGAATGCGATCTCATTATAAAGTGAGATCAACCAACCTCAAACCACACGACAATACTTAAGTAACAGGTGTTATCATGAGCCAATCTGATCCGCGACAGGACCGCACTCGCCAGATTTTGCGCGATGCCCTCATCAAACCGGTGGCAGAAAAGCCATTTGAGGCGATCACCATCGCGGAGATTGCCGCAGGCGCTCGCGTCGCACGCAAGACGTTCTATGCCCACTACGCCGATAAAGTCGCGCTACTGATCGACTGCATTCAGCCGTTGCTCGCGGCACTTTCGGGGCGCATCTCCAACGCCGATTCGGATACGCTACTGGCGGATAACAAGCCGCTATCGTATCCGACCTGCAAGCATGTAGAAGAACATGCCGCTTTCTATCGGGCGATGTTGCGCGAAAATGGTTCAGCACGATTCATGCTGTATCTGCTGGACTTTTTGACGCGCAACTCCTATGAACGACACGCCGCCCTGCGCGATGCGGCGCCGCGTATCACCGTTGATCCGATGCTGATGGCGCATTTTCTGGCGGGGGCGTTGCTCAATACCCTCATCTGGTGGCTGAAGCAGGATTGTCAGCTCTCCGCCGAGACGATGGCCTATGCATTCTCGCAACTGGCCGCCCCCGGTATCCTATCCGCGCTGGGGCTGGATGGGTAGATCCGGCAATCGGCAAGCAGATCGTCAAGCGGCTACCCTTTGCTAGTTGAAACTCACCTCTTAAACTTATACAGATGCAGCATCTTAAGGAAGGCACAGAGGATTCATGTACGCCAACACCTACAACTGGCACGGGATCGCCGCAGACGATCTGCCTGAGCGCAGGCACGTACAGCTTCGCCACGCATGATGTATCCACGCGGGCACCTGGCGATCCGTGCGGCGCTTAGGATTAGTTCTCATCGCCCTCGAAGTCGTCGTCCTCGAAGTCGTCGTCCTCGAAGTCGTCGCCCTCGAAGTCGTCGCCCTCGAAATCATCGCCCTCGAAATCATCGCCCTCGAAATCATCGCCCTCGAAATCATCGCCCTCGAAATCATCGCCCTCGAAATCATCGCCCTCGAAATCATCGCCCTCGAAGTCACCACCCTCGGAGTCATCGTCCGCGAAGTCGTCCCCCGCGAAGTCATCGCCCTCGTCGAGCAGCGCACCCTCCAGCACAAGGTCGCCATCTTCATCGTACAGTTCGAAGGCGCCGTCCGCATCGACATAGAACTCAAAGCCGTCGGGACCGGTGATGGCGAATCCGACTTCGTCATCGAGATTGAACTCGTAGACGCCGCCGTCAGAGTCGCTCAACCCGACAAACACGCCGTCCTCATCGTAGTCATAGGTGTATAGGGTGGACGGGCCGCCGACGATGACATCACCTTCCGGTGTGTAGGCACTGAAGTAGCCGTTGCGGAAGGCGGAGCGTATGCCGTCATGACCGGTCGCGAAGGCAACGATCACGCCCTCGCCGACCATACCGAAGAAGCCCGTCAGCAGGATAGCGCCAGACTCATTCAACACAGTGAACGAGCCGTCGGCGAAGGTGTTGTAGATATACCCGTCGGGGTCCGTTTCCACGCGGACGGGGTCGGGGGACTGCTGTTCAGGAAGGCGAGCAGTAGTGGAGTCCGCTGCCGCACGCTTCATCCGTACCGGAGGGCTGTCAAAAATTGAACGCGCAACGCTGGTCCATGGGGGTGTATCGTTGTCGTCGAACCTGGTCCGAAGACTTGGGATATTGATTCTAAGCAAAAGGTTGGTCAAGGGGGGGGTGTGTTGTCAATGAATCTGAACGGATTTGCCGGGGTCGTTGGCAGGATAGGTGGCGCCTGTGCGGTAGCGGACTGCGCCGTTTCGGGGGGCGCCTGGGACGCTCCCTCTTCTTCATCGGGGTCTGGACTCGCACTGTCGCTGGAAGTGGGCGGAAGGGGCGGCAGGTTGAGTTCGTCGAGTGCGTTCACCAGCCCCGGCGTACCATCCTGACCCGGCTCAGAAAAGTCTTCATCCTCTTGCGCGAAGCCGACGAAAGTAACGGCGGCACAGAACAGGATGATCAGTAGGCGTATCATGCGAATATGGGCCATGGATTGGCTCCTCAAGATGTGAGAGATACTCCACTATAGCAGTAATTGAGTAAATCACAATCAAGTGGCTGCCTTATTGAACACGGCAGCGACTTCCCGCAGTTCCGGCAGATTGTCAAGCCTCTGCGTCAACGACTGGCCCGTTTTATCCGCAAGTACCTATCTTTCTCAAAGCGCGACGATATCCATCAAGGTCTGCTGCACCAGTTTATCTACGAGTACAATTTATCCCGCATCAGTTAATATGAGGCCACTACCCACGGTTCACCTGCCACCTTAGCACGGCGCAGACGCCTGTCCAGCCTGCGACTGCTGCTTCGGATTGGGCGCTCTGGCTTGCGTCGCTGACGCTCATGCGCCCAATCCGGCAGGGCTACGCCGACATGCGCCCTGCTCCACCGTGCTATCCGGGGTGGCAGAACCGCCGTCGATCTGGATGCGGACGCATGGACGCGACTCATCACGGGCCGGCTGAATCAGAGCATCATCCGGCTGCCTAAAGCTATAGAGCGATTAATCAGATAATCCTTTGCCTCCAACAGGCTCAAATTCTGTTCGGTTAGTCATCTCAGCAATGAGTGGGCGAGCAGATGCAATTAGAGTCCGAATCGCCTCATGAGTTAAAGATGCCTGGTGATCGTCCTGACTACGCCAGATTTCCGTTACCCAAACCGCATCGACATCCGCATTATCGCGGCCGACAACGTACATATAATAATCTTCTAGCTCTGATAATTCTTCTGGTGCGCGTAGCAATTGCGCCAGTGATTTTTCGCCATTGCCTTCATGAGCGCGAATCTTACCCATCAAACCGTAAATCATAGCCTCTCTGACCTTAACTGTTGAACATGGTCATTTTAGCGGTTCACGGATGAAAAGGAAAAATATCATGTCCCGCATGGAAAATCGGGAGGTCATGGGCTTCTCCATTGACCCCAAACATCACGATCACGTCGCTCGTCATGCCTGCGACACGTGCACATCGTATGCTCGATCCCTACGCGGGTGAAGTGAATTTCTCGAAGTCGCCGGGTTGACGTAGTACGGCATCGCGGATGATCGGCACGTCGAACGTGATTCCACAAAGGTCGCTGACCATATGAATGCCATCACAGACGTGGCATTGTCGATCTCGGGCCACAGCCACTCCACCGATGCGGTGGTCAAGCCGGTGAAATGATTGCAAATCGACCAGCTTGAGCAGTCCACCTATATTATGGGAGTTTTTTATCCATAATACTTTGAACGATTTGCTCTAAAGTAACCTCTACAGTCTTGTTAACCACTTGTTGCCATTCAACCTCACCAACGTGTTGGCGGATACGATAGATTAGTGGCTGTAAAAAGAAGTTATTTATAATTGCATCATTGCCAATGTACGCGTTTAATTTACGCCCTGATAAAACTGCAACTATTGAAATACAAGTATCTGATTCGCCGATTGACCACAGATAATTCGCATAAGCCAGAACCAGAGTAGCGGGTTGTGACTGATCTTGCTGGAGACTATCAACTCCTTTTTGGAGGCAATGACGGGCGTCAGTCAGGTTATTCTGTAATAGATGAAGCTGGCAAAGAAAGCTATATAGATCAACGACACCTCTGTAATCTTTAATGCCGACACTTATTGTTAGAGCATCGCCTAAGGTTGCCTGCGCCCGCTCAAAATCCCTCATAATCAAATACAAGCTACCTTCTGTTGAGAGGACAAAGGAAAGGCGATCTTGCTCACCGAGTTCCTCGCATATCTCGCGGCTTTCTACCAGCCATTTTTGTGCCTGCACTAGCTCCTCATCATTGATTGCCCAAATACTCATTGTTGTTAATCGTCGTGCTTCGCCTGCTCGATCGCCAATATGCCGTTTGAGTTGCAGGCTGTATTCCATCAGTTCTTTCGCTTCCTGCTGGCGGTCAGGGTCGCCGTAATAGCAAATTGCTAAATTGTTGGTCACCCTCGAAATCCCGTGCAGGTCACCCATCGCCTCAAAGATTTCCTGTGCCTGTTGATGGTAAGATGAGACTTCAGGATGCAAAAGTGCCATACAGCTCTGACATATTGCAACAAGGTGTCGATCGTTAATTTCAAGTGCGTTGGACAGGGCTGCCTGAATCATAGGTACAGCCTCTTCCCTGGAATTTTTCATCATGCCTGACCGAATCTGACCATAAGCAAGTGCCGCTTGATCTTCGTTTGCTTTGCCATACTCAACCAGATCATGTGCTGCATCAATGGCGCGGTCTACCTGCCCTAATCGATCCAGATAGACGGATTGCCAGTAGTATAGTTTCGGATGATCGGATTGCTGGAGGGCTTTTTCAACGTAAGCGACGGCTTCCAATGCTCTAGAACGTATCGACCAGAATTCGCAGTTGGCGAGTATCAGTGCGACAGCCGTATCAAGCTCATGATGCTCTTTTAGCGACCAGTCCAAAGCCGCACGAATATTGTCGGCTTCGCGTTCCAGTGCATCCAGCGATTCAATATAATATCCGCTGTACATACGCTCCGCATGACTTTGCGCATAAGTTGCAAATGTTTCCAGATGCGCCTTTTTCGCATCGGCAAGCGACCCGGATTCTACGAGCTTTTTACGGGCATATTGTTGCAACAGCGGGTGCATATCATAGCGCCGTCCATAACTGTGACTCATCAACGAGCGATTCATAAGCACTTGTAGGGTGCGTAGCGATGCACCCGTCACTTGTTGAAAGGTCTCGCGGGTAAAGCCACCCCGAAAAACTGAAGCCCACATAAATGCTTTTTGTTCATTAACGCTGAGACGTTTCCAACTGGGTTCAATAACAGCATGGATGCTCCGTTGGCGCTCAGGCATATCCCCCATATCAGCACAGAGGAAGTCCAGATTGTTTTTGATTTCTTGCGCAATATCAGCCACAGAAAGTATATCAATCCAACTTGCCGCTAAGATTAACCCCAATGGCAAGCCCCCAACCAACTCAACAATCTGTTGAATACCGACGATTTCCTCATCATGGATAACAATATCAGGTCGCATCATGCCAGCCACTTCAATAAATAATTTTGCCCCATATTCCATGACAGGTTGCAAAGAATAGACCGTTTCGACCCGTAAGTTCAGCCGTTCTCGGCTGCTAGTGATGATTTTAACTTTAGGCGCGTGTTCTAAAATATCCGATAAGAGATTTGCACCCGGTAGGACATGCTCGAAATTATCGAAAATCAATAAGAGTTCTTTTTCACGGCAATAATTCAGCAGGATTTCTTTTGGCGTTTTTTTGTCGTTGCTGTTGATTTCCAAACTACTGATTACGAATTTTGCAATATCGTCGGGATTACGAATTGGCATCAGGTCAACGAAAACGACACCATGCGTATAGTTGCCTTTGACAAGATGACCCAATTCAAGTGAGAGGCGCGACTTACCCATGCCGCCCACCGCAATAATAGACAGCAGGCGTATATCAGGACTCTGCAATAAATCTGAGAGTTCGGCTAAGTCATCGTCGCGCCCAATAAAGGGCCCAGTTGTCACGGGGGGTGTATATTGAATGGTCTGATGAGAATCAGGCCCGGTTGTCGTGGAAACCCCGATTAAGCCCATCTCGCGTGCAAGCGAAATCGCTTCGGTGCGTCGGCTCGTGCCGAGCTTGCTGTAGATTTGTTTGTTATACCAACGAACCGTTTCTTTTGTAATAAATAGCTGATCGGCAATTTCTTGATTGGACGCGCCATCTGCCATCAATTCAAGGATTTCAATTTCACGTGCTTTTAAGTCATCTAAGGGTTTGGATGGCTTATCGTCCATACAGTTGGCATTTCCGTTTTTTTCATCGCTGAGACCTCAATTGATTATATTAATCCCCTGAATTTCCGCGATTTTTTCAAGACTACCTCTAGGGGGGGAGCGCCTCACCCCCGTTGTTGTGTATGGTGTAGGCATCAACCGGACTGAATAAGGAAGCAGTGGCATGCTTGCAAAAAATATCACCTCAATGGAAATAATTGAAGATTATGTTTTCGAAACACCATATAGGCTGCCACAGGGCACCTGGCAGATCACGATCATAAAAGGTTGCGCCTGGGTGTTTTGCGAACAGGATAACTTCGCTTTGAACACGTTCGAAGAAAAACGTGTCATCAGTATATATGAAGAGATCATTATTCGTCGCCTGTACGTTAAAGATGTCGTGAAATTCACAGCTGTACGTTTGGCTTAATTGCGGTATATGTCAATGTGTGATTCACTGACATCATTTCAATGATAGGATTGAAAGATGGACAGAGAGATCAGACAAAGATTGAAGTGGGTACAGATGTACGAGGCCACAGGGAATGCGGGACTAACCTGCCGCCGTTGTGGGATATCACGACCGACTTTGCGCAAGTGGTGGAAACGGTATCAAGCGGAGGGGACGAATGGTCTCAAGAGCCAGAGCCGTCGTCCACACCATTCTCCCGGACGTCGCATTCATCAGAAACAGGAAGAGTGGATTCTGAAGATGCGAACTGAGCGCAAATTAGGCGTTCGACGCATCAAAACAGAGCTATTGCGACTTCACAATTTTCGTGCGTCTTTGGCGACTATCCACAAGGTACTCAAGCGACATGAAGTGAAGCCGCTGAAGCGGCTACGGCGACGCAAGAAGGTGATGCGCTATCAGAAGGACATTCCGGGTGAGCGTGTCCAACTGGATACGTGCAAGGTACGTCCCGGAATCTATCTGTATACCGCGATAGATGACTGCACCCGTTGCCTGGCGGCTCGTGTGTACTCACGTCGAACCTCCGCAAATACGGTCAAGTTTCTGGAAACCTATGTCAGTGATTTCATCTTTGGCGTTCAGCGAATCCAGACAGATCGCGGCACAGAGTTTACGGCCATGAAAGTCGTCGAGTGGTTTCAAGATAATCAAATCAAGTGGCGTCCAATACGTCCCAGATCTCCGCATCTCAATGGCAAAGTTGAACGCGTCCAGAAGACAGTCCTTGATGAGTTGTTCGCGACCATTGATCTGGACAATTTATCGCTCGAGGAGATCAACTGGGAACTGGAAGACTGGATTGACGACTACAATCGCGATCGCATTCACGGCAGCCTGGGACAACCGCCCATACACAAGGCTCTGGATCTGCTGGATCAGTGCCCAAGCGAATACGCGATTATCTCTGCCTACAATCCCGTCTTTGAGCTCCATCGTAATGGTGTTATTGGCGCCCACAATGAGGCCGAATTGATTGAACTTTTGAAACGATCTTTGTGAATCACACACCAGTTGCCCACAGGTGAATATGGGCTGATTGGGCCGTTTCTCATGTGCTGTCGATAGTCTGCAAAACTCTAACTGGAAGCACTATCGTGACATCGTCTGTTGGGAAACCAAACTCGCCCCCACATGAGCTAGCTCTCCATCCGAGACGACCTATCCTGGTCGCTGGTATCGAATCATGCTGAACGGCTGTGTTGGATCTGTATAAGCTGGATACTCATCTTCTAGGATGTAGTCATCTGCCAGGTGAGCCGTTACTGTGTCACGTTCATACTGCATCACCCACAGCTCAGAGGCTGCCTGTATGAAAGTCGCAATCCAACCCTGGTCATCCATACCAACACATACGCCGACATCGTCCAGGATTGCATGCGTTTCATCATCGGCAATTGGCAATACGAACATTATCTTGTCAGTGCGTAAGTGCTGGGGCAAACGATCCCACATGTGATACGCCTGCCAGGCGGTTGGCGCTTCAATGATCACAGGGATTACTGAGGTATCGTGCGCCATAGCTGCTGGCACCGGCAGATCATGAAATACCGTCAACCGCTGGATCGATATCCCACTCGCGCGTGTGTAGTGATCGTCAGGATGCTGCGCGCCGAAAGGTGCAATCTCCCCGAAGCAACTCTCATTCCGGTCTATCGGATAGTTGAGCAGGCAGTTGACCCAATAATCGCGATCCTGTGAATACTGTCCGAATTTCTCCTGCGGCATCGTATTGACGTTGGTATAGATATACAATCCTGCCATTATCAATAAACCTGCCCCATTCATCAGGAATAACCCCGCTTCCCAACGATATCGTGCTGGGCGATGCCAGATGTGCCACATGGCCATCAACACCAGCGCGATCAGAGCAATCCACACCAGGTTGCTGGCGACAACGTAGCGATGTGCATATGATCCACGTCCTAAACCCACAAGTAGAGCCGAACCTAGTCCATACGCAGCCAAAGCCAACCATACTCCAACACACTGAGAATCGCGCTCGCGCCAGAGGACGTACATCGCATTGACAGCTAAACCAATCATGCCAACGACCGCTATATAGCGAGAGACGCGCATAGATAGACCCCAGTCATCGGAAAGATAGGGCCACAGTGGCGCTCCCAAATTGGAAAACGTCCATCGCACGACGTCTTTGACATCGAGATTTAGACCCTGGCTGGGCATGGTGTAATCAGTGAAGAACACTATCGCAACGACCAGAAGAACTATCCCCATCAAGACATAAACCAACCACCGTCGGTAACCTCGTAACCATAGAGCAATTGCCAGGATGGGCCATGCGAGAAAGCCCGTGAAGATGGTGAATGTCATCAGCGTTAGGGTAATGAGACACAGCCCAAGTGTTGCATAACTGATCGGCAACACGAAAACGCACCACGTGGCCAGCACAAGGAAGAAAACACCATAGATCCACACCGTCATATTGCTGCCCAGCCAGACATTGTCTTGTCTGAGAGAAAAAACGAGAGCAGAAAACGCCACAAGTCCAAGCGGCCATAAGCGAGCCTGGTGCCTGGCGAACAAGTGCACCAACATCAATAACGTAAGCAGCGCCAGTACGAAGCCCACCCAGGACTCATATTGGATGTCCCAGTTCGTCGTAACGGCTACCAGTGCTGTCACCAACCTATAGGTGAAATGGCGATGTTCAGTATGCTGATGAAGTAAATCTGAAAACGTCAGTGTGCCCATTCTGGCATGGGTAGCAACGGTAACAGTACCAAAGTCATTAGCACGAGACGCCCATTGATCGCGAACAGGTATCGGATACATGTTCTGATACATGAAAGCGATGACAACAAAGATGGGCAGTAGACTTGTCAAGTAGACCAGGAGTGTAATGTGCGGCCGCATTGGGAAGGTCTGAGGCAAGTCTGCACTGTAGCTAGCAGACTGTGACATAGATCCCTCCTTCAAATGTCATAGAAGCAAATGCTGCGTGAAGGTCCAGCAAGCGCGCTCTTGAACTAGCGCAAGAGGGTTACCAGATTATGAGGGTCCACAAATCCCGAGGCATCAACTCCGTGTGGGGTATTGAAGACGATTTATCGGGATCGGACCAATCCTCACGGAAGGTTCCTTATGAGAACTTCCTCCACTCACTTCCTAAACGCAGCGCAAGAATAAAAAGTAATGTGCTCCCATATTCAGTGTACTCACTCCCTTTATCCATTTCACAGTCCGCTTATCACTTTTTGTAAGTGTATTTCTTCCCATTACAGACTGCATTGCACAATAACTCAAGACACGGTAGATATCATTTACAGACACAAATACCAACGCGGCATGCGAACAATAACCAAGTAAGGCAGCACTCGATTGAATGCCGACTTTTGTACGTTGCTGATTCAAGATAGCTATGGCGTTTCTCGAGGATGGCGATTTTGTGAGTGGGACGAAGAGCTGCCTCGCAATATCTGCCCCACACGTGTGAAGTGTACGCCTACCGCAGCAGCGATCTCACGGTAGCTCCAGCCCATGCGATGATACTCTTGGATTTGCTCTTGAAGCTTGACTTTGTCGGGGTTTTTGCTATACTCAGGGGGATTAACAAAGATGTGAAACGAGTGTTTATACCTAGTAGACGCAACTGTGTCCCTCCAACTTTGTAATTTTACAGCCCTCTACAGTAAAATTACAGTCACCACTGAAATTCTACATCCATCACTGAAATCCTGCAAACCCTTTCTACACACATACACAACGACTTATTCGAGCATAATTCATCGGAACTTCTCATCCTTCATCGATCACCCAGTTCCGCGTGATCTTGAAATAGAACATTCGGAAATCCCAGCAGCTTAAGCCTCCAGAACCCCATTACCCCACTGCATCAGTACCCATCCGGAGAAAATCACCTTTACAGAGGCAGAAAATCGATTCGATTCTCCCACTCGCTACCTTCACTCGCTCCAAGTATCGCCAGCAGATCTTCAATTACCTTCGCAATAGCCAAAGTATCCCGGACGAAGATCACACCTGCCAGCGGTAAGCCCTGAGCAATCCGCTCGTCAGCATATCTTGTCATCGTATCCAAATCGTGCGTCAGCAGTACACGCCCTTCCCTTGCCGCCCATTCCAGCACTGCCGCATCGTCTGCTCCCAACAAGTCCGTGTCTTGAACACGAATCATATCAACATCAGGTCGGCGAGCACGCAACCCGCGCACAATCTTTCCATTGAAGTTCTCATCCAGCAGAAACCGTATCATTGGTCTGCTTTTTGTTGTTCCTGATAGGCACGCAGACGGGTTCGCAGAGCTTGAGCTTCCGGGGTCAGGTTTTCCTCCAAGTCACGTAGAATTTGCCCTGCCTGCTGATCTCGTTGACGCACATACGCATCAATTTCTTCTCGGTTCGTCAGGTAATAACCGATTACAGCATACACATCGGCGATCGTTAGCGTGGGATAACTGTCAACGATCCCTTCAGGCGTTTCACCCATGTAGTATGCGTGAATAACCAGTTCAAGCAGAACACGCGTTTTGCCGATGCGAATCGCGCCGTGCTTATCCGTCCTTAGAGGTACGGTCATTGTTGGCGCATCAAGGTTCATCCAGTAACTGCCTTTCATCCAAGGAACACTACGTTCCAGGAACTAATCGTAACCACTTTTTCACTGCCTATTCTAGCATGGAACGCTTTGAATCTACTTCGATTAACTACGGTATCGTACGGACGATTCTGTGCTTCCCAGCATTTCTGCTGTGGTAAAAGATCTCTTCCCGCCAGAACAGGAATAGACTTTTCAGCTTCACCGTCGCTTCGGACGCAATATCTGCCCGACGCGCGTGAAGTGCACGCCTACCGCAGCGGCAATTTCGCGGTAGCTCCAGCCCATGCGATGATACTCTAGAATCTGCTCTCGAAGCTTGACTTTGTCGGGGTTTTTGCTATACTTAGGGGGATTAACAGAGATGTGACACGAGTGTTTATGCCGAGTGGACGTAACTGTTTCCCTCCAACTTTGTAATTTTACAGCCCTCTACAGTACAATTACAGTCACCAGTAAAATTCTACAACCCTCACCGAAATTTGACAACAACGTATTCTCCCTTTTGACTCGGCCTTGTCCCTGTTTTCACATCTCAGCAAGGCAACCTAACAAGACGACGAGTCCGCGCTAATCCAGATAATGCTATACTATACTCACTATTTGTCGTGAAAAATCTGTCGCCATGGCACAAACACCTATAAAACTCATCACCACCACGGAGCTCGAGTCACTCCTGCAAACCCATCGATCCCAGGAGCGCCTTCTTGAACTCGTGCACGGAGAAGTCGTAGAGAAAATGCCAACGGAAATACATGGGAAGCTGGCCGCCTTAATCGCCTACTTCTTCCTTACTTTCATCCGTAACGGCAACATCGCGGCTCATGTCGGCGTTGAAGTGCGACATGAGGCCTCTGATGATCCTTACAACAGCCGTATTCCTGATGTTTCCATACGTCTCACCAACCAACCACCCATGATCTCAGGCGCAGTCCCTATGTTCCCTGACCTGGCCGTTGAAATACAGTCCCCTCAGGATCGCCCCCACCACATGCGTGAAAAAGCCCTTTACTATCTGCAACACGGCTCCCATGTCATCTGGCTGATTTACCCTCAAGCCCGAAGAGTGGAGATTTGTTCTCTTCGCGAAAACCACCTTGTCATTCGATCCATTGAAACTGGTGGGATTCTGGATGCTGGCAATGTCCTCCCCGGATTCTCTCTGGCTCTCGATGAGTTGTTTGCAGACATTTAGCAATCGCATTCATCTTCATTCCATTAGTTACCGCGTCCCTGCTGATGATTCTCTCTTGAAATGCGTCTTTCACCTGTTAAGCGTCGTGGACCTATAGAACCACCCGAATCACGAATCTTTGTATTTAGCTAAGTGATAGGTACCCCAAATGCATTCCGCGTACGGGCATTTCGCAGGCGAACAACGCTCCAGCAAACGGCTGATGAAGCAGGCTACTTGCCGAAAGGCCTTTTCTTGCACTCGTAATGTATAGGGTGTTTAGGTCAGGCCCACCATAAGCACAGGCAGTAGGACGAGCAACTGGAACTTTCATGCGTGCGACGACAGTGCCTTGTGGATCATAGCGAACGACCTGCCAACCATCCCAAAACGCACAGACGACATAGCCATCTTGATCAACAGCAATACCATCGGGCACACCAGGTTCGGCATTTGTATAGACAAAAGGCCGACGATTACTGACATTGCCAGTTTTGCCATCGAAGTCATACATATGTATCATATGCGCTCGACTATCTACGAAGTACATCCGGGTGTAATCTGGCGACCATCCGATCCCATTGCCAGAGAAAATGCCAGTATCAGCAATATGAAACGTGCCGTCTGAATCAAAACAGTAGAGAGCATTATCAGGACGGTGTTCTGCATTGATGGTCCCCACCCAGAAACGTCCTGTATGGTCAAGCATGCCATCATTAAATCGCGTATCCGCTGGCAGATCTGGCTCAGCGAGTCGCGAGTGTATCTGCCCATCGATATTCGCCATTGAAATAGATTTCTCACAGGCGAAGAGATAGCCTTCAGATCGAAAAGCCAGAGCAGAAACACGCTCAACTAGCACATTCGTCTCATACTGCTCTTTATGAGGCACGTATCGGTGTAAGCGGCGCCCCTCGATATCCAGCCAATGCAGCGCTTGCGTTTCAGAGTGCCAGCGCGGACACTCTCCTAATTCATCAGCACACTCGATTACTACCCTGAGATCACGCATCTTTGGCTCGAGCCTGTTCTAAACTACTGCAGAACGCAGTCGCACGTGACGTAACCTGCTTTATTTGTGCAGGGGTTCCTTCAAACACCTTCGGCACTAATGAACTACCCAAACCAAAGCCAACTGCCCCCGCCTGCACAAAAGGTGCGATCTCCTCAAGTCCAACACCACCAGTTGGCAAAAAATGCACATCCGGCAGTGGACCACGCAAGTGACTGAGATAAGTGGGCCCAGCAGGCATGGCCGGAAATAATTTAATGAAACGTGCCCCTGCCCGCAACGCCGTACGTATTTCTGTGGGTGTAAACGCCCCAGGGATCGGCTCAAGCCCTAGCGCGAGAGCGCGCTCGATGACAGAGATGCAGGTATCTGGCGAGACAATGAACTCACCGCCTGCATCCGCAACCGCATCGACTTGATCTGGCTCTACAACAGTTCCCGCACCGATCCACATCTTCTCGGCATACGCTTTCCGTAATTGAGCGATGAGCGCAAGTGCTCCCGGTGAATTAAGTGTGACCTCCAGCACGCGGATTCCACCAGCAAAAAGCGCATCTGCCAACGAAAAGATATGCGGTGCGTAATCACCTCGCAGTATTGCAACAATGCCGTACTTGGTGAGCCATTGGTAAGTGGGCACTGAATCTCCTAACGACGAAGTTTATTAGATTGAGCACTCAAAAGCTGTGCCACGTCATCACGGATAACCTGGGCAACATCACCGGGTATCGTCAACTTGAGTGCAGCTAGTGCAGCACCAAATCTGAGTGCATCAACCAGCGGAGCTGCATCGAGAAGTCGATCAAGAACACCGCTAGCGAACGCATCGCCCGCGCCGATCCGATCTACTATGACGGCTGGATAGGCCGCGGCTGTATAGACGTCCTCTCCATCACATGCAGCGCTACCTGCATCACCTGCTGTCACGATCACCGTCCCTCCCCAATCTGACTGCAACCGTCGAGCCACACCTGCTGCCGTATCTTCTGCAACACCAAAGAGCATAGCGGCATCCCGCAATGCGATAAAGACAACATCCGACACACGGCAGAAGCTCTCCAGACAACGACCTGCAACATCGGGAGTCCATAACAAGGATCGGTAGTTTACATCAAAGGACAGGGGCGTACGGTGACCTTTTGCATGATCAACAACGTGCCACATAGTCTCATGACACGTATCACTGAGAGCAGGGGTAATGCCGGACAAGTGAAGCCAGCGGCCACTATCTAACCAGCTATCCGGCACATCATCTGGCCGCATCTTGCTGGCCGCTGAATTAGCACGATCGTACCAAACCTTAATACCACGCGGTGGCGTACCATATTCGATAAAATAGGTGCCTAACCGTTCACCCGGACAGAAGAGCACATTGTCTGTGAACACACCGTGTCCGCGTAGATCATCTATTAGCTGATGTCCTAGTGGATTATCAGGCAGACGCGACCACCACGATACCCGCCGTCCGAGACGTGCCAGATTGGCAGCCACATTAGATTCCGCACCACCGAATCGCAACATCAGCAATGCTGATTGACCGAGACGTAAGTTATCAGGCGGGGACAGCCGCAGCATAGTCTCGCCTAAAGTAAGCAAGTCATAGGTGACTGTCATGATATCTAGGTGGTGTGCTTTTGATACCGTGTCGATGCGTCGTCGATCATCCTGCGAATATCCCACTGTGGGCTATAACCCAGTACAGACATCGCTTTTTCAACGCTGGTGTCATAGTAATAACGCGTTGTCGAAAGGTTTACACGTACTACCCGCAGACCCGTTACCTGAGCCAGGTGCATAATAGCCTCATCAAAGCTGAAACTCTCCAGTGACCCTATGTTGAACGTTTCGTTATGGGCAGCATCCTGGGTCAAAGCCAGTTCAATACCTTGGCACATATCACGAACATCACACATTCCCATGCGAAAAACGCGGCCATTCTCATCCAGGCTAATGTAGTGCTGTTCTTTGCCGTCGTTGGTACGGGCTGCAGCTTGCAACGCTTGGATAGTCTTTTCAATTGGATGTGATGTTGGCAGATTCTGCAATTGGCGCAGCTTGGCATTTACATAAAAGCGGGGTCCACTGAAGAAACTGGCAGGATCAAGTAGCTCGTCAGCACTCTGGGTGTGAGAGAATCGCAGAATTGTATATGAAAGACCTGTCTGTTGTGCGATACAGCGCACCATCTCCTCGCCTAGTAGTTTTGTCATGCCGTACGCACTGTTTGGGCGTGTCGGATGTGTTTCGGTGATAGGCAATACTTGCGGGTTCAGTTCAGGATAAACTTCGCCAGAACTGGCGAATACAAAACGTGAGATGGGACGAGTCTTCGCCATTTGCAGTAGCTGAAACGTGCCAGTAACGTTCGTTTCAAAAAGACGCGGATTATCTTGTGGATGCCAAGTCATCAATGCAGCCAAATGTGCCACGGCATCAGCACCCTCAAGAGCTGCATCAAGAGCATCGAGATCCAGCAGTGAACCTACAACAAACCTATCCAAAGGAACATCGGCAGACGGTGCTACTACATCAAGCCCATATACGGTATGACCACGCTCTGCAAGGTGGGCCGCTAGTGCCCCTCCAATACGACCGCTCGTTCCTGTAACCAGGATTCTCATTGGCACTTCCTAGCCTTTAAGACCGCCCAGTGCGAGTCCACCACGTAGATAGCGTTGCAGAATCGCGAAGACCACTAATGCTGGCAGAGCTGCAATCACCGAGGTAGCCATCATCTGTTCAATTTGAATATTGTACTGACCGATAAACGAATACAAGCCAAGCGAGATCACCCACTGGTCTGTGCCACCTGCAAGCACAAACGCCAGAAGATAATGGTTCCAACCTTCAAGGAAGATGAACAATGCTGTAGCGGCTAAACCCGGTGTCGCAAGCGGTAGCGTGACCAAAAAAAAGGCCTGCAGGCCATTGCATCCATCGACACGAGCCGCATCTTCAAATTCAAGCGGAATCGACTGCATATAGCCCCACATGATCCAGATCGCTAACGGCAACATGAATGTTGTAAAGGCAATAGTGATGCCCGGAAGCGTGTTGAGCAGACCATAATCGCGGAAGATCAAGAACAGTGGGACAATTAGCGCAGATGCAGGCAGAAGCTGACACAGTAGAACGAAGAAGATAAACGGCACACGCCCAACAAAGCGAAAACGATTCAGGCTGTAGGAAGCTAGCAAAGCGACCGGCAGAACAATCAATGTTGCTCCTACGGTTACAATGATTGTATTGCCCATCCACAACCAGATAGGCTTTTCGGTAAATATGGCTTGATAGGCTTCTAAACTCCACTCTTCTGCAAGAAATAATGGTGCATTTGCCAGACTATAGCCTTCTGGAGTAAATGATGCCATCACCATCCAGTAAAATGGGTAGACTACCGCGATGGTTGTGGTTACAACGAGTATAAAAAAGCCCAGGTTACGAATAAAGCGATCGCGTCTGGCAGCAGCTTTGATCTCTTTTAACTCCTCTGTGCGCTGCATGGCATAGTTCATTTGCGATTCCTCTCCTCATCGCGGCGCAGAATCATGAAATAGATCGCGACAAGCAGTAGACTTAGCACAAAGGACATCATTGCCAGTGCTGAACCCCGACCCAAACGATTGGACGAAAATGCCTCTTGATATGTAAACACAGATAGCACCTGGGTTGCGTCACCAGGACCACCCTGTGTCAACGTCCAGGCAATTGTGAATAATTTCGATGACCAGATGGTAAGCAACGTAATCATCGTGAGGCTGACTGTCCGTATACCAGGTAATGTGATATAGCGAAATCTCTGCCACATACTGGCACCATCGACTTCAGCTGCTTCATATTGTTCAGTAGGGATACTCTGTAACCCAGCGAGGATAATAAGGGTCACTGCGGGGAACAAACGCCAGCTCGTTGTCATGACAATACTGATCATGGCTGTATCGCTGCTATACAACCACGATCGGCCCACATCCAACAGACCCACTAACTTGAGAATCTCGTTGATCGGCCCAATCTGTGGATTGTACATCACAAACCAGATGAGCGTTACCACTAGCCAGGGAGTAGCCCAAGGAATAATCAGCAGTGTACGCACCAACCCACGAAACCGAAACTGACGGTTTAGGATCAACGCCACAAACAACCCCACTGAATAACTCACGATTACTGTGCCGACGGTGTAACTCAGCGTCCGCTGAATTGACACCCAGAACCGCTCACGCGTCAGCAAACGCTCATAGTTTTCAAAACCAATAAATTCTGCCTGAGCAAAGCGCAGAAGATTGGCGTCAGTGAGACTAATGTAGGCACTATAAAGCAGTGGGTATACGATGATCGCAACGAGAAGAAACGTAGCAGGAACCAGCATGAGATAAGGCAGAGTGTGTTTACTCAAAAGCGAAAACACGCTGCCACGAGATACTTGAGTTTGCTGTGTGGAATGCGTAGGTATCATGATCAGACCATCAAGAAATCTATTTCACAACTGAAGAGGGGCCGATCCAACCATGATCTTTGACGCGATTTGCGAACAAGATCAGAGACCGGCCCCGCCCTTTACTGATTATGACTGATCTTCGAGGTATTCCTCAACTTCGGCCTGCAGTTCCTGCATTGCCTGTTCGACAGGCTTGCTGTCATACATGACCTCAGCCAGCTTGTTGTTGATAAGCGTAATCATATCAGTATGGTAGATTTCCAGCCCGGGCGCAGCAACGGGGACGTAGTTGTTGTTCTCTTCAGCAAAAGTCTCAAACCACGGGTTGGCTTCCAGGAATTCTGCTGGCACGCTATCCTCAATCGGATTGATCGTACCACTGCTGGTTGTCCACACCTGACCCCATTCGGTTGTGGCTATGGACTTGATATACTCACAGGCGATATCGAAGTGGGGAGAATTTGCGGCAATTCCAATAAGGTTGTTCGGTCCGCCAGTGGAGATTCCCATCGGTACGGGGTGAATTTCAACGTTTTCCTGCATTTCTGGTGCAGCAGATCCCATTGAGGCCCAGTACCAGGGCCCATCAATTGTCATGCCCACTTTACCACTGTTAAAGAAAGCATACTGTGAGCCAGCACCATCCACACCGCGTGGCATTACGCCAGCATCGAACAGATCCTTGAAGAATTGGACCCCAGCGATAACTTCTGGTTCAGTGAATGCCGGCTCACCGTCTTTGGTCCAGTGACCTCCAAAGCCAACCACCATCAGCAGCACACCCTCGTAAAAGCGCGAGTGCGGTATATTGGTCAGCACTAGTCCAAATTCCTCTTCTTCAGAATTGGTTAACGCAACTGCCGCATCGCGAAATTCTTCCATGGTCGTCGGAACTTCGAGACCCGCTGCATCAAACATTGGACGGTTGATCCAAAGCTGTAGTGTACGCGATGACAGGTTAAGGGCGTAAATGTTGCCCTCGTCGTCGACTGCGTAACTGTCCTGCCCAGCGACACGCTCCACGACATCTGTATCAGCAAAGCACTCATTAAGCGGTGCCAGCACACCGTTATTCATGTACTCGAAGACGTTAAAGCCTGTCACTTCGATCAGATCGGGTGGCGTGCCAGCGGCTACTTCCAGATTGATCCGATCCCAGAGCTGATCTATAGGGAACCCGAAACGTTCGATAGTAACATTCGGATTAGCTTCCATAAAAGCATCAGTTGTGCCTTCCCAGAAAGGCAAATAGGCGGGGTCCTCCCATTGCCATGACGCCAGCCGAAGGGTGACATCCTCTTGCGCTGTTACAGTGAATAGCGCACCAAACAATAGTATAACTATTGTGAGAAGAGCCAGTCGTTTCATCGTAATTGCACTCCTTGTACAAAAGAAATTTTCGATATACACGCACAGATGCGTATCCTTTTACAGTCCGATATTTCACTTCAAGGAAGTTCGAACTGCACCGACACCCAGATGATAGAATACTTTCCTATAATGTGCAAATAGTTCCCAGGAAATGACGATCAGGACTGCGCATTATGTATCTGCTTCTCATCGATTATGATTCCGAGGCCGTTACCAGCTGGCAACTGATAAGTACCTGCCTCGCAAATTAGCGGCTCCAAAAGTAGAGCGTTCGCCAGCTCAAAGACAGGAGGCTGATACTCCAACATGAAAAGATTAGGAATCGCAGCCGCAACGTGGATTGATGCGCTGATACACACACCCAATCCCACACTCAAATGCGGCGCAACTGGAACGTTGAATGCCTCGGCCATCTGCGCAATCTTTACTAATTCGCTGATGCCCACACGTCCCACATCTGGCTGTAACAAATCAGCGCCACGCTGCACCAACCAGGGCTGAAACTGATAACGAGTACGTTCTGTCTCACCAATGGCAACAGGTACCGAAATCGCCGAAGCCAACTGAATATGCGCAGCGATATCTTCGGGGTTGATGGGAGCTTCAAACACCGCAGTGTTCAGTTCTTCTAAAATATGCCCTAGACGTACCGACTCATCCAATGAATAAACCCAGTGTGCATCGAGAAGCAATGGCGAATCCTCGCCAAGAGCATCGCGCAATGCGCCAATGCTAGCGGCATCCTCCTTCACACCGAATCCGGCTGCGAGCTTGAAAGCACTAAAGCCCTTTTGAGCAAATTCGAGGGCCAATTCGACGCGCTCTTCATCTGTTGGGCGCGGCAGACCGCTCACATAGCACGGAACCGAATCACGATAAGCACCACCCAGGAGCTGATAAACTGGTTGTCCCAGAATCTTGCCGCGCAGATCCCACAGGGCAATATCACACGCACTGATAGCGTCCAGCATGAAACCGCCGTAATATCCGCGCTCACGCATCAGGTCATACATTACGTTCCATAGGACACCACCGTCCAGTGGATTCCGTCCAACGAGAACGGGGCTGAGCAGCTGTTCAACAATTGTCCGTACTACTTCTGGCGCGACAGGTGCCAGCGCTTCACCCCAGCCTGTTAGACCTTCGTCCGTTGTGATCTTGACGAAGACAGTTTCAAAATATGCAGAATACAGAGCGCGATATGGTGGACGCACAAAATAAGATTCTGTCGTCGCACCCGGAGGCATAGCACCCAAATAGGCTTCATTCCGGCGGATGCGCAGCGGAAAGGCTTGTACACTATGAATCTTCATCGGTTGTACTCTCTCTGCATACCTGGCGCGGTAATGTATCCAAGGCGCATGGAGATACGATCACACACTTCAATAATCTTCTGGATGAGCTCATCCTGACGTTCATTCCATCGGAACTGACTCAGCGGTCCCGATAGGCTAAGTGCGCCAACAACTACTCCGGAGGAGTCACGTATTGGCCCGGCGATACAAGCTCGTCCCAGAGCGAGTTCTTCCATCTCCAGAGCCCAGCCACACGCTCTAATTTCCTTTAGCTCTTCGACTAACTCTTTCTTGTCAGTACAGGTGTGCACAGAATATGATTGTAGTTCGAGCCGATCCAGTAGAGCACTCTGTTCTTCAGGGGGCAAGAATGCGAGTAGCACTTTGCCCATGCCTGTTGCATGTAGAGGATTACGTCGTCCGATAAGCGTATAAGGACGTGGAACTTCTGGCGTTTCGATATGGGCCAAATAGAACATCGTGTCACCATCTAGTACAGAAAGGTTGACACCCAGGCCAATTTCATTGGAAGCATTCTGCATCTCACTAAGAGCTTCAATGCGCAACGTGTTATTGTTTAGCGCGACCCCAGCAAGCGTTAGCACAGTTCGACCAAGGCTGTATAAGCCCGTATTGGGATCCTGCTGAACGAAACCGTCATGTTCAAGTGTGGCGAGAAGGCGAGACACTAAGCTCGTCGTCAAATCGAGCCGTTGACTTATATCTGTCATTCGGAGCTTAGGTGTTTCATCTGTAAAACAGTTCAGAATGCTAAATGCACGCATGACACTCTGGGTAAGGCCGCCATTAGGCGATTTTTTGGAATTCATGGCAAGGCTTTTCTCACTACGCACAGCCAATTCTGGTGCAGGATATTCTCAAGGTGTGTGTCATCATAACCGCGGTGCCGCAATAAGGGTATGATCTTCTGAATATCCGCAATTGTATCAAGGTCAACAGGTGATTGACTGCGCCCGAATCCTCCATCCAGATCTGTTCCAATAGCAACATGAGACGCATTACCCGTCAACTGGCAAACGTAGTCTATGTGATCGACAACATCGTTCAGAGTGATATCACTGTTGCTGGAATAGCCCTTAATCCACTCAGGGCACAACATCCAGACATCGAACGCAATGCCGATTGTGCCGTTGCGCTCGGCAATCGCTTTTATCTGCTTGTCGTCTAGCTGCCGCTGGTGGGCAACCAATGTACGGCAATTGCTATGGCTCGCGATCACTGGCCCCTCATACGACTCGAGTGCCTCCCAGAATGCCCGATCAGATAAGTGAGTGAGGTCGAGCACGATTGAATGGGCCTGCATTTCTCGTAGCAATACCCGCCCCGCATCAGTGAAACCGTCTTCAACACCTGTGCCACCAGCATACCGCCCCATGCCGTAGTGCGCCGGACCAATTACGCGCACGCCAAGTTCGTACCAGATGTGGACATCATCAGGCCTTAGAATAGCATCAGCACTCTCCATACCGATCAATAAGCCAATCCGATCAGGAGAACCCGTATTGATGGCGCTGATTTGATCATCTAGTTGAGCCACAGTTTCAATAATGTTCACATGGCCCAGTTGCTCCAAAGCTCGATAATAAGCCATGTGCCCCTGGGCGACGGCGGTAGTCTGAGCAGTAGAGCGGAAATCGACATTAAGAACAGGTACACCTGTGTTGCGCCCCATCAGCGTAGCAATAGCCAGGTAGACCTTACCCTGATGCATTTCAGGCAGAGCAACAGTGTTACCGGCACGGCCTGGCTGAGTGGCTTCCTGAGTACGGATAGTGTATACAGATTGGGTGATGTCCCGGTTCCACTGAAGTGCGTTCCAGGCTAGGTCGAGGTGCGCATCCAAAAAGTAATCCTGCATAGCAATAAGTTTTCCTGTATTGTGGAAATAAGTTTTGTTATACGATATAGTATAGTCAAAATGCGATTGTTACGCAATGAGTCGACAAAGATCAGGGAGAAACAGCAGTGTTGGCTGGGATATTTCAAATATTGCATACACCTTTTACAGATGCTGGCGATATTGATTACGCTAGTTTCGACACTCAGATTGACTATTGCATTAAAGCAGGCGTTCATGGACTTGTCTTGCCAGCAATGGCAAGCGAATTCTTCACCCTTAGTGATGCCGAGCGAATAGAAGTTGTCGAATTTGCGGCACGTAGCATCGCCGGACGTGTCCCTATGGTCGTCGGTGTGCAAGCCATAACGACAGCAATTGCTCTGCGATTCGCTGAACATGCTGCCAAACATGATGCCAGTGCCCTGATGGCGATGCCACCTTACCTGCGCAAAGCCACTAAGCCGGATGTAGAGGCCTACTATGGTCAGATCGCCCAAGTTGGACTCCCGGTCATTATTCAAAATGCCCCTGCTCCAGTAGGAACGCCTCTATCACCTTCTGAGCTGGCCAAACTCCTCACTGATGAACCAGATATCCTCTACGTCAAGGAAGAGACTCCACCGATACTACAACGAATCACACAAGTGATTCAGGCTACTGGTGACTACTGCAAGGGTGTCTTCGGTGGAGCCAATGGCCTTTACCTGGTAGACGAGCTCCGGCGCGGTGCCTGCGGCAATATGCCAGCCGGCGGAGTGGTTGATATCCAAGTAAAGATCTATGAACTGTACAAGGCCGGACGCATCACAGAAGCGGAGGAACTTAATTTCACCCTGCTGCCACTTCTAACTTACGCATCGATGTATGGTGTGTCCTTTCATAAGTACATACTATGGCGACGCGGTGTGTTGCGTTACCCCGCTGCCCGTGATCCTCAACGCACTCCACTAAACAAGGATGATGAGGCAGCCATTGACCATCTGTGGCACCGAATCACCGAGCACACCATTTCGGATTACACTTATTCGCTTCAGCAACCCTCATGAAACCTTTACAGAATCGTGTTGTTGTCGTGACCGGAGCGGGAAGAGGTGTTGGTCTCGGAATTGCTCGTGCTTGTGGAAGACGGGGAGCGCGTCTGATACTAGCAGAGCTTGACGCCAATACTGGAGAAGCAGCGGCAGTTTCCCTAAGAACCGAAGGAATTGATTGCCGTTACATTCACACTGATGTTACCGATCCGTATAGCATCAACAACATGGTAGAAGAGACAACCGCGACATTCGGTCAGATTGATAGCTTAGTCAACAACGTGGGCATCACTTCACGCCAGCCACTAAGCGATCTCACCCTCGAAGAATGGCATCGAGTGGTTAACGCCAACCTCACCAGCATCTACAACTGTGTCACGGCTTGTGTGCCCTCTCTGAAGTACAGTTCACATGCTGCCATCGTCAATATCAGCTCAGTCAACGCCTATCGCACCATAAAGGGCATGGGGGCCTATCCAGCCACAAAAGCCGGAATCATTGGCCTGACCACCAGTCTCGCAATTGATCTCGCGCCGAATATCCGAGTGAATGCGGTTGCACCAGGTGTGATTCTGACGGAGATGTGGGCTGAGCAGATGGTCGATGTCGATGCTGCTATCGCCGACCGTATACGCTATATCCCACGCAAACGGGTCGGCAACCCCGACGATGTCGGCAACGCGGTTGCATTTCTCCTGAGCGACGACGCAGATTTCATCACTGGAACCGTTTTGCGTGTCGACGGTGGTATGTTGAGTCAACTTTATGCAGAGGTAGATACATGAAGATCATCTCTGTGGAAGCAATACCTATTCAGGCTCCGTTTGCCGAAGTGTACTGGGGCAACCAATCATGGGGGCGGGCCAAGGCAGATAACACGAGTGCACCGGGCTTACCTGTAGGCGATGATCGCAGCCAGTTTCCTTATTTCTGGCGGAGCCGCGCCGCCTATTCGAAGACCATTGACACAACACTTGTAAAGATCACCACCGACTCAGGAATAATCGGATGGGGTGAAGCCAAATCTCCCGTTGCACCAAGTATCACCGCAGCAATAATCCGCGATCTGGCTGCCGGCCTGATTATTGGTCAAGACGCGACAGCCCCCCTACTTCAATGGGATCGCCTCTATGGTGCTATGCGCATTCGGGGTGGATCGCATGGCTTCTGGATGGATGTAATTAGTGGCATCGATATCGCCCTATGGGATATTACCGGTAAAGCATATGGGTTACCAATATGCCATCTGTTGGGTGGCGCCTTTCGCGACCGCGTGCCGGTTTATGCCTCGGGTATCCCTGGTCTCCGCGCCGAAGCTCCACTAGAAGCCTGGGAAAATCTCCGTCAGACAGCCTTGAATGTACGTGCATTAGGATTCAAGGGCGCCAAGATGGGCATTGGGCTAGGCATCGAAGGAGACGTTCTCTCCGTTCGAACCGTGCGTGAAACACTTGGGCCTGATTTCACACTTTTTGTGGATGCAGCTGGCATGTATGGCCTGGGAGATGCCCTGCGCCTGGGCCGTGCCTTAGAAAAACTCGACATCGGCTGGTTTGAAGCACCTGTACCACCGGAAGATTTTGCGTTTGGTGCAACACTCACAGGATCGCTGACTGTTCCCATCGCGAGCGACCAAATCTTCAACCGCTGGCAATCGCGCGACCTGCTCCTGAATGGGAGCATAGATGTGATTCAACCAGATGTTTGCCGCACCGGAGGTATCACTGAGTGCAAGCGTATTGCCGATATGGCTGATGCATTCGGCAAGGCGGCTACACCGCATGTGAGCATTGGTTCGGCCATTCAGTTCGCTGCTAGCGTGCACCTTGCTGCTTCCCTTCCCAATCAGACCTGGATGGAATACTGGTACGCACCCAACCCACTGGGCAACGCTATCCTGAAGAAACCATTGAAGGTTGAAAACAGCGAATTCCACGTACCAATGGCTCCAGGTCTGGGCATTGAAATTAATGAGGAGGCACTGCGACCTTACGCCATAGGGGAGATGGCATCATGAACGGAGAACATAGCATCCAGCGTATTCAAACGTTTGTCCTAAATATGCCGGTAACCCAGACAGCGGGCGAAATTGCTGACGAACAACGCATCTACCCCATGCCAGGTCGTACATCAGCACAATCAGCACAGGTCACATCTTTGGTTGTGCGCCTTGAGACTGCCAGCGGCATTGTTGGCTGGGGCGAGATCACCGGGCCCGACAGCGCAATCAACAGCCTTGTCATTGATGAGTACTTGGCGCCCCTTGTTGTAGGAACAGATCCCTTTTCCATCAGCGTCCTTTGGGAGAGGATGCGTGGTCAAACCAACGGTAGACACCTTGGAGCTATCGGCGCAGTCGATATGGCGTTGTGGGACATCGCTGGTCAAATCGCCGGTGTGCCTGCGTGCAAATTGATGGGTGGCCAGATACGAGACCGCATCCCAGTCATAGCCGCAGATGTGCCGTATGCTACTGGTGACACAAGAGCCACAGAGCAGATAAAGTCATTGACTAGCCTGGGCTATCGTACAGTAAAAATTCGAGTAAACACACCAATCAAAAATGCATCAGATATGTTCAGGCCACTGCAATCAGCTGTGAGCGAGACTGGCGCTGTGGTGATTTCCACGGTCGGCGCTGATGATTTTGCCCTGGCTCGGCAAATTGGCAATCAGGCACAGGCCATCAACGCTGCATGGTTTGAGAGTCCGCTTAGCGCCGGCAATCTACGTGATGCATCTCGGCTTGCAGAATATCTGGATATTCCGGTTGCGGGGGGTAGCAATCTTCAAGGTCGCTGGCAGTTCAATGTGGCACTGGCTGCCTCAGCGTTTGATATCGTTCATGTCAATGTGGGATTTGCAGGTGGTATCAGTGAAGCGCTGAGAATCATCACACTGGCGGACACTTATGGGTTGCCTTTTGTCACCGTCAACGTGCCAGGCACAACCATCAGCCGTGCCGCGGCATTGCAGGTAGCCGCAGCTGGGGCCAACCTGATGGGATGTGAATGGCCACTGTCGAGCACACCTGAAGATAGTATTCTGCGCGAGCGATTCACCGTTGCTGACGGTTATGTGTCTATCAAAGATAGCCCCGGATTGGGGGTCAGAATTGACGAGGCGGAGCTCAAGAAGTGGTACGCAGAGAGCGCATGACATGGTGCAGTGGAAACAATCAGCCGCACTACCTTATCTTGTAGTGCTGGGAGCGCTACTGTGTTTAACACTCTCTCCGATAATTGTACGTTATGCTCAGCATGAAGGCATTCCGTCAATCCTCATAGCAGGCAGCCGGATGCTACTGGCAGCGCTCTTAATCACTCCGGTTGTGCTGAGTCGCTATTGGGAACAACTGAAACATCTAACGCGCAGAGATGTACTCTTCCTAACCCTGACAGGGATCTGGATGTGCCTTAACGGCATACTTGTCATCATCTCTCTGGAACATATTCCGGTGCTCATCAATCAGATCCTAGCCAGCACCGCCCCGATATGGGCAGCACTGATCGAAGTCATGTGGCTAAAGACGCGCTTTCATCCACTCATCTTAGTGGGCATCACCCTGGTTATCGGTGGTAGCCTGGTTATTAGTCTGCCGCAGTTCAGCGGCGACCAATTTAACACATCTCTGCTCGGCATTGTGCTGGCACTTCTGAGCGCGATCTGTGGGGCCATCTATACTGCCTTTGGGCGCTATTCGCGGACCAAGGTATCGACCGTGCCCTATCTCTGGATCGTCTACGGGACAGGTGGGCTCTTTGCCTTGCCGATAATGCTGATCATGCAGGTGCAAATCACTGGACACACACTGGCAGGTTATGGCTGGATCGGCGTATCAACTATCTTCGTCCAACTACTCGGTTTTTCCGGCATGGCATTCGCGCTTGGCTATTTCCCCGCCACACTGATTGTCCTGATGACACGCAGTGTCGCACTATCTTCAGCTATTTTGGCATTTCTGCTATTTGCCGAAGTACCTAGCCCGCTGCAGATTGCAGGCAGTCTGATCCTCTTCATTGGCATCGCCAGTGCGATACTGGGACAGGAAATTAGCCGGCAAAAGCTGATTGGGAGGAAAAAAAGTTGAGCCTGTTCACACTCGATCGTGTTATGGTCACGCCGAACATGCTGGCGAACTTCACCGATCTATTCGCTCCACTGCACCAAGCGGGTATCGAGGTAGTTCTTAACACCGGTGTTTATCCTATGTCAGCAGCACAATTGGCCAATTGGCTAGAAGACGCACCGGCCGCCATCATCGGGTTGGATGAGGTAACAGCAAAGGTACTGGAAGCCTGTCCAGCACTGAAACTCATCGCGCGTAATGGTGTTGGAATGGATAATATCGATCTGGATGCCGCGACCCAATATGGCGTACTGGTGACAGCCCCACTTGGGGCAAACAGTACCTCTGTCGCAGAGCTAACTCTGGGTCTGATGATCTCGCTGGTACGGCATGTACTGCCTGTGCATAGGCTAGCGCAAGCCGGTCAGTGGCATCGTATCGAAGGTCTGGAGTTAAGTGGCAAGACGCTAGGTATCATCGGTTTGGGACGCATTGGCAAAAAGGTCGCCCGGCGTGCGCAAGCATTTAATATGCACATCATTGCCAATGATATTGCTCCGGACAACTACTTCGCCCGCGAACATCAGATCAGCATGTTGAGCTTCAATGATGTGCTGTCACATGCGGATATAGTCAGCCTGCATGTCCCGCTTACTCCACTGACGCACCACTTGATTAACGTTGATGCCCTGGCTCGCATGCGGCGCGGCAGTTATCTCATTAACACCGCTCGAGGCACCGTCGTGGAAATCGCTGCACTGGTTGCGGCACTAGATCAGGAACACATCGCCGGGGCAGCATTGGATGTGCATCCAGTCGAGCAGCAGGTCGATGAAAGTCTGCGAGGTCGTGACAATGTCATCACCACAAGCCATCTGGGTGCATATACGATCGATTCCTTAAGATATACCACGCAAATGGCCGTTGCCAGCATTCTGGATGTCCTAAGCGGTCGAGAACCTGAGGGACTAGTCAACCCAGGATCGTTGATTAGGAGATAAGAATGCGTGAATTAATCGCACAAATCGCCGAACAAACGATGAAATATCCGTTCAAAGTATGGGGCTTTGGCGAGGGGATCGCACTGGAATCTCTCTGGCAAGCAAGCGAGGTTACGGGAGTAGACAGATACCTACAGTTTGTCCTAGAACTTCTCGAGCGCTGGTTGGAACGTGATATTGTAGAATCGGACCACTCCGCGCCGGGTATGTTATTGCTGAAGGCATACGAAGCCATTAGTGACAAACGTTATCTTCAGCGAGCACTTGAGCTCGCCCAGTACATGCGCACCCTACCCCATCACGCTAACGGAGCTACTTTTCATCGTCCGAATCATCCTGATTATTATGCGTTTCTGTACGTTGATTGTATGGAAGTCGACGCGCCATTCTTGTGCCGGCTGGCATCAGTGACGGGAGATGTGCGCTGGAACGATACCGCCACTGAACAGATCACCAGTTATGCAGCATTGTTGCAGGACGAACAGAGTGGCTTATTTTTTCATCAATACGACGGAGAGACTGGTCGCATCAATGGCGCATTCTGGGGCCGCGGTAACGGTTGGGCCCTGCTTGGCCTTACCAAAACGCTCGAAAACCTGCCATCTAACCACGCTGGATACACAGAGATTTTAGGCCGGTATCGACGACTTTGCGATGCCCTGGCTAGTTGCCAGGCGGCCAACGGCGGCTGGCATACCGTACTAAATGATTCTAATAGCTACTTGGAAAGCTCTCTACCCAGCATGTTTGGCCTAGGTCTCCTGCAGGGCGTACAACGTGGCTGGCTTGATGGGTCCTTTGAACGCACTATCGAAGCAGCCTGGCAAGCCACATATATAGCGCTGGATAATGGTCTACTTAAGGGTACATCTATTGCAACTCCGCCCGGAAGTGCTCAGCACTACAATCGTATTCCTGTAGGAACGGGTTACCCCTGGGGGCAAGGTCCCGCACTAGCATTTGCTGTGTGTAAGCTACACGTATCTTGATAACGTAGTCGGTGTTGGCCAGACACATCTTCGCCTTTAGGGCTTTGGGAATGCTAATACAGTTTGTAGCTGAAAAAGTTACGACCGCACTGAGGTGCGGCTCATGAAAACTAAGGCTCAGCTTAAACTCACCGGCAAATGACCTACGCCCCCGATCGAATGCGCACCATTGTTATTGATCGTGCCGGTGGTTGCTGTGGGTATTGTCGAGTTAGCCAGGCCTCCAGCGATGTCGCGTTTCACATAGAGCATATCATTGCCGTTTCACACGGCGGAAAAACCGAATCAGACAATCTCGCTTTAAGCTGCCTGCGTTGTAATCTCTATAAGGTACGAACATCGCCGCAGCGGACCCACTCACACGTGAGCCAACCTTTCTGTTTCACCCCCGACGTCATCGGTGGACGCAACATTTCAATCTGAATGGGCCTGTCATTGAAGCCCGTTCCCCTGAAAGACGTACTACGGTGTTTGTCTTACGTTTGAATGATCAGGAACGCATCGAGCATCGCGAATTGCTTCTGCGCTTCAATCGCTACCCATGTCCCGACACAATGCACCAACCGTAAATCGCGTCACGCCTCATTTGTTTCGCAATATCTGCCCCACACGTGTGAAGTGTACGCCTACCGCAGCAGCGATCTCACGGTAGCTCCAGCCCATGCGATGATACTCTTGGATTTGCTCTTGAAGCTTGACTTTGTCGGGGTTTTTGCTATACTCAGGGGGATTAACAAAGATGTGAAACGAGTGTTTATACCTAGTAGACGCAACTGTGTCCCTCCAACTTTGTAATTTTACAGCCCTCTACAGTAAAATTACAGTCACCACTGAAATTCTACATCCATCACTGAAATCCTGCAAACCCTTTCTACACACATACACAACGACTTATTCGAGCATAATTCATCGGAACTTCTCATCCTTCATCGATCACCCAGTTCCGCGTGATCTTGAAATAGAACATTCGGAAATCCCAGCAGCTTAAGCCTCCAGAACCCCATTACCCCACTGCATCAGTACCCATCCGGAGAAAATCACCTTTACAGAGGCAGAAAATCGATTCGATTCTCCCACTCGCTACCTTCACTCGCTCCAAGTATCGCCAGCAGATCTTCAATTACCTTCGCAATAGCCAAAGTATCCCGGACGAAGATCACACCTGCCAGCGGTAAGCCCTGAGCAATCCGCTCGTCAGCATATCTTGTCATCGTATCCAAATCGTGCGTCAGCAGTACACGCCCTTCCCTTGCCGCCCATTCCAGCACTGCCGCATCGTCTGCTCCCAACAAGTCCGTGTCTTGAACACGAATCATATCAACATCAGGTCGGCGAGCACGCAACCCGCGCACAATCTTTCCATTGAAGTTCTCATCCAGCAGAAACCGTATCATTGGTCTGCTTTTTGTTGTTCCTGATAGGCACGCAGACGGGTTCGCAGAGCTTGAGCTTCCGGGGTCAGGTTTTCCTCCAAGTCACGTAGAATTTGCCCTGCCTGCTGATCTCGTTGACGCACATACGCATCAATTTCTTCTCGGTTCGTCAGGTAATAACCGATTACAGCATACACATCGGCGATCGTTAGCGTGGGATAACTGTCAACGATCCCTTCAGGCGTTTCACCCATGTAGTATGCGTGAATAACCAGTTCAAGCAGAACACGCGTTTTGCCGATGCGAATCGCGCCGTGCTTATCCGTCCTTAGAGGTACGGTCATTGTTGGCGCATCAAGGTTCATCCAGTAACTGCCTTTCATCCAAGGAACACTACGTTCCAGGAACTAATCGTAACCACTTTTTCACTGCCTATTCTAGCATGGAACGCTTTGAATCTACTTCGATTAACTACGGTATCGTACGGACGATTCTGTGCTTCCCAGCATTTCTGCTGTGGTAAAAGATCTCTTCCCGCCAGAACAGGAATAGACTTTTCAGCTTCACCGTCGCTTCGGACGCAATATCTGCCCGACGCGCGTGAAGTGCACGCCTACCGCAGCGGCAATTTCGCGGTAGCTCCAGCCCATGCGATGATACTCTAGAATCTGCTCTCGAAGCTTGACTTTGTCGGGGTTTTTGCTATACTTAGGGGGATTAACAGAGATGTGAAACGAGTGTTTATGCCGAGTGGACGCAACTCTGTCCCTCCAACACCGTAATTTTACAGCCCTCTACAGTACAATTACAGTCACCAGTAAAATTCTACAACCCTCACCGAAATTTGACAATCATCGTCTAATTCCAATCCTACCTGGTGTTATTCCATGTCGCGACTCCGACACCACTATAGCTTGTCCCACCTCCGATAAACCAAAGCCTATACTACGATGATCTCGATCTGACTCATCACCTGCTCAATTGTCAGCGCAGGGTCAAAGCTTTTGCCGTGGGTTGCCTTTACACATATTCGCGGATCATCCTGCAGCTGATCCTCAATTCAACGTTCTCTTCCAACATCTTCTGGATCAGGTCTTCGGCTTTTGCGTGCTGGTTCATGCGCGGGATCATCGCCCGCAGTAAAATGTTGGTATCGACGAAGGCTTTATCGCCATCTTCACCGTACCAGTCCTCGCGCCGTAACGAAGGCACTTCCACCAATGCATCGTCGATCTGAGCCGCACGCAGCAGCTTCATCTTCTCTTGTACAGACAGCTACCGTTTGCGCGCCGTTTACAGCAGATAGGCAGTCAGTTGTGTCTGTTCCTGTGGCGTCAGACGGTCGACTAACTTCACAATCTTTTCAAACGTTAACTCAGCCATTACTTCCGTCCCCACTCATGCTCAGCAGCTTTCTCATGCCTTCCCGTGTTCCGGACGAATTGTGCACCATTGGCACTTCGTCTCTCGTGATCGTAACTGACCTTTCTCCACAAAAACGGGGTATTGTCACTTATACGTTTACAATATAAAGAGATGTATGATGTATGTAGGCGTAGAAACCAACAACTTTTACCCGAAAGTAAATATCCTCACTAAAGTTTGATGATGCCTGTTGAATCTTCATTGTCTTAAGCGAGATTCCGGCCCTCTTGCTCATTAAACAGAATCCCCAGACAACCCCAGACGGAATCGATTTTATTCTATGAGGTGTTGTACGATGACCGATAAACGTACCAGTAAGAAGAAGAACAAGAAGAATCGACCTAAGGTAACAGAAACACCGGTCTCAGGCCAGCAGGCTCCCGTTACGGTGCCAAAGCGAACCAATACGCCACTCAAGAAATAGAAATTGAACCAGCCTTAGGTAACGATTTCAAATATCGTTACCTGTTTATCCCCCTGGGCTTGATCGTGTCGAATATTGACCTGATTTCAAGTCTCGTGACCAGAGCTGCACTTCCCAGTCGAAGTCAAGCGAAATGGGTTTGGACGTCTGGTCTCAATTCTCCAGATGATACGAATCTGAGATATGGAGTAAAAGCAAATGAAACTCAATTGGAACACATTGAAAATTGTACTCGCATTTGTGGTGATTATCGGTGTGGTTTTCTGGGCAGTCGATTCTATCCGCTCACGTTCGTACAGTGGAACGGATCTCAGTTTTGATACTGCCGGTGGAACAATCACCGTCACCAATCCATCGGACGATCCAGTAGCAGCACAATTTATTGGCTCAGGGTCTCGCACGCTCCGGGTTGCCAGCACAATTGAAGGGGTTACTGGTTCATCAACGAGAGTTGGGACTGGAAGCACCCGAATCCATCAATTTGAATTTGAACTACCACCTGGTACAAGTGAATTCACAGTCTCAGGCGGTACAAATGTCAGATTTGTGGCTGACACAGCTACCGAACTTCAAGCAACTGTTGACCCGATGAGCAGCGAGTCACGTCGCACTGTGCTCATTGCCGCCGCCGTCGTGGTATTTGGCGCACTCTTCTACGCCTCTAACATAACAGGCCATCAATGGTTCAAGAGCTTACGCCAAACAGTTCGGCCGTCTAGTCAAGATACTTCCATGCAGGATACCGGACCCACTCCTGTCGTCAGGGATGACGGCCAGGGTCGTACGGCCCGTGCCTTTGGTGATAATCGTGTGGAGCGTTAGCGTGACAGGTCTTTCCCGACCCCCATCTGGTTTAAGTCAGTCCCGGTTAGGAGAGGTTCTGCGACTGCATATTAAGTTGCCAAATAGCCAAATAGAAGGAACGAAGTATGTCGATGATTCGACGACGTTGGTGACGAATAGGAATTGCCTGCCCTGCGGAATAGAAGCGTATTCATGGGCCGGCGGCTACATCTCGTGGAAGACAAATTCAAAGGCAGCGTGCAGTTGAAGCGAAGTTAGGGACACAGGAACTTGATATTGGATTTGACAGAAAGGAATACGATGCAGCAGGTGAGCCTGAACCATATCTCTTCTAAACACCTCAACGATCTTGAACGCAGCATTCAAGATCTGTTGACTAATATGCGAAAAGCAAAGCTGAGGCATGTTCCACTACAGGAGGCTCTCAGATTACTGGAACAACAACTTGGCGAAACCAGACGTAAACGTTTTGATGAAGCTAATCCAGAGTATAGAGGATTCTGAACCGTACATGAGCTGGATCTGCTATGTACTACATGTGCAAAAGCGGAGCACCCATAGAGGTAATTCAAAGGAGAATACGATGAAAGCTAGAGTCAGACTGGAACAGATCGATAGCATCCTAAATTCTAAGAGACCTGATGATGCGACTATGGTCGAACTTGAGATATATATTGCTGATTTGGAGGCGAAACAACCAGATAGACCATCCGAAATTACCAGGTGCCTGGAAAAAGTGGAGTTGCACCATTCAGCTGAGGCCATGGCTTCCCTGGAAGCATATATCACTCACCTGGAAGCAAACCAACAGATAGCAGCGCCACCAAATAATATGCCAAGTTCGCGGTTCGATCCTGAGAATCCACCCCGTTGGTCACACCAACGATTAATTGAACGCGCACAACGACGACGAGTACGTGCTCTGAAAAAGCAGAATAACTCGTGGAAACCCATTCAATCTTGAACTTGAAAC
>Ga0081526_100156_pt1 | contig 45989 bp, 35 predicted proteins | sample HotLakmasection2_FD_70991 | JGI IMG/M metagenome (GOLD analysis project Ga0081526, IMG submission 70991) | Hypersaline microbial mat communities from Hot Lake, Washington, USA - Section #2 (SPADES assembly) (version 2) | ecosystem: Environmental > Aquatic > Non-marine Saline and Alkaline >... | reverse complement strand
ACCAACGAATGATAGAGCGACTGCAACAGCTGGGCAAGACGGCTGTGATTCCCCCCAAGCGCAATCGAAAGGCACCGCGTGAGTACGACAAGGAGTTATACAAAGCCCGGCATCTGATTGAGAATTTTTTTGCCAAGCTCAAGCAGTATCGGGCGATTGCGACCCGCTATGACAAGCTAGCAGAGACATTTCTCTCTGCAATTCACATGGCCGCTGTTGTCATCTGGCTTAATTGATGACACGCCCTAGTCCAGGCAACCATTTCAAGCCGTTTTTTCAACCTGTCTTTCAGATCTCTCCTGCGATCGCCAACCCCTGTCATATTTCTGTAAACATTCCTCGCTATAGTCCGACATAGCCGAAACGTGGAGAGTCAAACCGCGCTCTTCGGGCGGTTGGGTATAGGAAATGTTGACGGAGATCGGCGGTCTGCGATCGCACGCTCTTCATTTCCTATCCAATCTGCGCCCTGTGCCCTTGGTGCCAGGTCTGCACGGTAAACTCGCAATATATTTTTTGTGAACCGTTTGCGAAGCAAGCATTTCAAAAAGGTACATTTTGGTTCTCTCCAACATGATCGTCATTTTTCTAAACCCTTGATTTTGCCAAGCGCACGAAAAATCAAAGGTTTTAGAAAAATGGCAAAGGTATTGCTTTATGTGCTGCAGTAAATCCAGGAGAATATTGCTGCTGTGTTCAGTTTAGGTATGCGTATTTTGCTGGTTGAAGATGACTTAGAACAGTTGGAACCTCTGGCGGCGGCGCTGAAACAGGTCGGACATATTGTGGATGCCGCAGAAGACGCCTCAACGGCTCAGTGGCTCATCGGAGAAAAAAGCTATGATCTGCTGATTCTGGATTGGATGTTGCCAGATGTCGAAGGGGTGGAACTTTGCCAGCAATATCGCCAATCCGGGCAGGGTGCTCCCGTGCTGATGCTAACCGCTAAGGACACCGTGCAGGATCGCGTGACCGGACTGGATGCCGGAGCCGATGACTACCTGGTCAAGCCCGTGGACTTAATGGAACTGCTGGCACGGGTGCGGGCGTTGGGACGGCGATCGCCCCTGTGGACGGGCGACACCCTCACCGTCGAAGACCTGACCCTCAACCTCAGCACCCTCACCGCCGAGCGCCCCGGTTGCGACCCGCTCCAACTCTCCAGCCGCGAGTTTCAGTTATTGGAATGCTTCATGCGCCATCCCCAGCAGGTGATGACCCGCGACCAACTGGAGCAATCCCTGTGGGAATGGGGCACCGAGCCAGAGAGCAATGCGATCGCCACCATGATTCGCCGCCTGCGCCAACGGCTCCAGCGGTTACAGTGTGACCATTGGGTAGAAACGGTCTATGGTACAGGCTACCGCCTCGCTCCCAAAACGGAAACCTGATGGTTGCTATGAAAGCTCTGAAGCGGGTAGTTCGGCGATCGCTCAAAACCCTCACGGTGCGGCAACGGTGCGGGCTGATCATTTCCATCCCCATCACCTGCCTGTTCACTTCCCTGGCAGCATTCGCGTGGCTGGCAGCCAATCTGGCTGAAGCAGAAGAATGGGTGCGCCACACCCAACAAGTACGCCTGGACACGAAGTTGCTATTGGGTGCCCTGAGCGAAGCCGAAACGGGCGTGCGTGGCTACGGGTTAACCCGCCGGGAAGAGTTTCTGATCTCCTACGACGATGCCATTCTGGTGATCCCAGAATTGTTAGACCACCTGGAAAACTTGGTGGATGACAACCCAGTACAAACCCAGCATTTGCGCGAAATTCGGGTCTGGGTAGACGAAGCCCTGTTTGCCCTGGAGCAGAAGAAGACCTTGCAACAACAACTCGACACGTTGCAGGGCAAGCCCGAATTCATCATCTCAACGGCTGCACTGTATGACTGGCTGGAAGAAGGCGAAGAGACGATGGATCGGACACGGGCAGAAATCGAGCGTTTCGCCGATGAAGAAGAACGTCTCCTGGAAATCCGCAGCCGCAACCTGGAAACTTACCGCACCATCACCTGGATTGTCCTGATTCTTTCCGCCATCATTGGTACGGGCAGCGGTGCCCTTGCAATCTACCTGTTCACCCAGTTGCAGCAGGAATTACACGCCCGACAGCGCTCCCTCGAAGCCAGTAACGAGCAACTTACGCTGGCTTACGACCAGTTGCAACGGTTCACCGCCAACGCTTCCCACGAACTCCGCGCACCCCTGGCAGCGGTTCTGAGCAACGCCCAGGTGGGGCTGATGGCTCCCCCCGATGACCTGAACACCCCCCGCCAACGGCTCACCAAAATCGTTACCCTCGCCAAGTCGATGGGTTTGCTAGTCGGCGATCTGCTGTTTCTGGCACGGCATGAGGGCAAACTCAACAGCGAAATCCGCCAGCGCATGACCCTGGTTCCCTTCCTGGAGGCACTTGCCCACGAATGGGAAATCCAGGCTGCGGAACACGACCTCCACTTCAAAACCGATTTTCCTGAAAAATCCCCTGTTGTGAGTGCCGACCCCAACCTGCTGCGACAGGCGATCGCCAACCTCCTCAGCAACGCCTGCCGCTACACCCCCGCCGAAGGCACCGTGATCCTTCGAGCCTATGGGCGATCGCCCGACATCATCATCGAAGTCGAAGACACTGGCATCGGCATCGACGAACAAGACCTCCCCTTCATCTTCGAGCGCTTCTACCGCACCGATAAGAGCCGCAGCCGAGAGAAAGGTGGCTTTGGGTTAGGATTGGCGATCGCCCAACAAATCATCCACGCCCACAAAGGCACCCTCACCGTAGACAGCATCCCCAACCACGGCACCACCTTCCGCGTCACCCTCCCCCTCTGCGAAAGCAACGCGCTGCAATGAATTGGGGTTTATATCTGTAATGCCAAGTTCTCGAAAGCCAAACCCAATTTTTGTTTTGAAACGCCTGCTGTGCAGGCGTTTCAAAACAAAAATTGGATAAAGCACCGAGATACCCCCATGCAACAGCCTACTCGCCACCAACCGATGCGAAGCGGCTAAACGCCTCCCATGCAAAGCCCCTTCGCCGAGGGGGTCTGGGGGGCGGGCGTGCGCCCCTCAGCCAGGGGGTTTGGGGGGCGGCGCACCCCCAAGCGGGAGCCTAACCGCTGGTGTAAAAAAAAGAGCGCCTGGAGGAAGCGCTCTTGGTCTGGTTTATGTGGATAGGGGATCAATCGTTTCGTTGTCTCAGGTCAGAGATTCCAGGTAGTCGCGGATGCGGTTGCGCCGCTTGGGTTGGCGCAGCTTTTGTAACGCCTTCGCCTCAATCTGGCGGACCCGTTCGCGGGACAGATCCAGCGCTCGCCCGATTTCTGCCAGCGAATAGGGCTGTCCGTCGCCCAAACCGAAGCGCATCTGAATCACATCTCGCTCCCGCGTGGTCAGGTCGGTGAGCAGTTGTTGCAGATCCCGTTGCAGGGATTCGCGCATCAGAATTTCCTCAGGGGATGCGCCCAGTTCTGGCAGTAGGTCGCCCAGTTCCGTATCACGCTCCTTGCCCACCTTCGTTTCCAACGAGACGGAGCGGGGAACCCGAAGTAACACTTCGCGCACCTGGGGCGGAGCCATCTCCAACTCGCGGGCGATATCCTCAACGGTAGCGGTACGTCCCTTCTCCTGGGAAATTTTGCGCTGCGCCTTCTTGATCTTGTTCAGCTTCTCGGTGATGTGAACCGGGAGGCGGATGGTGCGGCTCTGGGTGGCGATCGCCCGCGTAATCCCCTGGCGAATCCACCAGTAAGCATAGGTGCTAAAGCGATAGCCCTTAGTAGGATCAAACTTTTCAACCGCCCGTTCCAGACCCAAGGTGCCTTCCTGGATCAAATCCAGCAGTTCCAGCCCCCGGTTCTGGTACTTCTTAGCAACAGATACCACCAGTCGCAGGTTGGCACGAATCATGTGATCCTTTGCCGCAATCCCTTTCGCCTTAATTTCTTCCAGCTCTTCCAGCGACTTTTCTGCCAGTTCTGCCCAGCGGCGCTTGCCCGCAGAAATCAGCAGCTTCAGTTCAGTCACCTCAATCCCGGCTTCTTTTGCCCACCGTTCCAGGGAAGGGCGGTGCCCCTGAATAGAGGTGAGGCGATCGTTCGCTTCCATCAAGTTGAGATAGGTCTGGAGCGTCTCATCGCCTTTTTCGGCAGCTTCGCGGCACATCTCCAGCAGCGCCATATACCGCTGTACAGATTGTGCTTCTGAAACTTCCTCATCCCGTCCGAGCAAGCGAACGCGACCAATTTCCTGTAGGTAGAGACGAACCAAATCTGTGGTCCGACGGTTTGCACTGTGATGCTTGGCATCAGGTTGGCTATACTCAACCTCTAAACTGGCGAGATCAGTATCAATCTGAGCTTCAAGATCAGGATTGAGCATATCGTCGCCGTTGTCTGTGGCATCAGGTATATTCATGGTTTCCTCATGCTCGGCATCAGCGTAAAAAGATCTTGCTGGCATAATGGTCGTCGCAGTTGCTCCAGGGTGAACAAAGGGGGCGCTTGATTTTTGCTACCGTTAGTGTTCCCGCAAATCAGGACTAAATAATCAAGACTCCGGGAGAATCTTGAGGTTCCCTCCCAAGATTTGCAAAGAAGGAAAATTACGAGATAGATGCGAGATCCCTGAATGCGTAGTGCCTCCTTAAGGGTCTACAGACAGGAGGACTGTAATTCCTGATTGAATGTTTAAAAGTCTTGGGGTAAGACCGTCGCTTGTTTGAAGATTCCGTAAAGTACCCACTCACAAACTCGCCAAAGGATTTTGAAACCAAACCCCTGCAAGAGTTTCCAGCGAGGGGAAGACGAGGACAGTTAATTGAATTGGTCTTAGGTAGTTCCTTCAGGTCTAAGGGATTTCCAACGGTTTTTGTAACGGATGCACCAGCCGACGGTTAAGTGGAATCCACTGAGGATTTTGTCGGGTCTAAGGGTTCCCTTCAATGTGGTTATTACGGAATCCCACGGAGGAAGAATGGGATTTGCTCTCTAAAACACCCCAAACCGCTAGCGAAACAGGCAGGGCTTAATATTTCTCAACACTTCATGTCAGCTATTTCTTACATCCCAGAACTTGCCCCAAATAATACCTTTGCCATTTTTCCAAAATCCCTGATTTTACCGACGCAGAGCGCACGCAGAATCAAGGGTTTTAATGACGAGCATGGTGCTAAGGATCGAACATAAAATAAAACCCGGAATTTTTGATGAGAAGCGCGGCAATGCCGCGCTTCTCATCAAAAATTCCGGGTTTTGTTTCGTACGTAATCCTAAAAATACGGGTTTTATTTTTTGGAGTGCCAGTCAGAGCAGGCAACGCCTGCTCTCATCGCCATGAGCGATTGGTATGGCTTACTCCGAAATGTCCGTAGGGAGGGAGGGCGATCGCTCCTCACTGAGGTTCATCTCCTCACCCAGATGTGGTTCCTCACCCAGATACGGTGCGTTGTGGCGCTTGAGACAAGCGATCGCCTCTTCCATCTCGACCTGGGGAAAGCTGGCGTAGTAGCGGCTGACGCTGAAGAAGGAAGAGGGTGTTGCCAGCACAATGATGGCGTTGCACCAGTGGCGCAGGCGCGAAACCACAGGTTGGGGCGCGACGGGGGCACAAATCAGGATGCTGGCGGGGTGTTTGGAGGCGAGCGATCGCGCTGCTGCTGCCATCGTCATCCCGGTGGCAATGCCATCATCCGCCAGAATCACAATCCGTCCTTTGGGATGGATGTGGGGTGTCACTTTGGCGAGTTGCTGCCACTGGTCTTTTGCGCGTGCCAGTGCTGCATCACGGGCTTCTGCCCAATGGAGATCACCCCGGTTGAAAAACATCTGCCGCCGTGCCCGCATCACCTGTCCATCGGCGGTAACGGCTCCGATCGCCAGTTCTGGGTTTTCGGGACGGGTAATTTTCTTGGCAATCACCACATCCAGCGGACACCGGAGCTGCTGTGCCAGGGGTTCTGCGACCTCCACACCCCCCCGGGGCAAACCATACACTACCGTCTGCTCTGGTGTTGGGTGTAAGCCCAGGTCATCCATTTCCTGCAAAACCCGCTGTGCCAACTGGCATCCCGCATCGTGGCGATCGCGAAATGGGGGATGGGGTGATGGCATGATGCCCTCCTGCCGAAATGAGTGGAAACCGATGGGGCGCTGTGGACTGATAGGGTGAGTGAACAATCGCACGTTCATTGTGTAGGGTGAGCTATCCGCTGGGTTTTATTTTATTTTCTTGGAGCACTTTTGGAAAAATGGCGATTATGTTGGGGTGAGACAAGTGGTATTCTCTTAAGAAAAATTGGAAAAATGCACTAGTAGTGGAGCCGAAAGGGAGTCTTTGGAGTATCCAGGCACTGGTGATGGTGTTGAGCTAAGGCGTTGTGAATGGTTAGCGCGGAACGACTTTTGTGGGCGATCGCTCCCAACCTGATACCATCTGAAATCCCTTCTACAATAAACATAGCGTTACGAATTGCAACAGACACGGATTGAACTCAGGGCATGGCGAGCGAAGAGCAAATTGGATTGTTTAACCCCTCCGGTGCGGCAGACCCCCAGGGCACAGCCGAGCGCGATCGCATTCCGCTGGATGTGAAGGTGCCTATTCTGCCGGGAACCTACAACTCGATGGAAGAGATTTCCCAGCATTGCAATACCTGTCAGCGGTGTGAGTTAGCGGAGGGGCGCACCCATGCCGTGATTGGGCGCGGAAATCCCAAGGCTTCGGTCGTCCTCATCGGCGAGGGACCGGGACAGCATGAGGACGAGACGGGGATGCCCTTTGTCGGCAAATCTGGACAGTTGCTCGACAAGATTCTTGCTTCGGTGCGGTTGACCGAAGACGAGGTATTTATCTGCAATGTAGTGAAGTGCCGTCCGCCCGGAAACCGCAACCCCAAGACATCGGAAGCCCAAGCCTGTCAGGGCTATTTGCTGGAGCAACTGCGGCTGGTAGACCCCAAAATTATTTTGCTGACGGGGGCGATCGCCATGAAGGAACTGCTGGGCATTCGTGAGGGCATCACCAAAGTGCGCGGTAACTGGTACGAGCGTGAAGGGCGCTACTTCATGCCTATCTTTCACCCCGCCTATTTGCTTCGCAATCCATCCCGCGAAAAGGGTAGCCCCAAATGGCTGATGTGGCAGGACATCCAGGCGGTTCGAACCAAGCTGGATGAGTTGCAAACCGCATCGTAAGAGCGAGGATTTTGTTATGGCACGTCCTCGAAAGCCCACTTCAGTGTTTGAAACGCCCACTGAGCAGACGTTTCAAACACTGAAGTGGGCTTTCAGAAACTTTCAGAAAGCTGGTATTGATTCGCAGATCCCCTGGGAGAGAGGACAGAGAGCGATCGCCCCCCTAAAATAGAAGTGTTTGTAGGAAAAGCACCTGAACAGAGCCGCGTGGGAAGCTTTGGCTTGCCATGACGCGCTTTCCTCGATCTGCTCATTTTCCTGCACCATGATTGGGTAGCGCTTTCTCCGTGCTTCCCAAAACGTTCTCCCCAAAGCCTTTCAAATCGTTGATGAGCCAATCCTTTTCCACCAACTCCTATCCATTGCGAACTTCGGAGTCCGATCCGATTGACGTGGATTTCCTGCCGTCCTCTGTCCTGGATTTACCTGGCAAGCTGGGAATTACGCTAGCTCCAGGGAAATGCAACATGGGCATGAGTGGACAGTGGGCACGGAATATGGAGCAAGATTTGCAGCGGTTGCGAACGGTGTTTGAGACGGATGTGCTGGTTTCGTTGATTGAAAAGCCAGAGTTTGAGGAACTACAAATCGCCAATTTGCTGGAGCGGGCAGAGGAACTGGGGATGCGATCGCGCTGGTTTCCCATCCCCGATTTCCATGCTCCGACTTCCATGAGCGGGTTGAGCCATCTGGTGTCGGAGATTCTGACAGATCTGGGACAGGGCGATACGGTAGTTTTGCATTGCAAGGCAGGACTGGGGCGGAGCGGTTTGGTGGCATCCTGCTGCCTGATTGCCTGCGGCTATGACAGCAAAAGGGCGATCGCCCAGGTTCGCCGCGCCCGTCCTGGCACCATCGAAAATCAAACCCAGGAAGCCTTTATCGAAGCGTTTGCAGAAGCTCAGCAAGCGTAAGCCGAGGCTCGCCGTCGCACATTTTTAGCGCTGTGCAAGTCAGAGCAGGACAAATGTTTTTTGGGAGAGCGATCGCCTGTTCTCAGCGCTACACCAAGGAAAGGATCACGTACAAAATAAAACCCGAAATTTTTGATGAGAAGCGCGGCAGTGCCGCGCTTCTCATCAAAAATTCCGGGTTTTATTTTATTTTCTTGGAGCACCCTAAAAGGGCGAAAATGTTCGCACAAAAATGCGTTTCATTGCTTCAGGTAGTATGAGCCAATGCCTCTTTTGTGCTAAAAATTGCTAATTCTGCTGATCTTCGCCGCTGCTTTTCGGCATCAGTCGGCATCAGATTGATCCACCATTCTGACATCCATCCGATACACTCTAAACGGGCACGAGCAAGGGATAGGGGATTCGCCAGAACCGCTACCTTAGGTGACATCTCACACTTCTTTACAACTACTCCACCATCAACGGCTAAACGGGCTAGAGGACATCACCTCCATGCAAATTGGAATGACCTTTGGGGCATGGCTTGGGCTGGCTGCCCTGCTGTTATCCCTCTACATCCTGTGGGAAATCCGGCAACTGTTGTTGCTGGTTCTTGTCGCTGTCGTATTTGCGACGGCACTTTCGCAGGTGGTTTACCAGTTGCAGCGGTTGGGTATTCGGCGTGGATTGGCGATATTCCTGGGGGTTGGTGGCACGCTAGGAGTCACGTTCCTGTTTGGGGCGCTGATTGTGCCGCCCTTCCTCGACCAGTTACAAGAACTGAGTCGCCTGGTGCCCCAGGGTTTGCGTCAGCTCGAAGACTGGGCAGATGACGTGCTGACACGATTGCCAGGGGAAGCCGCAGAATTTATTCCCAGCGTAGATTCCTTGCTAGAACAAGTGACGCCCCTGGCAACAGAACTGGCAAACAATTTCTTTCGACTCTTTTCGGGGTTTTTCAACATCACCCTCAGCACCCTCTTTGCGCTGGTGCTGACCATCATGTTGACCCTCAATCCCCAACCCTACCGCCAGGGGTTTGTGCGCCTTTTTCCTGCGTTTTATCGACATCGGGTAGATGAAATTCTGACTGCCTGCGAACGCGATCTGGTGGGGTGGATCGTTGGCACCCTGATCAATATGGTGGTGATTGGGCTAACCAGTGGCATCGTATTGTCGGTGTTGGGAGTACGGTTGGTGCTGGCAAACGCACTGCTGGCAGGGCTATTGGAAGCCATTCCCAATATTGGTCCGGTGCTGGCTACGGTGGCTCCAGCGGCGATCGCCCTCCTCGATGCCCCCTGGAAAGCCCTGGCGGTCATCATCTCCTATCTGGTGATCCAACAATTGGAGCAGTTTGTGCTGGTTCCTGTGGTGATGGGGCAACAAATTTCCCTCCTACCTGCGGTCACCTTACTGGCGCAGATCGTGTTTGCCTCGTTCTTTGGATTTTTGGGGCTGTTTCTTGCCATTCCTCTCCTCATCCTGGTTCGTATCCTGATGCGGGAAGTGCTCATCAAAGATGTATTGGATCGCTGGACAATAACACCGGGGCAAGAAAAGGCTGAATCAATGCCCATTGAGGTGACGGAAACTGTCATTACCCAATCCGCAGACTCACTTCCCAGAGCAGATACTAAAACAACGGAAACGGAAGATGAGGATAACGGATCAGCGATCGCCTCACCCCAATCATCCCCACCCCCAACCCAGCCCCACGATCAATAGGGCACATTTTTGGAGCCTCACACTGTTATGGTTTCTACCCTTGCCTTGATTGCCCATGATGCCAAAAAGGATGCGCTGGTTGAGCTAGTCCAGCGCCATCGCCCTGTGCTTAGCCGATTTCGCTTGATTGCGACGGGCACAACAGGACAACGGATTCAGCAAGCTACAGGCTTACCCATCGAACCGATGGCGTCTGGAGCGATGGGAGGCGATGTGCAAATTGCGGCGGAAGTGGTCACTGGCGATGTCGTCGGGGTCATTTTTCTGGTGGATCCACTGTATGCGCAGCCCCATGAGCCAGATATTCAGGCTCTGCTGCGCATCTGCAATGTCCAGGATGTGCCGCTGGCAACCAATGTTGTAACCGCCGACCTGTTGCTGGAGGCAGTCGCTAAGCAGTCCGTCGTCGATCTCATCTTTAATCCCGATGCTGGGCAGGGCAACTCTAACCAGGAACTGGCTCTGATTCGCGAAATGCTGTCTCCCCACTTCTACCTGCGCATCCACCGCACCAAGCCATCGGATGATTTGGCGGAGTTGACGCAGGAGGCGATCGCCCAGAATTCCGAACTAGTTATTGCGTCTGGCGGCGATGGCACGATCTCCGCTGTCGCAGGCGCATTAATTGGCACAGGGGTTCCCCTCGGTGTCATTCCTCGGGGCACCGCCAATGCCTTTGCAGCGGCGATCGGCTTGCCCCGCCTCAACCCCCTCCGTAGTGCCTGTCAGACCATCCTCAATGGCTTCCGCTGTAAGGTTGATGTGGCTTGTTGCAATGGCATTCCTATGATTCTGCTGGCGGGTGTGGGCTACGAAGCCGAAACCGTCCAACTGGCAAACGATTCCCTCAAAGAGCAATGGGGCGTGCTAGCCTACCTGGTGGCTGGATGGCAGACCATGAATAACCAAAATATCTTTGAAACGCGCATCGAAGCGGGGGGTGAGGTGTATAACTTTGAAGCCAACAGCATTACGATCGCCAATGCGGCTCCATCCACCTCAGTATTGGCTCAGGGCGGTGGTGAAGTGCTTTATAACGATGGCAAACTGGATGTCACCATTGCTTCGGCGGAAACAAAACTTCAGGGGCTAACGACCATGCTGCGGATGTTTGGAGCGGCTGTTGTCAAAGCGGGGGTGGAGCAGCCCAATGTAGTCCATCTACAGACCGATCGCCTTTCACTCACCACCGATCCCCCTCAGAAAGTCGTTCTCGATGGCGAAATTATCGGCACAACTCCTATCGAAGTTAATTGCATTCCTGGTGGGTTGACCGTTGTGGTGCCGATGGTTCGTGAGGATCAGCGCCAGATCAAAACCCAGAATGGAGACAAGCAGGAGTAGGCAACGCAAGCGACTTGCTTAATACGTAGAAAAAAGCGAGGGGCGATCGCCCCTCGCTTTCAGTTATCTACGAAAATCCATTGGAGTGGATTAGGAGTGGATTAGGATGCCGCCTGGCGCTCCTTCGCTTCCTTGATCACGACCTCTGCCACGTTTGATGGGCAAGGCGCGTAGTGGGAGAACTCCATCGAGAACTGCCCCCGTCCGGAGGTCATCGTCCGCAGGTCGCCGATGTAGCCAAACATTTCGCTCAGCGGCGCTTCTGCTTTGATGCGCACCCCGGTCGCACCGGCTTCTTGAGACTTGATCAGACCCCGACGACGGTTGAGGTCACCGATCACGTCACCCATATAGTCATCAGGTGTGAACACATCCACGTTCATAATGGGTTCGAGCAGTTGCGGACCTGCCTTGGGCAGAGACTGACGGTAAGCCGCTCTTGCTGCAATTTCGAAGGCGATCGCCGAAGAGTCTACCGGGTGGTAGCCCCCATCGGTCAGGATTACCTTCAGGTCTACAACGGGGTAGCCAGCCAGAGGCCCTTTATCAACGCTAAACGCAAAGCCCTTTTGTACCGCCGGCCAGTATTCCCGAGGTACGTTACCGCCCGTTACCTTGGACTCAAACTGGAAGCCCGATCCCGGTTCACCCGGCTCGAGGATGTAGTCGATCTTGCCGTACTGACCCGAACCACCGCTCTGCTTCTTGTGGGTGTAGCTGTCAACCAGTTGCTTGGTAATGGATTCGCGGTAGGCGACCTGAGGCTTGCCCACTTCCACTTCAACACCATAGGTACGGCGCAGAATGTCTACCTTAATATCCAGGTGCAGTTCACCCATCCCCTTGAGAATGGTTTCGCCGCTTTCCTCATCGGTTTCCACCTGGAAGGAGGGATCCTCTTGCACCATCTTGCTGAGTGCCATCCCCATCTTCTCGTTGCCGCCCTTCTTCTTAGGCGCAACCGCCACAGAAATGACCGGGTCAGGGAAGACCATCGGTTCCAGGGTCGCCGGATCCTTAGGATCGCAGAGGGTGTGCCCGGTTTGGACGTTCTTCATGCCAACGATGGCAACGATATCGCCCGCCTGTGCCCAATCGATTTCTTCGCGGGAGTTGGCGTGCATTTCTACCAGACGCCCAATCCGCTCGCTCTTGCCTGTGGCAGTGTTGAGAACGGTGTCGCCCTTGGCGATGGTGCCAGAGTAGATACGGGTAAAGGTGAGGGCACCAAAGCGATCGTCCATGATCTTGAAGGCTAATGCCCGCATTGGCTTCTCAGGATCTACGATCGCCACTCGCCCTGTTTCATTTCCTTCCAGGTCGATTTCGGGCTGGGGCTTCACTTCCATCGGGTTGGGCAGGTAGTCTACAACCGCATCCAGCACCAACTGCACCCCTTTGTTTTTGAAGGAGGAGCCGCAATAGGTGGGGAAGAAGTCCAAATTAATGGTTCCCTTGCGGATACAGGACTTGAGTTCTTCGATGGAGACTTCTTCTCCTTCGAGATACTTCTCCATCAAGGCATCATCCTGTTCCACAGCCGTTTCAACCAACTGCTCACGGTATTCCTCAACCTGGTCTACCATGTCTGCGGGTACATCTTTAATTTCGTAGTTCATGGGATCGCCCGACTCATCCCAGACCCAAGCCTTACGGGTAAGCAGATCAACCACCCCTACGAACTCGCTTTCCTGACCAATCGGTAGCGTCATCACGAGGGGCTTAGCCGCCAGGATACTTTCAACCTGCTTCACCACACGGAAGAAGTCAGCACCAATCCGGTCGAGCTTGTTGACGTAGATAATCCGGGAAACTTTGGAGTCGTTGGCATAGCGCCAGTTGGTTTCAGACTGAGGCTCAACCCCACCGGAACCGCAGAATACGCCGATACCACCATCCAGCACCTTCAGAGAACGGTACACCTCAATGGTGAAGTCAACGTGCCCAGGGGTGTCGATAATGTTGAGCTGGTGCTCTTTCCAGAAGCAAGACGTAGCAGCGGACTGAATCGTGATCCCCCGCTCTTGCTCCTGTTCCATGAAGTCCGTCGTGGCTGCACCCTCATGAACCTCACCGATTTTGTGGATCTTTCCTGTCAGTTTCAAGATCCGTTCGGTAGTCGTTGTTTTACCCGCGTCTACGTGGGCGAAGATACCGATGTTGCGATAGCGTGAGATGTCTTTTTTCATAACTGCTCTCTAGGTTTGTACGACGAACCGTGGGTGGAAGCCTCTGAGGCGGACTCAAAGGAATAAAAATAGCGTTCCTGTAGCTGGGCGGATCTCACCCGGGTGATGTTGGATGATAGAACCTCGTTGTGCCGTCGGCGACAGTACTCATTATCAAACTCATTAAATAATTGTAAAGCGCATTTGGGCAAACTGTGGAAGGGTAGATAGGTAGAAATATCTGGTTACTCCCTTCATGGGGTTTCAGGTCTCAAACCCCGGCGATCGCCGGGGTTCAGGACATTTCTTTTCTCCGGCTATAAGATAAGATGCCGGATAACCGAATTTCTGCAACCGTTACCCTTAAAGATCATCCCCAGTATGGCTCAAAGGTTTTTTTGAACAACGTACTGGGCACTATCTGCGGCTGGCTACTTTTGCCTTAGCTCCAGCGACAGGGCAGCATGACCTTACAGAGCAGCATGACCTTACAAGTATCATTACATCCGTCCGTCATCGCTTCCGTCACAGCTACAGATATCCCTATCCATACCAGTATCCACCAAACATTACCCTCTCCCCACAGGTAAGAGTCAGGTTCGGTGTATTTTTTGTTTTTTGCCAAAGCAGCGGTGAATGGGCGATCGCCCCTGTCAGCCAATGTCTTCCCGATGCCAGTAACCCTTGAACACGATAGTTGTCTAGGTGTTAATTCGTGGAAAAAGAAATCTGAAAGCCAGGAATGGCAAGACTATCAAGAAATAGCCGTTTTTCCTTTCCCGGTTTTTAATCCAGATTTACAGGAGAAATGGATTTTGCTTCTCGCAGAGGAATTCGCCGCTGAAGATTGCAATACATGCTGGAACGAGGTTCTGATATTTCTACAGCCGTAAAATAACACCTAGACAACTATCCCCTTGAACACCTCAGCACTCCGCTACAGGTATATTGAGCCACAGGACAGGGACGCTAGACAATAGCCACCCAGATGATAGCTATCTAAAGGTGATTTCTGCAAAATAAAATCCCGCCAACAGGAGCGCTCCGTCATGCCCATGAAAATGGGCATCCATTACAAGCTTATCGATCATATACAAGCTTATCGATCATAGGCATTCAGCCTTCCTGGATTCCCGCATACGCGGGAATGACGGGAGTATGTTCTTTCCCAGAAAACGCCTCAGTCGATCTCCAACTAAAAAATCGGGATATTCTTTCTCAGAAATCTCCTAAAGTTTGGCTTTTGGAATTTTTGTCTTGTCCTGACGCTCCAAATATAAGGTCTTCTATAGGCTTGAAAGGCAAAGCCAGTTAACTTCTTAGCAAAGTTAATGACAGCAAAAATAGATACAACGCATGTGATGACTGGCTTTAGGGGCATGACCCCCAGCTACCGCTTTTGGGAAAATCAGTCTTCCGAGAGAGTTTCGATGGGACTGAGGAGCGATTCAATCCAGTTGTGGATTTGATGCTGGAGGCGATAGTAATTTGCCTCTGTGGAGGTGGCTTCGGGATCATCAATGCAGGCGAGGGCACGCTGATAGTCGGCGATCGCACAGTTCCAGTCACCCCGCAAATGGTAAGTCCGTCCGCGCTCGGCATAGACATGGCTGGTGAGCAAGCCCATTGTCAAAGCAATGTCAAAGCTTTCGAGCGCCCGGTCATACATTTGCAGATCTCGGAACGTAATGCCCTGGTTGATCCAGGCACGCACATTGTCGGGGTTGATATCTAGAGCGGCGTCATAGTCCAGTACGGCTTCCAGGAATAGCCCTGTCGCAGCATAGTAGTTTGCGCGGTTATTGTAGGCTCCATCCAAACAAGGGTCGAGCTGAAGTGCCCGATTATAATCTGCCAAAGCCGCTTCCAGGTTACCGTTCTGGAAGTGAACCAACCCCCGATTGTTGTAGTCTCTGGCGCTATTGGGGTTTGCCCGCAGAAGTTGGTCAAATAGGGCGATCGCTTCCTGGAAGTGCCCACACCGTGCCTCAGAGAGTGCCCGCTGCCGCAACACCGCATCGTTATCCAGATCCAGTTTCAGGGTAAAAGGCGATGCGCGGAAAAAGGTTTTAGGAGTAGTTCCAGAAGGTTTAGATTGCCGCTTTTTACGAGTACTGATTCCCATTGCACCCAAAGCCATCCGCCCTGGCTCATATTTGCGTACGAGATTTTCTGTAGTCTTTTGACGCTTTGTCGTAGAGCGCGTATTCATTGCCATCCTCACGTTTGTGTTGCTATCTGAGTCGAGTCTCGACACGCCATCCGTAGCGCTGCAATACTTTCGACTCTTGGCCAACGCACCCCCGTAACGATTGCGGTTACTGAATCCGGGCTAGAGATTCGGTAGTCCATTCAGTAACCCATAGATAATGTCTCTCAAACACGGGAAAAGCATTAGGTTGAAACTACGGAAACCTGTTTGCGTAGGCAACGTTGTTGGGCAAGGAATAATGATGAAATTACGGACGCTGAAAACACGTCCTATCCGTCCCCACAGGTCTTCTCTTGGCTCTACAAAGAGCTTCCGTAAAATTTCTGAAGGATTATCAAAAAAACGTAAAAGGCTCTACAACAATTACAACTTCTTTACATAGAATCAGTTAATCGAAGTTGCCCAGAGTAAGGCTTTTGCGGAAAGCGCGGTAGAATGCGAAGGGCGATCGCGCCCTAAAATGAAAAGGATGATAATTGGCAAGCTTTTATTCGTTTACTTGTTCCAAACTTCTTGGTTGCCAGGGTATTAATGGCTTTGCCATGAAGTTCGTATAAAGAACCAGGCAATACGTTTAATTACATTGCTTGACTTCGGACTTATCCGTAAAAATCTCTCCGTAAAAAGCACGAAAGCTTCGTCACACCAATTCAAGTCATCTGATCATCCTGCCATCTGCACTATTTCACCCCGTAACGACTATGCCTACCGCTCAAGCGACTGCTCCTTTCTCCGACCTCTCTCCAGATGCCTATGTTGTAATTGGCGTTGCATCCTGCTTTGTCCGTGAAGATAAGGAGTTGCACCCCATCGAAGTCATCGAACCGATTCCTTCGGCAATGTTAGAAGCTTTGGATCGGGGTATTCCAACCTCGTATAAGCTGGCTTTTGCTACGACCCTTGGTGCTGTGTGGCAGGATGATCAGCCTCAACGACCGTCAGAGTGCCCGGACTCGATCCAGTTTTGCGAAGAGTTCGGGTTGCGGGTTGCTTCTGCTGCGCGCACCTACAAAGCTCGTCCATCTGCACAAACCATTGTTCCTCCCGGCACAGTCCGCAATGATTTCAATTTCTCCCTCGAACGTAAGCGGGTTCTAAACCTGGAGCGGCAGGTTACGACAGAAGACAATGTGAAACAGCATTCCCACACCCATCAAGTGCTGTGAGGGTACTCTAAGGATACGTACGAAATAAAACCCAGAATTTTTGACGAGAAGCGCGGCATTGCCGCGCTTCTCGTCAAAAATTCTGGGTTTTATTTTATTTTCAATCCTGAGCACCAGGTTTACGGTTTACCACTACTCTACGGGAACGGGTTGGGGGGGATGCTGCTTCAGCACGCGCTTCAGGTATTGCCCGGTGTAGGAGCCAGAAACCTTTGCCACCGTTTCGGGGGTTCCCTGGGCGATAATTTCGCCGCCGCGATCGCCCCCCTCGGGTCCCAGGTCAATAATCCAATCAGCGCAGCGAATCACATCCAGGTTGTGTTCGATCACCAGGACGGTGTTGCCCATGTCCGTGAGCCGTTGCAGCACGTCCAGCAGCTTGTGGACATCGTAGAAGGAGAGTCCGGTGGTGGGTTCGTCGATCAGGTAGAGGGTTTTGCCCGTGGCGCGGCGGGAGAGTTCGGTTGCCAGCTTCAGCCGTTGGGCTTCGCCGCCGGAGAGGGTGGGGGCGGTTTGTCCCAAGCGGATGTAGCCCAGCCCCACATCCACCATCGTCTGCAACTTGGCAGCGGCTTTGGGAATGTTGGTGAAAAACTCCAGCGCTTCCTCGGCAGTCATGTTCAGCACCTCGGAGATGGACTTGCCCTTGTACTTCACCTGGAGGGTTTCGCGGTTGTAGCGTGCCCCTTTGCAGACCTCGCACTGGACATAGACATCCGGCAGGAAGTTCATTTCAATAACATTGACCCCCTGCCCGCCGCAGGCTTCACAGCGTCCGCCTTTGACGTTGAAGGAGAACTGACCGGGTTTGTAGCCTCGCGCTTTGGCTTCGATGGTTTCGGCGAACAGGTCGCGGATGACATCGAAGACGCTGGTGTAGGTGGCGGGGTTGGAGCGGGGCGTGCGCCCAATGGGAGACTGGTCAATGACGATCGCCTTATCCAGCGCCCCCAACCCCTTCAGTTCCTCCATTTCCTTGGGAGCGGGAACCTTGCGCCCAAAGTGATGTTGCAGGGCTGGGTAGAGCAGTTCGTTGATCAGCGTAGACTTGCCGGAACCGGATACGCCTGTGATGCAGACAAAGCAGCCGAGGGGAATATCGACATCCAGATATTTCAGGTTGTTGCGGTGGGCGTTGCGGATTTGGAGACTGCTGCCATTGCCGGGGCGGCGATCGCCCGGTGTGTAAATGGTCTTCCGTCCCGACAGATAGGCTCCAGTGAGCGATCGCTCGTTCTCCAGCAAATCCTCCAGGCTGCCCGCCGAAACGATTTCGCCCCCATGCACCCCGGCACCGGGACCAATATCCACCAGGAAGTCTGCCGCCCGGATGGTGTCTTCGTCATGTTCCACCACAATCAGGGTGTTGCCCAGGTCGCGCAGGCGGGTAAGAGTGGCGAGGAGGCGATCGTTGTCCCGTTGGTGCAGTCCGATGCTGGGTTCATCCAGTACGTAGAGGACGCCCGTGAGTCCTGCCCCGATCTGGGTTGCCAACCGGATGCGCTGGGCTTCGCCGCCGGAGAGGGTCATGGCGGTGCGATCGAGGGTGAGGTAGTCCAGCCCCACATCCAGCAGGAAGCGCAGCCGGGCACGCACCTCCTTCAGCGCCAGGTCGCCGATCTGCGCCTGCCGGGGGGTGAGGTTCATGTTGTTGACCCGCTCCAGGCTCTCACGGATGGAGATGCTAGTGAGGTCGGTGATGCGGAACTGCCCCAGGCGCACCGCCAGAGCTTCGGGCTTGAGGCGATCGCCCCCACACTCGTCGCAGGGCTGGTCGATCAGATATTGCTCTAGCTTTTGCTTGTAGAGGTCGGAACTGGACTCGCGATATTGCCGATCCAGCATGGGTAAAACCCCCTCGAAGCGACGGTTATAGCCCTTCGTGGCGCGATAGCGAGAATCCGTTTCGATATAAATCTTTTCCTCAGAGCCATGCAGAATCACCTGCTGCTGGTCGGGGGTCAGGTTCTCCCAGGGCGTCTGGATCTCGAAGCCAAAGGCTTGCCCCACGCTGTAGAGCAGGGAGAAGTAGTAGGTGTTGTCCTTTTCGCTCCAGGGGGCGATCGCCGCATACACGGGCAGGCTAGGGTCGGGAACCACCAGTTCTGGCGAAAAGGTGCGGAGGCTCCCCAGTCCGTGGCAGTGGGGGCAGGCTCCATAGGGCGAGTTGAAGGAGAACAACCGGGGCGACAGTTCCTCCATCACGCCGCCATGTTCGGGACAGGCAAAGTTCTCGGAAAACAGCAGCTCCAGCGTCCGTCTCTGGTCGTCATCGTCAGATTTGCCGTAGCGCCCTGCTGGTTCCGCCGCTACCCCTGGCAATACCGCCAGTTGCAGGTCGGGGTTTGTGGGAAACTCCACCACATTGTCTACTTCCGGCAGTTCCGCGTGGATCAGCGCCACCCCTTCCGATCGCTTCAAACAGGTGGAAAGGGAGTCCACCAGCCGTTCCTGGATGCCGTCTTTCTTCACCAGACGGTCGATGACAATTTCAATATTGTGGGAGTGGTTTTTCTGAAGCTCGATGTTGTCGCTCAGGTCGCGCACTTCCCCATTCACCCGCACCCGCACAAAGCCTTCCGCTGCCAGCCCAGACAGCAGCTTCTTGTGCGTCCCCTTCTTGCCCCGCACCACAGGCGCGAGGATCTGAAACTTGGTGCGCTCCGGCAGGGTCATGATCTTATCGACCATCTCATCGATCGCCTGGGGCGCAATGGAGCGATCGCAGATCGGACAATGCGGCTCCCCCGCCCGCCCAAACATCAATCGCAGGTAGTCGTAAATCTCCGTCACCGTGCCCACCGTCGATCGCGGGTTGTGGGAGGTCGATTTCTGGTCAATGGAGATGGCAGGACTCAGCCCCTCGATCGCATCCACATCGGGCTTGTCTACCTGTCCCAAAAACTGCCGCGCATAGGCACTGAGGGACTCCACATACCGCCGCTGCCCCTCCGCAAAGATGGTGTCAAACGCCAGCGACGACTTCCCCGACCCAGAAACCCCCGTGAAAACGATGAGGCGATCGCGCGGAAATTCCAGGCTAATGTCCTTCAGGTTATGCTGACGCGCCCCCCGCACACGGATATGGTTGTCGGCGATCGCCGACAGTTTCCCCGTCTCCGACAAAGCCTCATCCACCACAGGCTGCGCCTTCCCATTGCGGGAACCATTGCTGGATTTGGGGCTGGATTTGGGGCTGGATTTTGCCGCCTTCGGTGCGGTGGTCTTACGCTTCGCCGACTTTGCAGGCTGGGTCATAGCTCTCTCAGGGCAGGGGGTCCAGTAACAGATTTTAACAATTCTATCGCCCCATTAAGCCCCCCCGATCGCAAATCCTGGAACTTTTGTTCTAATTTGCAAGATGTCTCATGCCTGCCATTTTTTTTGGGCAGCGCCATAATCTGTGTACTGCCGCAATTATGTGCTGCCAAATACACGGAAGAAATAATATCTTTTTGTCAATACCCTCGCCATTTTTCTAAAGATTGAAAATGAAATAGAACTCGGAATTTTTGATGAGAAGCGCGGCATCACCGCGCTTCTCATCAAAAATTCCGAGTTCTATTTCATCCGTAATTCTAAGAGTGCTTCAACGAGTCAAAAGTGGAAGGGTGAGAAAAATTATCCTCTAAATGCTTACCTTTTCAACTTTTCTATCTGGTGAAGCTGGCTCAAAATGTAAAACCATTATCTGTTCTGGGCGTAAGCCGAGAGACTCGTAGGTACGTCCATTGCGATCGCTAAACTCTACTTCAAAGGCAGCACCATCCGCCAAGACTTCAACAACTGTTCCCACCTGCCCTCGCCATAGATCGTATTCGGGAAGGTCAACCGTTAACGCAACAACATCTAGCAGCTTAGCTACATTGCTCATCAAATTCCCTCAATCATCTCATTAATTGCAATGGGTAATTACAGTGGGTAATTACAGTGGGTAACAGGTTATCAACCTCGGAATATCGGAGCCATGCTCAATAATCCAACCACTTCGTAAAGTTGCCTTTCTATTCTGCCACTCGATAGCGAAGTCCAAAGTATAGCGTTGTCCGAATTCATCACGCCTTCCAGGGCGAGCATCCTGAGTTTGAATCACTTCAAGTAAAACCTGACGCAATTCTTCAGCAGCATCAGCCGTCATACCAAGAATTGAAGCAAATAGTCGGGCTTTGTGTTTCCCATCATCATGATTTGGATTTAGACAGTAGCCATGTAGCTTACGAATATCAACAACGGCATTTTCTGCATTCGGAATCAGCATGAAACGCTAATCTGTCGGTATCTTGCAGGATCTTGCAGCCTATCGTTCAGCGAATAATTAAGCACCAGTTAAATTGGCATCGATCGCCCGCACTTTGAGCAGATTTCCCTGCAGATTGACCGAAATGACACGGGCTTGGGTTGAAGCTATTTGTAACACGGAAAAACGAAAATTATTTTTATGAAACTCCGTGGTGCTTTCAGGGTGTGTCACGATTTTGATACACCAGCTATTTGAGGAGAATGCAAGGATGTTGCAGACTTTAGGGAATAAGTTTGCTGGAAAACGATGGAGTCGGCGGGTAATGCAAGCGGCGGCGACGATGGCGCTGACAGTGAGCCTGAGTGCGCCTGCGATCGCCTATCCCGCGCAAATTGTTGGGCAGACGCCGGGTTCTCAGGTGAACGTGCGATCGGCTCCCTCGGCGAATGCGCCAGCACCGCACTATGGCTTGGTGGGCGATCGCGTCGAAGTCTTGAGGGATGCCAGGGGGGATGATGGCTTTACCTGGTATTTTGTGCGCTTTCCAGGTTCCGGCGCAGAGGGATGGGTTCGGGGCGACTTCATCCAATCGCTGAGCGATCCAAATCCGCCTGCACGATGGTCGCACACCTACTACTGCGGAGCCTACACCATCACGTTGGAAGACATGGGTAGCGGCTTTGCCTACCGTTCACGCAGCGACCAGGGTAACCTCGACCTGTATAACGGAACCCGCGTCAACACTGACTATTCCTGGGTTTATGCCTTTGAGAATAGCAACACGCTGTATCAAGTTGAAGATGCCTGGGAATCGAACCAGTTCCCCGAAGGCTTTGCGGAACTGCGGGTATTCCAGAATGGTCAGCCCATCCTGCGGCGCAGTTGCCGTAAGTAAACCAGCATCGATCAGCTTCTTTGCCGCTTGAACCAGGCAACCCCAGTGCCGCCAAGTAGCACAATGCCCAGGACGATCCAGGGAATTGGGGGAGCAGTAGCAGTAGCGGCAGCAGGGACAGGGGTGGGGGCAACAGCGGCTGTCGGGGTGGGGAGTTGCTGGACAACTTGCCAGATTGTGTCGTCGAAGGCTTGCTTGGTGGCGGGGGAAAGAGGGGCGATCGCCCCTCCATCAATGGTTTCGGGATGCATGTCATACATCACAGCAAGATAGGTCATGGTCGTGAGGTACTGACCTTCGGCGTTGAGATGTACGCCATCCTTATACAGGTCAAACACATTGCTGTAACCCTCAATTTCTCCCCGCTTCATCTTCTGGTCTAGTTGATACATCACCTCGCCAATGGGCACCAGAATGGGATCTCGAATTCCCAGATCGGCGTCTTTCACCGCCTGGGTGAGGGTCTCCAGGTAATCGCGGGTTTCAAAGGTGTCGTCCCAATCTCCGGTATAGGTGCGCTCCCAGAGAGCCGAGTAATCCGTATCGCCCTCGTCGCGACCGGGCCAACGCCCGTGGATGAGCACCTGCACATCGGGGTTCTGCTCCCGTGCCAGTTCCACATAGCGGGTAATCGAAGGCAGATCACTTTCCAGTTTGCGATCGAACGGTTGCAGGCTAACAAAGTCCCAGCCATATTCCGTTAAAGCCTGGGGATAGTAGCCATAGGGTGATTCCTGAAAGCCTGAGTCGGGGTGATCCCAAATCCAATCGAGGGGCGCACCGGGGATGACATGCCTGCCCCAGGGCTGGGATTCGTCCAGTTGGGTTTCAACGATGTCCGCGAAGGTCTGGTACTGGATCGTGTCGGTGAGGCTGTTGCCGATGTAGTAGATGGAGTCGGCGGCAGCGTTTGGGGCGATCGCCCCACTTGCCACCGTTGTCAGCAGAAGGCTTCCCAGCAATTTCAGGGAATAACGATATGGAGAAATGATAGAGAGGCGATCGCACAGCATAGGAATTTGTGTGGAAGGGATGCGATCGCTTTTCTAACATCCCAACCGCCAAACTGTCTTGGATGACTTGATAATGAATTGAAATCTGCAAAATTCTTCAATAGTCATTCTTCAATTGTCAACGACCAGGACAAAGATTGGGGATCTGCGGATTAATAAACTCCCAATTTTTGAGAGAGAAGGCTGGCTCTGCCAGCCTTCTCTCTCAAAAATTGGCGAAGGTATTGGGCAAAAACAAGGGGTTTCTAGCTGACAGCTTGTTTGGGGTTCATGCAGAAGCCAGGAAATCCTCATATTCTTTACCTTCTGCAACTAATTCTCAGCTTTGAATTTTCCCAATTTAGCGGAAGATGACGAAGATTTGTATGGATGAAAGCATGAGAAGGAGGGCGATCGCAACCCTCCAGCGGTTGTTATTTCAACGCTCTCGTCCTGGTATGCTACATGACAAGATTCATCGAATTAATAAGAAAATCTGCAAAATTTAACGAGATCTATATAATTAAGCCTGAGACGCTAATCGACTAGCATCTCATCCCAACCAGTCGCCATGCTCCTCAAGTAGGAGAACGATGAAGCGAATGCAAACGGTAGAGGTGTGATCGTCGAGGAGGGAAATCAACATGTCAGAGTCCACAGGATTGTACATTCTACTCGTCAGTGTTCATGGTTTGATTCGAGGAGAAAACTTAGAACTGGGACGCGATTCAGATACTGGCGGACAAACAAAATATGTCGTTGAGTTGGCGCGTGCCCTTGCTCAAAGTCCCCAGGTTGCACGGGTTGATCTGGTTACTCGCCTGGTCAACGATCCCAAAGTCAGCCAGGATTACGCCCAGACCGTTGAACCCCTCGCCGACAAAGCTCAAATTATTCGCCTTGCCTGTGGTCCCCGACGCTATTTGCGCAAGGAAGTGCTCTGGCCCCACCTCGACAGCTTCGCCGATGAACTGATTCGCCATATCCGCCAGGTGGGTCGATTGCCCGATGTCATCCATACCCACTATGCCGATGCGGGTTATGTGGGATGTCGAGTTGCCGGATGGCTGGGCATTCCCCTGGTACATACGGGGCACTCTCTGGGGCGGGTCAAGCGCGAACGGCTGATGGAGCAGGGCACAAAACCCGAAACCATTGAGGGGCAATTCCACATCAGCACCCGCATTGAAGCTGAAGAGAAGACCCTTGCCAGTGCATCCCTGATTATCGCCAGCACCCGTCAGGAAGTGACCGATCAGTATGGCATCTACGACCAGTATCAGCCCGATCGCATGGTCGTCATTCCCCCCGGTGTCACCCTGGAGCGCTTCTACCCCGCTGGGGAAGACTGGCAGGTTCCACCCATCTACAACGATTTAAAGCGCTTTTTGTACGAACCGGAAAAACCCATTATCATGGCGCTTTCGCGTCCTGCCGTGCGCAAGAACGTGAGTGCGCTGGTCAAAGCCTATGGCGAAGATCCAGAATTGCAAAAGCTGGCGAACCTGGTGCTGGTGTTGGGTAACCGCGACAGCATCAGCACGATGGAGTCGGGTCCACGGCGGGTGATGAATGAGATCCTGCAACTTATTGATCACTATGACCTTTACGGCAGGGTCGCGTATCCCAAGCATCATCAGTCGGACGAAGTACCTGACCTGTATCGCCTTGTCGCCAAGAGTCGTGGCGTCTTCATCAATCCTGCCCTGACCGAACCCTTTGGCTTAACACTGATTGAAGCGACTGCCTGCGGTGTGCCCATTGTGGCAACGGCAGATGGTGGTCCTCGCGATATTTTGGCAGCCTGTCTCAATGGAGCGTTGGTCGATCCGCTCGACATTTCCGACATTCAGGGGGCTTTGCGCAAAGCCCTAACCGATGATGCCCAGTGGCAAGAGTGGTCGAACAATGGACTGGAAAATGTGCGCCATAATTTTTCCTGGTCGAGCCATGTGGATCGTTATTTGGAACAGATCCACCAACTCCCCAAACGGCGCGTGCAGTCTTCCCTCAGCTACCTACCCGTCGCGCCCATTTCTCGGTTGCAGGAAGAATGGAACCTGCCTGCTACAAACCGTCTGATGACTGCCGATCGCTATCTGGTTTGCGAGATTGACAATACCCTGCTGGGCGATCGCGATGCCCTCCATAAGTTAATCGAGCGATTGAATCATCAGGGACAGACTACCGGGATTGGAATCGCGACAGGGCGATCGCTCCAGAGTGCCCTCGCCATGTTGGAGGAATGGCGCTTCCCCATGCCCGATGCGCTCATCACCTCGAATGGCAGCGAAATCTATTATGGTCCCCAGGTGGTTCTTGATCCCAACTGGGAACGCCATATCCACCACCGCTGGCAAGCGGGAGCCATCCGAGCAGCCATGCAAGAGCTACCAGGCACCGAACTGCAACCCCCCGAAGCCCAGGGCAAATTTAAGATCTCCTACTTTGTGGATGAAGAAAAAGCGCCCAGCTACGACGAGATCATGCGCCACCTGCGCCGCAAGCGCATTCATGTGAATGGCAGCTTCAGCCACAACATGTATCTGGATTTGCTTCCCATTCGAGCATCAAAAGGAAACGCCATTCGCTATTGTGCCTGGAAGTGGAATCTGCCTATCGATCGCTTTCTGGTCGCAGGCGCATCGGGTAACGATGAATCCATGCTGAGCGGCAATACGATGGCGGTCGTTGTGGGCAACTACAGCCCCGAAGTCGAAAAGCTACGCGGCTATCCTCAGGTTTACTTTGCCGAAGGGGAATACTCCTGGGGCATCCTCGAAGCCCTCGATCACTACGACTTCTTTGGCAGCCTTAAACCCAACATGCTGGAACCTGTCGCTGTCTAAGAGCTCAGCAAGTAAAGAAGGGAGCGGGTGCGGCAATGCCGCACCCGCTCCCTTCAATTTTTTTGGAGCACTCTAAACCCATCACAAAGCGCCCGCAACTAAGGGACTTGCAAGAAAATAAACTCCCAATTTTTGAGAGAGAAGGCTGGCTTTGCCAGCCTTCTCTCTCAAAAATTGGGAGTTTATTAATCCGCAGATTCCTAAGTTATAGGCGTTGCTATGGAGAGGCAAACACTGATCAGGCCTGCATCACGACTCAACCCGCTGAATTTCTACCAGCTTCGGATCGATAATCTTCTGTCCCATGTCGGGAAACTTGATGGCAAGACACATCTTCTTTCCCGTCCCAAAGATATGCGTCACCTGCCCTGCTCCGAAGGAAGGGTGAACCACCTTGTCGCCTACTTTCCAATCCGAAAGCACAACGTGGGATGGAGCGGCGGCGGCACGTTGCCGCATTTCCTTGATGGGTGTGGTTAGCTTTTTGGGTTGGGCATTCATCACATTGCTCAGCAGCAAATCCGCTGGCAGTTCGCCCAGGAAAAGCGAGGGACTGGCGGGTTCGCGATTGCCGTAGAGGCGGCGTTCGCGGGCGTAGGTGATGAACAGTCGCTCTTTGGCGCGGGTAATACCCACGTAGCAAAGGCGGCGTTCCTCCTCCAGGGAGGCAGGATCATCCAGGGAGCGGAAGTTGGGGAATAGCCCCTGCTCCATCCCCACCAGGAAGACCACGGGAAACTCCAACCCCTTCGAAGAGTGCAGGGTCATCAGGGAGATGGCGGATTTGCCGTCGTTCAGGTTGTCCAGGTCGGATGCCAGGGTGGTGTTCGCCAGGAAGCCAATGAGGGAGGTGTCTTCGTTGTCCTCCTCATATTGCAGGGCAGCGTTGTAAAGCTCCTGGACGTTGCCGATGCGATCGCGCGCCTCATCCGTATCCTGGGCATTCAGCTCCTCGATATAGCGGGAATCTTCCAAAATCCCCTGCATAATCGTCGAGGCACTCCCGTTCTCCAGTTCTGCCTGCCACTTTTGAATCGTTTCCACAAAACTCAACACCCCCTTCGCCGATCGCCCTGCCAGGGTTTGCACCGAGGTTTCATCACAGAGGATAGTCCAGAGCGAAGCTCCTGTTTGTTGCGCCGCCTGTTTCAGCCGATCCATCGTGGTTTTGCCGATGCCGCGTCGGGGCACATTGATGATGCGCTCGATGCTCACACTGTCGTCGGGGTTGGCGATCGCCCTCAGATACGACAGCACATCCTTCACTTCCCGGCGATCGTAGAACCGCAGCCCGCCGACGATGGTGTAGGGCAACTGCAACCGCGCCAGCACTTCCTCCAGAGCACGAGACTGGGCATTGGTACGGTAGAGAATCGCAAAGCAGCCCCAATCCAATTCCGGGTTAAGCTGCTCCAACTGGCGAATCTGACCAATCACAAACTGCGCCTCATGGGTCTCATCATCCGCCCGAAACAGGTAGATCGACTCGCCTGCCCCCCGTGTCGCCCGCAACACCTTGTCAATCCGCTCGGTGTTGTTCTCAATCAGCTCATTCGCCGCTTCCAAAATGTTTGAGGTAGAGCGATAGTTTTCCTCCAACTTCACCATCGTGCGGGTGTCGTCATCGGGCAAGCCATCGCCAAAGTCTTCCTGAAACTCCAGCAGGATTCGAAAATCAGCGGCTCTGAAGGAATAGATTGAATTATGTACCAGAATGCCATTGGCAACGTAGGTGTGGCAGCGGTCTACCTCCAGGTCATACACATCACCGTCATAGCTTTCCTGCCAGACTTCGCTGATCTCCACATCCTGCAACTGCCCATCGCACTCCAGCAACATCCGCATTCCGGGATGAAGGTGCGACAGGGGCATGAAGTCGTACATCACACTGTCGATTTGTGCTCGCCGCCGCACCTCCAGTCCTCCCGCTGTGGCGACCGATTTCGTCAGGGAGAGGGCTTCGCGGTAGGAAGCTCTGGCGGTTTCCAGACGATAGGTGTCCGGCAATTTGCCCGCCCGCACAGGATAGCCAGCAGCGGTCAGGTTTTGGGCAATATCCACCCGGTTGGACGACCACTGAACGCGGTGATCGGCTTTGATGGGTTGGCGATCGCCCCTCACATTCCCAACCCTCACGTTCCCGAACATGGTCAGGTTAATGGTCTGTCGCCGCAAACCATTCTGGGGGCGGTAGTGGGGAAACTCTGGATGCAACCAGAGATCCTGCATCAGCAGATCGGCATTGGTAAAGGTGTCAATTTCCGAGAACAGCTTGAAGATGGTTTCATCGGAAACTTTGAGGTTGCGACCTTTCCCGTGGAAAACCATTGTCGGCAAGCCATATTTCGCTGCGAAATATGCCTCAAAGTACGCGGCTTCCTCATAGGTATCCGTCGCCTTTAGCACCCAGAGCTTATCCGCGTTCTCCTGGGCAACCCGCACCTTAAACCCAATCTCTGCCTTGCCATAGTCATTCGACCGCTGCCCCGTGGTGATCCCGACGCGATAGCCCCGGTCGGCGCGATACATCAAATACACGTAGTAGCGATCGCTCAACGGCACCATCCGCGCCAGGGCAATGTGGTGGGGCGTTCCCTTAAGGACGCGATCGCCCACCCGAACGCACCAGAGGTCGCCCTGAAACTTGCCCTTGTGAATCTGCGTAATCGCGCCGTTGCGGAGGGAGGTTTGCCCAGCAGTGGCTAACACTTCATCGCCTACCTGAAGTTGCTCGACGGGAACTGTACCGTTCGATGTCAGGATTTCTGTACCGGGGGGCAGGCATTGATCCGCGTCCCCCACAACGAAGACAGAGCGGTAGTTCCAGTCTTCAAAGCTATCGGCGCTGCTGCCATTGGTGACCAGCAAACGGATCAGGTCATACTGGGTGCGGTTTGTGTCCTGGTACTCATCCACCAGGATGTGGCGGAAGCGTTTGTGCCAGTAGGCAAGCACCTGTTCGTTCTGGCGGAAGAGTTGCACCGGAACGAGAATCAGGTCATCGAAGTCGAGGGCGTTGTTCTCCGCCAGCGCCTTCTGGTAGTCGGCATACACCTCCGCAATCACCCGTCCGCGAAAATTCGGTTGCTCCCGTTCCACATCCAACGGCGAAAAGCCCTGGTTTTTGGCATTGCTGATGGCGTAGCGGAGGGAGCGGGGTTCGAACTTTTTGTCGTCCAGGTTCTTGCTCAGGACGATGGTTTTTACCAGGCTTTGGGCGTCGGATTCGTCAAAGATGGAAAAGTTGCGGTTGCGGGTTCCGTAGGGATCTTGATACTTCTCGATGTCCAATCGCAAAATGCGGGCACAGAGGGCATGGAAGGTGCCGATCCAGAGGTTTTTGGTGATGTTTTTATAGACCTGCGATCGCAACCGCATCTGTTGCGCCTGGGGTAAAGCATCCAGGGGTTTCCCCTTTTGCGCCAGGGCTTCCTGTTCCGCAAACAACCGCTCGATCCGCTCCTTCATCTCCCGCGCCGCCTTGTTGGTAAACGTCACCGCGAGAATGTTTTCGGGATCGACCCGCTGGTTCAAAATCAGGTTCGCAATCCGAAAGGTGAGCGCCCGCGTTTTGCCCGACCCCGCCCCGGCTACCACCAGCAGGGGACCGCAGTAGTGCTCCACCGCACGACGTTGGGAACCATTCAGTTGGGCGAGGAAATCTGTAGGCTGGGGCATTGCGGGATTTTGGATTTTAGATTTTAGATTTGGGATGGCAGGGTAAAACCGATGCACTTGTAACGGTACAACAATTACTGCGACGCATCACACCAATGCGAACAGGCATTCTCCTTGCCCTGCGACCTACAGGTTAGTCTAAAGGCTAAAACGATGGGTTGGCAAAGCGTTTTGCAAGGGGGCGATCGCCCCTAATCCCCCAATTCCCCGCTTTTTCCAGAATCAACGGGAATGCCCCAAGAAAATAAAGAACCCATTTTGGGAAAGCGGGTGCGGCGTTGCCGCACCCGCTTTCCCAAAATGGGTTCTTTATTTTTTTGCTTAGCTCTGAGAGGAAGGGGCATAAAAAAGGTTGATGCGATCGCACCAACCCTTCGTTTTGAGAATCTCTTGAGGATCTAATCCCTTGAGAATCTAAATGGTCTGATATAGAGCTAAGCAGTGGATTCGCAGAATCTAGATTTCGTAAACCCAATCCGCAGACACCCAACCAGCACTGGTTTCATACCAGCCACCAGAGTAATCAAAGAAATCAACCACTGCTCCGTTGGAGTAACTGCCAGTAACGCCAAAGCCCAACCCTGGACCGGTACGAGCAAGCAATTCACTGCCATTAGTCGCGATCACGAGTGTACCAACGCCACCACCGACGCTGCCACCGCCACCACCACCACCGCCACCACCAGCGGAAGTCCAGAAAGAAGAGATCCAGCCACCACCAGCAATTTGATACCAGCCACCAGAAGAATCGATGACACTAACGGCAGCACCGTCGGGTAGGGCACTAAGCACACCAAAACCTGTACCCGGACCTGTTCGCACGAGCAAATCGCTGCCGTTAGTTGAAACAAACACCGTACCAGGAGGAGTGCCACCGCCTCCAATGCCAAACTCTGGTCCAGACAGACCCATTGCTGCAGCAGTGCTGGGTCCAACAACTCCATCAGGGCTCAACCCATAGTCAAGTTGGAACGCAACGACCGCATTTTCAGTACCACTGCCAAATACACCATCAACAAAACCAGGATCATAGCCATTGTTAATGAGCGTATTCTGCACATCGACAACAGCTGATCCACTATCACCAAAACCAACAAGCGCCTGCGCTTCAGAAGGATTAGCCAAAACAGCGGCACCAATCGCCAGACCCGCAGCACCCATCACTAATGGATTGTTGGGGGTTAGCCCCATTTCTTCCAGGGAGCGGAGCTTTGGCCCCTCTGATGGGTCTTCGTAAGCTTCAGATGCATGAAGAAAAGCCAGGTTTTCCATAGGTTCCTCACCCAATGCAACAAGAAACGGACATTAAATCTCGCAATATTCTTGAAAATGCCCGAAGTACGTCAAAAATTGAGATATTTCAGAGATATTACGCAGATTCGGAATCAGTTTAGCGCAGAGTTCTAAAAAATTAACCACAATTTCCTCTGCCCCAGCGATTGTCATAGCCCACAGAGACCTGATCCCCGCGTCGGGGAGCAACGGTAGAAAGGTGTACTAACACTACATCTGCCATTTGAGCAACGTTACCCCGCCATATCCCGTGTCCTTCGGGGTCTTTGCCATCGTAGGCAAGGTTAGATGTTAAGGTTTGTGTTCCCTGGCGTGGCGAAAAGTCAATTCGATTAAACCCAGCTTCACGGGTGTAATAAGCGGTAAAGTCCACATCCGATTGGATATTACCGGGGCAAAGCATCGTCAGATTGTCCGAGTTGGGTACTGCGATCGCAATCTGGTTCGATTCCACCGGAGCCGTTGTGATAAAAGCGTCATACCCTTTTTCAAAACCAGCGTAAAACCCCTCACGATAACCCTGGTCATAGCGCTCATTGCCGCTCATTGCCGCCGAAGTAAACGCTGTATCTGGGTTATTTCCCTGACTGAATCGGCGAAAGTTTTCGCCCTGGGCATAGCCAATGCTATAGCCTGAGTCGAACCCCTCCTGAAAGCGATCGGGTTGTTGCGCAGTAGCGACTTGGGAAGATTCGGTTCCAGGAAGATTGGCTTCGGGTTGAACCGTTTGTCCTACTTCTTCAAGGGTGACAGTACCATCTGCCCCAACCACTTGCAGCAGACACGTGCCATCGGGATAAAACCGGGCATAGGTGGTGGTGTTTGCCTCCTGATAACCGTAGGTACGACTACCATCTTCATTGAGCACGTCACTGATTGGGTTGGCTTTAAGCAGAATGTTTTCAGCCGATTGCTCACCAAACGTCAGGTTAATTTGACCTTGTTCATTGCTGACTTCTGCAAAATAGTTGGGTGCGTCGCAGGTCAAGCCCTGGGTAGGAGTCGCATCTGCAGTGGGATTGCTATCTTGCCCTGAAATCTGATTTTGGGAGGTGTCATTGCCATCACAACCAGCAATCAGCAAAACACTCAAGCTCAACACTGCTTTGGTGGAAATTTTTCGCCACTTTCCTAACGTCACCATTTTCACCCTCACTGTTTGCAACCAACTAGCAACCCATGCTTTGTGACCAATGCGCTGGTATTGAATTCACAGCACAAAAACGCTATGCATCTGAGAATTATACAAACAGCTAGAAAATGAGAGCTAAAAATCTTCGAATATTTCTAAATCCAATTTTCAAGCCCCTTTATTTTGCCTGCGCTCCGCACAGGCAAAATAAAGAAGATTCAGATTATTCTGAGGAGAGTAGGGCTATGGCGATCGCCGCCGACATTCGATCGCTCAGCGTCCAGGATTATCACCGCATGGTGGAAGTTGGAATCTTGGCAGCGGATGAGCGAGTCGAGCTGATTGAAGGGCAGCTTTACACAATGGCAGCGAAAGGCATAGCACATAGTGAGGCAAGGTTCCTGTGTATGGGCGTTCTGAAATTCAAGACTATTGGATTTTGGATGTGCAGGAACGATGCCTGTATGTCTTTCGAGAACCCAGGGCAGAGGGTTATGGATCGGAGCAGAGGCGATCGGAACAATAGGCGATCGCCCCCCTCGCCTTTCCAGATTGCCAGATTCAGGTAGCAGAATTTTTGCGATCGCCCCTAACATCGCACCCAACAGCTTCGGACTAGGGCAGCCATTCAACCAACCACCTGGAACAAGCGGCGCAACAAGATCTTCGACTTCTTCCGTGCTAAGCAACGAGAACTGTCTCGATTGAAAAAGAAGTCGAAGATCTAGCCCCACCAGCAACCGCTGTAGGAGCGAGCCTATGACAATGCCAGCGAGTTTGTCCAATACTCCTGGGCGGGGAGGTGTTGGGGAATTTGTCCAGTGTTGTGCATCCAGGTTTGGAGGCAATCGTAGTAGTCGGTGCTCATGGAGAAGTCGCGGGTGAAGCAGGGAACGGTGGCGTCGTAGATTGCCTGCCCGATCACATCTCCCGAATAGGCTCCTGTGCGCTGGTCATAAATCTTCCGTGCTTCTTCGGGGTATTGGTGAACGAAATCGACCCCTCGGCGCAGTACCTTCAGGAAGGCTTGGAGGTCTTGCTGCCGTCGCTGTAGCAGTTCGGGCGTTGCAATGAGGATTAACTGACAAAAATCGGGGATGCCCCAATCTTTGAGGGCAAAGAACTGAGCATTGTAGCCCCGGTGTCGGGCTTCGATGACCTCAAAGTTGTAGAACACCAGTGTTGCCAGGTCGGCTTTGTCTTCAATCAGCGCGTTGGTGTGGAAGAAGCCATAATCAATGGGGGTGATGGCATCGTCGGTAAAGTTGCCGCCATCTGCCTCGATCATGGTTTTGGCGATCGCCCGTCCCAGTGGAGACGGCGCACCGGGATACTGCAAGCGCTTGCCCAGCATATCCTGCGGTCGCTCAATCCCACGCCCTGCGAAGTACATAACGCCGCCGTTGGTGTGCAAAAATCGCGCCCAACCAACGATCGCATGTCCTTTGCCGCGATCCTCCACCAAATGCACAGGTTCTGTGACCGCAACATCCAGGCTTCCAGACTGGAGTTCAGCGATCGCATCCACATGCTCCGAAGGTTCTACCAGTTCCAGTTCCAGCCCAACGTCTGTAAACCATCCTTTCTCCAATCCCACCACTAAAGGCACATGGTCAGGATTCAAAAACCACTCTAATCCCAAACGTAACTTAGCCATTCGCATGTATTCAATAATGTATGCGCTTTTTAAGGTAGCGAATTCTGGAATGCTCTAAAAATCGCTCAACTGCGTAAGTTCTGAACCAAATACTTTTTGATATTTTCTTGAAAGGTGCTCTGTACGGGCGTTTCAAAAAATATCTGAAGTGAGCTTTCAGAGGGTTGGCATCAGAGTACTCCAAGAAAAGTACGCCACGACGCCCTTGCCGTAACGAACCTTTCAAATCCCTTTCAAATCCCTTTCAGTTGTTTACTTTCGCGACCTATTCGCGACCTACAGGGTAAGCGATTGGGCATCGGTTTCGATTAGCTTCGCCAGATCTTTGAGGAAGGCGGCGGCGTGGGCACCGTAGATGATGCGGTGGTCGCAGGTGATGTTGACCTGCATCTGAGTGCGAACGCCCATCATGCCATCGGCGGTAGCGACGACCTGGGGACGGGATGCGCCCACTGCCAGAATGGAGCCTTGACCGGGAGGCAGGATGGCATCAAAGCGATCGACCCCAAACATGCCGAGGTTCGACAGGGTGAAGGTGCCAGAGCTGTATTCTGCGGGTTGCAGTTGCTTGGTGCGTGCCCGTGCCACCAGATCCTTCCAGTTGCGGGACAGGGTGTAGATGTCGAGTTGGTCGGCATTTTGCAGGACGGGGGTGATCAGCCCGCCATCCTCCATGGCAACGGCAACGGCGACGTTGATGCTGGTGTTGTACTGGGTTCCCTGCTCGGTGTAGCTGGCATAGAGGAGGGGGTGCTTCTTCAGGGTGGCGGCGATCGCCTTTGCCAACAGTGCTGTCATCGTCACACCCTTGGACTTGATCTGCTTATAGAGCGCATCCAACCCATCGGTGGTGATGGTGTAGCCCACCCGGAACGTGGGCACTACCAGGCTGGCAGCCATGTTGCGCACCACTGCCGATTGCAGCGTGGTGAAGGGCGCGATCTGTCCGGGGGCGACGGGAGCCGGAGCGGGAGTGGGTGCCGCAACCGCAGGGGTGGCGATCGCCGGAGCAGGGGGCGCAGGGGGCGCAACCGCTGTGGCAGCGGCAGGTGTTGCCGCAGGGGCGGGCGTCTTGCCAGCGGCGCGTTCCACATCTTCCGCTACAATTCGCCCATAGGGACCACTGCCCTGAAGGATGGCAAGGTCTACCTTTAGATCTTTGGCTAATTTGCGGGCACGGGGCGAGGCAATGGTGCGTCCATTTTGCGATGCGCCGTTGCTGGTGGCAGGAACGGCTTCCATCGCAACGGGAATGGCGGATTCTGCTGGGGCTTGGCTGGCAGCGGGGGCAGGCTTGGAGCCACCCGATGCGAGGCTGGCAGCTTTTTGCTTGGCTTCTTCGATTTCTGCTTCCGTTTCGGCAATGAGGGCGATCGCCTCGCCAACAGGAGCCGACCCTCCGGCTTCCACAATGATGGTGGCGAGATAGCCTTCGTTGAAGGACTCCACATCCATGTCTGCTTTATCAGACTCGACCACCACAACGGTTTCGCCCTTTTCGACCTTGTCGCCGGGGGCTTTCGTCCAGGACACAATCTTTCCCTCAGTCATGGTGGAACTGAGTGCAGGCATGAAAACTTCGTGGATCATGGGTTTGGCTATCTGTTCAAAAATTGACTGAAAGGGTTAAATCACACTGGAAAAAATGCCGCCGCTTGCCGCCGACAGCGGGACGGAACACCAGCAAAAATAGATTGTATCGCGAAGCTGTTACGGGAATGCTGTTGGGTGCAATTTCTCCACAGAAATCTTGCGATCGCCCTGCGGCATAACCATCTGTTCTTCAAGTTTCATCCTGTTCTTCAAGTTTGATCCTCTGAGGAAAACCCAAATTCCTCCGCTTCGCGTCCTACCCACCATTCGCCCAGCTTCATTAAATCAGCGCGGATGTTCTCCAGTTCACTCATATAATCTGCGGGTGCGAGTTCGGCGCGGCGTTCTTCTAGCTTTTTCAGCCGCAGTTGCACCAGCAGCCAGGGTTTGGAGATGCTGTCTGTGGCTTCAATATAGCGGGCGAGGTCAGAGCTGTTCATTGATTCACAGAAGAGAGAAGAAGTTGGCTAGAACCACGGAGGCACAGAGGACGCGGGGAGTAAAGATGGTTCAGGCGGGGTCTATTTTTTGTTCGACGCCGAAGCCAGCCAGGGCTATGTCGCGCAGGGGTTCGCCATCGGCGGGGCGGTGGTAGTTGAGGATGCGGCGAATGCGGAGGCGGGGGTTGACCAGGATGATGGAATCGACGGAGATGATACGGGTGTAGGTGGTGGTCATCAGCAACTCGCATGTTGCAGGGGTGAAGCGAAATTGGGCAATCATTGGCTTCGATTCTTCGTAGGCGCGATCGCGCAAGTAATCCCCCACCAGGGTTCCAGCCTCTTCTTTCTGGGTCACAAACAGCATATTCAATGCATGACCAACCTGCTCACCCTGCTCCGAAACCGTTTCAAATGCGAGATGAAAACCAGGCAGGGGGTCGAGATTTTGTTCAGCGGGATAGGCGTTGTCGCTCAGCACCTTCGCCTTCTGGTCGGAGGAGAGGGGATGGATGGCAAATTCGGTGTGCGATCGCTCTACTTCCTGGTGAGTCAGATAGTGATAGGTGCGCTCGGTGCTCCAACTACCAACACAATGGTCAAAAAACTGGTGAAAAGCCTGGATTGCATCCATTGTTCTACCTCCTGTTCACCCACTCTAAAACAACTGTCTCGGCAATATCAACATCAAAAGAATCTTGACCTTGCAAGTCCCTTAGGATCGAAAATGAAATAAAACCCGGAATTTTTGAAGAGAAGCGCGGCAATGCCGCGCTTCTCTTCAAAAATTCCGGGTTTTATTTCCTACGTAATCCTTACGCACTTCATGGGAAGGTAGTCCTCAAAAGGTAGTGGTTTTGGATGTGTGGTCGCTGCCCACATACCCAAAACCACTACCCATGCGAAAATCCAGGCGGTTGAGCGATTTTTTGGGCGCAGAGTGTCCAAAAAATCCCTCAACTGTCTAAGTCCTGTCGCGGTTACTTTTTTATCTAAATATTCGTTTTTATACAGTATTTCCACTGAGGCATCGGGTATTATTCTACATAAAGCAAATTGCGTTAATTAAGTCAATTTCGTTCAACACTGAGTCAGGTTTTGACTTGGATAAGCCGCTAACTTTGTTTGGGGTTGCCATGTGAGGGGGCAGCCAAGTGAAAGAGGTTGAGGGTGAGTATAGAAATACAGTGGGAGATAAAGGAACAATACCTTTATCTTGATGCTCAGGGCGTCTACCGTTTAGATGAGGTACTTAAGGTTTTGGAGTATGCACTGGAAAAGGCTAAACAGGAGAATCTGAAGGGGGTTTTAATTGATACCCGCAAGGTCACATCCGTTACTCCAACGGTGATGGAATGTTATGAGATGGGAAAGTGGATTGCCCAGCTTCAAACAACCAGGGGATACAGGGTTCGGCTAGCTGTCGTGGGAACCCAGGAAATCTTGGAGTCGCAACGCTTTGGGGAAATTGTCGCCCTTAATCGAGGAGCCTTGCTCAAAGTTTCAACTGATAGGGAAGCGGCGATCGCCTGGTTAAACCCAAGAACCGAGGGGAGATGAAGGCGTTTTCCCTGGGGAAGTGAGGGGCTGTGAGCAGAAATCATGCCCTCGATAAGCCGTCAGAACTGTTACGGAACTTTGCCAGCTCGGCAATGAGCGGGTCAAAGTAGGGGGCGATCGCCTCTCCTGTGGGGGCATCCATCTGGTTCAAGCTGGCGGTTTTGATGCCATGTAGCCCCACCACCATCGCATCCAACGGAACCCGCAGTTCTTGATAGAGCAATTCCATGTAGTGCAACCCTTCAGGGCTAAGGTAGTCGGTATGCTGCCCTGCAATGCCATAGGTGATGCAGCGTAGAAAGTGCCAGAAGTCTCGCCAGCAGGCACTTGCCCGTTCTGGAGGATAGAGTCCGCCGCCGGGTTCAGTAATGGTGGGAAATTCGGTGAGGAGGTGCGATCGCGCTTCATCCACAATATCGGAGACGCGATCGCGCAACTGCAACGCCACAGGCACAAGCGCCGCTGACTCTGGAGCCAACTGGCGCAATGCTGCGGCGTCGGCTTCCGTCAGGTATCGTCCTTCATCATCCGCTGCCTGAAAACGTTGAATCGCCTCAGGGGGGTGCGTTTCGTTCCAGGTTGCAAAACTGACAATACGCGCCTTGCGGATTAATTCTTTTACGCTTTCGCTCAATTCCATAGCCCAGAGTGAACCTATTACGCCAATAAACATCAAACCAAACAATCACCGATTAAGGACTGAGGTTCCAATCAAATCCAAAACTTGTTTTTTGAAAGCACAGCTGCGCTTTCAAAAAACAAGTTTTGGATTTGATTAGATTCTCGTTCCTAGGCGTTTTCCGGAAAAGAACATACCCCCGTCATTCCCGCGTACGCGGGAATCCAGAAAGGGTGAATGGCTGTAACCGATAGGCTGGCAATGGATGCCCATTTTCATGGGCATGACGGAGCGCTCCTGTTAGCGGGATAACCGACTTATGTCGTTGAGCGATTTTTGGGGCGCTCCGCTCTCAAAAATCGCTCAACGGCGTGGGTTGTCGCACGAAGTGCGTACGTTCTGTCAAATTCAGATTAAGAAGCTTCATTCTTGGCATCTCTCAAGCTACAACTCAGTGTGGGAAAAGATTCGGGAGTGAAGGGACGAGCAATGTAATCCTCCAGCTCGGGGGACTGATCAAAATGGGGTAGCCAGAGCGTGAAGCAACTCCCTCTGCCTAGTTCTGAGGTGAGGGTAATATCCCCCCCATGCAGGCGTGCGAGCTTACGTGCAAGAGTCAACCCCAGCCCTGTTCCCTGGGTCAGTAGGGTTTGATGTTGTACCTGTTGGAAGGGGTGAAACAAAAGTGCCTGGTCTGCTTTAGAAATGCCAATGCCGCTGTCTTCTACGGAAAACCGCAAAAGGTTATTGTTTTCGGATACCTTCAGCCGGACAAAACCCGCTTCGGTGAATTTGACCGCATTGGAAAGCAGGTTTGACAGAATTTGCTTGAGGCGGCGCTTGTCGGCAATGCAAAAGCTGAGGCTGGGTTCCAGGGTCAAATCTAGTCGCAACTTTTTCGAACTTGCAGCTTCCTGAAACATGTTCAGGCAGGCGTCGCAAATTTCCTGGATGACGACAGGTTCGAGAAACAACTCTTCTTTGCCCGCTTCAACTTTAGACAGATCAAGCAGGTCATTAATCATGTCGAGGAGGTGCTGCCCGCAGGCGGTAATGCCTTCGAGATACTTTGTTTGTTGCGGCGTTAGCAGGTCGCGCATCTGGCTGCTGAGGACGTTGGAAAACCCGATGATGCCTGTCAGAGGGGTCCGCAGTTCATGGCTCATGTGGGCAAGAAATTCGCTTTTTGCCAAACTTGCCGCTTCTGTCACTTGCTTTTCCGCTTCTAGCTGTTGGGTGCGCTCGTGGACGAGGTATTCCAGATTTTCGTAGCTCTGGGCATTGTGGAGGGCGATCGCCAGGTGGTCGGCAACCCGTTGTAAAAAGCGACACTCTGCCTGAGTGAAGGTGCGTTGGGAGGAGGATGTTGAGTCTGCAGGGGAGGGAACGCAATGAATTTCTATCCCTCCGTAAAAGGCAGATCGAATGAAGATCGGAACGGCCAACATGGAGCGGCTAGCAAGCAGGTCTAGCAGTTCAGGCAGTCCGTCGGTTAAGGGCAACAACGATGTTGGGGGATTCGACGCCTGGTGCAGGGGCTCTCCATTATCGGCAAAGACTAAGCCCCCCATCCAGTCTGGGGCGGGCATTGTCATGCCCTGGATGGAGGGAAGGGTAGTCTGGCGACGCCACTCTGCCTGAATGCGAATGGCATCGGAACTGGCGCAGTAAAGGATAGTGCGATCGCCCTTCAGGTATTCGCCGAGCAAGCGCAAAATCTCCTGGAGGGCAAAGGTCAAATCCAGGCTGGAGTTGAGGGTGCGGCTGATGCGGTTGAGCAGGGCTTCTTCCTGGGCTTGGCGCTGGGTTTGCTCAATCAGTTGTGTCTGGTGCAGGGCGATCGCACATTGGTCACTGACCCGACGCAGGGCTTGCAGTTCTATGGAGTCCCAGGTTCTTTCTGCCTGGCAGGTCTGCAATACTAACCCTCCCAGATAGTTTCCGTGGTACAGCATGGGCAAAAGAAGACAGGTTTTGATCTGCCATGCCCCCAATGTTTGCCGTAAGGTTTCGCCTAGCGTTTCATCCTCCAGCCAAAGCAAGACAGGCTCTCCCCGTTGCAGCCTGGCAAGACAGTCTACCTGACTATCGCAGATGGCATATTGTTGCAGGATGGAATCGCGATCGCCCGTATCGGCACTGGCAACCCGGAAGCGGCGATCGCCATTGGGCTCTACGGTAAACATGAGACATCGATCTAACCCAAATGCCCGGTGTAGCTCGTCCACCGCCGTTTGCATCACCTCCTCATAATCAAGGGACTGATGCATGGCTTGCAGAATGGTATGGATCAACCGTTCCTGTTTTTCCCGTTGCTGCAACCGCTTTGCCATTGCTCGGTTGTTTCGCCGAATGGCATAGTCTCGCAGGGTGCGGAGCAACACAGCGGGCAGGCTGGGCAAATGGCTCTGGCGCACATAGTCTGAAACCCCAGTGTCTAGAGCGGCGATCGCTGCCTTTTCGTTTGCGTCACTTACAACCCAAATAATGGGGATTGGGCTTTTGAGCCGTTGCACGATAGCCAGGGCGTTCGTTAATCCATCGGAGGGGTTGCCAGAGAAATTGTTTTCTGTTTGCCGATCATCTAGCACCAGCACGGCATCCCAGGGCTTTGTTTGCTCCCGCACCTCAGCAGGGGTCAGCGGGGTTGCAAACTCATAGCCAAACACCAGGTTCCTTCTCCTCAACGCTTCCACCACAGGCTGCACCGACAACGGAGACGAGCCAATGAACAGCAGAGAAAGGGAGGAGGAGGATTCGGTTACCCCCGGTATCACTGGGCATGGTCTGGGCAAAAATGAATCACTCATGAACGCAAGGCTTGCCTCACTACTTCAGCTATCGTTTTCTGGATACCTGACCTGTTCTGGCACCTACTACTTTGCCTAAAGTTCTCGGATCAGACTCCTTGCTCCATATAACCCTATAGCGAGATGGGGATGAGCAGGTCTGCACAACCGAGACCGTTATTATCTAACGAGCTATGAACTTGAAGCAAGTTAGAGTGGGCAATGGGCAAAGTGTAGGGAATAGGGGCGGGGGCATGACCCATCTATACTTTAGTAACCCAAAATTTACTGGAAGGCGACGAAAAAAAGGTCTGATATAAACCTTACGGAAAAACTCTTCAATTATTTACCTTTTTGAACGTCTCTATACAAAAATTCACCTACACCCAGTTTAACTTAATACCCGGCGGCAGGTTTCACTGGGAAGGGCATGAATTATTGTGCCTACTCCTTTCAAAAGCAATGCATGAAGGGAACATATGGATCATCAAAAAGCATCTAAATTATGCTTCAGGCATAATTTAGATGTCTTACTAAATCCATAGAGATAAAACTATTGAGAAAGCCGTGAAAGACCTGGACTGGAATAGATCGCGATCGCCCAAAATTTCAGTTGTTGAGTTGCATAGTTTCATTCCATCTAATTTTTAGCACGCAATTTTTAAATCTCGTAGGGAAATTGACAAATACTTATTTTTCTTTGCACTTTGGTATTTGCCATGTGGTATTTGGTCTTTGCATTTTGATTTTTATGCATAGCAAGAAGAGATAATTTGTAACTGAGTTTGCAACTAAATTTATAGCTAAATTTGTAACTAAATTTGTAGCTAAATATTCTGGCTGCATCTTATGACCTGAAAAATTTATCTTGAAAGCGGTATTGCTAATCAATACCTCCGCCATGTTTCTCAAACCCTTGATTTTTCGTACGCGGAGCGCATACAAAATCAAGGAGTGCATCCCCGTTTTGTAAGTGCGGCGGGCGAAGTCCGCTGCACTTGCAAAACGGGGATGCACCCAAATTAAGGAAACATGGCAATGATGTCGGCTAATAAAACTCAATTTTTGAGAGGGAAGGTTGGTACTGCCAGCCTTCCCTCTCAAAAATTGGTGTTGTGTGGCGGTGCGGTGCGCCACCACACAACGAAGAGGCAAGCCTCAAATTTCAGTCCAATGGATTTTCTAAGACGATCTCTAGAAAAGAATATCCCCATTTTTTGAGAGAGGGCGCGGCTTAGCCGCGCCCTCTCTCAAAAAATGGGGATATGCTTTCTCAAAAATCTCCTAAGTCCAATGCTGTTTTACTGACGCTTAAAGGACGATAGCCAGTCGCGGATTTGCTCGGCGGCAATGTCGCGACCACCCAGCCCAAAGGCAAGGGCAATCGCAATGGCGATCGCCCCAAACAACAAGCCAAACGCAAGGTTTACGATACTGGTTGCTACGCCCATCTGTTGCAGCGCCATGGCTGTGACCAGCACAATGATGGAAATGCGTGCTGCCTGTGCCAGGATATTTGCCTGGCGGTTGCCAGAGGAATGGATCAGATTGAAGGCGAGATTTGCCAGATAAAGCCCAATTCCGAATACTACAACCCCACTCAACACACGGGCAGAGATTCGCAAAACCGCTTGCACAATGGTCGTGAGTTGCTCGAAATCCAGAATTTCCATTGCCGCAACGGCTCCAAACAGGACGATTGCGATCCAGGTAATCGCTCCAACAATTTCTGAGGGAGTGCGTTTGCGAGGGGCAGAGGGAGGGACTGTGACATCACCAGCGGTAGATGGCGGTGGTGGTATGGGTTGCCCGGTCACCGGATCGATCGGTCTAGCCGTTGGGGGTATAGGTTGGGTGTCAACGGGGCGTGTCCCGGTGGCACTGTACAGATCGGGCATACCCATCCAATCAAACACATTGTTGAAGCCAATGCTGGAGACCACACTGGTCACGAGTTCCGACACGAACCGCCCAATGTAGTAGAAAAGCCCCAGCACAATAATCGCCATGATGATCTGGGGAATCTTTTCTAGCACAAGCTCCAGCATGGCGATCGCCGGACCCGAAATCGCTTCAATATCCAGTGCATTAAGGGCAGCGATCGCCGTTGGGATCAACACCAGCACGTAAACCACCGTGCCAATGATCCCCGACAGCGACATCGAGCCGGGTTCGCGTTGTAACCCCAGACGTGCGCCCAGTTGGTCAGTTCCAGTTCCTGCCAGCAGGTTGGTGACAATTCCCCGCACTACCCGCGCAATCAACCAGCCAGCAACAGCAATAACAATGGCTGTGAGGATCCGTGGCAAAGCCTCCAGGATGTTATCCAATAAATTTTGGACAGGACCCAGCGGACCTGTCAGATCCAGGGCATCCAGGATAAAGGGTAAAAAGAACAGGAAAACAAACCAGTAGAGGGCATTGCCCAGGGTTTCATTCAGCAGTATCGGAGTTCCGGTTTCTTCGCCCGATGCACCTAACTGTGCATTCAATCGTTCATCCAGGCGAAACTGCGATAAACCACGGGTTAACAACAACTTACTGATTGTTGCAACAACCCAGGCGATCGCCAACAACACCAGCGCCCCACCCAGCTTTGGTAGATAGGCAAACACCTGTTCCAAAAAGCCGTTGAGGGGGGCTGATACAGTGCCCAGTTGGAGCGTATTGAAAAATGCTACCAGCACAAATAGCAGGGTAATCCAATAGACTGCCGTAGCAATCCATTTCTCGATGGGGATCGAGCTTTCCCTCCCGGGATCGTTCCCGGCAAGCATACTTGCCAGGCGATTATCGAATTCTGTTTTCTTCAGAAGATTTTGCGTAATCGCCGCCAGGACGGTAGCGAGCAGCCACCCTAAGATCAGAATGGCAATTGCTGCTATGAGACGAGGGAGAAATCCTCCCACCGCGCCCGTAACATCTGTAAAAAAATCAGCCATTGATAATTTTCCTTACCAAAATTGCATTGTGAAAAATTGCCTCGGCTCCAAGACATCGAAGCTAGTAGCTACAGACCCATTCCAAAGAACTACCCACGAAAATGCGGCAACCTCAGGGATCAATCCTGTTCAGAAAGCAGGTTGAGTAGTGCTTCCCACAAGCCGTTCCAGCTTCACAGGACTGTGCAGGGAATGCTAGAGAAGGAGACTGTTTTTCCAAAATCTCCTGCAAAAAAGCACAATCCAAGGGTCTGGGCGATCGCAGCCAGTTAGCTGATTTGGCAAAATGGAGCCGGGAAAACGTGAAAATGATGAGGTGTGCTCGTCTTTATTGCCGCAATCGCTTGATATTCAGGGAATTTACTGATTGACTCTTGTTAATTTACCGTGTGCGCGGGTTTTTATCCAGTGATTCTAAAAACATTGCTCAACCTTATGAGCAACATGCTCACCATGCTTCTAGAGCTAAGGAGATTTCTGAGAAAGAATATCGCCATTTTTTGAGAGAGGGCGCGGCTAAGCCGCGCCCTCTCTCAAAAAATGGCGATATTCTTTTCTGGAGAATGAAGATGCGGCGAAGCCATACCTGTTGCCCCAGAAATGGATTTTCTGTTTGCTTGCTTTCTAAGATGTAAATATTCGCGTAAAAAACTCATGTAAAAAGTGCATGGAGATTTTCTCCATGCACTTACAGATTTAGCCAGCAAAGGCTTCTGCCAGCTACTGCATTGAGTTAGCTACAAGGCAACAAACCTTGCTGCTAAATTACTCAACCCGACTGGGAAGAGATTCCAGGATGGTTTCCACCTCTTGCTCAAATGTTTCATCGTCCATCGCAGACGTTGACAGGCGACCTGCATCAACAGCAGCTTCAATCAGGTCTTCTGCTTCCACTTGTCCAGCATTGATCGAGGTGATCAATTCGAGGTAGCCAGGGATACCCTGGTTTTCCAAATTACCCTGGTAAGCAAAGTAAGTCAGATCAAAAGCATCTAGACCATACTCTTCTCGATACTCCATATCGTAACTGTCTTGAGAATCGACACCGTAACCGTCCTGAGATTCCATCGGACGGTTCATGGGCATCGCTTCTGCGACTGGAGCCAAGGACACCGCTGCCAGAGATGCGGTAATGAATGACAATGCAATGCGTTTCATAGAGATACTTCTCCTCTTGCTACAGAGAACTCCTGCTTGCAGGAATTCGTTGAATTACATGAGTCAAAAGAGCAAAACAAGCCAGATGAAAGTGTTGTATGTCTTTCGATTCCGGTAGGGATAGCAGAAAATTCTGGGGAATCCTGCGATCGCAAATGAAGTGAAAATGCTTCAGATTTTCTAACCCTGAGAATTGATCTGAATACAGTTTGCATTAGCCATTAGCATTTAGGCTCAGCTCTTGGATGTCAGACCTAAAAATGCAGACCTAAAAATGCAGAGCTAAAAATGCAGACCTAAAAATGCAAAGTCTATACATCAAATTCTCATCAAGCTAGACAAGCATTCCTATTCTTCTTGCTGTTCTTCTTGTTTTTGACTGTGCTCAAATGAACTCTTCTAACTATCACTGCTTATGATTACAAATAAAATTAGGTTTAATCAAGGATTTTGAAGAATATATTTCATGTGGAATACGTTTATCTATCTGTCATCACTAATAATGAATAGCTAACTCAGGAATACGGTATAAGTGCCTCAGCGCAATTAAACCCAAAATCCAAAATGTAGTGTTGCCTGCGAAGCGGGCAACACTACATTTTGGATTTTGGGTTTAATTGTAATCACCTACTTGGAGTTTAATTCCCTGCAAGTAAATCATTTTAAATTAGGAGAAATCCATCCATTGGCAGTTTGGAATTGCCTACTTCACATTTATGCAATCCCACTTAAAGGATCAAGTACGAAATAAAACCCGGAATTTTTGATGAGAAGTGCGGCATTGCCGCGCTTCTCATCAAAAATTCCGGGTTTTATTTTATTTTCAATCTTTAGTTAAAGCCCAAACCATTTTGAAAAGTTTAACCATACACCTTTGATTCAACCCTGGAAGCAAAAAAGTGTCGTCCTACGTTTCCGTAAGGCAGAGTAGTTGGATTCATCCCTTCGTTGGTAATGGTACAGAGGTAATAATTTGGGGTTATAGGTGGTACTTACATCCTCCAAAATCATTACCCTTTGAGGACTACCCCTTTGTTCTTTGGTCTTCCTTCTCGGGTCTTCTTTCTCAGGTCTTCTTTCTCAGGAATGAGGAGCTTGCGAGAAGGTTGTAGAAATGATGTGTAGCAGTTTGTTCAAAGAATCTGATTCAAAAAGGAATTCATGGTGGGTAGCCCATGGTATGGGCGCGATCGCCATCCGTGCCAACTCTAACCTATACCTTGTCAGGGAATAGCCTTTACTTTCTTGAAGGACTGAAAACGCAAGGTTAACAGTGAATCTAACTCAGATTTATACGTCGTATGGCACTGGTCGAGACAAGTCGTAATCCCCTCCTTAAACGCAGAAAAGTCAGCATAATAAATCGAATATAAACATTGCTTTTTGACAAACTTCCACAATCGCTCAATCAAGTTGAGATTGGGAGAATAGGCAGGCAGATACAACAACTCAA
>Ga0081526_100155_pt1 | contig 46251 bp, 34 predicted proteins | sample HotLakmasection2_FD_70991 | JGI IMG/M metagenome (GOLD analysis project Ga0081526, IMG submission 70991) | Hypersaline microbial mat communities from Hot Lake, Washington, USA - Section #2 (SPADES assembly) (version 2) | ecosystem: Environmental > Aquatic > Non-marine Saline and Alkaline >... | reverse complement strand
TGCTGCGGGCCAAAGGCGGATAGGTCAGTCTCCATCCTCTGCGCCTCGGGCTCAGCCAGGTTATTCAGTTCACCTGCCTTCGCCGCTTTCCCGATCGCCTCAATATCAGACAGCTCATCATCAGAACGGCCCAGGGCTCTAGCGGCTCGATACCAGTCACGGAATTGCTCAATGCTGGGGGACTCTGGTTGCCCTGCCTCTGATTCAGCCAGTTGCCGATCCAATTCCGGATCATTCTGCGTGATCGCATCTTGAATAAAGGCTCCGGCTGATACTGACGCCTCTGATGACGGCGGATCGGGCTGCTCCATCTGTGCGGCGGCCTGGTCGATCGCGGCCCGTAGGCTCTCTTGCTGCGCTTCCGGCAGGTCTTGAACGACTCCCCGTAGGCAGGACAGCGTCTCCTGATAATCTGGTGAGCCTGCGGGTGGCTCATCCCCCAGCTCCTCAATCGGCGGCGGATTGACGGCGGCGGTTTCGCCTGTTCCCAGCACATCAGCAAAGGCATCGGAAGACTCAGCCGCCGGTTGAGAAGATTCACCGTCCGGCGATCGCCCTACATCAGCACTCGGAGTTTGAGCTTGCACCTCGGGTTCAACGACCGGCGATCGCGCTGGCTCAGCGGGTGTCGGCTCCGCTTTCGGTGCGGTAGTCATCTGTTGCTGAATGGCTTCGGCAAAGCCCTGCTTACGCAAGTTGCTAGCAAACATCCCAGCGTAGGAGCGGTCTAACCCACGGGATTCTCCCATCGGCCCCTGAACGGCTGTTTCCGTCAGATGCAAGGCTCCGTCTTCGGACAGATTGAAGACCATCTCGGAATCAATGAAGGCATCGCCGTTCTCCACCAGGGTGTGATAGAGCATCAACTGCTCACCGTGGCGTTCGATATTCAGCGGCGTGAAGGGCTCATTCTCCACCTTCAGGTAAAAGTCCTCATCCGCCATCACCGCTGCCGCGAGCCCTGAGTCTTCCAAGAGCTTGCCGACGTGCTTCTCGGGCTTACCTGCTTGTTCGCTCCAGCCACCGACCCGTGCCTGCTCGGGCGATGGGGATGGGGATGGAGCCATCGACTCAACCACGTCAAAGACTTCCTCTACCTGCGCTGCCGGATCCGGTTCATCCCCGGATGAGGGTGCCGCTGCTGGATCAGGCTGACCGGGATAGCGTACATCCTGGGCGGAAATCGCCAAACCCTGCTCGGTCGGATCGGTAAACGAGATCCGCGCCGCTTCACCGTATTCATCGGCCAGGGCTTCGAGCTGCTCATCCCGCTGAGCGATCGCATTGGCCCGTTCCACTCCGGCTTCACTGGCGGTGCTATCCACCTCGCTGTAGCTGTTGAGCAAGCGGGCTCGCTCCCGTCCAATTGTCGTTGGCCCTTCAGCATCCAGGCGGTAGGCGGAGGCTTCGGACTCCGGCTGATCCGGCAAAATGGCGTCGCGCCCCTGCTGCAAATACTCCCCCGCTGTCAGGCCCTGAAGCTGATGACGCAGAGATTGCTCCAGCGGTTGGGCCTCAGCGATCGCTGTATCGAGTTGGTTGGCAGCATCCGGCAGCTCGACCCATACCTCTTCTAACGCCTCACCGCTGGTATCGATGCCGATTTGCAGTTGAACGCTGCCCTGCTCCAGGCGAATCTCATCCCGGTCAAACAGGTCAAACAGAGATGGGCCGTCTTTCGTCGGTGCCAGACTGGTTTCCCATTCCGGAGTATGGGGATCTACGTCTACCTGGAAGGTCATGACCATCCCTTGGTTCGCCAGTTCCTGGGCCTGCTGCACTTTCTCAGCGAGAGCAGATGGCGGGGCACTCTGAGCCTGCTGCCCAGTTTGCTCCGCATCCGAAGCAGCAGCGGGCTGGGTAGATTGATCCTCGCCCCTGGGAACTGCGTCCGTGTCCCGTTCCTCCGGGTCGTTCGGTGTGGCAGCGGGCTCATCCGCCCGACTGCCCTCGGGCGCGGACTCCGACTCGGACTGAAAGGCCGTTTCCAGTTGAGCGCGGACCCCCTCCAGATTCGACAAATCAACTGAAGGAGCCAGCCCCGCTGATTCAATCACGTCCTCAACGGAATCCGACCAGGCAAATTCCGGGATCTGCTCGCCCATCAGCTCGCGGGCCTGATCTAAGTGGGTGGTGGCCTCTAGACGCTGATGGCGACCGTCCTGGAGATAGCTCACCACCTCTTCCAGGCGATCCGAGGGGAACGCCGCTTCCATGCGATCGCTGATCGAATAGAACTCATCGCCCACTGCCCACATTAGATCTTCATCCAGGTAGACATCCTTCTGCTTTTTGCCCGTCTGGAGCAGATAGCCCTCCGCATTGGGGGCCGACTTCAGGGTGATTTGCTCATCGCTGGTTTTGACGATGCCCTGGCGATCGCTCACCTCCATGAATTGCCGGACGTTGCGAGCGGAGGGGAGGGCGACCGGCGATTCCGATAGTTGCTGTTGCAGGTCATAGCCACGCGGCAGCAACAACATGGGCTCGACTCCCCCGGTAGACATGGTGGCGTTCACCACGTTGCCGTCTTTGCCGTACTTATCGGAGGCCCGCAGCAGGTTACCCCGCAGCACCTGTCGCACCTCTCGTTCCCCGGTCTGACGCTCATCAAACTGGCCCATGACGTCTTTGCCCATCATGGTTTTCTGGACGGGGGTCATATCGACTGCACCCATGCGATCCGCGTTGATTTTAGAGAGAGGCAAGGGAATCTCGCGGCTGGAGTCCGCCAGCGACACATTCACCAGCCATTTTGAGGGCGCGACCGGATTAGAATCACCGAGCCGGTTCTGGGTCTCGGAATCGCCCTCCGCCGCCAGAATCTTATCCAGGGATGTGCCCCGTTTGCTGACACCGGAAATCGCGCCGTAGAAGATCCGGCCATTTTCGGTTGAGAGTCGCACCGTTTGCCCTGGCTGGAACCGTCGCAACTGCGTCAGCTGCGTTTGTTGTTTATCCAGGCGACGCGAGGCCCGGTTGAGGGCCGTTTGCTGTTTCTCAGGATCGGCAATCCGCTGCTCGATTTTGGCCGTCTGTTGGGCCAAATAGCGCTCTGCGGCTTGACCCGCTTTCCCGAGCAGATCCTCGGTGTAGGCTTGAGCGGCCTGCTCTACTGACTCAGCATCATTTTCCTCAGGGGAGGCTACTGGATCGAGGTCGAGGCCGGTGCGAATCTCGTTGATGACTTCTAGCTGCGTCTTGGGTTTGCTCTGGGCCTTGGCATCGATCACCTCGGCCTGAACACCGGAGCCAAAAGCGCTCTGCACTCCCGGCATCGCGGGAATCACCTCGGCCTGAGCCAAAGGCCGCGCATCCAGATCAATGGCTTCGGCTTCCAGAATGTTGTTGCCCAATGCCTTCTGCTGTTTGACGAAAGAAGTGTATTCATCTTCCAGAATGTTGTAGAAGGCTTCCTGCTCTTCCACACTCAGCAAGGGCAGTCGGCCTGTGACCTTGGCGATCGCTCCTTCAGTGGCATCATCCAGGCTGGCAATGCCGTCCGGGTTGACCGTGATGGGATAGTCCAGCTTGGCGTTGATTTCGGGATACTCGCTCAAGACCTGCTCGACTACCGCATCGCCGTACTGGTTAAAGAAATCGGGGATCTGGGAGGTATCAAAACCGGCATTCTTATCCGCCGTGGTGTTGGCATTCAGGCTGGACATCTTTCGCTCTAACAGCGCTGCCGGACGTTTTTCGTCAGGAGTATCCCCCATCAGCAGCGAAATCCGGGGTGGCACCACCTGCCCGGTACGGTGGGCGCGGCCTAGCGTTTGCATGAAGTCGTTCACGTTCCGCTCCGCCTGACCCACAATCATGTGGCGGCGACGCTGGTCGGCAAACTTCTCTGAGGCATGGAGAGAGATGCCCGTGGCTCCCGAGCGGTTGAGCAGCATCACATCGGTCTTACCGTCGTTGAAGCGGTCGGTAGCCCGGACTTTTCCGGCTTTACTGGTCTCGCGGGAGCTGCGCCGCTGATAAGTCGCGTTACCCTCACTGTCGTACTCCAGACGCGCTTTGCGGCCTGTGATTTCGCCAAAGCGGTAGCCCGCCTGCTCAATGCGCTGCTTGATGGTGTCGATGGGCGAGACCGGAAAATCCAAATCGGTATTCGCAATCAGCTCCTTGGCGTCTTCGTACTGCTGCACGGCTTCTGGCCCCAGTTCTTCATCACTTAGCCGCCTGCGGGTCTGGGTACCGTCATAGTCTTTCTCCAGTACATCGCGGCTACGCTCCAGGTAGCGCCGCATGATGTCGCCAAAGCTGGCATCAAAGTCATCCCCGGGAGCAATACCGTTCTCATCGCTGTAATGCTCAATGAAGCTACCCATCGTGTTGGACACTGTCAGAATCGGCTTTTCGCCTCGCTCCAGGCTAGCGATCGCTTCATCGGCCATCTGCCCCGCCTTACGGGAAAGCAACGACTGATCCATGACGTTGTGCATGATGGCTGTGAAGTTGGTGGAGTCCGCTCCGGCTCTGCCCACCGACGTATCAGTGCCGACTTTCTTGGCGTCAGCCTTGAGCTGGGTATCCAGATTTTTGAGGGCATCCTGCTTGGTGCGATCAAACTCTAGAATCTTGCCCATGATCTGGCTAAGGCCATCGGTGGACTCGCGATCCACCGGGACACTCTGAATGCCGAAATCCACCCCGTCGTAATTACGCTCCCGGCGATTGTAAAAGCCGTCCTGGGCCAGCATGTTGGTGGACACCTGTTGCAGGGGCGTTCCGCCAATCTCTAGCGCCGACTGAAGTTCTTGAATGGAACCGGCTGCCTGCCGCATCCCTGATCGCCGCCCATAGAGATCCATCACGTCAGGGCGCTTAATGGCCGTGGCCGAACTGAAGGTAACGCCATCGGCTTTATCTACCAGTTGACGGGCAAAGTCAGCCCGATTCGGTGGACCGGCTTGTTTCCAGGAATTCTCGGGTTCTGGGGAACCGCCCGCTTCGTGGGCCTCATCAAATAGGATCAGCGATTGGGGAGCCATCATGTCGAGGAACTGACGCCGAGGGGTCTCCTGGCCTTTGACAGTCTGCATCTGACTGTAGGTCGTGAAGACGCCATCGTAGTCGTCGGTGGCCGCAAAGCCCCCCTGCTGAATCAGGCGATCTAGCTCCGCCGCATGGCTCCCCCGTTTAGTCTCCAGCGTCCGACCATCAGGGAGCGGTACCTTTTCTTGACTATTTGTGATGAAAGGTTTGAAGCCCTGAGTGCCAATATCATCCAGGTCACGCACCATATCCGAGTAGAGCCCCGCGTCACGGGTGACAAAGATCGGCGTGCGGTCGGTTTCCTGAGCATAGCGAATCATCGCCGCCATCTGGCGTCCCTTGCCCACCCCGGTTTGGTCACCAATAAGAGAACCATCACCATGCTCAATATTGTCGATGGAGAGCGCCACCCCATCCACCTGCTCTGCCGCCAGCACCTCATGCATGGCCTCCACTGATGGATAGTTCAGCTTTTGCGCCACAAACTCATCCACATCACCGACCCGCCCTTCTAAATCATCAAGGGCGCTCTGGACGGCTGAAGCCATATTGCGTGGCGTCAGCGTATCCAATCGAGGCCCATTGCTTCTTGGGACGTACGGCACCTGGCTTGCGAGCTGCTTTTGCTCCCGTGCTGCCTCCGTTGCCATTGAATCCTCCCTCAACTGCTCTTCTACCCTTGCTTCCCGAAGAACAGCAGCCACTCTTCCAGCGTCTGTTCTTCCACCGTGGCGATCGCGTCCTGGCGGTTCTCGCCCTGCGCCACCGGCAACGGATACTCCTCCGGATCCGGGGCCACCTCTAACGTCCAAATCGTTGACATCCACGGACTCTGGGCGATCGCTTGGCCCCAGCTCTCGGGGGTCGCCTGGTGCGGTGGCGGCATCGCGAAATCGGGCACCTGATCCTTCGTTAATTGGTGACGAATCATCGAATCGACCGCTGTCATCGGCAGCTGCTGATCCGCGCTCCACTGCTGCATCATCCAGGCGATCCGCGCTGCTAGGAGGGCTTGATAGTCCCCGTAGCTCGCGATCGCGCTCTGGTTCTCTGGAGCCAGCACCGCGAAGAAGCTGTCCAGCCGGGTTAAGGTCATCCCGGCGACGACTTCCTGGTTCGGCATCCACGCCTGGGGATTCTCGAAATAGGGCATGGCTCAAGACCTCTTTGAGTTCGTCATAACTGCGATACATCGGCGGCACATCGGCAGCGGGTAAACGACGCTGAGATCGCCCCCGCCCTCGGATACGGATGACATCGATGGGAAAGCCTGCTCCCTGACGGCTGTACAGCCCGCCATCAATGGTGAAGTGCTGGTCAACGGTGTAGTTCTCATAGAGATTTTTGAAAAAGCCGCGATTCTGCTGCTCGTTGTATTTGTCCGAGCGACTGGCCTGTGAACCCCGCTCACTGCCAATCAGCAGTACCGCTGCGCCGTCGTCCTTCATGGCATCGAGCGATCGCCAGGCAATGACGTGATCCAGTTGGGAAGTCCGAATCGGAGTCTGCTCTGCCCCGATCGTGAACTGCTCGGCTCGACCGTCCTGCCGCCTGCGGCCAAAGGGCGGATTACTGATCACCACATCCTGGCTACGGGAATCGGGGCTAAAATCTGTCGCATCGTTCTGGGTAACGCTAAATCCCTGTCGCATCAAATCGTCGGCCCGCTGCCCGTCTAGTTCATTCACCGTGGTCGTTTGCGGATTCGCCCCCATGAGCAAGGCTCCATGCCCTGCGGTCGGTTCATAGACGGTGGTCGTGTCATCAATCGCCGCTAACTGCGAGGCCAGATAAGCAATGGGGACAGGAGTGCTGTACTGCTGCCGCTGGATGGAAGTGGAAGAGCGGGTGCCCAGCCGCGGCTGACGCTGATAGAGATCAACGAGTTGTTCAAAGGTCTCTTGGGGCGATTGCTCCAGACGAATTGTCTGTTTCGCCGCCCCAACAATGCCCTGCTCAATGGATTCTTCCAGTTCCTTCGCCTCCCGGCTACCGCTGGCAAATGAACGCCCCACTAACTGCTGAGCGAACTTACGAGCATCAGTAATCGACTGGAAGGCTTGACCCTCCAGGAAAGCCTGCTCGAATCCCTCACGAATAGTAGTGCGCTCTTCAGCGTTCAGCATCACGCTCCATCAATGATCTGGACATAGACGGGATAGGGATCATCATCAAAATGAAAGGTCAGCAAGCCGAACCCTGGGCAAACCTGGGCTGCCCACACCACTTGCCCCTGCTCAATCCGCAGAATTGGCTGACCATTCCAATAGGCCGATACGGTATCCGGCTGCCGCTGCTGGGCTTTTTGCAGAAACGAATGCTGCGCCATTAATCCATCTCCATCCCTGCTGACTGTTGCGGTTCAGCCGCCTGCTGGGGTTGAGCCGCCTGTAATTGCTCCGGTGACACTTGGGCCAGCGTTTGGAAGCGAGCCTGATCTTGTTCGGTCAGACCGTCTGCGGCCAGTACATCGCCATTGCGGGCAGCTAAGGAACCACCCGTTTCCTGGTTCTCGACCACCGTGACTCCCGCCGTCCGGCTCATGGTGTACTTATTGCCCTGGGCTACGGTGGTTCCGCCCACGTTAGTGGTGACTCCGGCCTCATTCGCGACGTTCATAAACTGCTCCGCGTTGGCCGCGATGTCGGTTTCCATCGGCGAGGCCAATCCATCGGCACTGGCATAGACGGCTTGCAAAAATTCAGCATCCTCCAGTGAGTCAGGATTGCCGCCCGTTTGAGCTTCAATCCGCGCCGCTTTTGCGGCCATATCAGCATCCACCCCGGCATCTTCAAGCCCCTGGGAAATCCGGCCTTCTTGGTAAGCCATACCCACCCGGTCTTCGAGATACCGTTGCTCTTGCGCCCGCTTCAACTGACCTTCCGGGCTACTCAGGTAGCGATCTGCCTGCTCTACCCGCTGCTCCTGCGCCTCGGACAAATCTTTTTCAAACACATAGTCTTGAGCCTTGATATCCCCTGCGGCCTGGGCCACTGGATCGGGAGCCCCCGACGTTTCGTAGTCTTGCCGGAGCTGGCGCGAGACTCCTTGCTGGCGCTGAATGTCAGCAGCCTGCAACAACCGGGCTTGTTTGTCACTGGGCGCGTTCTCATAAACCCGCTCACTAGCGCGAATCTGGGCGGCGGCATCCGTCAGCTTCGGATCGCCCAGCCCGCCCAGATCATCCCGGTACTGCTCCTTCAGGTCATTAATGGTGCGACCGTATTCTTTTCGCTTAGCCTCCACCAGTCCTTCGGCGGCCTCAATAGCGTCGGCCTCTTCGGTAGAAACCGACTCTCCTAAAAACTGATGGCGCTGCCCCAGCGCCGCGAGCCCTGCCGCCTCGGGTTCAACGCCCGCGTTCTCATAGGCCGCTTGATACCCCTGCTGCACCTCAGCCGCTGATCGACCGACCAGGTCGGCATACCCCTCATCCGGGTCTTCGCCCAGAACTTCCTGACGGGCTCTAGCATCTGCCAGGGCTGACCGATTTTCATCGGACACAGCGTCAGGAATCTGCTGCCAGAACTGCTCACGGGCAGATACCAATGCCGTCTCGTCAGACGGCTGGGGAGCTTGCGTATCTGGACGATTATCGAGTTGTTGGGTTGAACTCACCATGATTCCCCCTGATTAAGCAGCAGACTCAGCAGGCTCTGGTTGAGCCCCGTCAGCTTCGGCTTCGCCTTTGACGGAAATCAGCTCGACTCGATCGACTGGATTAATCTGAAGGCCCGCACGCGGTTCATTCGAGGTACTGGTGATGTAAGGGGAGGGCTCCATTGCGCCGTAGACACAAATCAAGCTCCCCTTCTTCAGATAGTCCAGCACGCGCCAGCCGGGGCTCCCTTGCCAGATGGAAAGATCCACGCGAAACGATTCCTCGCGATTGCGGCGATAGCGCACATAGATTACCGCCTCAGCCACCTGCGATTGGCGATCGCTCAGCTCAACTTCTTTCACCTCCACGTCCGCCGCCAGATTGCCCACCACCATTGAGGTGTTCATGCTTGTCAATGCCATCTTTGATGCCTCCTAACTCACATCGATACCGTTCAAGATTTAATTGAGCGCTGTCGCCTGCTCGGCTTCCAGCGCCTGCTCCAATTCCCGCACGCGGGCTTTCATGTTCTCCAGCCACGGGGCATTTACCGGCTGTACCACGTTGCCGTAGACCTTGGTACCCAGAGCATCTCCCGGTTCTGTGTCCAAATAGGCAATCGTCACGTTCGGCCCCAGCCCTGGCCCAGCGTCAATCTGGGTGGCGATACCAAAACGAATGTGATGTTCGCGGTAAATGCGAACGAGTGCGCCTTCTCTCACACCACACTTCAGCCGTCGTCGGGGATTCACCCGCTGTCCTTTGACGGGCTCGTTTGTTGCTTGGGTGCTAAACTCGCGCTCCAGTCCCGCCATGCGGGTCTTCATCGTCTGCAACCAGGTCGCATCGACGGGCTGAATAATGTTGCCATAGAGCTTGTCTTGTTCCTGATCGCCGTCAAGATAATGAACGAGCACGTTTGGCCCAAAGCCAATACCAGAATTCACTTCGACGGCACGGGCAAAGCGCATCTGATGTTCTCGGTAGACCCGCACCAGAGCACCTTCGGCGGCACCATTCCGTAACCGCTGGCGGGGCGCTGGCCGACTCTGCGATCGCGCTGGGGTCTGTGGGGTTGCCGTTGCCATGTCATCCTCCTTGATCTGCGTCTTGAACTTCATCAATCTGGCCGCTACAGCTCTAAATCAGAGCGGTGCTGCCTTTCAGGCGCTCGTTGCGCCTGTTCTTGTTGGCGCTCGGCGTCGCTTAACTGGCGGAAAGACCGCCATGCCTGTTGATCGGAACCCGTCAGCCCTTTAGCTTCCCGAATGCCCGTTTTATCACCGATCACAATTCCCCCCGTCTGCCGGTTCTCAACCCGCATCACACCCTCGGGGCCAAGCGTGGCGGCATGGGTTAGATTTTCCGCCCGCAAGGTGCCCTCGGCATCGGCCACGGCTCCCGATGCGATCGCATGGTCGATAACCTGGCGAGCGTTATCCAAAATGCTTTGAGCCAGATCGGTTTGTGCATCCGCATCGCTATCACTGATCGGGGCTGGATTTGACTGATTACGAGACCCCCACCCCTGAACTACGGGCGGTGGCTCGACCGCGACGGGGATCGCTTGATCCGACTGCGACTGTTCGTCGGCCAGAGGTTCATCCTTCAGGGGTGCGCCGCCTTCAGCGGTCCCGTCCGTCTCGGCATCGGACACCCCTAAACCGGGTAAACTGCGACGGGGATCGCTGACAGACTCTGGCTCTGGACGTTCTCCTGAGAGCGTTCGCGCTATACGATCCATTGCTTCCTGCTCTGATGCTGTTAGCTCATAGCGCGGTAAGTCAGCCTGCCGCTGATGACTCGCCGCTACCTGCCATGCATCCCCTGGCTCCACCCCCTGATGAGTCAGCGCCGCCAGGCGATCGGTCAATCGCTGACGCTGACAATCCCCGAGAGCACTGAGGAGCGCTCCCGCCGATTGCGGTTTGGAGGGTGGAATCAGGGTTCCGGGCTGCACGTCATTCCTCCTCAGAAGCGGTCCACATCGACAACTTCGGTATTCGCTTCGATCCAGTCCACCCCGTCGTAGCAAAGCGTCGTCTGAGCAATCCCCATTCCCCCAGAGCCAGCCGACTGACTCACGTCGTTAATGATCAAACAGGGGTAGCCGCTACTGCGGCGATCCGCGATCTGCACGACGGGCACACCCTCCGGTAGCCGGGGATTGAGATAGCGGTTGAAGATGCGATCGCCATCGCGCTCATAGATGACATAAAGGGCTCCCAAACGGCCTGTCAGCAGCGGATTGTTGAAATCCACCAGCCGCAGCTCGTCCCCCAACTCAGCTACCCGCATCGATTGCAGCACCGCATCCTGCTCGGACGCCGATAGCGCTGACGAATTAGCCGCAACGATGTCCTGGGCTCGCGCCGTTGCCAGCATATCCGTCGCTGGTTGCCAGACCACGGCATCCTGGCTAGCCCCTGCCGAGGAACAGCCCAACAAGGTCAGGGATGAGGCCAGCAGGAATAAGCCTGCCCCCAGGTAAAGAAACCGGAGTAAACGCCCGGTCCAGTCCGGCAGTTCGATATCCCCCGTATGTTGGCCCCGCTGATTTTTAGCCTCGATATCAAGTTTCATCACTGGTCCCTCCGAATCGCCTCTAAAACGCCTAACCGCTCTAGCGCCGCCGCTTCTTCTTCCAGGAGCGCTAGCTCCGATAAATCAAAGGCATTGATGAATGCCTCCCGGCCCAAACGGTCAAGCTGCCGGGAAAATTGAATTTCGTGAAACTTGACCGCTGCCTCAAAGGGCACATAGTCGGCATAGGCCAGAAAATCCCCTGGCGTATTCCAAAGTGCCACGTCGCAGGTATCGGCAGTCGCTGAAACCAGCAGCGCTGAGGGATACTGCTCGGCATTGGGGGCATCTTCGTAGGTGTAGATCAGGTAGTAATCGGTGCCCTCCACCGTCGCGGTTGCCATCAACGCCGCTCCCCCCGCCGCCAACGGCGAGCTGCGATCTAAACAAGGCTCAACGACGGGCGGCACCGAGGTCTCCGCTTGTGCCCTGACCGTCAGCGCACTTCCGGCCATCACCGCCGCGATCAGGGCCGAGATCGCCAGTAGAGTTTGAGGGTAAGTCAGACGATATTTCATGGCTAGAAGTTGATAAAGGTCTCCGGATTGACAGCGGTACTTTTGGGCGGAAAATCAGAGCCGCTATTTTCGTAAACGCCAAAGTCCAGGTGCGGGCCGGTGCCTGAACCGGTGTTACCAGAGGCGGCAATCTGTTGGCCCTGACTGACCGGCGTACCTTCAGACACGCTGTAGGCGCTCAGGTGGGAATAGCGCGTCTGATAGCCGTTGCCGTGGTCAACCACCACGGTCTTGCCATAGCCGCCCGCTCGACCGACGTAGACCACCTGTCCGCCATCAGCGGCACTCACCGGCGTACCCACTGGCGTCCCAATATCGACGGCGGGATGGAAGCTGCTACAGCCGCCACAGGGCCTAGCACGTCGGCCAAAGTCAGAGGTGAGAACGTAGCCGGGAGCCGGATTGGCAAAATCACCCGTGGCTTCGCCCGACCCTTCACCGCCAGGGGGAACGCATTGACCGTTGGCTCCCGCGATCGCACTGGAGCCCGTGGCGTAGTTCTCGCGCACCTCAACGCCATAGTCGTAAATGCTGAGCACATCGTTACTATCGGAAGCGCTGCCATCAATGGCCGCACCAGGGCCACCAAACCACATCTGCCCTACCCGCTCGATCAGGCGATCGCCCGTAAAGGCTCGCCCGGTTTGGGGATCAATCTGCCCTCGGGCTCGCTTAAAGAGCTGATTCATCTCCGCCCGATACGCTCGTTCCTGGGCCGGTTCGGGAAAGTAGCGCCGCACTTCAGCCGCAGACGGTTGATAGCCGCTCTGGATTTTAGCGAGCCAAGCCTGTCCGCCCTCGACCTGCTTCACTTCCGCCTGCACTTCAGGCAGATAGGTCATCATCTGATAGCGCCCCAGGGCGCGACCACCTCCATAGTCGGCAACGTAGGGACCAACGGCTTCATAGCCGCCACTGCCCTGCGATTCGATTTTGGCCAGGGCATTGGCGAGCCGATCTAAATTCACGCCGCCGATGGATTCTCCAGAACAGGGGCCGATCGTGGTGGGACTTGCCAGCGGTGAGGTGGGCACCCCTGCCGGTGGCGCGGGAGCCGTTGAAGAGCCGCCTTCGCCATCTAAAGGCCCCACGAACACCAGCGAGTTCACTTCGTAGTCAAACCACGGCAGCTTGAGCTGGTTATACGGCGTGCAGGTGCGCCCAACAAAGGGAATGTAGGTACACCAGCGAAAGACAATCTTGAAGCTGATCGCGTCACTGCGCTCATCGGGTTCCCAGACCACCACCTTGAAGACAGAGCCAAAGGGATGCCTGCCGGTCGGCTCATACCCGGTTGAATAGCCCAAAGGTGACGGCACATATTTCAATGGCCCAAAGCCGCCTTCAACTTCGTGATACTTGCCGCTGATCCATTGTTTCCCTTCAAATGGCCCCTGCGCCTTACGGCCTTCATTCTCCAGGTCATCCAGCTCGATGTAGGCGCACTCCACCGGATCCTTGGCTTCTTCGGCTTCGTAAGGCGGCTCAAAGCCCGTCAGTTGCCCCCCTTCCGGACAGGGCACCTCAAACCCCTCTTGATAGCTACCGGAGATTGTGTTGGTGCGATCGCTCTCTGCCGTCCCCCAAGCAAAATCAATGCGGGCAATGATGCCCTCCAGTCCAGTAATGCCAGTCGGAAAGTCACTCAACGAGACGTTTTCCAACCCTGGCACGTCGGCAATTTTGGCCGCATCCCAGCCATTGAAATCGACAATCGGCACTGCATCGATATTGGGAATCTCGCCAATGGCAAAGCCGTCGAGCGTCGTTTCGCCCAACTGAATGTTTTCGAGACCGGGATTGCGATCGAGAAATTCCGCAATTGTTTCACCGCCAAAACTGACCTGCCCCGTCTGTTCAGAGAGCAGTTGCTGAACGGGAGCGACGTCTTCAACTTGATAATCCCCGAAGTATGGAATGGCATATTCGAGATTCGCCAAGGTTTGCCGCTCCAGCAAATCAAAACTCGACAGGCGAGCCTCGGTGTAGTTCGTGCCCGTGAGCTGATTAATCTGCCCCAAAGAAAGGGCCTGCCCGTTCAACGTCGCCACGTCGCCCAGGGTGAGAATGTCGCTGACCGCATCGCCGGATTCCCACTGCCGCTGAATGCCCTCAAAATCAACGCTGCCGCTATCTTCAACTGCGCCGAGATCCCGAAAAGAGACATCCTCAAAATCGGGAATCACCTCCTGATAAGCGGCCTGCTGGCTCTGGGCGGTCGGCGCAGGCTGAGCCACCATCGGCGCAGCTGGCCAGAGCCAAACGCCGATCGCAAATAGGACGATAAATAGACATCGCAGCAGGTTCAGCATGGTCTAAAACTCGGAGCGCTCCCCCTCCACGAGTTGGACACTGCGTGAGTGGCGATCGCTCTGAGCGAGATCGCGGTTGGTGAGCGCGTCTTCATCAATCCCCATCAACGACTGTTCCGGCACCGCAAAGGGTGAGGTATCTGGTCCCGATACCGGAATGGCGTAATCCGCCCGATTGATAATGGCTGCAATCTGGTCACTGATATCGCGCTGGCTGGCAGCCGGGGTAAAGGTTTGGCGCTCTTCCAGCAGGCTCTCTAAATGCAGCAGTGGCTTTTCAGGTCGAAAGGTTCCCTGGTGCATGTCGCGGAAATAGTAGGCATCGGCGACGTGCTGCACCGCTTTAGCTACCTCAGCCGGAGTGCAGCCACGATATTCCCGCAGCAGCACCCGCCAATCACGATCCGAAAAGTCGTACTGGAAATACTGGTCCAGGTGAACCTGGAAGACTTCCCACAGTGATCCGGCATGGGGCATTCCGAAGAAATGAACGTACTCGAACCGCCGAATCATTTCCGCAGGCAACATCTGGAGGTGGTTAATCGTGGCGAACATCACCACTGGCGAGGTGTGATCCTGCATCCAGCTCAGCAGTTGACCCGCCATCTTCCCCAGCACCCCACCCTCAGCACGGGTATCCCAACCACTGAAGGCTTTCTCGAACTCATCAAAAAACAAGATGCAGGTACCGATTTCATCCACGAAATCCAGCAGGCTGCTCAGATTCTTCATCGACTCCTGCACACTGCGACCCACCAGGCCGTTCCAATCAGCGCTAACTAACGTTCCACCAATGTGTTTCGCCGCTAGCTTGGCGGCCAGCGATTTGCCAGTACCCGGAATCCCCCACAGCAAAATCGCCTTGGGGGGCCGAAGGTTTCGGGTGGTCGCCTCTGGCTGCAATAACAGGCGCACTTTATCAAGGGTTTCATAGAGCCGATCCATGCCTGCTGCCACGGGCACATCAGGCTCAGGCAGCATATTGATGCCGCGCCCTTTCAGCTTTTTGGTTTTGTAGTCCATCACCAAATCGGTGATGACAGCCAGATTGGTCGTCTCCGTAGACCGTTCCGTCGCCCGGTGCAGGGCAATATCAATCTCACCTCGGGGCAAACCCGAACAAGCCTGAGTCAAAGGCCGCTGACGATCGCGGTTCTCCGCCGTCTGTTCCATGCTGAGCACGTCCCAGCAAAATTCCGCTACCAGGCGCTGCACAGCTTCTCGATTGGGCAGCGGATACTCTAGCGCTGGTAGTAAGGGATAAATATCCAGCGGAATGTGAGGATCCGAATCGAGCAGAATGATGTACTGCTCAACCTCGCTTTGCCTGAGAGCAAAATGGGCGTTTTGAATTTCATGCACCTGGCGATCGCTCATATCCTTGAGCAGTCCTGCCAGGACAAAGATCCCTGGTCGCGCCCAACTCACTACCTGGGCAATGGTGCCTGCCGCCTCAGCATTCGATAGCGAGAGATCAGAGTCGTGTAAGTCCACCTGACGACGAGCACCACAGGGGGCAACGGTCTGGAGGCAGTCAAAGGCCGCGTTCCAGTAGTAAAGTTCTAAGCCCTGTCCCTCAATAAACTGAAGGAGCTGCGCCAGGACAAAGTTGCGATCGCACACCGCCGATTTACAAGCAACGATGTACTCGTGCTCCTGTTGCAGTTTGGGCCAGATGGCAATGGAATTAAACGTTCCCTGGCTCATGGTTTAAGTGGTTAGTTACGTCATCACTCAGGGGAAAAAAACTCCCGCTCTGAGGGAGGCTGCGTCCAGACGAGGCAAAAACCAGATTTCGCTTTGCGAGTGCCCATCTGAATCGTCACGCCGAGGTCTTGCACCTGTTGCTGGCAGTTGCCGCCCAGCAACTCTTCGTTCCATTCCAGAATTTGGCGGGCATATTGGCCTTCCTCGCTGGTGGCCCAGTCCAGGGCCTCCGCTTCCTGGAGCGTGAGCTGACGAGGCTCGCCAGGAGCCATCTGGATTTGGGACTGCTGCCACCGGGCATAACTCCAGCCACTGAGCAGCCCGAGACCGACTAGCCCCAAAGCGATCGCCCCAGCACTGATCAGAGATTTGAGCGTCACTCGTGCCTTCGTGGCTCCGGCCTTTTGCATCAGTTCCTTCACCGACTCAGATACCTGTCGTTCCACGCCCCGACGAGCCGCCTGCTCATACTGCTCAATGGAATCGAGCACCTTTTGATGGGCATGTTCAAAGGTTTGCCGAAAGCTATTGGGGGCCTGCTCTAACAGCACCTGGACGCTAGAGTTCGAGAGCAGCAGGAGAAACAGAGCATCATTCTCATCAATGCCAAACGCACTGACAATGCGCCGGATCTGGGCCTCGGTCTTATCATCAACCTGCCCGAGCAGCTCCTCCAGGATGGTGGGGGTATCGGCTGGCATTCAACTACGCTCCAGCGCTCGCCGGTTCGGTGCGCTGCTTTTTCCGACTCGCCTTGCCGTCGCCCTTGCCCTTAGACGACTCAGCCGATTGAGACTTAGGTGAAGGCTGCGCCTGCCAATCCGGGTGCTGCTCAAACCAGCCGGTCGCTGCCGTCTCAATCGCCTCAAAGGTATGGCTGATATCGCGAATAAAGTTCTGAATCCGCTGGGCAACCAGGAATTTACTCTCGCGATCGCTCTGCTCTAACGCGCCGCGCAACCCCAGGCCACTCTTATCAATGTGGTAGCGTGTGCCGGGCTCCATCGCGGGAAACTTGAATACGCCAATCAGATTGGGAGATGCCTTGATCTCCTGGTAAATAGCTTCCGCTTCCAGGTAAGAAAAGTCAGCCGCACTGACGCGCCCCTCATTTAGCACCAGCACATGGGGCACCGCCTGATCCAGCATAGTTACGCTCTTTTGGAGCTGGCGAATACTCTCCCAGCAGCCATCACTGACAAAGATCTTGAGCAGCCGCACCTTGCCGTCAAAGCGCTGCTTCAGGCTCTCAACTACGCTGAGATCTTCCAGCCACGCCTGAAAGACATCAATGATGTTCGATGGCAAATTCACCACCACATCCTTATGGCTGATGGCAGCGGTTTCATAAATGATGTCGGGATTAGACCGCTTCGCCGGATCATCGGAAATCGTGATGGTTTGCGTTTCTACCTGGTCGCGGTACATCCGCCCCACATCATCGATCTGGGCATCCGCTTCAATCAAGGTGAAGCTTTCTTTGCCCCGTCCGTCAGCATCCAGCAGATATTGGCAGAGGGCTTGGCAAATCGCGGTTTTACCCACCCCTCCTTTCTGTCCGCCGACAATATAGATGGTTCTAATAGGGTCTTGAACCGGGCTCATTCGATACCTCCATTCCAATCAAATTTCAGGCTCCAAACATGCCTGAAATATCGTTCATTCGTTCTCGATCGCTTTCACTGAGTTCCCCCGCAGCGGCGTCTGCCGTCGATGCCGACCCATCATCATGACCATTGGCGCTGGCCTGCTCAACATAGGCAGCAAAATCACTGATCTTCAGGCCAGACCAGGAATCTTTGTCTTGATTCGCTGGCGGTGGCGTCGATGGTGGCGCTCCGCCCAAGCGGCCCACCACGTCCTGCGGGGAAATATCGCAAGCCGCACAGATGGCCTCAATCGTGCCCCAGTGATGCCAGATACTTTTCCAACCTTCCTGTACCAAATGCTCCTTTTTGCCGGTGTCGTCTTTGGGGTGGGTTAAGGCATTAAACGCACGGGCAAAGAATGCGTGATACAACAATTCCCGTAGTAAAAACTTGGGCTCAATGGGATGGGATTTCAGGTATTCAATGACATACGCCATTGCCGTTCCCTCCTGAGCACGAATTCGTGGAAACTGAAGTTTGAGTCGGTTATCTTGCTGGGTCTGGCTCATAAATTTCCTGTCTAGTGATGGACAGCGATCGCTTCTTTGTACATCGCGAAATGCAGGGCATAGACATCGCGAAACCTGACAAAAAGGGACTCACTATCGGGATAAGGCGACAGTAGGTTTTGCAACCCTTCAGAGCGCTCATCAGCATTCCACGCAGGCTCGGCCCACCCCAAAAATTGGTCGAGCCGGTCTTTGAGATAGTAGGCACCTCCTCCCGCAATGATCATTTCATCCAACTGTCTGGGCATTGCTGACTCCAGCCAATTCGCCAGTAAGGCCCAATACTCTTCTCTAGCCGTCTCAATCACCCCAACTAAGGATTCAGCTTCCCGCTGAAAGTTCTCAGGGTGAAAGGATTTCAGTAAAATTCTCAAGTTGGGATTGTCCGCTGAAATGTGCGCTCCCATGTTGTAGATGGCCGGGGTCAGCAGCTCCGCATCATCCAGGGAGGAGCGCTGCATGACGCTCTCCACCAGCTTGATAAACCCTAAACCCGTCGTCTGGCTTTCATGGGTCAGACTGCCTTTATCGAACACCAGCAGACTGGTGTTGCGATGGCCGCACATCAGCACCACAATTTTGCGCCGAGCGAACCAGTCTTCACCATGCTTGCGGGCATAGCTGGCAATGAATCCAGCGCCTTCCGGCAAGCACTTAAATTCGTCGGTGTAGACGTTGATCTTCTGATTGCGGAAATAGTAGTTTTTGGCTTCTTTCTGAAATTGCTCTTTGAGCTGATCGCGATTGACGTATTCCCCAAACGGCAACAGCGTCGCGACCGCGACTTCAATTTCTGGATCAAGTTCTTCTTTTTGAATGATGGCCCCAATGATGGCCATCAACTTCGCGGCCCCCTGTTCAAACTTCAACTGCGTCAGTTTGGAGGTGCCATGAAACTGTTTGGCCAGATGCCCCAGCACCATGCAGTCATCGGCAGTCTTCTTGAATGACAACCAGGCATCATTCTCGGGCAGAGCATTGTTGAGCGCCCCTCGACTGTCTTTATAGCTAGCGATGCTGGACTGCGGCAGAGTCAGAATTTGGGGCTCCATCACCACTACCCCGGTGCGACCATTGTTGACCTGGTAAAGCGTCTTACTGGCTGAGGAGCCCTGGTCGCTAGAGATCATGAGCTTGGCTGCCATGTGAATCTCACTCGCTTAAGTCATCGACCTCATCCTACGTAAGCTTACAAGATTCGATAAATCCATCAATGGGGGTGTCTCGCCTGATCAGTGATTTTTTACACCTCAGCGCTTAGGGGCAACGGTGTCCACTCATGTCCGCCTCTGGCCAACCGTGACCAGTGATGGGCAAATATGGCCGAAGATGGCCTGTATTCGACGAAAAAAGCATGATAGACGCCTAAAAAATCCAAAATCTTATGGCCTACTGTGACCTGAAGCGCCCTGTCCTGTCCTTTTGAGGCCAGCAATGACCAACCGTGACCTGATATGGCTTAAAAAGTGGCGTTTTTGTTGCGCTCAACACCTTTTCTGGAACGGTCAAGCAATGGGCTTAAGGCACACACATTTTTACAACTTTAGATAAATGGGTTTTCGATCGCTTTCGCCCTAGTTTCAAAACAGTTGGGTCAATTCCAGGTTGTGATGAAGCGAAACACTCGAATTCCCGTTCGGGTCACGCCGGACGAAAAGGAAACGATTCAATCCGGTGCCAGTGCGATCGGCACCAACGTATCGCGTCTGTTGCGCGTGTTGGGGCTAAAAGCAAAGGAACTTCATCAACTCATCACCCTGATCAGACGGCTAACGGCTCGTCTCTTGCGTCTGAAGTCGCTCAGCTATCGCCGACAGATTGAGCCCGAAGAAATTCGAGCCGCTGTCGATAGCACGTTGGAGCCGCTGCAAGCCGTCGAAGCAGCCCTGCAAACCCCTCCCGTAGTCGAGCATCCGGAACCCGGTGAATCAACAGAAGCATGATTGGTAACGTCACCACTAGCCGCAATTTCCAGAAAACGACCCGGTACGTTCAACGGGCGGACGCTCAGCAGGTCTATGCCAACTTTGGCGCTGCCGTCACGAACGATGCCGATCGCATCGCTGAGGTGATGACCACCACCGCTCAACAGGGGGTGCGCGTGGAGAAACCCTGCTACCACATCGCCATTTCGCCCAGCGCTGCGGATGACCTATCGCAGCAAGATTGGTACGACTTCACCGAAGACTTTTTAAGCGCGATGGGGCTAGCGGACCGGCAGGCCGTAGGCTGGCTCCACCACGATGCCACCTATCCCGATGGTCGCCTACGGCCCCACCTGCACCTCGTCGTCAACCGGGTTGGCGAACTGGGTCAGACCTATTCAACCTCCTGGGATTACCGCCAGGTCGATACCGTGCTGCGGCATCTAGAGCGTAGCTATCAGCTTGATGCGGTGCCGTCTGCCAACGCGGTAGACATCCGGCGCGACCCACCGGGGCAGGTGCATCGCAGGGCCACCGAGCAAGCCCAGTACGAAGACTCTGAGCATCCCCGCTCAACGCCGCCTCAACCCAGTCTTCGCCGCCAGCTCCAGACCGCCCTTGAGGCCGCGATCGCACCTGACACCTCACCGGAAGATATTGCCCAACAGTTGCAGCACCAGGGCATTGAAACCCGGATTGAAGAGCAGGGCTGGAGTTTTGCCAAAGACGGCCTTCACCTGGCAGGCCACCAGCTCGGACGGCGTTATTCGTTGAATTCGGTACAGCAGATGGTCGATCAACCAACCCCGCAGCAATCCGCACAGCCGGATCAACAGTCGGCTCAGGCGCAAGCCCAGCGCGACCGCCAACGGCAGCGGCGATTGACCATGCAGGAAATTATGCAGGAGAGTTCGGAGGCGCAAGCGGGGTCGCAGCAGCGGCAACGCTCCGCTCGCAACCTGAACTCGATGGGTCAGAGCATGATGCGGGACTCGGAAGATGTCGATGGCCTGACCTTTATTGGCGGTGCGATCGCGACCGTGGGCGCGGCAGTCGAAATCGGGGAAGCCTTCTCCCAACAGATTGCCCAGGCCAAAGCCAAAGCCGAAGGCAAACGGGCCACCGAGCAGGTGCAGCAACTCGAAGCCATCGGCGATCGCACCACGGCTTTAGAACAATCCCTCATCGAGCAGTCCCAGGCAGGCGCATCCCTGGCTAACCGGGAAGCCATTGCCGCCCCCTCAGAGGCCATGCCCAGCTCGGCTGAAGAAGCGGATTCGCCAGCAGCGCAGAGCCTCAATTTAGCCAATGAGCGCCTGACCGCGATTGGCGAACAACTCGGCGTTGAACTAGAGACGGCTGAGCCGATTGAACTCGATCCAACGGCCCCAACGGGTAAACAACTGGATCAGATGGATGCGGCGATCGCGCAGCTCGATGACCGGCTCGGCACCCTGGAAGCAGCCGTTGCTGACATTACCCAAGCGCCCGATCCAACGTTGACGCAAGGCACAGATATTGCCGCATCGCTGGAGCAATTCACCCAGGCTCGCACCCAATTTCGCGGTGAAACCGAACCAAGTGCCTTCTCCAGCTCAGCGGGTGTGGTTGCCTTGACGCGGGAAGGCTTTCAAGGCCAGGATGCTCGCCTCACGATTACCGATGCTGACTACGGCACGGTCTTTGAAGCGGCTAAACCGGCAGATGGCAATTGGGAAACGCAAATCAACGAGCTACAGCCAGATCAGGCAGACACCATCACCCAGTTGCCGCAATCGGTTAAAGCCTACGGGCAGTACAAACAGGGACAGCAAATTGTGAGCGCCCTCCAGGGCTTAACGGGTGATGAATTTCAGGGCGATCGCGGTCAGATTGACTGGCGTAGTCAGGGCTCTGATTTTCGCTATCGCTTTGATATCGAGCGGCAACCTGATGGCCGTCAGCAAATCACGGGTCGTGATGCCAGTGGCGCAACCGTTTTCGATGCGGCCATCAGCCAGGAAAACGACATTTTTGTCACCCAAAACGAGATTCCTGGCCCGCACAGTCATGAGCTTTTCCGCCGACGTGAGCAGGTCTTGACGCCCGATTGGGAGTCATCGCCTGAAACCGATGCCCAGGACATCACCCTGGGAGTGCAGCCCCGATCCTCCCGGCAGCGCGAGCTGGAATTGTAGGCCACGGGCTTTTCGACGCAGTTCCGACGAGATGCAGTGAAGAGGTATTCCTATGACCCTCATAAGACGTAATCGACGCAAGCCAAATGCAGTCCGCTTCCAATTGCTCTGGAACCGGATCAGCTTGCATCCCAACGAAGTGGGCCTGATCGCCACCCTGACCGCCATCACCGGCTACATGCTCTGGGTGAGTCCAGCAGTTCTGATGACCGCTACCGTCATGGGCCTGATCGCGATCGCCTTTGGTCTGCTCAACCGCAGTGCTCAATCCGTTGCCGGATTTGGGTTGCCCGTGCAAGGCTGGCACCTGGCCAGTGTGGTGATTGCCGTTTCAGCAGTGGCGGGGATGGGAGCTATTGATCCGGTCTCTGCCCAGATGTTTAACAACCTGGAAACCGCCGTCAATGATGCCATCAACAACACGGGGGGCACCACGATCGCCCCGGAGACCATCACCACAATTTTCAATATCTTCCGCATCCTGATCGTCCTGGCCTTCCTGATTGGGGTGGTGATTGTCTTCACCCAGGCCACGCGAGGCGGTGATTGGCAGCCTATCGCCAACCTGCTCGCCATTGGGATCGCTTTCGTGATTGGCGTTGAGGTGATCTCCACTCTGATTATTGGCGGCGGCGGTGGAGCCGGTGCGGGTGGCTAATGATGCCCTGTTAATTTGCAGTTGAACCCATGACCCTTGACGTAGACAGAGACCCGATTCGCGTCAACAAGCTGCTGGGGGAACGGGCCAGCATTGGCCCGATTCCCGCTGAGCAACTGTTGCCCTGGGTCGCCATCGGTGGGGTGAGCTTCTTTGTGTTCAAGATGCTCCTGGCCGTCTCCTTTATGGCCTGGTTACTGATCTGGTTTTGGCTGAATGGCACCTGGTGGCTCCTCACCGGGCAGAAGACCTATCAGTTCATCAAAAGCTGGGTGCGCCCCCCCGGCTGGGATTGGACGAACGGCGAAACCCTCTTTTTTCGTGCTCACGAAGATACAGCCATGTGGCAAAAATTTCGTAACTTCCTGAAACGGGACAAATCTATTAAGCGAGAAACCCAAGCGGGCGAGAAGCAGTTTGCGCCCTTCCAGGATCTCACTCATCTGCACTCCATTGTTGAGGTGGAGTTGGGCGGGCATCGCTTTGCCTGTTTACTGCTCTACAACGCCGCCAAAGATCAGTGGTCAGCGGAAATTCCCTTCAAGCTGCAAGGGCTCCACCCTCAGCTCTACCGCTCTGAAGTAGAAGATGCGATCGCCTCGATTCAGCAGGGCATGTCGGAGATTCTCGAAGGGGAACGGCTGCGGTTTCACACCGAATGCCGATCATCCATTCAGGCGCGTAAGTCCGAGCTACGCACCCTCTCGCGGATAACTAAAATGCCCTCCGTGGCGGTGATGCTGCTGGATGAAGAAGTGCGGACCCGTGAGCTGACTGAAAAAGGAGCCCGTCAGGTCTGGTCACAAACGGTTTGGGCCACCTGGTCTACCGCCCATGCCCATGAACAGGGCACCGATGCCATCGGCAAGGGGGTATTGCAGGTCAAGAAACTGATTGATCAGCGCATCCGCAAGGTAGCCGGGACGGAAGACATGCACTTTCAACGGTTCTACCTGAAGCTGATTCGCCAGATCCACGACAGCGGCTACGTGAACTGGCGCAACATTCTCGAAACTAAGGCACGGCTGAATGTCGAGCCCATGACCGCTCAGGAACTCTGGGAATCGCTCTGGTATCGCTTCAATCGGCGGCAGGCTCCAAAACTGACTCAGTACATTCGGGTACAGTCTACCGATGATGGCATCCGGCAGCGGATTCCGCCTTCGGGTCAAAAAGACCTGATGACGCTGCTTTTGCAGGGCGATCGCGGGCGGTCGTCTTGTCCTAAGCACAAGCGACAGCACGGCTACGTGTACGTTAATGGTCTGGTGGGCAAGGTGGCGGTGATCGAAGCACCGCCAGAGCTGTGGCGCAATACCCGGCAGCAGTTGAAGTGGATCTGGGATCGGCTCTCCCAAGCCTGGATTAGAGACACCGAATGCGTGGTGGAAGTGACCCACAAGGAAACCTGGTCTACTCAGGATGAACTGGAGAAGATGAACCGCCAGAGCCACTTTGAGGCCCAGCGAGCAGCACTTTACGGGACAGGGCAGGATGTCTCCGCCAGCCTGCAGCGGCAGCAGGCCGAACAGGCGTTGATGAAAATTTATGAGGGCCAGCGGCCTTTGCTAGTAGCCTGCACGTTCACCGTCTGGCGCACAACCGAACGCGCCTGTGATGAAGCGATCGCTCAGCTCTGTAACTCCTTTGGCGCGGCTGAAGCGGTTGTAGAAAACGATGTCTGCTGGCGGGTCTGGCTGGAGACGCTGCCACTCAATACCTTCCCGCTGCTAACCCGCTACAACGCCTTTTCCGAGCGACGGATTGTCTTGGATACCGAAACCGTCGCAGGCTTCCTGCCGCTCACCTGTCCCCGTGACATCCATCAACGGGGCGTGGAGTTTCTCACTGAGGAAGGGGGCAAACCGCTCTATGTGGATCTCTTCAGCGGCACAGGGCGGGTGCTGATCACCGGCACCACGGGATCCGGGAAATCGGTGCTGGGCTGGCGCTTTATTGAAGATGCCCTGGCGCAAAACATTCCGGTAGTGGGCATTGACCTCAGCAGTGGCGGCGATTCCACCTTCCAAACCGCTGTGCAGTCCCTGGGAAAATATGGGGCCTACGTCGATATTCTGCACGAACGGCTGAATCTGCTAGAGCCGCCCAACTTACTGAACCTGGAGCCGGAGGATCAACTGCAACGCTTCAAGCGCTGGAAAGATTTTGTGCGGCAAGCCATCGTGGCGATCGCGATGGGGCAGATTAACGACCAGCAGTTGCTAGAGCGGGTCAACAGCATTGTGCTGCGGACGCTGGATGTTTTCTTTGGCGATGCTGAAATCACCGAGCGCTATAACGAGGCGATCGCCCACGGGTGGCAGTCCGAGGCATGGCAGAAGATGCCCACCCTCCATGACTTCCTCAAGTTTTGCTCACGGGAGCAGCTCGACCTGAAAAGCTACGAAGAGATGGACGCTCGCGCCATTAATCAGATCGTGGCGCAGGTGGGGGCCAAGCTGGTCGATCCCAATATCGGCGATGCCATTGGTCGGCCCAGTTCGGTCAATCCCGAACCGATGATCACCTTCTACGCCCTCTCCGGGCTGACCAACGAGAGCAATTCCTACATCATGGCCCTCTCAGCGCAAATGGCGGCGCTGCGTAATGCCCTGGCCCATGACCGCTCGCTGTTTGTCGGCGATGAGCTATCGGTGCTGCTGGGGAAACGAGGCTTTGCCGAACTGGTGGGAGAAACCTTTGCCACCGGGCGGAAAGAAGGGATTTCAGCGGTGATTCTGGCCCAAGACCTGGACGCGATCGTGGAGTGTTCCGCCAGCGCCAAGATTCTGACCAATATCAGCACCACGATTACCGGGCGCACAACCCATGCGGGCTGCACGGCCTACATGCAGGCGCTGGACTATCCCGCTGAGGTGATTAAGTACAACGCCACCGAGCGGTTTAAGGGCAGCAAAGCCGATTTATTTACCCGCTGGCTGGTGGAAGAACAGGGGCGCTTTTGGCGCACGCGCTACTACGCCAATCCGCTGATGCTCGCAGCCCTAGCCAATGGTGAAGCTGAACAGCTCGCCCGCAGGCGGGTGATGGCGGTCTATCCCGCCACGACTCGCGGCTATTTAGAAGGGCTGAAAGACTTTACTGCCCAATATGTGCAGGCGATGCGCGGCGTCATCCCGTTTGAAGCCATCACCGCATCGCCCCAGGCCCGTCGCCGTAGCCAACTCACCCGAGGCGAATCGGGCAAGGCCAATCATCTGGTAGAGACAAGGAGCGCTTAATGCGATACCGAACCCGAAAATGGACACTGACGCTGATGCTGACGGCAGTTGCCCTGTTCAGTGTCGGCACCGGCAGGGCCGTCTATGCCCAGGCCACGCCCCCGATTAACCCCAATGCCGATAGTCCCGTCGATGATCTGGATCTCAGCGATGTTGATCTTGGGGATGGCGGACTGGACGACATTGAAGGGGCCGCCGAAGACATCGAAACGATCACCGATGATGTGGATGCCACGATTCAGGATCAGCTTAGCGATATCGGCGGCACGATTGAAGACGCTACCGGCGACATCCTGGATGGCAATGACACCATCGGGCAGGTGCAGGATGCCTTCGATGCCGTGGAGTCGGTGCAGGATGCCTTTGCCTCTCTGCAAGAAACCTTCAATTCCATCTTCGATATCAATCGGCTCTTTGACCTGTTCAACTTAAACCTGTTCGACATCTTTGAAGATCCCCTCGGTGGGCTCTCCACCTCTGGTGAAGGCAGTGCTGGAGGCAATACCGTCGAGATTTCGACGGGCGCATTGGGACTCCCCGACCCAAAGCAGATTGAGCAGGAAATTGAGAATGCCCAATCCTCCGCGTTTGAGGAGGTCGCCGCCACCAAAACAGGCGGTAGCGGCTCCCCCGTGGTCAAGCGGGATCTGGTCACTCAGTTTGAGCGCGAGATGACCGATGAAGTGGCAGATCAAACCGCTCTGACGGAAGCAGGACAGCAAAAACTCCGGGAGAACGCCGAAGTCGCCAAGACCGCTCTGGAAAGCTCCCAAGAACTGGCAGCCGATTCGGAAGAGCAGGACGTCTCGCAAAACATCCTGCGAAATCTGAGTGCGCAGATCGCCGCCCAACAGCAAACCAGCACCCTCAATACCGTGGGGCAACAACTACGAGCCCGCGATGATGCCCTGCGCAATAAGATGCTCGTCGATGCGGTCAAGGAGCTGCAAGGCGATCGCATTCAAGATCGACGAGAAACGGCAGCGGCTTACTCCGACAGCATCGTGCAGGGCGGGCAGATCATCATGCCCGGAGTTGGCATTGATCCAGGAGGGGTATAGCGGATGCTTGATTTAACCCACACCCTCATCCTGGCCCAGCAGGGATCAGAAGCCGCAGCTGATGTCATTCAGGGAGCACTTCAGCTCAGCGAGGACACCATTGCCTCCTGGAATGAAACCTGGGTTGATCTGATCCGGGCGGATTCGCCGTTCTGGCAGACCATTGTGCAGTTCTCCAGGGGCATCCTGGCGCTCTGCTTTCTCTATATGTTTGTGCGCTTCGGCAACGAGATTATGAAGTCGCGCTATCTGGGCACAGTGGTGGAACTGTTTACCTTTCCGTTGGTAGTGCTGCTGTTTCTGGGCAGTAACGGCAGGCTGCTATCGGAGTCCATCCTGGCGCTGCGGGCCGTGGGGTATCGGCTCACGTCGGGGCTGCTCTCCCAGCAGATTGTGGGCTACACCCTGCAAGATGCCGTGACTCAGTTCGGCCTGAATAACCTGGGCGTGCAGCGCATCAAGCAGGTTTACAGCGAGTGTGAGGGGCTGACCGGCGATCCGTTTTTGGAGTGCTGGGACAGTAAGGCCGACGAGGTGCGGGCCATCTATCAAAATCTGGAAGCGCAAAACGGCAATATCAGCTTTGGGCCGCTGGAAGCCTTTGCCGAATCCGCGATTAACCGCACCGGCATCGCCGCCATCGGCGATCTGGTGGAAGTGGGGTCCGGGGCACTGCAAGGGGATTTCAGTGGGGCCTTTGCCAGTGTGCTGCAAGACCGACTGCTGCCGATTATCCAGACGATTCTCTACGGGCTGCAGTGGGCCTTCGTCAATATTGTCGAAGCCGCTCTATTGATTGCGGCGGTGGTGGCTCCAATCGCCCTGGCGCTTTCCATTTTGCCCGTGGCAGGTCGGCCCATCTGGGCTTGGTTATCGGGCTTTGTGGGGCTGATTGGTTTGCAGATTGGCTACAACCTGCTCGTGGGCATCGTGGCGGCTGTGTTGGCCAACACCCAGGGCGGCGCACTGGAAGTGTCCCAGAATCTGGGCTTCTTGCTCTTCATCTCGGTGTTTGCGCCCGGTCTAGTCACCGCGCTGGCCACCTGGAGCGCCACGTCTTTATTCTCCGCCATCAGTCGGCGAGCCAACAGCATTGCCAGCACCGTGACGGGCGGGCTATCTACCGCCGCCAAATTTGCCGTTCTCAAATCAAGATGATGCAGCAGCTCAAAGGACTCTTTCACTCGCAACCAGAGGATGATCAGTTCACCACCGCTCAGGCAGGGGCGGCGGAGACTGACCGGAATGATGCAGAGATAGAAGGCGCAGAGGCAGAGCAGCCGGTCTACCTGCCTATCAAGAGCGAGAACTCGCTAATTATCCTGATGGGGATTCTGGGGGTGGGGCTGCTGGTGAGCCTGTTTGTCAATGTCTTTTTGCTCTTCAACAACCGCGCCCTGGCCCAGCGGGAGAGCATCTACGTGCAGCAGCCCGATGGCACCACCGCCAAGGCCGCGGCCTTTGATGTGAGCCACCGCGAAGCGGAGGTCATTAAGAATACCGCCGTGCGCTGGATGCAGCTCACCTTTGAATGGGACAACCAGATCCCCGGCTCCAATGCCGAAGACCAGGGCTATACCGTGGAAGGCACCACGCAGAAAGTCCCGACGGAGGTGTATCTGGCTTCTTATCTGATGGACACCGGCTTTCGGCAGGAATTTCTGCGCCTGATGGGTACCGAGAAAATCTCTCCGGGGGTGTTGCAGGGCCGCATCAAATCCTCCGTGCGCTTCTTTGCCATTGCCGATCCCCGGCAGGTCGGTGAGGGCCTTTGGGAAGTGGATATTGTCGCCACGCGCATTGAGCGCGACCGCAATCGGGAAGTGGCCGAAGTGCCGATGAATCGCACCATCACCCTCAAGGCGATTCCGCCGGTTGAACCCGTCTTTGAGGAGCTAGAGCCGTTGGCATGGCGGCAGCAAATGTATGACCTATTGGCCAATGGCCTGGTCATTGTCAAAGTTGAACCCCTGGAGGTGGATTAATGAACGGAATGCAGCAAGACCATCAACCCAGAGCCTTTCCAGGGGATGAGGCCGACTTTGCGGGCAGCCGCATTGAGACGGCTCCCATTGAGGCCGACGCCGAGGCCAATGGTCACGCCACCAACGACCAGGGGGACGATGAGATCCCTTACGAAGAACGGGCACAGTTTGCGGGCGTGGAAGCCGATGACGACGATCAGCTCGTTACCACTGATGAGCTGATTGAGGCCCCCAGCAGTGCCGCCGATCGCGGGGTGGAAAATTCTCCCCTGACGCGACTCGCCTTTGTGGGGAGTGCCTTGGGGGCGATCGCCTTAATTATCTGGATGTTCTCTGGCTTCTTTACCGGGGGCAATCAGCAGGCGCAAGAGTCCGAAGTGGACAGCCCGCTTCCGGCTGAGTCGGCAAATACCTTTGGTGAAGATGACCAGATGCGGGCGGAGCTGGCCCTGATTGAGCAAGCGAGATCGCAACCGGAACAGCGATTAGCCGAAACACCGCAGCGACCGACATCTGAAGATGAGGGGGAAGCTGCAACAGAACCAGCCGCACCGACCACCACCACGCCGACGCGAGTCTCACAACCGGCACCAACACCGCCGCCAGCGCGGCCAGCGGCCACACCGCCCCCAGAACCCGCCGCCTCGCCGACGGTTAGGTCGTCATCGGTGGCAGCAGAGGAAGAAGAGATTGATCCGCTGGAGCGATGGTCGCGGCTGTCAGAAGCGGGAGCGGCAGGCGCAGAGGTGGCGCTGGTGCCAGAGCCAGAGATTGAGGAACCCACTGGGGAGACAGAACCAACCACAGGGGGTAGCCCAATTTCTGATCGTCGGAACCCTGGCAACGACTCAGAGGCTTTGCCGTTTCCCGCCGCCACCGTGGGCGATGATCCGGTGCCGCTACCCGATGAGGGCGGCATCAGCAACAAGGAAGCCGCGCCGATCGCTCGTCGGAACCCTAGTGCCGAGGTGCGGTTAGCCTCTTCCTCACCGGGAGCGGCAGGCATTATCCAGCAGCGTCCGGTCACGCCAGATGCCGCAGGTGAGGCCGCAGGGCCGGATCAGCTTCAGCAAGTCGCCATTGGTGAATCCGCTCCGGGCACCGTCATCGTGCCGGTGGTCTATGCCGGAGGGGAGGTCTCAGGGCGGGGACGCTTCGCGATCGAGCTGACTGAACCGCTGCGGGACATTAACGGCGAGGTGGCGCTGGCCGCAGGCACGGTGCTGATTACCCAGCTCACCGAGATTCTGGATGCCAATATTCTCCGGCAGCAGGTGGTGGCGATCGTCTACCGGGATGACCAGGGCCAGGTCAGGCAGGAAGCCCTGGAGCCGGGGGTGCTGATGGTGCGCGGGGAAGACAATCGGCCCCTGGTGGCTCAGGTCCGAAATGACGATGGCGGCAGTGATTTTGGCGACGATGTGCTGGTGGGTGCCCTCTCAGCCCTAGGCAATATTGGAGCGGTGTTAAATGCCCCGGATGCCGTGACCACGGCCACCTCGGAAGCCGCAGGTGGCACTTCTTCAACCAGCACGACGACGACCGTGACCAGCGGTCAGGATGAGGATGTGGTGGCAGCGGCCTTAGAAGGCTTCTTCACGCCGGTTAGTGAGCGCGTGGCCGAGCGCTTTGAGCAGCAGAGTCAAAACACCTCTTCCCCCTATCTGTTTGTACCGGAAGGACAGGCGGTTTCCGTGTTCGTCAATGGTGTGTTGGAGGTGGCGCAATGAGACCGATCCGCTTATGGTTTCCTGGATTGATGCTCAGCAGCGTGATGCTGGTCGCTACGGGCAGCAAGGTCCAGGCGCAGTCGTCAGCCGCGCTACCGGAGGTGCCGATTCCCGCTGCCAGTCAGGCGATTCCCGCCACCAGCATCGTCTCCCAAGAGCGGGCCAGACAGTATGCGTCTCCCGTGCGGCTGTATCCCGGTCGCAGCAGCGTGATTGATTTCTCCAGCACGGGCGAGGTCATCACCTACGTGCAGATCAGCGACCTCTCCCGTATTGTCTACAACACCAACGCACCCATCGACAGCGGGGCCGCTCGCACTATCATCCTGCGACCCATCCAGGCGCTGCATATTGAGGGCACCTACACCGCTGCGGTGCCGAATCTGGTGGTGACGACCGTGGATGGGGCCGGGAATACCTACACTTATCTGTTTGACCTCTACCGCAGTGCCGAAGGCTTTCCTGAACAAAGCGAATCGAGCGGCATTACTATCGCCCCAGCCAGTGAGGTGAGAGCCACACGGCTAGCTAATACCGGCACGGCAAGGCCCAATGTGCTCAGCACCGAAGCTGGTGAAGCCACCCTGAATGACATTGAGCGGGGACTGGCGATCGCCATTGAGGCCGACTATACGCCCCCTGATGATCCAGTGGTGTTGGCGGTGCGCGAGGCGATCGCCCTGGCTCGCAATGGGACGCCCCTGCGCAATGCGGCGCGTCAGCTGCAGCTCGATTTAGCGGTGCTGACCTCCTTGGGTGAGCTGGGCATTGAGGCGGGCATTGAAGAGGCGGTGGAAGAACGACCAGCATCGCCACCCCTGGAGCGGCAGACGGAAATGGAGGAACGGATCTAATGCTGTTGGCGAACGCTTTTACCGAGCCGTTTATTGAAGCGTGGCAGGTCATTAAGGACATTCTCTGGACGCCACGGGGATTGCTGATGATTGGCCTGGTGGTGGGAGTCTATCTCTTAAGCGCGATCGCACCGAAGAAAGCCAATCTCACGTCGGGGCGCTTTGCCGGACGGGGCGACAAGCTGAAGGCGAGCAATAAAGCTTACCAGCAGCTCAAAAGTGGCGAAGCCGATGATGTGGTGCTCTGGTGTGGCACGCCGCCGGAGTGGCAGCACAATGGGGTGATGGCCGGACTCACTACGGCCTGCATCGGGGAGCCACCCACGGTCTATGTGCCGGAAGCGAACCGTAGTTCGGTGGTGATTGGTAAGGCGGGGTCCGGTAAAACCTTTTCGGTGATTGATCCAATGGTGGCCTCTGCCGTGGAGCAGGGCCATCCGATTTTGCTCTATGACTACAAAGCCGATGCCTACGGTAAAGGGGGACAGCTCAGCTATCTGGCAACGCTGGCCGCACGGCATAAGTACAACGTCCAGGTGTTTGCGCCGGGTCGGGACTATAGCTGCATCATCAATCCGCTGGATTTTTTGGCCGATGCCAACGACAGCACCACTGCCGGAGTTTTAGCGGAGGTGTTTCACCGCAATCTCACCCGTGGGGGCGGCAAGGCCGATGCCTTCTTTGGTCCGGCAGGGCAGCGATTGATTCAAGCCTTACTGCAATTTGCCAAGTCAACCCAATACCCGGACCTGGCAATGGCGTTCTGTGTGGTGCAGTTGCCTAACCTCGTCAAGCGGCTTGCCTATGCGGCGAAAGAGGAACGGTTACCTTATTTCGTGCAGGTCAACTTTGCCCAGTTTATGAGTACCGGAGCCAGCGAGAAAACGGCTTCAGGGATTCTGGCGACCGCCAGCGATGTGCTGACGCGGTTTATGGCTCCGGATCTCTTGCGATCGCTGTTGGGCAGCACCAATGTTGCGGCCATTCTGGAGCGGCAGGAGCTATTGGTGTTTCAATCCGACATCTTCCGGCAGGATGTGATTAATCCGCTACTGGCCGCCATTATCAACGTGGTGGTGAATTTGAACTGTTCGGTGCAGCGGGAGGCTCCGCTAATCTTCAGTGCCGATGAGTTTCCGACGATCTACATGCCCCAGGCTCCCAGTTGGCCCAACCAGCATCGCTCTAAGGGCTTTACGGGCATCTTCGGCTTTCAGTCGTTTCCGCAAATCGTTGAGACCTACGGGCAGGAGCAGGCCAAGGCATTACTCTCGGCCTGTAGTACCCGTTTCTGGTTTAATCCAGGTGATGTGCAGACGGCCCAGCGCTACAGCGATGAACTGGGGGAAACTGAAGTCACCTTCCGCACCCATTCCTACAGCCGCAGTCGGGGCGATGATTGGGGTCGCAATCGCTCGACCTCCGAGCAGGTGCGCACCAAGAAGTTAATGACGCCCGATGAAGTCATGCGCTTTGGGGTCGGGGAATGTCTCTACATCAATCCGGCCTACAACCAGTGGCCCATTCACTACGACCGAATCCCGATTCCTAAGCGGGATATCAGGCTCAAGAAAGAATGTGAGGGCATGTGGGAGACGATTCGCGATCGCATGATTCGGCGGGAGCACAACCGCAGACCTGACCTCGATATGGAAGAGCAGATCCGGATCCGGCTCAAGGAGGCGGATCGGTTGCTGCCCCTACCTTCAGACGAAGAGGAGGCTGACGGCAGGAATACCGGTTCACCCGGAAAGCAGGCCACGGGGGTTATTAACCTGCCGGATGGGCAGGAATTTTAGCGCCAGCCTGCCCTTTTTAAAACCGATAAAACGTTTTATCGATCGCGGTTCTCATTCTTCCGCACTCAAAATCGGTAAAACGTTTTATCGGTTTTAAGTAAAACATTCTGGAAGCGCTGGTACAGTAAACGTGTACTTTGATCGGCGCTTCTATGATCATTACTACAGCATCAGACAAGGGAGGCGTTGGGAAGTCTACGTTATCTTTTCATTTGGCTGCTGCGATTGCAGAGTTAGACCATGCCAAGGTTCTGCTCATTGATGGCGATGCCAACCGCTCGGTACTGAGCTGGTCAGAACGAGTAGATCCCAGCCAGCTTCCCTTCACCGTTGTGGGCGAAAAGCACGCATCCAAATGGTTTCAGAAAGGAAATCAAGCAGACCACATTATCGTAGACACCCAAGCCAGACCGAGCGACGAAGATCTCAAGGATCTGATAGAGGATACGGACTTATTATTAGTGCCAACGACCGCGCAGGCACTCAGCCTCGATACCCTGCCTCAATTTATGCAGCGACTATCGGCGTTAGGGGGAAATGTCCCTTATACTTTCTGCTTAACGATCGTGGATACCCGGACAAAAGATGAGCAGGATGCCCGTGAGTTTTTGAAAGCCCATGAGCAACCCGTACTAGACGGATTCATGCGGGCCTTTTCTGCTTACACCAAGGCATCAGCTCAAGGGGTGTTAGTCAGAGATGCTCGAACGGACAGCGGCAGAAAAGACAACAATGCGGGGATCGCCTGGAATGACTGTATCGCGATCGCCAAGGAGATTTTGGAGGGCATGTCGTGAGCAAGTTTAAGAATATCGGGTCTTGGAATAGTGCGACCAAGACCGCTAAACCGGAGGAGACCGCCGTTTCTCAAAACGGCCAATCGCTGCTGGGTGGCAAAAAGTTGGTGGAGGGGAATCTGGATCGGATTCGCCGTGGTCGGAAGCAGTACCGGACCACCACCGAAGAAGAGCATATTCTGCAACTCATGGCGAGTATCCGGGAGCATGGGTTTACGGGCAGCTTGCCGGTGATTGCCGTTGAGGATGCAAACTATGACTATGAGTATCTGGGGGGGCACACCACGGGAGAAGCGCTTAAACGTTTGGGATACACCAAAGCGCTGCTCTCCGTCGAGGACGTGGAAAATCCACTAGCGCTGGCTGAATTCTCCTATCAGCTCAATGGGGCCAATCGTCCGCTCAATGCCCTAGATGACACGCTCGCCATCCTTGACATTCTGACAGAGGCTCTTACCCTACAGGTTGGCAAGGTTGAGCCGGATAAAATTCCGACGTTGATCAGGCAAATTGCACGAGATACGGCAAAAGTAGATACAGCGAAGGTAGATTGCATCAAAGAGACCTGGGAGCGCAACCAGTTTGCTATCTCGATTAAAAGTTTTGCGGCCAGTCGCCTGCCGTTGCTGCAACTGCCAGAGGATTTGAAGAATGCCATTCAGCAAGGGGTGTCGCCTGCCAGCACCCTTGAGCTGAACAAAATTGATGATGCCGCTACCCGAGCAGACTTGATTGAGCAGGCCATGCAAATGTCGGTCGCGGACATCAAGCAGGCGGTTCGCGAAGTGGCGAAGGCCGAGACACAGAGCCGTTCGGCCCCAAAAAAGGAATGGGAGCCGCTCAAGATTTTTCGAGCTGTCAGCACTAAAGCGAAGAAAATCGACTTTGATTCAATTCCTGCGACCAAAAAGAAGGAGCTGACTAAAGCGATTCAGCGGGTGCAGGAGTTGGTTGAAGAGATTGATAGTACTTCCTAGATCCCAATGCAAAGTTGCTTAGTCTACAGCAACCAAAAGCCGCTGCCTGATTCGGAAAGAAAGTTGCTATCCTAGAAAATCTCATCTCTTGAGAATGATGCTTCCTTTAAAGCAGATATTGCGACGAATCCATTGCACGTAGATTTGCTCTGTGCGGTAAAAATAATGCTTAAAGCGAACTGCGTCCGGAACCTGGTCGAGTAATTTCTTTAGGACAAGGTTTTGCCCGCACGGGTAGGATACCTGAAAGGAAATAACAAATAAACTTTCAACAGGCTTTGCCTAGCACCACTATATATTTGATAAGTTCACAACTAGACTAGCGGCTGCAAAAATTAGTTCTAAATTATTAACATGTCTACAGTCAACAAACATTCTATCAATGGCACTTCCTACTCAAAGGTTCGGATCGGAGCCGCAGGTTTACATGTATTTGATCGAAACACTGGCACAAATCTCTTAATAGATGAAATCAGCCTACCTTCGAGTATGTGGTCAACCGCACCACGTCAAGTATCAATCGCATTGACAAATGCTTGCGACCTTGTGTGTTCTCATTGCTACGCACCGAAAAATCCTGCTGTATTGAACTTTAAGCGTTTGACGAGCTGGTTGGCTGATTTAGACGTTAACGGTTGCATGGGTGTGGGCTTCGGAGGCGGTGAACCAACTTTATATCCCCGAATAGTAGAACTCTGCTCCTTCACAGCCGAAAAAACGGGTTTGGCTATTACTATGACCACTCATGCCCATCATCTCAGTGATCTCCTTCTTGAAGATTTATCGGGGAAATTGCATTTCATCAGAGTAAGTATGGATGGAGTTGAAGCTACTTATGAAGCTATTCGAGGAAGATCTTTTGCTACCTTAGTTCGACGTATCAAGGCACTTAGTAAACGCTTTTCATTTGGCATCAATTTTTTGGTTAACTCCGAAACCATTGACGACCTTGATAAAGCGATTAATCTTGCGGAAGAGCTCGGTTGCTCTGAATTCTTACTGTTGCCTGAAGAAGCTACCATAAGAAAAAGTGGGATTGATAGCGTCACTCGTAAAATTTTGCAAAAATGGGTAGTTAACTACCGTGGAAGCACTCCCCTTGCAGTCAGTGAAAGTGGTGCTGATGGGTTTCCAATCTGCAATCCTCTTTTTGCGGAAACAGGGTTAAATGCTTTTGCTCATATAGACGCTTCAGGCATTTTGAAACGAACATCATACAGTACTAATGGTGTTCAGATTGTTGAAAACGGAGTGATGCCTGCACTGCATAGGCTAGCTACAAACCATTAGGAAGTAGATTTATGAAAATTTGGCATGGATATGGGTCTGAGCACTCTATGAATTTAGTGATGATTGGGCAATTTAAAAGCATGGAAGATGCGAAAAAGGTCCAAAAAGCAATGGATTTGCTTGCTAAGGAGCTGACGGACAAGGTAGAAGTTGGTCGCCCTATGAATAGATATGGAAATGATGTATTAGAACTGTTAGGAAAAATAAATTGCCATATCCTTGCGCCTTCAGAGCTTGAGCAATTTTTATATGAATTTACAAGCAAAGTGGAAGGTGAGAAAGTGATTTTAACCACCGAAGAATCTGACATTTCAGCATTTATCAAGCTTATGATTAACGAAGGGGCGAAAATTGAAGTTTTTTCGGCTCATGATTATCCAGATGCCGAATATGGTCGGGGTAAATGAGCTTTTAAGATACTGAAATGCCTTCTCTAGACTGGACAAAATTTGATTCACTTCCAGGTGACAAGACCCGAAACTTTGAAAATCTATGTCGCGGTATTGTGAGACTTCAATACGCACAATTTGGGGTTTTCAAAGCATTAGCTAACCAACCTGGGGTTGAATTTCATATAAAACTGACTGAATCATGTCAACTTGGTGACTCGTCTCGTTGGTTCGGATGGCAATGTAAGCTGTACCAGAGAAATAAAGATGGAACACTAAAAGCAGCAAGTCGCAAAGACATTGAACACTCACTCACAACTACTGAAAGAGTATTACCAGACCTCACAGATTGGGTTCTTTGGACACCCTATACTCTCAGTAAGAAAGACCAAGGTTGGTATCATAGTCTTTCGACACAATACAACTTGCATTTATGGGCTGAGGAAGAAGTTGATACCTACCTAAGTGGCGATGCCCTAATACTCAGAAGCACTTACTTTGGTGAGCAGGTTTTAACTCCAAGTAATCTAGCAGAACGACACAGGATAGCGATTAAGCCAATTCAAGAGCGCTGGCTAGAGCCGGTACACCAAGCCGTTGATGCTGAGCGAATGATTCGGCGAATGCTGGGAGAGGTTGACTCATGGGGACAATTGATTGAAGTCGGAGAGAATTTAAAGAAAATATCTGACTTACTATCTTGTGACTTAGACGATGCTGTACCCAGATTAAAACCATACATAATCTCTTTTATTGATGCGTGCTCAGCATTTGCTGATACTTTGATCAATTTCCATCAAATCCTTATAGGTGGAGACCTTGATGTTATCCAGCAAAAACTTAGGGAACGAAAAACATTAATTGATGTAGACGTTCGTTCGACCCCAAGGCACTTACGATCTGCGAATCATCCTGCTGCGTTATATGCCACGAATGCGCTGGATGATATGTACATAGCGCAAGATCTACTCGACGAAGCTGAAGAATATCTCGGAGTTAGTCTGCTTGCGGTTTTGGCCGATGCAGGTGGTGGTAAAACACAGATGGCTGCTCAGATAACCGCTCCCCAGGAGATGAGACCTGCTGGTATTTTTCTCCAAGGCCGTAATCTTCATAAGGGGCAGTCTCTTAATAACCTTGCAAAAACACTCTCGATCAATGGCATTCCTATACCGAGTATGGAGATATTACTAGCAGCAGTGGATGCAGCTGGTAAACGTGCCTGCTGTCGATTACCAATCGTAATTGATGGACTTAATGAAGCTGAGAATCCTAAAGATTGGAAAGCTGAACTAGCTTCGCTTAATGAAATTGTAAAGAAATTTCCTAACGTTCTAGTAATCTGCACATTGAGAACTGGAGAACGAAAAAAGGAAGATTGGCATCGGTTTCGAGAGTCACAAACTGAAACTAGAGAATCATTCGCAGTCATGGCTCTTCCCAATGGCATAAAAACAATAGAAAGTGAGGGATTTGGAGGTGATGTTGATGAGGCAATTGAAAAGTATTTCAGCCACTTCAAAATAGACTCTGGTGATTCCGAAATTCCTACGGAGTTTTTACAGCACCCATTAACGTTGAGAATATTTTGTGAGGTAACCAACCCAAAAAAAGAACCTGAAGTCAAGATTGATTACTTTCCTACCTCGCTTGCACCACTGCTTGAAAAGTATGTTGCTAATGCTGCTGAGCGAATCTCGCAGATGACAAATCTCAGCCATAGTTACGCCGCAAGTGAAGTGGAGAAAGCAGTTTACACCCTTGGAATCGAATTATGGAAGTGCGGCAAGCGGGAAATTAGCGAGGCAGGCTTTCGTAATGCAGTCTCTGATGTTTCTCGTGCGTGGGATAGCAGTATCGTTAATCTTTTAGCCCAAGAAGGGATTCTCTTCAAGAACCCAGGCTTCGAACCGTACGAATATGTAGTTACGCCAACTTATGACGCACTCGGAGGATATGTTATCGCTAATGCTCTTCTTATTAAACATGCCCAGGATATATCCTTTGCTTGGTTGAATACCCCTGAGGCTATCGCACTACTTATCGGTGATACTAGCCATGAATTGGCATTCGACATACTTAGATCTTTAGTCACACTGACTCCGCGCCGAATGCACGGGAAACAAATTTGGCAGTATGTCTCAGAGCCGTTGAAGAAAAATGCTATTGCATTAGCGGCTGAAATAGATGCAGAGTATTTAGGCCAAGAGACAGTAAGCGCCTTATTGAGGCTTTCGCATGAATCCTCAAGGTTTAGAAGCCACCTGTTCGTTAGATTCCAAGTAGCCCGTGCAGTGGTACTTCACCCACTTAATGCTGCTTTTCTCGATGAAACACTCCGAGCAATGACAGTTTCTGAGCGAGATCTGGTTTGGACTGAGTGGATTCGAGAAACACGCTCCGAGAGATTCAACGATCTATTAGCGATAGAGAATAGGTGGAGACAACAGGACGTTCGGACTGCTTCTGATCAACTTCGTGCAAAGTGGGTCATGTGGCTTTTGACCACAACAGACCAAGAACTTCGTGATGTGGCAACTCGTGCATTGTACTGGTTTGGAAGGGGAAACGCCGCTGCACTTTTTGAAGAGAGCTTAAAGGCACTAGCAATTGATGATCCTTACGTCCCAGAGCGAATGCTTGCTGCAAGTTATGGGGTTGCAATGGCGCGGCATGTGGATTTAGGCGACCAAATATTTGTAACCGAAACTTTACCGATCTATGCGCGGAGTATCTATGATTCAATCTTTGCAGAAGACGCGCCATTTAGCACTACACATTTTCTGATGAGAGAGTACGGAAGCCGGATTATAGAAATCGCTTCTTTACATCATCCTGGGCTTTTCACCTCTGAATCTCTTCAAAGAAGTAAAGCTCCATTTGAAGGAGGACTTCGCGGTTGGGGCGAAAGCAAAGCCTCTCAAGAGAGACGTTATGATGCGAATTCACCACTTGGGATGGATTTTGAGAATTATACGCTTGGAAGTTTAGTTCCAAGCCGCAGCAATTACGATTTCAACAATGAAGAGTATCAAAAGGTTAGAGCACAAATTCTTTGGCGGATTGAGCAGCTTGGATGGTCAAGTGAAAAGTTCAGGGATATCGAAAGCTCAATAGAAAATGGGAACCGTTGGAATAGGGCAGTAGATGATGCTCGGAAGACAGAGCGTTATGGCAAGAAATATTCATGGATTGCCTTCTATGAAATGACTGGCTTATTACATGACTTAGGGAAAATAGAGAGAGCCAGTGAGCGAGATTGGAACTGGGATTTAGATATTGACCCAAGCTTTCCAGAGCAACCACTAGAGACATCCCTGATACAAGCAAACTTCCTTGGTGATCCTGACATGGAGACAAAGGAATGGGTCGCTAATGGAACATTACCTGATGTAACCCCCTACCTTCAGGTGGCGGAGATTCAAAATGAAACTGGTCCTTGGGTTATGTTAGATGGTTACATAACACAGGAAAACGAAACTCTGGGTCGAAATATCTTTTGCTTTATCCGAAGCTTTCTAGTCTTGGCTAGTGAGGCTGATTCTTTTTTCGAACATCTCTCTAATCAAAACTTAGGAGGAAGATGGTTGCCCGAAAAACCATCGGTTAGCTATACCTTTGCAGGCGAGGTTCCATGGTGCGAAACATTCCCTGACAGTGATGCTTGTGAGTTTTCGTTTGTTGTGAAGGAGGAAACTATTCAAGTTGAGCGAATGGAGCCAACGTGCTTTTTAGATGGCAAGCAGCTAGATTTGAGCTATGCCGATATAGTTAGACTTCGCTTATTAGGTGTAAATGCATACGACAAGGATGTAGAAAAGCTCAGCGAAGAAGAACTTGAACGCATTGAAATTCGTGAAATTTTAGTGGAAGTTGAAGAAACGCAGCAAAGCATTGTTACATATCATGCGCTAATTCCAGTCTGTGATTTTAGTTGGGAGAATAGTCGCAGCGTTTTCAATAATGCTAGCCACGCCACTACACTGGCAAAAGAAATTGCCGCAGATTTGAAACTAATTGGTCAACCACAGACTTTCGATCTGGTTACAAGTACAGGAATAAAAGCAACATGCAACGTTTCTGATCGCAGTGATGATTTCAATAATGGACAGTCGCTATTTTACATACGCGAAGAGTTATTGAGAGACTTCCTTGAAGAAAACAATCTTGTTCTTGTTTGGACTGTCTGGGGAGAGCGTCAATATTCATCAAACTTAGCCAGCAGATTCTTTAATAGTTCCAATCGCCCAGATCCAGCTTATGTCGTGTACAGTTTTGCCAAGCGCTATGAGTGATTGATACGTCCCATCTGGGTCGAGGTTCAAGTTAGCGAAGGGCTATAGATGTAGTCAACCAAGCCTCCTAACTCAAAATAATCTAAGCCAACTACCATATCAGATGTTTAATAATTTTCTCAGTCTGTAACTGGACATAGGGCATTCAGGTTAGAAGCTAACTAACCTGCTGGAGCGGACTATTGGAAGATTTTGGTACATGATAAAGGCTACCTACAGCCGTCAGCAAGAAAGTTAGCAAGAAAAGAAAGATGTTGAACTACTTGATTGGCCCTACGTAGAGTAAGCTTTTGTGTAATTTCACCTAAGTGATCGCCTAACAACTCTCGATTACACTAAAAATTACACGATGAAACCAAACCGATCATCGTTGAACTCTTCACCTGGGATGTAACTCGCTCTCAACCCGTAGTAAACACATGGCTGCTCAGCGATCGCAGACCTGAAACTTCCAGAACAAGCATTACAACCTTTGTCGTTTGGCTCGTGGCTAATCAAACGACAAAACTATCTGTTCGCTAAATGAAGAACGTCCGAATCCTTTGGGCTTTCCCGAATAGCTACAATGCACTTATCTCGCAGCAGCCCTGACGCGGTGACTCGCATGGTTCAAACACCCGTAGAAAGCGCAACGCTCTATCCTGATTCAGACTGTAAGCCGATGGCCGACAACACCCTCCAGTATCGGTGGATTGTTCGCCTGGTCACGAATCTGAAGCAGCTTCTACAGGAGCAAACCGCTTTTGTTGCCGGAGATCTGTTGTGGTATCCCGTCCAGGTTAATGAGCCTCCCGTTCCAGCCCAGGCCCCTGATGCAATGGTGGTCTTGGGACGACCCGATCGCGAACGCGGCAGCTACAAACAGTGGGAAGAAGACAACATCGCGCCTCAAGTGGTCTTTGAAATTCTTTCCCCCAGCAACAGCGCTCGGGAAATGCTGGCTAAGCAAGCGTTCTATGGCAAGTATGGCGTCTTAGAGATGTTTTTCTATGACCCAGACTCCTACGACTTTTGGGGCTTAATCAGATCCGCCCCCGACGAAGACTTAACGCCCATCATGCGGATGGATTTTCCGTGGACATCGCCCACACTCGGTATTCGGTTTGAAATGTTTGAGGACGGTCTCGCGGTCTTCCACCCCAACGGCGAGCGATTCAAAGACCCTGGTGAGTTCATTGATGAACGAGACCGCGCCTTCGCCAAGCTTCGCGAACTCGGCTTTGACCCAACCGATCTGTAAGCTGAGCGATCGCCCCTCCCAGTGAAGGCTTGGTTATAACAGAGGCAACATTCTGGTCGTTAAGGCTATAGCTGCGGAGCGGGGCAACCATTCTAATGCTGCTAGGTTTAGAATGGTTTTTCAGGAGATATAGCGGTTCTCGGTTGCGTGAGGTACAATTGAACTATAGGAGGCTTCAAGAAACATTCATGCCTGAAATGAATTTTCCTCTTGATAGTTAAGCGTGAAAGCTTATTCTTTTGATTTGCGGAAGAAGATTGTTGAAATCTACACTACAGAAAAGATTTCTCAGCGTAAATTAGCCCAGCGGTTTCATGTCTCTTTAAGCTTTATCGAAAAACTGCTCAAGCAATGGTGGGAAACCCAAAACCTTGCGCCGAAACCGCACGGCGGTGGTCATCCCCCGAAACTCAATGCCGAGCAACGGAGCCTGGTACAGGGCCTGGTCGAAGCCAAGAATGATATGACTCTGGATGAACTGTGTCAGGAAATGCAGCAACAGACTGACGTTGTGGTGAGTCGTGCAACTATGGGGCGACTCGTCCAACAGTTGAACTTGACCCGTAAAAAAAAACACTTTACGCGACTGAAGCAGATTGCCAACGGGTGCAGCAGGCCCGGTGTGACTATTGGGACGTCGTCCGAGACATTCCCGCAGAAGATTTAGTCTTCATTGACGAAGCCGGAGCCAATTTGGCCATGGTTCGCCTCTATGCCCGAGCGCTCAAAGGACAACGAGCGGTTGGCACTCGCCCCCAGCGTCGCGGGAAAAATGTGTCCTTGGTGGAGGCGTTGACACTTCAAGGTCCGATTGCAGCTTTTCAGTGCGTAGGGTCTATGGACGGGTTGACCTTTGAGGCGTACTTAATTCAACGGGTGATTCCTAACCTCTGGCCTGGAGCCTGTGTCATCCTCGACAACAGTCCCATTCACAACAGCAATGCGGACATTGATGCGGCGCTCGAAGCGGTTGGGGCACGCTTAATTTTTCTGCCCCCCTATTCCCCAGACTTTTCTCCCATTGAACCTTTTTGGTCCAAGGTCAAAGACGCCTTAAAGTCCCTTGGACCACGCACCTATCAAGCACTTCAAAAAGCTATTGATATCGCTTATGAAAAGGTATCGTTGAATGATATTCGCAACTGGTTCACTTTTCGCTGCTACTGTACTTCACCCGAGTGAGAACCGCTATAGCAAGGGGTTGGAACTTGCTTAGAAAATTGTTTGTACTTTTTAAGGCAAAGTTTTAGCCCATAGCCCTGCTTCCTCTTTCGAAGAAAAGCCATTCTGAGCTCCTAAAATCCAAGCCTCAATTTCAGACGAGATTCCATACTTTTTGCCATAACCATTTGCAAGCATTATGTAGTGTTGTTTTGAAGAATTTTCCATCCCGGTCTCGATACTTTTTTCAACCGCCGCTAGCACTTCTGACCTGTCGTCGCGACGATTTTCTGAAGAACTGTTGAATGGTGTCAGCATAAATTAGCTCCAAGTAAAACACTATTTGTGTGGACAATAAATTTCGCCCGACTTAACAATCCATACTAAGAAAGATTTTGTTTGAAGAATCATTGAATACAGAATCTAGCACGGTTTGAGTTTTGTTTTAATTGAAATAGTGGCTAGACAAAATTCATCTCGGCCTACCAAAAAGTATGACTGGATAGCCCTTGGTTTACATTGTTTTCTGAAGACAGCCATATGCAGATCTAGTAATAATCTGGTCTAATCCATAGCGTTCTTTTTATGTCTCTTAATACTCCATATAGCAAAGTTGAAATTTGTTCGCAGTAAATATGAATTTATATATAGTTAGTGTTTGAGACTAATTGTTCATCCCTAAGTTTATCCACTCCAGGCAGCTCAGGTGGCCACATTACTTCATGGATGTCTTCCTCTATTTCTTCAACTAGTCGTTTGGCTTGTCTCAGTAAAATATTATAGCGTTTGCAAAAGTGAGCGGACGGTGTTTTTTTGATAAATTCTTTCTTACCCATTCCAGTAGCGTTTCTGAAAGGGCTAGTTATGTTATCAAAAGTCCGATATAGTTGCTCGAATTTAGATGAACGTTCTAGCCAATAGGTTATTTCCTTTTTCCACTTTAAGTAAGAACTTGAATCCTCAGCTTCAAAAATCTGAACGGCTAATTGTAACCAACTATCATGAATATCTTTGGCAAGAGTAGGTGTCAAATTTGGGTGGTCAGTAAACCAGCCAAGACAGTCCTCAATCGTAGTATTTGCTAATTGCGGATTGCTCTTTAAGACCTCACGGGGTTCATAATTAGGATGAGACTTCTTCTTACTAACTATTTGAGCACGCTCAACAAACTCACTTAGGGGTAATTCTATTAAGTCAACTAAATGTTTTGGGTAAGTGTAGTTCATTCTAATTAGTGGAATATTTAAGTGGAAGTCGTCGCATTTTTCTAAGCCGAGCTGGTCACTATTGCAGAGAAAGTAGGTCAGTGTCAGATTTTGCCAATGTCAATGACAGTAAGGTATTCATCCGATTTTGGTCGGGAAACGACAAAAGTAAGGATTGTTTAGCCATAGCTTTTGTATAGCCCAAGTAACTCTGCTGCACTTGCAATTCCAGAAAAGGTAAGATTCATATATTATAAAGTCTCTCGATCCTTGACTAGTTGCCCGACAGCGGCAACCACTCTTCAGACAACGCAAGCATTCACCAGAATCGGGCGAACGACACATCAGGCGGTTCAGACCATAACTCTGAGGCGATATAGTCCAAAATTAGTCCGTAGGCTGTTTTTGAGCCTTGACGACCAGAATTTGTCCGCTGCTAGAACTAAGCCGCGAATAAGTTTTTTGTCGTTTGGTTTGCTGAAATACAAACGACAAAAAAGATAAAATTGTCGTATTGGAACAGTTTGACCAAACGACATGAACGCCTTACACCAAGCCCTCGAAGATCTGCGTGACCATCGCCAGCGCATTGAGGCCAGCGGCCCGATCGCACCAGCAGGCGTTTGGATTGAGGTGTATCGTCCAGGTGGCCGCGATGTAGACTATGCCCGACTCAAGGCAGAAAAAGCCATGTGGGGCAAGTCTCGCATGAGAGGATTGAAACGGGTGGGCTCGGCTGAGCATCGGGATTGGCAGAACCGCATCAAGCGACGGGATGCACTGCTGGAGATTGAGCGGCGATCGCTGGCCATTCAAGCCATGCTCGATACTCCTATCTGGGAGCCGTGAAAGAGGAAGGCGATCGCCAAACCTTCATAAGTTTCAGACTTACAGGAATATCGCACCTCGCGGGGCCAACGCTAACTGTCTTCAATACCTTCCTGTTTGGCTTTCTCCCACAACTCCGCAAATCTGGGATTAGTCGTAGACAACTCCATTACAAAATTTCTAACGCCAGCTTCCCAACCTTCTCTAGGGGTACCGGCCCCAAGAAACTCCGCTAGCGCCTGCCCCGCGATCCATATATCGTCGGACACTCTGGACTGTCGATTCTTGGGAACTCTGACCACGACTTTAGGTATTTAAAATACCTAACAAAAATAACCCAAGTCACCAGAATACCGACAATCCAAGGCTATTTTAAGCAAAACACTGACGTTTCACATACATATAACCTACATTTATTTGAACACCCTCAATCTATAGGCATCTGAAAATTTTTCAACGTTTTGTCTACATTTTGTTGAAAAATGCGGTACAACTGAGTTGCCATGTTGGTTGACAACCCAGTTCACAACTGGTTGACAAGCAGTTTCTAAACGATTGACAAATGACAACTCTCGCAGACATCGCTCGCAATCACGGCGTCACGCCCCAAGCTGTCGGCAAATGGCGCGATGCCGCCCTCACCAAATATGGAAAACTGCCTTACGAGCAGGTGGGCAAGCGCAAGCAGTACACTCCTGACGCTGTCGCCAAAATCCTGGAATTTGCGCCCGCTCGGCCCATCGGCCGCGACTTTCCAC
>Ga0081526_100154_pt1 | contig 46605 bp, 39 predicted proteins | sample HotLakmasection2_FD_70991 | JGI IMG/M metagenome (GOLD analysis project Ga0081526, IMG submission 70991) | Hypersaline microbial mat communities from Hot Lake, Washington, USA - Section #2 (SPADES assembly) (version 2) | ecosystem: Environmental > Aquatic > Non-marine Saline and Alkaline >... | reverse complement strand
TGTGAAAAACCGGATTTCCACAAATGGGATCGCCATTATTTACACATTGAAAAGAACCTTTCTTCAGATCAGCCCGGTCATTCAACTCTAGTGCTAAGAGTTGGGGAGCAACTTGACTCGAGGGTTGGATGGTTTCAATGGCGTGAGCCGCAAAGCTCCCTAAAACCGCGATCGTCAAAGTGCTACTGCAAAGCAGTACGGCTTGGCCCAGGGATGTAACTTGGTTTGAATTTTTCATGGTTTTACCTCATTAGTGTTTGGCAGAAAACAAGTGTTTGGCAGAAAATAACCCCTAACACCACCAATAGATGCTCAGCAATGTCTTAAAACCCTTTGCAAGTCCTGATCTCTCGCACGGCGAAGTCAGGCTTTGATCAAGGTTTAAACCCGCTCGAGTCATCCTTAGGAGCCGCCTCTCTGTCCTTGCCAACGGTAGAGAGGCGGTCACCGAAAACCGTGCATCTTGCACCCGATTGCACAGGTGCAAGATGCACCGCCCTTGACTAGCTGCTGGCAGACTTCTGCAGCATTTCCAGGGCTTCGTCAACTGTGAAGCTGGCCGCCTTTTGCCGGGGGGGATAGTCCTTAAAGGTGGCTAGAAACTGGCCCACGTAGGATTGAGCCGGAACCAGCAGGAAGGCATGGTCAAGCAACCAATCCCAATAGGTATTGGACGTAATCGATGCCCGTTCGTAAGGATCCGTGCGCAAGTTGTAGATGAACGGCACCCGCGTCTTGACGAACGGCTCCGCCCAAATATCCAGGGTGCCCGGTGCCCGCTGCTGGGCAAAATGCAGCTTCCAGTTGTCGTAGCGCATCGCCAGCAGGTCGCCGTCATCAGAGAAATAGAAGTAAGACTCGCGGGGCGATTCCTGCGTTTCCCCGGTCAGATAAGGCAAAAAGTTATAGCCGTCGAGATGCACCTTGAAGCGCTTGCCGTTGGCTTTGTAGCTCGTCAGCAGCTTGTCTGTAACATCTGGGACACCCGCCGCCGCCAGCAAGGTCGGCAACCAATCCAGGTGAGACATGATGTCGTTGGATACGCTACCGGCGGGAATGTGCCCCGGCCAGCGCACCAGGAAGGGGATGCGGAAGGCTCCTTCCCAACCAGTATTTTTCTCACTCCGGAAGGGAGTCATGGCCGCATCGGGCCAGGAGTTCATGTGGGGGCCATTGTCGGTGCTGTAGATGACGATGGTGTTGTCGGCAATACCCGCTGCGTCAAGGGCATCCAAAATCTGCCCCACGTTTTGGTCATGGTCGATCATGGTGTCGTGGTAAGGCGACTGCCAGCGACCAGCCTGGCCCACGCTTTCGGGCTTGGGATGGGTGCGGAAGTGCATGTGGGTAAAGTTGGTCCACAGGAAGAAGGGCTCACCGCTAGCGGCCTGCTGCTTCACGTACTCGACGGAGCGATCGGCGATGTCATCGTCGATGATTTCCATGCGCTTTTTGGTCAAAGGGCCAGTGTCTTCAATCCGGCCATCAGCAAAGCTGTGGATGACCCCTCGGGGGCCAAAGTTTTTTCGGAAATTGGGAAAATCTTCTGGGCTGGGATAGTCCGGGAGTTCAGGCTCTTCCTCGGCATTCAGGTGATAGAGGTTGCCGTAGAACTCATCGAAACCGTGGGCCGTGGGCAGAAATTCGTCTTTGTCGCCCAGGTGATTTTTGCCAAACTGAGCGGTGGCATAGCCCTGTTCTTTCAGCAGCTCGGCAATGGTGGGATCTTCTGCCCGCAGTCCCAAATCGGCACCGGGTAAGCCCACCTTACTCAAGCCCGTGCGAAAAACGCTCTGCCCGGTAATAAAAGCGGCCCGACCAGCGGTACAGCTCTGCTCACCGTAGTAATCGGTGAATAGCATGCCCTCCTCAGCGAGGCGATCGATGTTGGGGGTGCGAAACCCCATCAGCCCTTGGGTGTAGGCGCTGATGTCACTCTGGCCAATGTCGTCGCCCCAAATGACCACAATATTGGGTTTGCCAGAGGCATTCACGGCAGCGGGCGGGGTGGCGGCGGCTCCTTGCTGGTAGGAACCATAGGACGAATAAGCAGCGGCTAAAGCTGACCCGTGCAGGGGCGAAAAGGCGATGCCGAAGACTAGCAGTATTGCCACACAGCGGCTCAAGCACCGGCGGGCAAAAAACTGGGCAACTTCCAAGGACAGCCCCTTATTAGGTCTTGGATTGCTCATAGAGGGGAAATCTCCATTGGCTAAGAACTGAGACAAGTGCAACTTTGGCGATTTTGAGGAAGTCATGATGCCTGAAAATCGTTCCGAATCTTTACTGTTTTGTTCTCAGCAGATGGATAAAACTGCTGAGAACAAAACAGCATGAAACGTAATTTCTACAAGATATTTGCTCAAAATATGAAACTCATAGGAAGTCATTCCCTGAGGTTAAATAAATCGGATTATGTTGGCCCTTGAACTAGGCCGCTCGCCTGGGGAGAGACTTAGGTTCAAGCATTCGGAGAATCCTGCAATTAAGTGCAAGAATAAAACAAGTGAGCACCCTTGATAACAAGAAAACTTGTTCAGCCTCCTCCGCGCCCGATCAAAAAGTCTTGAAAGCCATGACAGGCCAACTTTCTGACAACACTGTTCAAAAAATGCAAATTTGTTTGCCGCAGCGATTGGCGCTCTCAATCGAAGGCATTCATTGTTTGTTTAAGGGAAGGTAAAGAGCATGAATCTTAATGAATCTGTAGTCGCTAGCCCACCTTTTTCGGATGGCATGCCTCGTATCATCAGTGCTTGTTTTAATGATATTGACCGTATGAGCGAGAGTCTCAAGGGTTGGGAAGTAAGCTGCTGTCAACTGACCCGAGGGCCGTTTCAGGGGGGACTGACATTTCTTGATCAGGGAAATTTGCAGATTTACCAACTCCGGCTGCAGCATACCGTGCAAGTTATGGGCGCTAAACCTACAAACAGCTTGGTATTTACCCTTCCCCTGGGCGCTTTTCCGCAGACCGCTTATGTCTACGATATGGCTCTGGCAACAGACTGTATTTTTGGTTTTGATGCCCATCGCGAAGTCAATCACATTACCGATTCCCAGGGGGCCAACTTGGGGTGCATCACCGTGTCCAAGCCCCTATTTCAAACCTATGCCGCCCAGGCAGGGCGCGATGATCTCGACGAATCTTTCATGAAGCGTAATGTGGTGGTGCCGGAGGGCACCCGGTTTGCGCCCCTAGTCTGCTATCTGCGGCAACTCTTTTGTCTCAGCCAGCAGCAGCCCGACCTGGTGAGAACAGCCTTGGCCGCCCACATGATTGAGCAAGATTTGCTGCCCCTGCTGATCAATGCCCTAAAACCCAGAGATGGTGAAGAGTCCCTGCGCCCTTATCCCCGCGCTGATATTGTCAAGGTCGCTCAAGAGTTTATGGCCATGAACCTGCAGCGCCCACTAACTTTGGCTGATATCTGCCAGGCGGTACATGCGAGCAAGCGATCGCTCCACTACGGGTTTCAAGACATGTTTGGCATGGGGCCAATGGCTTTTCTTAAAGTGTTAAGGCTGCACGCGATTCGCCGCCTGTTGCTGAGTGCGGATCCGAAAAGTTTACAGGTGAAAGAGGTGGCCTGTGCCTGGGGTTTTTACAGTATGGGTCACTTTGCCAGGGACTATAAGCAGTTATTTGGTGAGTCGCCTTCGCAGACGTTGGCTAGATAAGTCATTCAACTAGAGGATTTGACGATGTTTTTTACCCGCCATCTCTCCAAAATGCTCTTTGTTATGGGCTTGGCGACCGCTTCTTGCTTTATCTATGCGATCGCGCCGAAGTGGGCGATCGTCAATATCTTGAGACTCCCTTACGACGAAAACTTTGCCGCGAACTATTTCGACCAGGGGCACTATTTCTTCTATTACCATTGGGGCGTTATGGTCGGTTTTATGGGAGTGGTGATGGTCGTAGCAGCCTTCAAGCCAACTTGGCGGGCTCCGGTCGTTTTCTATTCCTTTGCAGAAAAGGCCTGGATGGTCGCGCTCTATGTCGCCTCGCGCGGGTTTGCCAACCCCAACACCTACGGCTACTTTCCGGTTTTGGTCGTGGATGCCTTCGTTTCGCTCTGGACGATTGGCTACTGGATCGAGCAGCGCTCCCTGTTCCCCGACCCGGAGAACGTACGCCGGTCTGTTCTCGCTGAGTCGGAGAGTGAGTCGCCAACCGTTTTGCCTGATCCAGAAAAAACGGTCTGACTCCAGCTCAATTCCAGATAACTCTTGATAGCCACACACTCGGAAAACTTCACCGCTTAGGAAAGTGCCAGAGGGCGGGGCAAACTGTGCTGATCCCTACGCCGCTCGTTTAGCCGTAGGTAACGCTACTCGTGAGGCCAATTCAGCGAGTAGCTGGGGGGAGATGCTGGGTTGGGTTGGCTGCAACTGGATGTCGGGAATACCGCCCATGATTTCAAAAGCGCGACGCAGAGTGCGATCTCGCCGAATATCCGGGCGCTTAGAATGTTTTATACTCTCCGCACTGAGACTCCGTCTCCAGCCGCCTAGCATACCGGCCACTACGTGTTAGTCCTCGCTCCCGAAACTCCACCTTAAATATGCAAACTAGTACTCGCTGTGTTGCTTCAAAACAAAAATAGGAATTAAGGAGATGCAAGCCCTTCTTCAGCAATTTAACCGGCTTTATCAACGATTAAAGATCTGGTTGATCCTCAGCCTTACAGTTGCGCTTTTGACAATCGCCCTTAATCCAGTAGTTGCCCAGTCAGAGACTTCAGCCGGAAACCCGGTCGATGGGTATGCTGTTGTTCTGGATGGAACCGAGTTATTTCGCGTCAGGCAAGGAATCCCTGGTGTCGCGTCTGCTCGGGAACGAGCGGATGTTGTCAACACTCGCTTAGTTCAAATTGCTAATGATGAATCCATTTCACCGGAAACCATCCACGTTGAGGAACAGGAAAGCGGTTCGGTAATTCTGGCGGGCGACACCGTTTTGTTTACAGTGCGAGAGGTCGATCGCGACGGTGATCTTTCTCGGCAGGCCACCGCAGCCAGGGATGCTGAGGCGATGCAGGTTGCGGTGGTGCAATTCCGACACGATCGCAGTGCCCAGCAGCTTGTGTATGGTATGTTATTTACCCTGATTAGCACGATCGCCCTGATCGGATTTTTAGCGCTGCTTCAGTGGTTCATTTTCCGTCTGATTCGCCGAATTAAAGCGGCTCAAAAAGCCAGCACACTCAATTTCAGAGTTCAAAATCTTCAGCTTCTGGGCTCTGAAGCAACGGGTTATTTGCTGATAGCACTGGCTGGACTCCTGCGGCTGATCCTGGTTCTCGCTACCTTTTATCTCTATATTTCCTTCATCCTCAGTCGGTTTCCGGCAACACGAGCCCTTGGCAACGCTCTTCTGAGCAAGATTGTTAATCGCCTGAATCAGGCTGTTGCCGCATTTGTGGAATACCTGCCAAATCTGGTGATAATTGTCCTGATCGCAGTTCTCACCTACTACCTGATTCAGTTTGTTAACCTCATCATCACCGAATTAGGGCGAGATGATGCCTATTCCTGGTTTTATCCCGAATGGGTACAACCAACCAACCGACTGGCGACTGTCCTTTTGGTGATCATTGCCTGCATTCTGGCAACTCCCTATATGCCTGGGTTCAACTCCCCTGCTTTTCAGGGAATTGGCCTACTTTTGGGTGCGCTGTTCACGCTGGGGTCGTCTTCTGCGGTGGCAGATGCGATCGCAGGCATCATTTTGATCTACACCCGGGCGTTCCGCCTTGGTGATATCGTCCAGATTGGCGAGATCCAGGGTGAGGTGGTTGAAAAATCCGTATTTGTCACCCGAATCCTGACGTTTCGGCGGGAAGTCATTACGGTTCCCAACTCATCAGTTCTAAAGAGCAACCTGATCAACTTCAATGCCGTTTCTCGCATCCCTGGCATTCCTAAAATTGCGTCCAGAATCCGCGAAGACAGCACAGAGCCTCGCGAACTCAAGGAATATCTCCTGCTTCATACCACCATCACGCTGGGATACGATGTCCCCTGGCGCACAATTCACGCCGTCCTGATTCAAGCCGCAGAAGCAACTCCAGGCGTGATTTCCGACCCGCCGCCCTTTGTCCTACAAACTGGATTGAATGATTTTCATGTGAGCTATGAGTTACAGGCCTATACAGACCGTCCTGAACTCATGCCCCAAATCTATTCAGAACTCCACCAAAACCTTCAGGATTACTGCAATCAAGCGGGCATCGAAATTCTATCTCCCGCTTATGCGGCGCTCCGTGACGGCAACCATTCGACGATTCCTGGCCAGTATCTCCCAGAAGACTACACTCCCCCTTCATTTCAGGTTCATGATCAGAAGCATCATTCCTGATCGAGGGTGCCAGTCGTTCTCAGTCTTCTAGTGATGTTCTCTGCCCCAGCCTCCTGCGTACAGAAGTGGAAAGTTGATAGGCTAGCCGTGAGGCTATCAGGCCAGAAAAGGAGGCAACCCCAACTGTGGCGAGGCAGGTTAGCGTGGCGGTCGCTGGGCCACCGACCCCAAGTACCATAGCTATCGCTGTCAGCGGGAGCCGATAGCCACCCGCAATACCCGCCGCTGCCCCCGCTGCCCCCGCCAGATCTGCTGGCACCCCGAAGGCAGTTGCAAACACCCGGCCACCCAGGTCACCGATCGCCAGGAAGGGTACAAACACTCCCCCACACCCCCCTGCCACAACCGCAGCCGTGGTCGATGCAGCCCGGAGCAAAGAGACGGCCAGCAGGTGGTATGGCGTCGTTTCAACGGATTCGGCCCAGACGATGGCCCCTCCCCCTGGACCTAACGCCGCGGCTGGAGAGGCGACTTGTGACGTTACGATCGCCAGCACCAGCATGGCCAGACTCCCAAACAGCAGACGGGTGGCTGGACGAGTCTGGGTCTGTAAGCCTCTGGCCCAGTAGATGGCCTGGGATGAGAGCGAGGTAATCACCCCCGCGATCACGCCAATGAACAATGCCGCAGTAGCAGCATCTCCCAAGCCAGCAGGGGGAACACTGGGTACGACCAGCCGGATCAGACTAAGCTTGAAAATGAAGTTGACCCCCCAACCCACCACACCCCCGGCCACCATCGCCGCCGCCCGTTCGGGGGTCAGGGGAATTTGTCGGCGCTGACTCAACTCAAACATGAAGAAGCTACCCACCAGTGGAATCCCCATCAAGGCTGACACCCCTGCAGCCCCACCCCCGATCGCGGCGGGACGCACCAGTCGGTGCAGGGCTGGATTTATGCTACTCAGCCAGACTCCTGTCGCAACGCCGATATGAGCCGCCGGGGATTCAGTTCCCATCGGTGCGCCCAACCCAACCGTAGACAGGATCGCAAGAGCCCGTAACGGTGCCCGCTCCCAGGGGAACTTTTCCTCTGCTCCGGCGGTGTTCACCACGTCACCCGTCAGATCGGCTCGAGCAACGTCTTGAGGGAAAGAGTACCAGGTCTGCTTAGGCCGCTGATCAACACTGGCATCCTGACGGGGAACTAAGGTTTGTACCGATGTGCCCTTACCCAGTCCAAACAGTAACAACACCGCTAACGTGACGCCGAGCAGGGGCAGCAGCAGCAACCAGAGGGGACTCAGGCCAGAAACGAAATCAAGGATTTGCTTAATTTCCTGAGTCAGCATTACCGCAGTCAGAGAGCCAACCAACCCTCCAAGCAGCCCTCCGGCTGTCCAAGTGCTGACTCTAGTAAATAGAGGTAGTGATTTGTCATTTGCCATTACAGTAAACTCTCGCCTAACTCAAAACGTAAGCACCGCACCAATGACAGCAAAATTTTAAACGCAGCCCTCCGGCTTGCCCATAGACCCACAAGCTCTGCTTTTGTGCCGCAAGGTAGCGCTTAAGGTATTGGGTAGCTAAATGATGACGCGCCCTAAGATATAAACCTTCTAAAATCGCAGCCCGGCCCGCAATCCCAGAAACAGAGCATCGCTGAAATCCTGGTTGGCGGGGTTGATGTATTGCACATCCCCCGTCAAGTGAAACCATGGCGTAATAGCATAGCTATAGTAGGCTTCCAGACCCGATCCATTACCAAAATCAATGATGGGATTGACAGTGCTTTGAAGCTCATCGCTGAAGTTCCAGTAAAAAACACCCAACCCGAAGCGATCTCGGGGTCTGTTGGCGAATAGCCCTCTGCCACCAATGCCTGCAATAACTGACCCCTGAATCGGGTTGGGGTTGCCATCGGCAAGCAACCCCCTGAAGTAGATTCCCCAACCTTCACGAGGGTTATCTGGCAGTTGTTGTAGTAAATGGCTGAACTGGAACGTAACAGCGTAGGATCCTTGTTGAGTGCCACCTTCGATGTCTGGTGGCAAAAGAATATCATTCAAGTCTGGCCCTTCTCGAGTGCTGTAGGTGCCCGTGAGGGTAACGGTGGTTGGGCGATCGCTAATCGTAGTGGCGTAGGTGGCCCCAGCCGAGAAGGTTACCCCGTCTTCAAACAAATTATTGGGCCAGTAATTGTTGGTCTGGTCGTTGGGGTCATAGACCATGAAGGTGAGGGTAACGGGATCGAGGCGGATGTTGGTGATTGCCCCAAAGATGGTGGGTGGAAGGACACCACTGGGAGGAGCGACAAAGGAAAGGTTCATAAATCGCTGCGTACCCCAACCGCCAAAGAACAGGTCACGGGCTAACAAGTCGAGCACGTTAATTTTGCCAATGAGCAGCGAAACATCGCCCAACCGCTGGGATAGGTAGAGCGAGGACGCCACTAAATTTCCTGAGTCTCCCAAGGGAAGAGCGGCTCCTGTATTGACAGGCCAAAAGGCTCCCTGGGCAGACGGCAATGGAGGAATACTGCCGTACCGTAGTTCTAGATGGGTATTGAAACTCCCCCCCTCCCAGAGGCCTAGCTTTTCAGTATCAAAATTGATCAGGGCATCGAAGCGCCCCCCATAGTTGAATTCACGGGGGCCGGAACTGATCGCGGCCCCCTGCAAAAACTGCGTGAAGTCGAGGTCGAAGGTGACGCCACTGTCGGCGAGTTGCGATCGCTGCCCGCCCCAATCCCCTGTCAAGGTTGATCGTTCCCAAACACTGGGCGGCGGTTCACCGCTGCTGTTTTGGGCAATTTCTGGCGCGGTTGCAGGAATAGGGGCATTCCCGGCGAGGGATTCCGCTGCCATGCCTGTTGAAACCGGATACCGATCAGCCGCCTGACTCGACATCGCTGACTCCGAATCATCTGATGGGGTGAGCAATGGAGGCGTGGCGTTCTCAAAATTTGGCGATAACTCCGGGCTGGGTTGAGCCGCAGATGCCAAATATTGAAAGGGAAGCAGCGATGTTGACGGTTTGACCGGTGTTTCCTTGGTTACCCCTAAATTATCCCTAGAAAAAACTGCGATCAAATCGGCGCAATTGGTTGCTTGGAGGGCAACAAGATCTTGACAGGGGGTGGCATAGCCTGGATCACTCCATCCCATCAGGGGAATGATCAGCGCCCCACTGTGCAAGACAGACAGCGGCCAGATTGTCTGCCTAGAAGTTTGTCTGTAGCCCGGATAATTCATGCGGTTTCAGCGGGTGTTTGGACTGTAACAACTGACTAGAGATGGCCCAAAATTGTCTGGCTTACGCCGCTCGTGTCGCTGAAGGCAAAGCCACAAGAGCGGCCAACTCAGCAAGGATTTTTGGGGAAATGCTGGGTTGGGTGGGCTGCAACTGGATGTCAGGAATACCGCCCATGATTTCAAAGGCTCGCTGGAGGGTGCGATCGCGCCAGATATCCGGTCGAGGGGAATGTTTTATACTCTGGGCGCTGAGGCCCCATTTCCAGCCGCCCAACATACCAGATACCACACGGTTCGCCAGGTTAGCCACGACCTTGTTGCTACTCGGATCGGTTAAAGCCAGTTTGTTAAGCCACGGGGACTGACGCCAATGCCTGATTAGCCAGGCCAGAGAAACCAAGTCATGGGCGACCACTGAACGGGAGGCGATCGCCAACCCCTGGGGCGGTGCAATGACATGACCCAGATCGGGGCCAAAGGTCGCCAGCACCTTATCGGCAGCGGTGATAACCAAACGTTGCTTTTGCAACAGAGTCGGTACCGTGTTGGCCTCGGCGGTTTTTTCCTGAATGCTTTTGGCCGCATGATGGTACTCCAGGCGGGTGTCGTAGCGCATATAGCCCACCACAGACTTGAGGCCAAGGGTATTCCCCAGCAGGGCGTGGCGGCTACAGCGCGGCATTGACACAATGTGATCCACCTCCCGCAGAATGTTGGGTAGCGTAATGCCTCCCCGCCAGTGGGATCCGGGAGCGGGTAGTTCGGTATAGAAGCTGTCCCAGCCCGCCTCTTCAAAAAAAGCCCACTCCGCTCCGGCCTCTTGCACAACATGCAACAGTCCGGCACTCTTCGCCAGCTGACGGCTACTGCCTTTGCAACCTTCAGGGCGCTGATCCAGATGCCCCACGCCGCTCATGTCGCCCACCACGACCCGCCCTGCGCCTCTTTCCTTCAGCAGACGCACCATGCTGGCGATCGCGAGGGGGCTGGTGGTAGACGGGTAGGGCTTGCCGGAGTTAATCACCGGTTTAATCAGCACGGTGTCACCCGGCTGGAGCCAGTCAAGGGTATCAACAGCAAATGTAGCGTCGCGAATCGCCTGATCCATCTCCTGGGCAGAGGGATTTCGGTTCAAAGGGGCCACGCTCACGGTTTCGCTCGGTCCGCGGCTAAGATTCATCGGGGTTTGCATAAGATTGTGCCTTCTCCGGACTGGCCTAATTACTAAGAAATATCTGTATCATGGCAATTTTTGAGTCAGTTGCCTGGGTCATAAAAATATTAAATATCTGAGTTGATCAGCACATTAGTGTCGTGCAATACCTATCGAAGTCTCTTGAGCGCTAGAAATGCGAATAAAATGATTTTGCACTTTTTGAATAGTGCTCCTGAAAGGTCTGACATCCATAGATTTCAACGCTATCAAAGAGATTCATCGGCTTTTTAGGCAGTGTCTGCCCCTCGATAATCTCATTTGCGTATTGTATTCTTGTTACTGACTCTTGATCTCAGAGAGCACCATACTCTTTAAGTATAAAATTTTTACTTCATGAGAAATCGGAGCTTTAAAGCGTTTTTTGTAGAGCTGTCTGGCCCTCTAGCTGCATGATTCTGACGCTGTCTGACAACAGCAAAGAGAGCCAAAGCAGTGTGACCGTTCGTAACGTTAGCCATTTTTCTGCCCACCATAGAGGTTTCATATCTTATTGTTCTAGGGTGATTTTTTGGGCCACTCATTCAGCTCGATTCCCCTCAAAGCGCCTTAATTCAATTCAAGGGAACATTATGCACCGCGTTTTTTTTAGCTCCGCCCTGGCACTCATTTCAGGAATACTTATCTCGGGTCATAGTGATCTAGCGATCGCTGATCCATTAGTCACCACCCCTAAGCCAGCCTCCTTAATGGCCCAAGAGCCAAACCAAGACAATTTACAAATGACTTGTACCGGTTCAATTGGGGTGAATGACGTTGACTATTCCGCATTTTTTACCCGCGAAGCTGGGTTTTCTCGGATTGAATTTCGGCGGCGCTCCAGTGGTCAATTAATTGCAGAAACCTTTCTCAGTTTCGATCAAAAAAATGACAAAGGACAGGCCATTTGGCGGGGTGCTGTGAACGATGCAGCCAGTGTTACCCTGGTGCATCTTGCAAATCGTCCAGCCCAGCCTGGAGATCAAATTTCAGTTGGCTATGACGGGCAATGGGGACGGAGTACTTGCCGTCGAAGCAATTAAAGTTTATTCGCGCACCTCATAAACCGGATTAGCCGTGATTCTAAATCCTGGTGAAAACCTTTACTAAGCTCTTTTTAGTAAAGTCTCGTATTTCCCTATTTTTGTAGTTTCCGAAGGCATCTAGATTTCCATGAAAACTCTGAAAGACCGCATTCTGGTTGGCACTGTGACTGCGGCCCTAGCGCTCATTCCAGGCCCGTTAGCGGCGCAGGCTCAAACCCATGCTGATCCTCTACAGATGGCTCAAGCTCCCAGTGAAGCATCTTGTATGCCGCTACAAGAAGTCACCACTGGCCAGAATGAAATTCGTAAGCGGATTGAAAATCGCTCGATTTTAGGCAACAACTGGCATACCGATTTTATTGTTCCTAGTGATACTAACTTCAGCTATTTTGTCGCTTTAGTGACTCCCGAAAATTACGGCCCTTACTGGATGGACGTACATCTCAGGCTGCCCCAGGGTGGTTCTGAAAAAGTTTTTAGTGATCAGGCTGATTTATCGACCGGCATGACGGTTTCAATTCCCTTTGAGTCCCCGACCGGACGGCAACCAGCGGTAGTGAATGTTCGCATAGGCGGGATGAACGGTCACTTTTACACCATTTCGGTAGCTGCCTGCGAGTGACTTTGAACTCACCTTATTCTTCGCGTGTGGAGTCAATTGCCGATGCTGTCCGCCCCTAACGTCTTTCTCCAGAGCCCAGTCTCAGTTTCCTCCGATGCCTCTATGGGAGGTGTTGGAAGGCAAAATCTAGACCGTAGTGTTACAGCTCGTTCTAGTCTGCAATTGAGTTACGGGTTGGTAGCTCTGGTGCTGGGTTTGGCCAGTTCTGCCGTGACGCAAGCAGCAGCGGCAGCGAATGAAGGCACCCCCGTCACCGCTCCCCTGAGTTTGTTGACAACTGAGGAGGGTAAGGTCTTGAAGCCAGCCCCTACCGATTTGCCGATGTTCGCTTTTGAGGGTTTAGACGAGGTTCAGGGGCCACTACCACTCACCAACTCGGGGGTTGAACTGACAGCCGGATCACCTGCAGCTTCTCCTTTAGCAGCCGCAAGTCGAGGCCCAGATGTAGATGATTTGACGCTTGAAACCCCAGCGGTTTCAGGTGCCGACCAAGCGGCCAGCCCTGACCGGCCCGCCGAAACTCCAATGACCCCCATAGCCTTGGAGTTCCCTGGCTCTGCTCCATTGGCAGGGGCAGTGGTCGCTGACCTGACGACTCCCTCCTTAGGGGATAGCACCGTTGCTGAGTCGGCCTCCGAGCGTACTTTTGAAGGGGGCACCGCGATCGCTCAGGTGACCGATTCTACGGCTGACAGCCCCTGGCGGTTTACCTTTGAGCCCTTCTTTTACGTCCCCTTTGGTGCCAGTGGCGACATCACTGTGAGGGGCATCACCGCCCCGATTGATGCGGGTATCGGCGACATTTTTGATGCGATCGTGAACGACCTCAACTTTGCCGCCTTTGGTCGGGTGGAAGGCTGGAAAGGCCCCTGGGGCATCTTTTTCAGCGGTGCCTACATGAATCTGGGCACGGGCCGAACGGCAGATATCCCGGTGCCGCCGGTGTTACAACAAGCCGGTTTACCGCCACAGTTTCCGATTGAGGCGGCGGTAGGCACCGCTTTTACCCAGCTTGACCTGGGCGGAGCCTACCGCTTTGGCGATGGTAATTTGCCCACAGCCCTCCAAACTGCCAACACTGAATTTGACTTGGGGCCATTCATCTTTGACGCCATGGCTGGGTTGCGGCTCTACAGCTTCAACAACGAGCTGGTGTTGACCGGCCCTCGGGGCAATCAGTTTGAGTTTGACCAGTCGCGCACGGTGCTCGAACCGATGATCGGTGGACGCGCCCGCTGGAACCTGGCCTCTAACCTGGCCGCGATCGCGGGGGGCAGCATGTCTGGCTTTAGCTTGGGGGACCTGACCTTTTCCGTCGCGGGCTATGGCGGCATCGACTGGTTGTTTTCCGGCAACACCTCGCTGACGGCTTCCTATGGGTTCACCTATCTGGATTACAGCAGCGGCAATTCGGGTCTGGACCTGTTTACCCACGGCCCGAATGTCGGGGTTAAGTTCAGGTTTTGAACAGGCTGTCAGGAAGGGAACGATGCCTGCCAGCACGATAAAATTTTAGGGCATTTGCAGTTCTTTTTTCTTCCGATAGTTATCAATCAAAATGTAAATGCTGACCAGCAGCACCCATAAAGGAAAAGACAGAAATACCCAGCCTAATCGATTAATATAGCCAATTCTTAAAATCATGATTGCTGCCAACCCAAGCCCCAACCAGGCTAACCAGCGGGGAATCACCTGGGTCCGAATAAAGAGAGACGAAGTAGAAATCATAAATACCCCAGCCATCCGGATACCATAGTTGGTCATGGTCTCTCGGGCAACGATAAGACTAATGTTGTGATAGCCAGAATTCATGAGTTGATTGGCTTCTATGCCTGACAGAAGGAAGAAGCTTCCCGCGACTGATGAGCTTACAAACAGCATGGCAATAAATAATAGCCCGCTGCCCAGAAATACCGTGCCAAAAAATTGATCTTCCTGATCACCAAAGCGGTCACGGACGACTCCCACAAACCATAGAAAGGCAATACTGGCAAAGGGTATCAGATTAAGAGCTAGCTTGATCTGATGCTTATTAGCGGTAAACTCTATTCTGTTAAGATCCGTGTCAGTAGAGAGCGCCTTGAGTAATAATGCCAAGCTGATGAAAAGCAGGATGGAAAACAAAATTCCGGCTATGGCTGCGGCTTTAGGGGCGGTAGCCCGGCTCCGAAAAACTGAGGCTCTGTCTTGAGTCATTCATTTATCTCCCTGTCTTTATAAATTGGGAAATCAACTCAGCCAAAACACCCTTCTGATCGACCTAAAAATGCAGACTATCGTTAATGATGGCGAAGATCTAAAAATTCGGTGAAATGTGCAAAAGAAAAAATACTATCTACACAACGATGCAAAAGCGAGTTACGATAGCTCTGATTATAGGTCATCATGGTGTACCTGTTCTGATCTTTACAACCACTATTTTCTTCTTGCCATATCCTGCACCGGACGCATTCTTGCTTGCTCCATTGGCAATTGTTCTGAGCCTGGTTAGGTTATACATTTTTTCTGTTTTAGAGAATGCTCAATCTGGCAAAATTTCAACATGCTAAGTGACTCTGGGAGACAGCTATTGCCTTCGTATAAATTCAGTCCTTAACTGCTAACTGTCATGCCTGAAACGAATCCCCAACCCCCATTCCCCAACCCCGGCACCGAGCTTGCTAAAGAACGTAATCGAGCTGCTGAAGAGCGCACCCTGATGGCCTGGATTCGGACCTCTCTAGCGCTAATTGGGTTTGGATTTGGTATCGATCGCATTGTCGCTGCCATCCACCAGTCCTTGGGGGATGCCGTCAATCCCCTCCGGCTGAGCCGGATTTTGGGATTGTCATTTGTAGCCTTAGGGACATTTGCCATGTTGTACGCCGCCATCGACCATCGCCACCAGTTACAGCGTATTCAGCGAAATGACCTGATTTATCTCCATCGTCACTCCCCTTCCCTGGTGGTCGCCTATATTCTCACGTTTTTAGGAAGCGTGGCCTTTGTTGGGATTCTGATCAGTCCTCTGCTGCGCTGATCTCAGTCTGCTGGAAAGGGCCTCTCTGACGGCAGACCACTGGCAGAAGCCGTGCCGTTGCCAATTTTATTTGAGAGTCGGCGGAAGAAACTGCAGCGGTTCTTGAAACTGGAGGGACTGAGTCTTGGACACTTTGGTTTCCTTGTGGGGGCTGTCTGCTGGAGGAGTTCTTTATCCCTGGGGAGCGCCTTTATCTCGCCATTGACCGCACCAGTTGGGAGTGCATTAATATTTTTGATGGTGAGCCTGATTCATCATCATCGGGCCTGGCCGATATGCTGGACGTTTCTTGACAAAAAAGGTAGCAGTAATTTAGCCGAGCAACAAGCTGTACTGAGTCAGAGTTTAGGGCTGTTATCGGCTTATGTGTTGGTGGTGCTAGGCGACCGCGAATTTTGCTCACTGAAACTTGGAAAGTGGCGAGGTGAGCAAGGGGCGTACTTTTGTTTGAGACCGTAATGCGATACGAACGTGCGGCAAGCAGATGGAACCGATCAAGCGCTGAGAGAGTATGGCCTGAAACCAGGGATGAAACTCTTCTTGGGTAACCAGGAAATCACGAAGAGCAAGGGCTTTGGCACTTTCAAGGTAGCGGCTAAATGGAACCGCACTGATCGGGGATTCAAAACCCAAGAACCGTGGTCCATTTTGACAAACTTCAGCGAGCTTGACATCGCGATTGAGGCTTAGCAAAAAAGATTGGGTATCGAAGAAATGTTTCGCGACTTCAAAGCTGGTGGATACCCTCTGGAAGGGTCTAAACTCGCTTCAGAGCAACTGTCCAAGTAACCGTCCCCTGAGCGGAGTCGAAGGGGACGTTCTAGCTGAGTTTTGGCTTCGACTTCGCTCAGCCAGCGTAGTTCCTGGGACGGTTACTGTCCAAATTGATGATTGTGGTCGCCATTGCTTATACCAGTGCCTTACTGAAAGGTCAGCAGGTCAAGGGTATGGGTGTGCAAAAATATGTGGTGAGACCAGAACCTCAGTCCGTTAACCAACGCCGACATAGCGCCTTTTATGTCGGTCAACAGCTGCCGATGTGGCTCCAGTTACCGCAATTGTGCCAACCAGATTGGACAAACTTTGGCAGATTAACTGTCGTTGGATTAACTATGACAAGCGGGGGCAGCGAGATATAGAGCTTGCGTCTACGTTCTGAGCCCGCTGTTGCCCTGCCAGGCACTGGACAATCGCATCCCAGCGATCGCTTGGGGGCAACCTCATCTTTGAAACCCGCGATAATAGCTGGTCAAAAAATCCTTAGCTGCATAGATTCCTCTGTTACATTGTGCATCAATGCATTTGCCTTTGAGAGGAATCATCGTGTTGGAATATATTACCCTTCCAGAAAATATTCTTCCCCCCGTTGCGCCCTATTCCCATGCGGTCCGAGCCGGAGACTTTCTATTCGTGACGGGTCAACTTTCTGAAGATCCGCAATCGGGCCAAATCAAGAAAGGGGCGATCGCCGACCAAACGCGGCAGGTGATGGAAAACTTAAAAAGAGTCCTTGAACACGCTCAAACCAGCTTTGATCGAGTTGTAATGGCACGCATTTTTGTGACTGACTTTCGTTATTATGAAGCCGTCAATGAAGTCTATTCCAGCTACTGTTGTCCCGACAAGTTGCCCAGCCGCACAACTGTTGGCGTAACTGCTCTGGCAGGATTTGGCGATGTCGAGATCGACTTGATCGTTTACTGCGGGGAGTGAACAATCAAAAATTGCCAGTTAAGAGACCTGACATCTCATCAAAATAATTAATGAGGTATTAGAGTCTCGATCTGGTTCAGCGAGGTTAGGGCGCGTCATCAATTCATTCTAGAAACTTGATAGGATAAGCATTACCGCGCCCGTCCCGATTTTATCAGCTAGGGGCTGAAACGCTTTCTGCCTCTTTATTCGACGGCTCAATGATGACAGTCCCTAAGTAGCTGGGCTGATTCGACTGTAAGATGGGTAAAGCCCTTCGGGCATGGCTGCGCTAGAGCGATAGCTTAACCCATGCGGGTGTTGGGTTTCGTTCCTCAACCTTAACCTACGGCGTCTGACGTTTAATTGCAACTGCCTACTTAGGGATGAGGATCATTTAACAGCCAATTTCCGCGAAGAATAGACCTGACTGGACAAGGGACAGCCGAGACGGCTATCCCAACTGATTGAATTTCCATTCCTTAGCAAGCAAAAGGCAACTTCAAATGGATTGGAGCAACGCTGGCTCCACCGCTGAAGGCAACCAATAGATTAGCCCTGAAATCTGCGGATTCCAGGGCTAGAATCACTCGACCAAACGAGTTTGAGCTCAGAATGAACTGACATTAGCCAGCAGGAGGCGTCAGCCAGCCCGCACTCAAGATTACCGTCAGACCCATAAATAGCGCCGTTAGTGTCCAGGTAACCCGATTCAAAGTCGTTTCGGCGCTTTTGGTACTGGTAAAGAGCTGAGCTTGACCACCGAGAGCCCCTAGCCCATCTCCTTTAGGGCTGTGAAGCAACACCAGCACCGATAAGCCGACAGCGGACACCGCCCAAACCACTTTGATAATTGAGACTACAGTCATAATATTTGCGCCAGAAATCACACTTAACAAGCTGCTGGCCTACAGAGCCGCAGCGACACACATTTAATCCTAACTTGCCAAGGGAGTTTACTAAAGCTCCCCCTGGTTGGCTACAGTCCGACGTGAACGGGAGTCCGATTGGGCCGCACATCCACGGAGGAATTGACCAGCATCGATCGCCCCGTCATTTCTGAAGGCTGCGCAATATTCAGGATATCGAGGATTGTGGGCGCAATATCTGACAAACGACCGTCTGAGCGCAGTTGGACATCAGCCCCGTGACCGGGAACTTTGAGACCCTCTCCTTCGACCAGAATAAACGGCACAGGATTTGTCGTGTGAGCTGTCCAGGGTTTGTGGTTTTCATCCCACATGTATTCGGCATTGCCGTGATCAGCGGTAATGATGGCCGTCCCCCCAGCCTGGCTAATGCTCTCTAACAAACGCCCTAATTCCACATCCACGGTTTGCAGCGCCTCTACGGTGGCGTCTAAATTGCCAGTATGTCCGACCATGTCAGGGTTGGCATAGTTGATCACGATTAAGGCGTACACCCCTTTGCGGATGGCGGCGATCGCGGTATCGGTGACCTGCGAGGCCGACATGGGGGGGGCCTTATCATAGGTCGCCACCTGGGGACTGGCGATGAGTTCCCGGTCTTCCCCTTCAAACGGTTCTTCTAGACCCCCGTTGAAAAAGTAAGTCACGTGGGCATATTTCTCCGTTTCAGCGGTACGAAATTGCTTTAGTCCCTGTTCAGCGATGACTTCCCCCAAAATCCGATTCAAATTTTGGGGGGGGAAGGCGACTTTCACCGAGGTCAAGCGCGAGTCATATTGAGTCATCGTGGCAAACGTCAGGGGGGCAATCAGCGATCGCTCAAATCCGTTAAACTCGGGGTCAACAAAGGCATGGGTTAACTGGCGCGCGCGATCTGGCCGGAAGTTGTAGAACAGTACGCCATCACCCGGTTCTACAGCCCCTGGGGCAACGCGGATCGGATCCATAAACTCATCCGTAATTTCGGCTGAGTAGGCGGCTTGCATAATTTCTACAGCGGTGCGACCGTCCCCTTCGCCGTCGTTCACCATGACGTCGTAGGCTCTTTTGACTCGATCCCAACGGTGATCGCGATCCATCGCGTAGTAGCGACCGCTGAGGGTCACGATGCGCCCGACCCCGTGCGTTTCAGTAAAGTCTTGAATTGCCTGCACCGAGCGGTAGCCATCAGTCGGCTTAGTGTCGCGACCATCGGTAATCACATGGATGCAGACTTCGGAAATATCCTGAGCTTTGGCCATTTCTAGCAGACCCAGGAGGTGATTCAGGTGAGAGTGCACCCCCCCCTCTGAACACAACCCGATCAGGTGAAGCTTACTGTTGCGGTAGCGAACCGCTTGACAAAGCTCCAGAACGGCTTCATTTTCTTGAATACTGCCATCGTCAATGGCGTCGGAAATCCGAACTAACTCTTGCGGTACGACCCGCCCCGCTCCAATATTGAGGTGCCCAACTTCCGAATTGCCCATTTGCCCCTCAGGCAAACCAACATCCTTCCCTGAGGTCTTAATCAGGGTGTGGGGATAGGCATGCCACAGACTATCCATCACTGGTGTGTCTGCAACTTTTACAGCGTTACCGTCAGCGTCTTCTCGATATCCCCAACCGTCGAGGATAATGAGCACCATAGGTGGAATAGGCGCTTGAGTCATTGGCTTCTAGAATCCCTGCAAACTAGACATTTCCTGAGATCATTATACCATCAGTTTTTCAGGTATAATTTTCCTCCAAGATAAGTAAATTTTATGGGCGTAACTGACTAAAAAAGGATTTTCGAGAGTTATTTGTTTATTGTTTCAGAGCTTATCAGCAATTGGGTGATTTGCAAGGGGAGGACACCCTGAAAAAAAACCTCAGTGCATGATGTCTAACGACTTTTGTGTAAATTTTATTGACACTTTTTCAGAAAAAAGAGCTGAGCAGAGAAAAATCAGGGGCGTGGCGATTTGTCTTCTCAGTTTTCTGCCATGATGCGGGAAAAATCTAAAAACTTCTGTAGCGTTGGTCGCCATCCACCCGCTGGCATCTGGCTAGGTAAAAAAGGCTGGTTTCGCGATCGCCATCAGGGGTCAATAGGCATATTTAAACTGGATGATGGATGGGGACTGCTGCCTAAATAATATTTGGGGTTAGCGGCTGAAGTCGGTGGAGTGGACCCAATTTCAAAGTAAACCCCGTCTAAGTTGAGAACTGGAGTTTTGTATGATCGGGCAGAACCTCACCTAACCTCTCCTTTCAAAGGAGAGGAACCAGAGTCTTGTCAAACCTCTCCTTGAGAAGGAGAGGTGCCGCAGGCGGTGAGGTTTCCCACATGCCAAAACTCCACTTCTGAATCTGGATGAGGTTTAGTTAGGAGATTTCCAGAAATAAACGACCAGTACGGGCGGGTTTAGCTAAACGCCGTCGGTCTTGCCAGTGAGCCCTTGGTAATACCCGCTCCAACGCAACGGGTATTTTCGCTTTTAGAAATCACCTTAATGACGGTTTCTTTATGATGGGCACGATGGACACGGGCAAAAAGCGATCGCGCTCCTGCGGTGAGGTGACTCCGCCAGCCAGCGGAAAAAATTGAGTGTCGTCATGGATGATGGACGAATTCCAATCCAGAAATGTCATCTGACCGATCATCATCCAGGGGGCAACGGGGGGAGCCTTGAGTCACAGCCGCCAATCCCTAAGCGGTTGACGATCTTCAGAGATGTTTCTGGACGCGCAAAAATTTGTCTTTTGCTGGAACATTGTCGCTACCCTCGTCCGGTAGCATCATAGATAGCTTGCCTCGCCCAGTGGGTTGACGATGTTCAATAACCGCCTGACTTTTATCGTTGTCTTTTTGAGCGTGTTCGGAGCGCTGGGGTTTGGCCTAAAAACCTGGCAGGAGCGTAGCCGGGTTTACAATCTCGTGCTGGCTTCAGGAAGCCAAACGGGAGAATATTACGCCTTTAGTCAAGCGTTTGCTGAGGTAGTCGAGCAAAATCATCCCGAAATTCGTATTGAAGTGATCGCGACAGAGGGCTCGGCGGAAAATATGGCCCTCCTGCGGGATAATGCCGCCCAACTAGCGCTAGTGCAGAGCGACACCCCGGTAGAAAGGCCAGTGCGAGCGATCGCCCGTCTCTTTCCCGAGATGTTTCATCTGCTGGTGCGGCGGGAGGCCAACATTCAGACGGTGGCCGATTTGCAGGGGCAACGCATTGCGCTGATGCCCGAGGGCAGCGGCTCCTACGCTTTGTTCTGGCCTTTGGTCGAGCATTATGGGTTGACCGCAACTGATTTTCAGGCGCTGCCCCAAGCCCCCGATGCCGCCTATGATGCCCTGCTGGCAGGCGATACGGATGCGCTCTTTCGCGTCATTACTTTGGGCAATCCGTCCATGAAAGCGGTCTTGCAGGATGAAGCGATCGCCTTGCTGGCGATCGATCAGGTGGAAGCGCTGCAACTCTCATTGCCCTATCTAGAAGCCCAAACCATTCCCAAAGGCACCTACAACGGGGGGCGACCGCTGCCCGCGACCGATTTATCCGTGGTGGCCGTGAATGCGCTGCTCGTGATTCGCGAAAACTTGCCGGATGAGGTGGCCCGTGCCCTCACGGATACCCTCTATACTCATCGCAATGAACTGGTGAGTCGCTATCCCCGAGCGGCGTTGATTCGCTTGCCAGATTCGGGAAGTGATCTCGGATTGCCGCTACATCCGGGGGCGGCGGCGTTTTACGATCGCGACGAACCTGAATTTATTGTCGAATATGCCGAACCGATCGGCTTGCTGTTATCCGTCTCGGTCTTGCTGGCCTCTAGTCTTTGGCAGTTTCGCCTGTGGCTAAAGGGCCGACAAAAAAATCGTGCTGATTTCTACAACATTGAGCTGCTCGATTTGATTGAGCAAATCAACCAGATCGAAAATCGGGACGAAATTGAGGATTTACGCTGCCAACTCTTCAAAATGCTGAAGGAAGTCGTGTCTGATCTGGATAATGACCTGATCTCGGCAGATTCCTTTGAGTCTTTTACCTTTCCTTGGGAAATTGCCATGAATAGCTTGCGCCATCGAGAGGATCTGCTGCTCAATCAGTCAACCGGGGCGATGTCTCCCGCCCCAAAGTCTTCATAATGGGGATGATTTTGTTTGCGGTCGGAATGTCCAACTGGGTACTCCGACCGCTTTAGGGATCGCCCAGGAGTTGTTTGGCTAGTTGTCGTTTAGCCAGGTGGCCCAGGGTTTGCAGGGCTTGGTCTAGCGGCTCCGACCAGGGAATGGCGGTGTTAAGGCGAAAACAGTTTTGATAGCAGTTGCCGGAGGCGGAGAACATGACGCCAGGGGCGATGCTGATGTGGTGTGCCAACGCTTCGCGGTGCAGGGCCAGAGCATCGCAGCCATCGGGCATTTCAACCCAAAGCACATGCCCCCCAGTAGGGCGGCTGACGCGGGTTCCGGCTGGAAAGTAGTCCGCGATCGCTTGTTGCATCCGGGCCATTTGTGCCTGATAGGCGCGGCGCAGTTGGCGCAGGTGCCGGTCAAAGCCACCGGTGGCGAGAAAGGCGGCAGCGGTGAGTTGGGGGGCGATCGCCGTGCCCAAATTAATCACTGATTTGAGTCCGGTGACCGCCGTGTGATACCGACCACCGGCACACCAGCCAATGCGAAGTCCCGGCGACAGCACTTTGCTCAGGGAGGAGCAATACACCACGCGGTTTTCGGTATCAAAGGCTTTGACGGCTTTGGGGCGATCGCCCACAAAATACAATTCGCCGTACACGTCATCTTCGATCAGCGGCACATCATAGCGGTTGAGCAGCGTAATCAGCTGTTTCTTCTTCACATCCTCCATGCAGTTGCCCAGCGGATTGCTGAAATTGGAAACCAGCATGACGGCCTGGACCTGCTCAGCTTGTAGCGCTTCTTCCAGGTGCGGCAGACTAATACCACCCCGAGGATGCGTGGGCAGCGTCAACGCTTTCAGGTGCAGCTTTTTTAACGCTTCGAGCATGGTGTGGTAAGTCGGCGATTCGACGGCGACGGTGTCGCCCGGTCGAGCGACTGCCTTTAAAGTCAGATACAGCGCCTCCACTGCGCCGTTGGTAATCAGCAAGTCATCTGGCGACACGGTGCAGCCAGTGTTCAACATGCGCTTGGCAATCTCTGAGCGCAACGCCTCTTCGCCCTGGGGGTTACCGTAGCCGTGAGCCACCTCGGGATGATCACGCAACACCTTGCCTGTCAGCCGATTGAGCTGATTGAGCGGCATTAACGACATCGCCGGCAACGCCGCCCCTAGTTGAATCACCTCGGGATCTTGCATCGCCATCAGTAGCCGTAGGGACAGAGGCGTATCAATTTCGTGGGCCTGGGTGGGCGGTGCCGTCTGCGACGGTTCTTGCAGCAGATTGAGAGCAGTGGTCTTCACGTAATAGCCCGACTGGGGACGGGCGGTGATCAGTCCGCGATCTTCGAGCAGGCGATAGGCTTCCAGTACAGTCGAGGTGCTGACGGAGAGCTGTTGTCGCAACTTGCGGACCGAGGGCAGGCGATCGCCCGCCTTGAGCGTGCCTTCGGTAATCAGGGTTTGCAGCCGCTCGGCCACCTGTTCGTACAGCACCTGGTGGGGTTCTACCGTGATCGGAGATAGTTTCATCACACAACCTCAAGTTTGGGGAAGGACGGCAACAGTTGACGGGCTGATCTCCATACCGGCAATCTCCATACCGGCAATCTCGGCTAACCAGGCTCCACCATCCCCCATCGCCCCCCCACTGCCGCTCGTAATGAGGGTGCACATCGGGATCAAGTCCCCAGCCATCGCCGTCATCGATAGCTGAGCGGATTTGTATCGATGGATGCCAAACAGTTAGCTGCTATTTTAACCGGAACAGTTTTCAAAAGCCCAACTGTTACCAATACAATTTAGCTGAACTGCCTCTGTTCGGATAGGGGGCAATCGAGGAAACTTAACTCATGCCGAATCGATTCGAGCTGACCTTACATCTGGAGGACAGACTCGTGCACTCTGAAGATCTTTACGCTCGTCTGGAACTAATCAACTCTGAACCCGCTCAGCTCACAGCGCGAGTTGCAGTGGAGTCGCCCTCGCGTTGGCAGCGGTGGGGGCACGCGCTGTTCCGCTATTTTCTCGGTTCCAAGGAGCCGCGTATCGTGACCAAAACCGATCGCGAGGGCAATTCCTGCTACGAGGTTTACGACCCGATTGATCGCCGCCATTACACCTTTGGCTCCGAGCACGACGTTCGAGTCTGGTTGGAGGAACGGTATTATCAGTAGCGTCGTGTCGGGGCGTCTGCAGTGCGCCCTGCTTGTGATTCATCTGCTCAAGGAACGCGATCGCCCCGTATGAACATCCCCCTGACCACTTGGTATTTAGAAATGCTGTCACCGGACGATCTGCGTCCCAAACGGTCAGCATTGCCCAACCTCACGGTGCAGCAAGCCGCCATTCCCTGTCCGGAATTTAGCCGCTTTCTCTACACCAGCGTGGGGGGACACTGGTATTGGCGCGATCGCCTGCCGTGGACCTATGACCAGTGGCGCAACCACCTCAACCGTCCAGCCCTCGAAACCTGGGTCGCTTATCTGTCGGGCACGCCCGCTGGCTATGTCGAACTCGCAAGCCAACCCGATCGCAGCGTCATGCTGGACTACTTTGGCTTGTTGCCTCAATTCATTGGTCAGGGCATCGGCGGCCACTTGCTGACCGGCGGCATCGAACGGGCTTGGGCCATGGGTGCTCAGCGCGTGTGGTTGCACACCTGCTCACTAGACAGTCAGTACGCTTACAAAAACTATGAAGCGCGAGGGTTTACGCTCTTTAAGACGGAGGAAACCACCGTTGACCTGCCTGCCGAACCGCCTGGCCCCTGGCCTGATGCCGCAGCTCCAGCGCCGCCAGTGGGTGGAGTGTCCCATGAGTTTTGCGCTGTCTCACCAGCGGTGGATGAGTCCGTTTTGGGTCAGGAGTAGGGATTTTGATTGCCAGTGCAACCCTGAATGCGATCGCGGCAGACTCTTCTAGGAGAATTTCTAGGAACAAAAATACCGGGCCGTGGTGCATTACGCTGCGCTCATGACACCCTACGAATGGGAAATTCTTTGCAGAAATCTGCTAAATTCCCTGCGGTATCTGAAATCACCCGGCTAGGGTACTGAAACGCCCGCCGATCTCGGTATGTAGAGATCGGCGGGCGTTCACGGTCAATTACCAGGCTGGCGATCAGCGGCGTTCACTACCGATCGCCAAGGCGCACTTAGGCAGCGGTGTCATCAGTTTGGCGCTTACGGAGTCCGAGACCACCCGCGACAGCAAATGCCCCTAACCCCAGCATTAAGCCGGGTTCCGGCACGGTGGCGTTGGCTTGGAAGTTGACCCCATCGCCAGTGCGACCATGACGCTCACCCAGGTTGAGGGTAATCGCTCTGACATTGGTGAAGGTGCTGCTCTGAATGTTGTTATTCGGGCCTGCCGCAATGATGCCCGAACTCGTAGTGCCATCGCCATATTCGACGATGTAGTCAGTGCCATTCTTCCGCTCGGTATCAAACCAATTCACCGTCAAATCAGTCAGGATTTGGTTGAAATTGAATTTGAAAGTACCCACTTCAAGTTGACCATCTTCCAGCAGTCCAGTCCCGCTCTCTGTCATCGCCACAGGCCGGAACCAGTAGTCTCCAGAACCTTCAGACGTCCCGATATCTTTGGACCGGAAATTGATCAAACCACCGAAGTAGGAGTTGTTGGTGCCTGCTTTATCTACAAACAAGCGGCTCTGGGTACCGGTAGAGCTATCCACTAGACTGTCAATCGATTCGATGACCGAATCTAGCGTGAGATAAGAACAGCCGTCACCTAGGCAAGCGCCTAAGCCGACGTTCACTTCCCCTTCGGCTTGGGGTACGAGAGAGCTGGCTTGGGCGGCAGGGGCGATCGCCCCCACTCCTACCACAGTCGCCGCCAACATCGGAGCAACGCAGCTAATTGTTTTGAGCGCGTGAATCATCTGAGTTCCAGTTATCGTATTGATCATGAGTTTGTGGGTGCTAAGTGTTTACTCGCCGAATGGGGGCAAAACTCGGCAACGGGGCATCGAGTGCAACGGTAATTCGCGCATCCCTGTATCTAAAACAACCCTAAGCAACGGGGCGAGTAAGTGTAAGGACTGAGTATCGTAATTTACAGAAATATTGAGAAAAGGGTCTGCCCAGTAAAGGCTTTATTTCTGTGAAGGGAATTAGGTGCTAGCGACTTGATTGATCAATCAGACAGGAGAAGCCAGTGCCATTTGTGTCATTTACATCAGAGCTTTACGGATCTTTATGAGACGCGATCGCGTCATGCTCCCAGTTTTGCCGATACTCCCCAATGGCGATCGCCCCCCGTGAGCCCTGCCAGCAGCCTCGCCAAAATCGGCCTTCAATACGTCACCCGTTACCCCGCCCCTCGATTCCCCTAACCCTCTGCCCACCATGCCGCCCGCCCTTAGCGAGCTAGCCCACCCACCGCTCAGGAGTCACAGAATTTTACAGTTTGCCGACATTTGCATTCCCTAATTTCGATTTTTTTACGACAATACATTCACCACTGAGAGATTTAGGAATGACCGATGCCACAGTTCCTGCCCATTGCCTATTTTCAGAAAAAGTTTTGCGCCTTTGAAGATGCCACGCTCTCCATCGCCACCCACGGCTTGCACTACGGCACCGGCGCATTTGGCGGCTTGCGGGGACTGCCAGATCCCGCCAATCCACAACAGATTCTGCTGTTTCGGCTTGAGCGACATTGTCAGCGACTCAGCCACAGTGCCCGGTTTTTGCAGTATGAGTTGGCGGCTGGCGAAATCAAATCCATCATTATCGACTTTGTCAAAAAGAATCGCCCCACCGAACCGTTCTACATTCGGCCCCTGGTGTACACCTCCGATCTGGGCATCGCGCCGCGCATTCATGATGTTGAGCATGACTTTGCGGTGTATGGTCTGCCCCTGGGGGATTACCTGTCGCCCCACGGCATCACCTGTCGTATCAGTTCCTGGCAGCGCCCCTCTGATCTGAATCTGCCCCTGCGCGGCAAAATTACCGGCTGCTACATCAATTCCTCACTCGCTAAAACCGAGGCTAAAAAGTCGGGCTTTGATGAGGCCATCATGCTGAACGCTCAGGGCAAAGTCAGCGAAGCCTCTGGGATGAATATCTTTTTGGTGCGCGAGGGCCAACTCATCACCCCCGGCGTTGATCAAGACATTTTAGAAGGCATCACCCGCCACAGTGTCATTCAGGTGGCTCGGGATATGGACATTCCGGTCGTCGAACGCGCTGTCGATCGCACCGAACTGCTCATTGCCGATGAAGTCTTTCTCTGCGGGACTGCTGCCCGCATCGCCCCGGTGCAACGCATCGAAAACTACGAACTGACGGGCGATCGCTCCATCACCACGAAGCTACAGGACACGTTGAAAGCGATCGTGGAGAATCGCGAACCGAAGTATCGCGAGTGGGTCGATATCATTTCACTGGAATGAGGGGATGGGGGAAGCGGAAAAAAGTGATGAGTCGGTGGGGGCTAAATGTGCCGCCATAGGAGGCATCGGGTACGGCTGAAGGCAAGAGTAAGAGTAAAGTTTTGTAACAAATAATCGGCAATCGCTAGCAATAATTTCTTTTCGGAAATCTTGGGCCTGGAGTCGTCAGTTTGAGGTGTCTCAGTTCAAGCATGTGTCCCGAAAACCTGTTGCAAACGAGTTTCAGTTTTGCCCTCAAGGGCCGATTTTTCCCCAGGCTCTCGTCGTCTTACTGTATAGGAGGTAACCAAAAGCGCATCGATGTGGCGCGCCGGACTCAACGGTTACCCTTCACAAGGAGACTGTTATGGCTCAAGCAACTTTAGAGAACGTGTCGGCTCTACAATCCGTTCCTCGCCCAGCAAACTGTACCGCTTGTTTGACGCGCGATTGTCCCATGGCTGGCGCAGCAGACTATCCCGTACAACTGTGCAATAGCTATCGGCAAGCAAACTGCTACTTCTGCAATCAGGCCAACTGTGCCCTCAACGGTTCCCTGGATGCGCCCGTAATGATGTGCGATCAATTTGCGCCGCTCATGGCCTAGCGCGATCGCACTTAACTGAATCTGTTTGCCTAAGCCCGCCTAGTGCGGGCTTGTTATTGGGATGTTTCAGGGGTCGAACCATCGCTAGCCGTCAGGATGAGTTAAAGCTGCTCGGCTTCGTAGCCCTCTGCCGCGAGGAGTTCTAGCACGCTGTCAGGACCGACGAGGTGTAAGGCACCAACCACAATCAGGTAGTCCTCATCGGATTCCAGCCAGGGTAGGATCTGGTTGGCCCAGTCGCGGTTGCGATCGCTCAAAAAGATCCGTTGCATCTCGGGATATGCTTCAAACCCAGTGAGCAGAATGTCGGCCATGCGATCGCTGTCTCCCGTTTCCCAGGCTCCAACAATGTCGTTAAAGGAGTCCTCAAACAGGTCCATTTCGGCTAGCGTCTGCTCAGTAAAGAGGCGTTGCTCCTCAATCGACAACTGTTCGAACAGGTCAAACTGCTGCTCGACGGTTTCCAAAAAGAGAATGGGTTTTTCGCTTGCCTGAGCCTGACTGTAAAAATACTGATCAATACCATATTCGGGCGAAAAACCGAGCGCAATCAGCTGCAAAGACGTGAGCGAGATGGCTAGAAACCAGGGCTCAAACTGTTCAAACATCTGGATAGAGAGACCCAGATCTTCGGTCTGTTGCGCCGCTAAGGCGTAGGATTCTGAACTGAGGACTTCGGTGAGGGCTTCGCCCGGCTCGGGCAGGGCTTTGTCCAGCAATAAGACGGCAATATCAGCTTCGGTGCCGGGACCGACATCGGCTTCTAAGACTAAGTTTTCCGCTTCTTGAAAGGCGGTCTCTAGCGCGGCGGGGAGAGGATAACTGTCCTCGTTAAGGAAATGCACCGAGCCGAGTAAATAAACCGTGTTGGTCGGCGTTTCGATCTGCCAGAGAAAGTTTGAGTCAGCGGCCTCGTCGGCCTCTGCCACCACCCCTTGAGCGGGACTGGGACCAGGGGCGATCGCAAGTCCCGCAGCCAGGCCCACTCCCAAGAGCAAATGCAGCGGTTGTTGAAGTTTGCTCCAAGCCTTGTCAAACGATGTGCTCATGAGCTGGATGCTCCCTTTTCGAGTCAACGAGATTGGAATTCTGAATGACGATATCGGTCACAGAAAAGTGTCCGTATTGCCGAGCCAGCCTGAGATCGAACCCTTCCCGTCGCTCCATAAGGGATGAGGATCATTTAACATCCAATTTCCGCGAAGAAGAAACCTGACCGGACCAGGGACAGCCGAGACGGCTATCCCAACTGATTGAATTTCCATGCCTAAGTACATGGACTGAATCATTTACTGACCCAGGCTTCGACTCCGCTCAGCCCTCACCATCCTGATAGCACTCGGTTCAGTGAGTTGAGCACAGTCGAAACCTTTGTCTCCCTTGGAAGAAATCTAGCGGCATTCAAGGTTTTTTTTAATCTCCCCATCCACTCATCCACTCATCCACCCAAAACCTACGGACAGGCTAGCTCCTTGGGAGCGGCTTCGCCAACGCCACCCCCCCCTTAGCGACCCAAGACGGCAGTCCCTTCATAAAACCAGACGCCCGCAATGCAGCCCGTCATCAGCGTTGCCAGGGTACCAGCCCACAGCGCCTTCCAAGCCAGGGAGGAGATGTCGCGACTGCGAGAGGGCACGAGGCCAGCGAGGCCCCCCACAAAAATGCCGACGGAGGGAATATGGGCAAAGCCGCAGAGCACATAGCTGATGATGACCAGGGCGCGATCGCTCAGCACCCCCTCTGCCGACAAATCGGCCAGGGCGATGTAGGGGGGAATCGCCGTTTTCAGCAAGCGCTGCCCGATTAAGACGGAAGAGGTCCACAACTCATTCCAGTCGAGGGAGACGCCCGTGAGAAAGGTCAGCGGCAAAAAGAGCGCCCCAGTGATGTTGTCCAACGTGATGACGCTAAAGGTTTGTCCAATGGGGCGCAGCAAGGCGCTGTTGCTATTTTGCAGACTAGCCAGAGACGCAAATGCAAGATTCAGCAGGGCGACGAGTCCGAGAATGGCGATGAGAGATGCCGCGATCCCGACCGCCATTTTGACGCCGTCTAGCGCCCCTAAAATCAGGGCATCCATCGGGCTTTTTTTGTCCGCTTCGGCTTGCACGATCTCAGGCACTTTGCCCAGGGTTTCAGGGGTAGCGGTCTCCGGCACGAGGATTTTGGCCATGACAAAAGCGGCGGGGATCGTCAGCACCGAAGCGGACATCAGGTGACCCGAGATCGCGGGAAAAGTGCCCCGCAAATAGCCTGCGTACAAGCCCAATACCGTAGACGCGATGGAGCCAAAGCAAGAAGCCAAAATCGCGCACAACTCACTGCGGGTCATCCTTTCCAAAAAAGGTTTGATGGCGATCGCGGACTCAATGCCGACGAAAATATTGGCTGCGCCCGCCAAGGCTTCAGCGCCGCTGATATTCATCACTGAGCGGAAAAACTGGGCAAATACGCGGACCACCGGCTGCACGACGCCCAGGTTATACAGCAGGTTGAAAATGGCGGCGAAAAAGATGACTTGGGGTAGAGCGCGAAATGCCAGGATGTAGCCGAGCCCGAGGTTGTCGGCTCCAAGGCGATCGCCCGGCACGGGGGAAAACGGTGGCGTCAGCGCCCGTGCCAGCCAGCGTCCGGCCCCCTGCGGCCCTACCTGTGCGGTTAAATCGGGCACCAAGATCGGACCAAATAAAAATCGCGAGCCCTCTTCTGAGGCATCGATCAAGGCATTTAGCAAACTGCTCAACCACACCACCACTTCGCGGGTGATCGGAGCGCGAAAAATGAGCAATCCCAGCACGAGTTGGATGCCGATTCCCCATGCCATCAACTTCCAGGGAATCCGTTGCCGATCTTCTGATCCCAACCAGGCCACCAGGCACAACCCCGCGATCCCCACCAGCGACAGTAAGTTGAGCATCCACCGCTTCCTTTTTGGATTAACGCCACGATTCTACAAGCGTTCTGTGGATCTGCAACGTTCTCCTACGGACTTTGTAAGCGATCGCAATATGACACCCGGTGATCAGCTTGTGCGCGATCGCCATCCCCAAACCATAATGGGGTACATGGTTCCTTGACGGCATTTATGAATCCTTTTTCTCCCGTACCGCCAACATGGGCCGAGGCAGCGGTTCATGCTCATCAGTTTGGCTGTCCCCGTTGTGGGGCCAATATCTCTGAGGCCCAGGCCGTATGGATTAATCGGCGATCGCCGGTCTATACCGAGTCGCACAAACGCAAATGGCAGGAATTTTACCAATGCGGTGAATGCCAAACCGCCTGGTGGGCCTGGAGCAGCGATCGCCCTCCCACTGAGTGGAGTGGTCACAAAGACGACCCTGACGAAATCCCCGAAGACCCATTCGAGTTTTAGCGGCGATGTCTGTGCTGGTGTTCGGCAGTTTGAATATGGATCTGGTGGTGCAGTCTCCCCGTCTGCCCCAGCCCGGAGAAACCCTGGTGGGTAGAGCCTTTGCGACGATACCGGGAGGCAAGGGAGCCAATCAAGCCGTAGCGGCGGCTCGCCAGGACGCAGAGACCGTCATGGTGGGTCGGGTCGGGGCCGATGACTTCGGTCAGCAGTTGCGTCACGGGCTGGCGATCGATGGGATCAATGTCGAGTCGGTGATTGTCGACGAAGCAACCCATACCGGCGTGGCGGCGATCGCCGTGGCCGACACTGGCGAAAACCAGATTGTGATCGTGCCAGGGGCAAATGGTCGGGTCGGCGATGCCGATTGGCAACGGTTACATCGGCATCTGGAGGCGGCCCAACTGCTGCTCTTGCAGTGCGAAATTCCGGCGGCAATGGTGGCAAAAGCGGCTCACCTGGCCCATGGCAAGGGCGTGACGGTCATTCTTGATCCCGCTCCGGTACCGGACTTTGATCTAGGGCCGGTTTACCCGGTGATCGATATTCTGACCCCTAATCAGGTCGAGGCGGCCCAACTCGTCGGTTTTCCCGTTGAGACGGTGACCCAGGCCCAGGAAGCGATCGCGGTGTTGCAAAGTCGTGGGGCCACGACCGTTATGGTCAAACTGGGTGCCCAGGGGGTGCTCTGTGGCACCCCGACGGATACCTTTCATATCCCGGCCTTTTCGGTCACCGTGGCCGATACCGTCGCTGCTGGGGATGCCTTCAACGGGGGGCTGGCGGCGGCCCTGCACGAGGGCAAACCTCTGCGAGCAGCGGTAGTTTGGGCCGCCGCCACGGCGGCGTTAGCGGTCACAAAATCCGGTGCTCAATCCTCCCTGCCGACGCGATCGCAGGTCACCGATTTCTTGAAACAGTCCGGCATCCAGGTTTAAATTCTGAATTCTGCCTGCCCTCTACCGGTTCATCCCCCTAGCCAAGAGCCTCTTGTTCGATAGGCGTCCCCGCCTGTCGAACCGCATTCATTCCCCTGGTGAGATCGCCCCTTGCAACCCCCGACAAAACTCCAGCAACGTGTTGAGCCGCTGTCGCATCTGGGCCTGCCGCTTTTGCAGCGTCACCGCATTCTTGGCAGACTGTAAGAAAGACACATCCATACCCAGTAGCCGGAGGGCGCGATTAATCTCAGTTTGATAGGTGACGAGTCCTTCTGCTGAGGGTGAGGCCAACAAAGTGGGTAGCAACTGAGTTTGATAAAACTGTTGGGCTTGGAGAAACTGCTGCTGCAGCGATCGGCAATTGACATTAGCTACTTGGATACTGGTTTCCAAGGTTTCTAACAATTTGACAAACGTCGATAACACGTCAGCCTCAGCAGAAGGAGCGGGCATAGCAGCAGACCTGGTAAATATCCTTGTAGTTTGAGGGATGGCGGTGATGTTTGCCGGGCTTTCCAATACTTTTGTTGGATTGAGGCCTACAGAGGCGAACCCTGTATAGGATCCCCCAACTTTGTCTATATTAATTAGATAAACCCATAACGTTTATGGATATCGTCTGGTCGCGGGATTTGGTATCAATCCTGTCAATCTATGCGCGCGGCGGCTTTAACCGCTAATCTATAAAGATTTAAGCCGCCCCTTGACCCAGGTGATTCGTTCTTCCAGAGTTTCTGCTGCTCAGTCGTCAAAGCGCTCACCGCAAACGTGATGACTGCCCCTACTGCCGTACCTGTGAGCCCTGTAGTCTCTGCCCCAGCTAGTGCATCGCTAGCGACCCTGTCGTTTATTGACTGATTTCCCGTAATGCCTAATCCGACCGCAACGCTTCCTCAAGACTGCACAGTGCCGGAGTGGCTGGCTCGCTGCCTGTTGTCTCGTGATGCCGCACCGTCGAACGGCAACGGTCATCACCTCGAAGCAGCGATCGCCCCTGACACGGACGAAGGTAAAACCATTCCCACCTTGACCGTCGCAGATCGTGATCTGGTGAGTCGGGCCTTCCAATTTGCTTACAAGCTACACGAGGGACAAAAACGGGCCTCTGGCGAACCCTACATTTGTCATCCCATCGAAGTGGCTTGTCTGCTCAGGGATTTGGGCGGTGACAGCGCCATGATCGCCGCTGGATTTTTGCATGACGTGGTCGAAGATACCGACGTCACCCTCGAAGAAATCGAAGGCCATTTTGGCGAAGAGGTGCGGCGATTGGTGGAAGGGGTGACCAAACTTTCCAAATTTAACTTTCATAGCAAGACCGAGCGCCAAGCCGAAAATTTCCGCCGGATGTTTTTGGCGATGGCCCAAGATGTGCGCGTCATTGTGGTGAAACTGGCCGATCGCCTCCATAACATGCGCACCCTGGAACATCTCAAACCGGATAAACAACGCCGCATTGCCGCCGAAACCCTGGAGATTTTTGCCCCCTTAGCGAACCGCTTAGGGATCGGGCGCTTTAAGTGGGAACTGGAGGATCTGTCCTTTAAGTATCTGGAACCGGAAGCTTACCGCATGATGCAAACCCACGTAGCGGGCAAGCGCACCGATCGCGAAGCCCGTCTGCAATCGGTAGCCACAACCCTGCGAGAGCGTATGGAACAAGCGGGGATCGGCATTGTGGATGTCAGCAGTCGCCCCAAGCATCTGTACGGGATTTTCCGCAAGATGGAGCGCCAGCAAAAGGATTTCAATGAAATCTACGATGTTGCGGCGATTCGCTTGATTGTCAATACCAACGAGGAGTGTTATCGTGCCCTGGCGATCGCCCACGATGCCTTTCGCCCGATCCCCGGCCGCTTTAAAGACTATATCGGCCTACCCAAACCCAACCGCTATCAGTCACTGCATACCGTGGTGATCGGCAACTACGGACGACCGATCGAGGTGCAAATCCGCACTTTAGAAATGCACCACGTGGCGGAATACGGGATTGCCGCCCACTGGAAATATAAAGAATCGGACGGCTCTAGTACGATGCCCGTGACGGCTGACGAGGAGCGCTTTACCTGGCTGCGGCAACTGCTGGAATGGCAGAGCGATCTCAAAGATGCCCAAGAATTTATGGACAACGTCAAAGGCAATCTCTTTGACGAAGACGTGTATGTCTTTACGCCCGATGGTGATGTCATTTCCCTCACGCGCGGGGCGTCTCCCATTGATTTTGCCTACCGCATTCACACCGAGGTGGGCAATCATTGTGCCGGAGCCCGCGTCAATGGTCGCATCGTGCCCCTCGACACGCCCCTCGAAAATGGCGACATCGTGGAAATTATCACGCAAAAAAATAGCCATCCGAGCCTTGACTGGTTGAACTATATAGTCACTGCCGGAGCCCGCAACCGCATTCGGCAATGGTATAAGCGATCGCACCGGGATGAGAACGTGGCCCGTGGTCGCGACATGCTGGAGAAAGAAATGGGCAAGAGCGGTCTGGATGCCATGCTCAAATCGGAACCGGCCCAAGCTGTTGCCGAACGCTGCAACTATTCCAGTGCCGAAGATTTGCTCGCTGGCTTGGGCTATGGGGAAGTCACCTTGAATCTAGTGGTCAATCGCCTGCGCGAAGCCGTTAAAGAACAGCAACCGATTCAATCTCGCCAAACCTCTGCAAAGGAAGATGCCGAGACACTGCTCGCCGAAGCCATTAGCCATCCGACTCGTCCGGCTAGACCCAATTCTGATTCGCCGATTTTTGGGGTCGAGGGTCTGTTATATCACATGGCCGGTTGTTGTAATCCGTTACCGGGAGAGTCCATTATCGGTGCCGTGTCGATGGGATCACGCGGCATTGCCATTCACCGTCAAAATTGTCCCAATGTGGAACGGATACCGGGCGATCGCCTGATCCCCACCAGTTGGAACTTGGGCGAAGCGACTGCCAAACGCACTTCTACCTATCCGGTGCAAGTGCGCATTCAGGTAATCGACCGGGTGGGGGTGCTCAAAGATATCCTCAGCCATCTTTCTGACCTCGACATCAACGTCCACAAAGCTCAGGTCAAAACCTTCCCCGGACAAACCGCCGAAATTGAGCTGGGCCTGGATGTACGCGACCATGCCCACTTGGAGCAAACCTTTACTCAAGTCCGCAAAATGACCGACGTGCTCTCTTTGCATCGAGTGAGCGAGTCTGGGTGATGGGGTGATGGGGTGGCAGGGGGTAGATTCTTTCAACGCTTTGGGGAAAACCGACATCTGTAGCCAACTGTAGTTTGATACAGACACTCCAATGGCCGAAACTGTTTATAACAAAGGGATTCAATCCTGAATTTGGAATGCCGCGAGGTTCACACGGTCACCTACTCACCCTGCCACCCGACTACTCTCCACCTCACCCCAACCAGCCGTCTGTGGCAAAAGCGACCCACTGCTGGGCCAGCAAGCCGACGCCGATCGCGCCCACCCCCCAAGTAACTCGGTTGAGTGCAGATTGATTCAAGGCGGCTAGCACCACGCCGATGCCCACGAAGGCAAACGGGGTGCCAAATACATGGCGAGAGGTGCTGTACAGATGGCCGGAATTCGCCAGAAAGTTGATGCATGAGTGTGCGCCGCAAAAGCCGATCGCATACAGTACCGAAAACCGCCCTAGATAGCTGAACCAGTTGGGATCAACCGGAATTTGGATGAGTCGAGTGTGCGATCGCCCAAATTTCCACAGCGCCCCCATCACTCCAGTAAAAATCAAGGGATGGATCAGTAACCCGTAGAGCCAGGGAGACTGGGGTAACGCTAACCTCAAATACGATCGCCGTCGAACGATGCCCCAAAACAACCCGGCCACTGCCACTAGCAGTAAAGCGGGTAAATACACTCCGTGCAGGTCGATGAGGAGCGATCGCGGCAAGAGTAGCAGCCCTGGTCGCCAGGCTAAACTACGCCCCCATTCGACTTGAGCGTGAAAGGGAGCCCAAAAATTACCGAGGGTTTGCCAACAATCGTGGCCATAAATGGCATAGCCTGCTAGACTGCCCAACCCCATGACACTAGCCAAGCCGAACGCTTGAGGCACCCGTAAAGCGCGTCTCAAGGTGGGGCGCGAAAGTGCGTGGAAATGGCGGAACTGTACGCCCACAGTCAGGCAAAGTATCAAGGCGATCGCCCCCAGAGAGGGCACCATCATGGGTCGGGTCAGACTCATCAGGATGGTCAGCCCCAACAGCAGACCGTACAGCCCCACAGCTTGGATGCCTCTCAGCGAGGGACAGTCTTCAATGATTGCCAGAGTGAGCAACAACCCCAGGCTCAACACGCTAAACAGACTCTCGGTGTAGCCGATGGTCTGGAAAATGGCGTTAGGTCCCAGCGCATAGAGGAAAAACGCCAGCAAGGCAAGGCCTCGCTGTTGAATGATTTTTTCAAAGGTCAGGAGCGCTAGCGGCAGCGATCCCAAATACAACAGGGCAGACCCGCCGATCGCTAACCGTAGTGCTTGCGTTAGGGTCTCTGGATGGCCCAGTAAGCGAATGAGGCCCGGCCAGAGGGGATAGAATGCTGTGCAATTGGGGGCGATCGCTAACTGCGCATAGATGCCAGCATCCCAATATTGAAAGTCTTCTGGCACCGTCAGGACGACATATTTTGACCAGCCAGTCCCCGTGGTCGACAGCATTACCCACTGCACCAACAGGTAAAGCCCCGCTACAGACAGTACTTTTTTCCAAAATACTGGACCAAGAACTGTCTGCGGAGGGGCTACCGTCATCGTCAAAATGGGAGGGATCCGGATAAAGTGGTTATCGCCAACTTGCTGCGACTGCTAAGGAATGAGAATTGAATCAGTTGGGATAGCCGTCTCGGCTGTCCCAAGGCAGGCAAGATGCCTGCCCTGACAATTTGGATGTTATTTGATCCTTATTCCTAAGGCAGTACTCATCGTCTCTGCTTTGCCAGTCTTCCGAGGCGTAATCTGCTAAGTCCGGAAAGTTTGACTACACTACACAATGAAGCGAGTGAGTTCCAGTTGTGTGGTTAACTTACCTCGCCCAGTTCGAGCTTCCCGATATTGTCTCTCTCCCTCTCTGCTCCTCATGAATCCTCTCACCCCATTGCTTCAAATTATCGGCTCCAGTGCCACGGCCTACTTACTATCGAGTCAGATTCGAGACGCCAAAACTCGCCCCAACGTGCTAGCGGGGTTTTATTTTGCAGAATCAGGCTCGGTGCCGTTCTTGACCAAATTGCGCGATCGCGCCCAGGCCGAGGGTGACACCTGGCTAACTGAGCAGCTGACCCGCCATGCTCAAGACGAGCGCCGTCATGGGCAAATTTTCGCGAATGCCCTCAAGCAACTCGGCAAAGAACCGATTTCTCCCGAGGCCATGAAAGCCGCAGCTAAGTCAGATGCTAAGTCAGACCAAGAGGAGCAAAGAAGTCCCTTTTTTGAGGCTTACTATCGTGGCTACTCACCGACTGATTTGCAGCCCGAAGTGATTGACTGGCCGGTCTTTTTGGGCAGCACCCACATTCTAGAGGCGGACGCTTGTGGTGATTTTCATCGCATGGCTCAGGCCTTGAGCGGGGTAGCCGGGATGGAGAAAATTCAAGCGGGTATTCTCAGCGTCTCGGAAGATGAACAGCGCCACGCGACCTACCTTCAAGAAGCGATGCTGCGACGCTATGGCTATTTTGGGACGGAATCGCTGGTCAGCAAGTGGCGATCGCGCAAAGTCGATGCCCTGATGGCGATGGTCGGCGGCATGATTGAGCGGCGAGGCGAGATGCGCACCCTCGCTCAAGACCGCACTGATGACGCGATCGCCAACGCCACCGAGGAGACGATTGACACCCCCGTCGCGGCATAAGCGGCGATCGCTCCGGCGACGGTCGGTTTTTGTGCGGCAGCCCTGACCGTGAAAAGGCCAATGGGTTTAGGCCACTTGGTCTAGGGCGGTGAGGGCTGCTTGGGCCGATGGCCAACGATGTTCAAGACTGGGGGCCAGGAGCTGTTTCAGCCATAGCGCAAAGCCTGGTGTGACGTCGGCAAAGTCTTCGAAGCAAATGCGCAGCCCCTTCGTGCGCATTTCCAGAGGGGCTTGCCCAGTGAGGGCTTCTGCTAAAGTAGCTCCCAGGCTGTAGAGATCGGAAATGGCCAACACTCGACCCGCCGACTGTTCCGGTGGCAGATAACCGTCAGTACCCACCAGGGTGATAGCGGTATTGCCCGATGTAAATGCCTTCACGGTGCCAAAATCCACCAAAAAGACCGTAGCGGTGGCAACAGGCAGACCGGGCTGTAGCAAGAGATTGCTCGGTCGAATATCGCGGTGAATGATGGGGGGATCAGAGCGATGCAGCGTATCGAGAATGCCGAGTACGGGACGGGCGATCGCCAAAATCTCAGTTTCGCTGAACGTGCGAGATTGATTGAGATAGGTCTGCAAAGATACGCCCTCGATATAAGACTGCACCAATACTAAGGCTTGGTCTTGAGTGGGTAGTTCCATCTCAAAGTAGCCCAAATAGCGCGGTGTCCCTTCGTGGTTGAGCCGTTTTAGCGCATCGGCTTCGCGCTTAAACAGCCGCAGGTCAGTAGCATTCAGGCTGTCGTCGACAAACAGCACTTTCAAAATCACTGGCGTCTCGGTTTGCAGGTCAATGGCTTTTAGTGTCCATCGTCCAGCTTTTTTGCCGAGTTGGCGCTCTACCTGATAGCGATCGCCTAAAATTTGACCACCCATGCCGACTTCCTCAAATCACCTACTGACCAATGATCCCCAAGACCTTGCCCAATGCGGTCACCGCTTATCCTGGTTCTAGCATAGGACTCTCAAAATAGACGTCCCTGTTGAGCCCACATCGGGTTTTGCGGGCAATTTAGCCCTGTTCTCCCCGACTTCATATCCGACTGAGCGGCAGTTGCCCCTGCCCTTGAGGGCGATCGCCAATTCAGTTGAAGTGCAGCCAATCTCACCCCTACGCTAAATCGCTTTGGCTTACAATAGCTCTGACGTTTTGTTAAGCCGCTAACATTGCCACTGCAGTCCGTTCGCGCTTCATCGTCTCCTCTTGACTCGCTAGAAAGCAAACCGGCGGACCGCATCATGCTTCCCTACAACTTCCCAAGCAAACATTTAAACGCAATCACAGGTAACTCCTGATGGCCATTCCTTCCTTGCTTCAGAAGGCACGGCAGTGGTTTTATAAGACTCCTGAGCGCGCCCTTGACCAAGCCTACGAAGCCGCCAAAATGATCGAAGCGATCGAAAATGAACATTTTGATGGCAATCCCATTTCCTCCCTGTATGGCAACTATGGCAAGAGTTCCATGACTTATTTTAAGGGGGAGCTACAAAAATACCTCAACCTGATCAACCTCCGGATGACGGAGTTTCGCGCCAGTAGTGCCGTGGTGCGAGTTTCCGATCCTAAAATCATGGAAATTCAGGTGGACGATCGCGACGAGCAAAACCTGACCCTCAACGTCATTGATAAACCAGCGATCTTTTTCCGCAAACTGCAATTTGTCGACGAGGTGCGATCGCGCTACCGTCGCCCTGAAGTCGATGCGGCTTCAACCGTGGTGCTGGTCAAAGAACCGGCAACGGCTCCACCGACTGCGGCCCCATCGCCCCCCCTGCTCAATGGCCAAAGCAGTAACGGAGCAGCGTCGGGAGCGATCGCCCCGTTATCGCCAAGAGTCACCCCCGCCGCCGCCGCGCAGAAGGAGCAATCCCGCTCCGCCGGGCTAACCGATCGCGCCAGCGTCCTACCCCGTTCGATTTTGCGCACCGTTGATCGCATCCGCCAGGATCTAGACCCCAACGCCGAAGAGCAAGTTGTCCAAAACTTTCGCTCCTCGCGAGGCCGCACCACAACTGCCATCAAATTTATCCTGCTACTGATTATCGTGCCCCTGCTAGCTCAGCAGTTTGCCAAAAACTACGTGGTGGGGCCAATTGTCGATTATGCCCGCGATCGGCAAGAGGCCGATGTCTTTCTCAACATGGAGATGGAAGAAGAAGCCCTTCATGAACTGCAACAATACGAAGAACGCTTACGGTTTGAGGTTCTCATCGGTAAAGTCGCCCCAATCCGCGAAGCCGAAATCGAAGAACGGGTCGTCGAAAAAGCAACCGAAATTGAAGAAGAATATCGCAGGCGCAGTGCTGACTCGGTCAAAAACGTGTTTTCTGACATGCTCGCCGTGGGCGCTTTTGTGCTGCTGCTGACGACTCAAAAACGCGGCATCCTCACGCTCAAAAGCTTCCTGGATGAGATCGTCTATGGTCTGAGCGATAGCGCCAAGGCGTTTATCATCATTCTATTCACAGATATGTTTGTGGGCTTCCACTCCCCTCACGGTTGGGAAGTCCTCATGGAAGGCCTCTCCCGCCACTTGGGCTTCGCTGCCAACCGTGAATTCATCTTTCTCTTTATCGCGACCTTCCCTGTGATTTTGGATACGGTTTTCAAATATTGGATTTTCCGATATCTCAACCGCATCTCTCCCTCTGCGGTTGCAACTTATAAAAACATGAACGAATAGTTCTTATACGACCGCTGGTCTCAACTTGACATCCTTATACATTCCCAATCTGTCAATAGAGCGAGTTTGGGTAATTTATCATGTCTGATCTTTTAGTAGATGCCAGAAATGTATAAGGAGATTATTGATATAGAAAGTGCTAGTTGTGCAGGGGCCGGTTTTTGACAAGAGTTGACTAGCATGGCCGGCAGCATCAAGCCAAGATTACTCGTGCGAGTACATTGATTTCCGTAAATCACCCAACTACTAAGGTTCAACTTTTGGCCTCAGTAATCCTACGGAAAATAATCAGGAAAAGACTAAAAAACTTCCTTGAAAATACCCGAAACCCTTGATTCTGATACTTTTGCAGGCTTATCTGGGCATGCTTTAGCAGCAATCCTATCGCCCAATTTATCTTGTCTGTAACTTAATCAGAATTTTTGATTCCTATAAAGTTCGCGACTATCTCCGGACATTCCGGTCAAGACAGGGCATATGTATAAGTATGAGCTAGCTAATAAAGCTGCGCGTACACGTTTGCTCTCAAGCGTTGAGTCGCTCCAATGTCTAGTAACTCTGTCCCGCCCCCTTGCCCCCGGTCAACTCCTAAACCAGTACCGAAAGGACATTCTGCCGCTATGCGCATCCTGATTTATTCCTACAACTATCACCCTGAACCGATCGGCATTGCCCCGCTCATGACCGAATTGGCTGAAGGTCTGGTGAAGCGTGGGCATGAGGTTAGAGTGATTACAGCCATGCCGAACTATCCGGAAAGAAAGATTTATCCGGCATATCGGGGCCAATGGTTTATGACTGAAGAAAAAAATGGCGTGACGATCCAACGTTGCTATGTATGGATCAGGCCCAACCCCGGATTGTTTACTCGGCTGCTGCTCGAGGGTAGCTTCGTGGGGCTGAGCTTTATCAAAGCGCTCCAGGGCTGGCGTCCTGACGTCATTTTGAATACGAGCCCATCGTTGCCAGTGGCGGTTCCGGTAGCGCTCTTAAAGTTAATCTATCGCTGTCCTACGGTGCTTAACCTGCAAGATATTTTGCCCGAAGCAGCCGTCCAAACGGGATTAATTACTAACCCGCTCGCGATTCGAGCGTTTGAGATAGTAGAAAAATTTGCGTATCGTTCAGCGACTCAAATCAGTGTAATTGCAGAAGGGTTTCGCCAAAATTTGCTGGGCAAAGGCGTTCGCGATAGCAAGCTGCAAATCATTGCAAATTGGGTTGACGTTAACTTTATTCGCCCGTTGCCGAAGTATGACAACGCCTTTCGCCAAGCCAATGGCTTAGGTCAAAAGTTTGTGGTGCTTTATTCCGGTAACATCGCCCGGACTCAAGGCATTCATACTGTGATTCGGGCGGCGGCTCAGTTGCAACACCTTGAGGACCTCGTTTTCGTGGTGGTGGGTGAAGAAAGTCAGCTCTCTGAACTCGATGAGTTGAGGCAAGAATTAGGGGTTCATAATGTGTTGTTGCGGCCATTTGCCCCTCGGTCAGAGTTGCCGGAAATGCTCGCTGCTGCCGATGTCGGCTTGATTATGCAAAAGCGGAATGTGGTGGGCTTTAATATGCCTTCTAAAACGCAGGTGTTGTTGGCGAGTGGTCGCGCCATTTTAGCGGCAGTGCCTTCCCACGGGACAGCCGCACAAGCCATTCGGGCTAGCGGCGGCGGCCTCGTCGTGGAGCCGGAAAATGCCACGGAGTTAGCGAAGGCCATTACCCACCTCTACGAAAATCCTGAGTTAGCGGAAAACTTGGGCCGTCAAGGGCGGCATCATGCGATGCGGGAATATTCCTTTGAGCAGGCTCTGAATCGTTATGAAAGCCTCTTTAAGCAACTGGTAGAAGGTAAGCGAGGCCGCTTGGCTTTTGGCAAGATGGCTCCTCAAATCGCTTCTGCGGATGCCGTACCTACTGGTCAGATGCCACCGCACATGCGATAGCTGACGGGCTACCCGCTTAAAAACCGCCCTGGGGGTTCCAACCTTTGCCCCTGAGGCGGTTTTTCTCGTTTTTGCCGGTCTTTGCTCTGGCGGTTTGAACGCTTCTCGGCAAGTGAGACATTTACTCGGGGATGCGATCGCCTTGCGCCCCCCCTTGCCCTCCTAAAAAGATGCTGGGGGAGCAGGCAGCAGACGCAACTAGAGGGCCATCAGCACGACACAAGAACGAGCCTCAACTTGATAATGGTTCCCTTTGACCGCCTCGGTGGTGCCATCAACGATATCTTTGGGGGCGGGTCTGGCGGTATTGACGATGCGATACCACTGGCTATGGGCGTGCGGTTGAGGCAGGGTGAACTCTAGGGGTTCCCAGTAGGCGTTGAGCATGACGTGCATTTCTTCTTCAAACTTGGGATCGTGTAGCGTAAATGCCAGACTGTGAGAATGTTCAGCCCAATCGGGTTCAAACAGGTTGACGCCGTGCCAGGTGATATGGGGCTGATCAATACTTTTTTCGGTGATCTGTAGCCACTGCGTTTGTTGAAACAGCTGTAAATTTTGGACGAGATCCACCATCCTCTGGGTAAAACGCAACACTTCACCATGGTGGTTCAGGTGGTCCCAATCGAACCAATTCAGCGCATTGTTTTGGCAATAGGCGTTGTTATTGCCTTTTTGCGTGCGGCAGACCTCGTCACCCATGAGCAACATGGGGGTCCCCTGGGCGATGAGGAGGATGGTGATTAAGTTTTTCATCTGCTGCACGCGCAGTTTTTGAATGGCGGGATCATCAGCCGATCCCTCGACACCGCTGTTCCAGCTAAAGTTCGCATCGGTGCCGTCGCGGTTATTTTCGCCGTTGGCTTCGTTATGTTTTTGATTGTAGGAGACGACATCGTTGAGGGTGAAGCCATCATGGCAGGTGACGAAGTTGATGCTGCGGTTGGTTTCCCGTTGGGGATCATCAACAAAGAGGTCAGGACTGCCGAGAATGCGCGAGGCCAGCATGCCAACGGTATTGGCATCGCCTTTGACAAAGCGCCGGACATCATCGCGAAAGGGACCATTCCACTCGGCAAAGCGATCGCCGATAAAGGAGCCGACTTGGTAGAGCCCGGCAGCGTCCCAGGCTTCAGCAATCAGTTTGGTGCGGGCCAGCACAGGATCCGATTCGATCGCCCAGAGAATGGGGGGATCATCAGACGGCAACCCTTTTTTATCCCGCGACATGACGGAAGCCAGATCGAACCGGAAGCCGTCAACGTGCATTTCTGAAACCCAATAGCGCAAGCTGTCGAGAATCAACCGACTAACGACGGTATGGTCAGCTTTGACGGTATTGCCACAACCGCTGAAGTTGGCGTAGCGAGAGGGATCTTTGGACTCCAGAATGTAGTAAGTCTGATTGTCGAGCCCGCGAAAAGATAGCGTAGGGCCGCGATGATCCCCTTCGGCGGTGTGGTTAAATACCACATCTAAAATCACTTCAATATTGGCTTTGTGGAGCGCTTTGACCATGTCTCGAAACTCATCCACCGGGCCCATGGAGTCTTGCCGGGCGCTGTAGGCCCGGTGTGGGGCAAAGAAGCCGATGGTGCTGTAACCCCAATAGTTACTGAGGCCCAGAGGGGCATCCCGTTCATCAAACTGGTGCACCGGCAGCAGCTCAACCGCCGTAATGCCGAGGGATTTCAGATAGGGGATTTTTTCGATGACGCCCGCAAAGGTGCCCCGTTTCTCGGGGGAGACGCCTGAGTTGGGATTTTGGGTGAAACCTCCCACGTGCATTTCGTAAATCACCGTGCGGGAGTAAGGAATGTCGAGGGGGGTATCCCCTTCCCAGTCATAAGTGTCTAGATCGACAACAACATTTCTCAAGGCCTGGGGGGAATTTTCGCCGGGATAGCAGGCCGCCTGGCGATCATATTTTTCTTGGCCGACGACCGATCGCCCGTAGGGATCGAGCAACACCTTGGCGGGATCAAACCGATGTCCCTGAGCAGGCAAATAAGGGCCGGTGGCCCGATAGGCATAGACCTGTCCCGCCTGGATACCTTTGACAAAGGCGTGCCAGTAATTGAAGGAACGATGATAGCGGGGGTCAAGATGAATCGTGTGCTCGGGGTAGGGAGCATCGGGTGACGCATAGAGCAGCAAGTCAAGGCCCGTAGCGTGCTGCGAGTAAACACAGAAATTCACCCCCTGTGAACTGACGGTCGCTCCGAGGGGGTAGCTGTTGCCAGGGGTGATGCGTAGTGACATAGGGCGTTTATTGCTCAAATTCTAGGTGACTATCGCCAAGGTGGGTTTTCATAACTGCTCGGATCACTTCGATTTCTTCGGGGGTGATTTGACCATCAGCCATCAGCGCTGTCCGCAGTTCAGCGGCTTCAGCGGCAGAGATTTTGCCGTCGGCCATGACTCGAGTGACCAGCGATCGCAGATTAGCCAGATGATGGGGATCGTCGGGGGACGGAGTCTGAGCGCTAGAAGGAGAGACGGCCATCGTCGATGAACCCTGATAGATGACATTTGTGCACATTTCAAAGATATCCGTATCCCGACAAGGGTGAAGACAATATTGCCGCCAACGTAAATCATTTAACGAATTGCTGAAGTCCTTAACCGGGGCAAACACTAGACCACTGCTCAATGTTAGTGCGCGCATCTAGCAAAGATGAGAGCTCACCCCGATAAGTGACAAGACGACTCCGATCGAGCGAGTTCGGCGGTACTAAGGTAATCATTTCATCTACCGTGGCGGCGGCACAAGCCCAATCTTGGACGGTGACGGCGGTGTCTACCCGCTGCCGTAATGTAGCCAACCGCTGTTGTCGAGCGAGTTCGCGGCGCTCGGCGGCAATATAAGACTCGACGTTGGCGATCGCCCGCAGCGCATACGAATCGCCAGGCCGCTCAGCCAATGCCCGCCGAAAGTTAATTAAAGCGGTTTGATAATCGCCCTGTTCTTCCGCAGCATAGCCCACCAGCATCGCCTGAGTATATAGATTTGGGGCCGTCTCGGTGACCGGGGCATCAGCGGCGGCGGGCGGCGCGGGGTCAGCGCCCGTTTCCGTGCCAAAGGTGACACCAGGAATGCCGTCAGCGATCGCGACCGGACAGCCAAAACTAGCTAACGCTAATAACGTGAGGATCAACCGTCGAATAGAACGATGCGGCAATAGAGGAACAGAATTAAGCATAGTGACGCCCTCGGAAAGCGTTTGGGCTGGTGCGAGTGCCCTTAAGGATAGCTAAGATTTTGAGTTTCGCAGCAACAGATTGTGGAGCCCGCTTCAGGCTTTTAGCCGATGTGACAGCCGGTTTCTGCAACCTGTGTCATGTCATAGTAAGAGCGCTATTAGGTTCAAAAAGTGCCCCGCCCAGCAAGTATCAGGCGAACCAGCGACGGCGTTACCAAACAGAAATGAAGTTCGGGCTACAGCGATTTTAAAGCTAGAGCGGTACAAAAAATGTCCTTTAAAGATTTCTGGAAAAGAATTTCCCATTTGTACGGTATAGAGCCAAGCGTAATGCACCACAGTCCGGTATTTTTGTTCCTAGCAATCTCCTTAATCCCTTGTTCTTCGGGAAAGTGCTTAACCTCACCGTAACCGTCTCCTGAGCGGAGTCGAAGG
>Ga0081526_100142_pt1 | contig 49915 bp, 42 predicted proteins | sample HotLakmasection2_FD_70991 | JGI IMG/M metagenome (GOLD analysis project Ga0081526, IMG submission 70991) | Hypersaline microbial mat communities from Hot Lake, Washington, USA - Section #2 (SPADES assembly) (version 2) | ecosystem: Environmental > Aquatic > Non-marine Saline and Alkaline >... | reverse complement strand
GTCCCGCTACTCCCTTAGGAATGAGAATTGAATAAGTTGGGATAGCCGTCCCGGCTGTCCCCAGGCAGGCAAGATGCCTGCCCTAACCATTTGGCTGTTATTTGATCCTCATTCCTTAGCAGGACAGTTATCCTCAGTTCGACCTGCTTTTTAGGCTGCACACAAGAATTTGCCCTATGTCAACTGTGTCCCCACCGACTCCGGCCTTCCGGTTGCTCATCCGGCCTTCCCGCCGCAATCTCATCATCGCCTTAAGTTTGAGTCTGGCGTTTGCCATCATTTACGGCATCTTGGCGCTGCAGCAGGCGTTTGGGGGGGAGTATGTCGTTCAGGATGATGCCCGACAGCATATCTTTTGGATGCAGCGGTATCTCGATCCAGGGGCGTTTCCCAATGACTTGATTGCCGACTATTTTCAATCAGCAGCACCGTTAGGATATGACCTGCTGTATCGCACCTTGGCGCGTCTTGGGTTAGAACCGCATCTGGTCGCCAGGGTTCTACCATTTTTTTTGGGGCTCATTGCCGCAGGCTATGGGTTTTTTCTCTGTTTTGAGATATTTCCGGTGCCCTTGGCGGCATTCATCACCTCAGCCATTCTCAATCAAGGCTTGTGGGGTTCGGATGAAATCTCTTCCGGCACGCCTCGGGCCTTTTTATATCCGCTGTTTTTAGCGTTTTCCTACTATTTGATTCGACGTTCCTATGGGGCATGTGGCTTGTTGTTAATTTTGCAAGCGGTCCTTTATCCCCCCATTTTGTTGATTTCCGTCGGCCTGATCCTGCTGCGGTTAGTGCGGTGGGAGCCAGGGAAGCTGGCTTGGTCTCCCCATCGGGCGGAGTATCTTCTGGGCGGCTTGGGAATTGCCACCATTTTGGGGTTGAAGTGGTACACCGATGGCCTGTCAGACTTTGGCCCGATGGTCAGCGTGGCCCAAGCGCGATCGCTGCCAGAGTTTCAAGCGGGGGGGCGCAATGCTTTTTTCGTTCCTGGTGTGTTGTACTGGCTGCATGGCTATCCGTGGCGCAGCGGCTTTCTCCATCGGGCCTTTGCCATTCCTGTGACCGCCGTGTTTGGCATTTTCCTGCCGCTGTTTTTAGCCCATACCCAAAGTCCCTTAAAGCGGCAAATCCGGCCTGAAATCCGCGTCCTCTGGCAGATGCTCCTGGTGTCATTTGGGCTGTTTTTCCTCGCCCATCTGCTGCTCTTCACCCTGCATTTGCCCAGCCGCTATACGAGCCATACGATTCGAGTGGTCTTAGCCGTCGCGGCGGGCATTTTTTTTACGCTCCTGTTCGACGACGTGACGCTCAGGTGTCAGACTTGGCGGCGATCGCTCCCAGCCCCGGCGGCCTCTCGCCCTGGTTTTGTAAGGGGTGGGCTAAACCAGTTGATACGTAACGGTTTGCGGTTAGTGCCCATCGGGTTAGTGACGGTCTTTTTTGGGGTAACGGCCTTTTACTATCCGCTCTTGTTACAAAATTATCCGAAAGCGGGCTATCTGAACTTTGACGATGCGGCCCCGCTCTACGAGTTTGTCGCAGACCAGCCCCAGGATACCTTGACGGCTTCGCTCTCTAAACAGGCAGACAGTTTGCCCAGTTTTACCGGACGTTCGGTGCTGGTGTCGAGGGAACATGCGCTGGCCTATCACACCGGCTACTACGACCAGATGCGGCAACGGGTCGAAGCCCTGATCCAGGCGCAGTACACCCTCGATCCGGCCCAAGTGAGCGCCTTTATTGACCAGTACGACATTGATCTGTGGCTGCTAGATGCCGCCGCGTTTGAGGCCAACTATCTGGCAAAAAATCGCTGGTTACGCCAGTTTCAACCGATGACGGCAGCAGCGATCGCCACCCTGAGCCAGTCGGCGGTGCCCGTGGTGCAGCAGTCCATCGAAGCCTGCACCATTTTCCAGACGCCTCAATGGACGGTGCTAGACGCCACCTGTGTGGGGGCATGGGCCGGTCAACTCTGATCTGGTGCTAGTCGAGCGCGATCGCCCTGGCGCTGCCCGCCACAGTCCATCATCGGTGGGCTGTACCAGAAGAATCGAGTGTGACACACTGCTTTAATGGCGATTAACGCCGGAAATCGACACTTTTTTTTGATGTAGATGGATATCGATGACAGATCTGTACGATTGGGAGCGGCTGCAGCGACTGGTGTTGTCTCCTGGTAACTGTACTCACTGTGGGGCCTGCGTTGGGCTGGCTCCGACCCTGCTGACGTTAGCCGAAACGAACCGAGGACCGCTGCCGCAGTTGCAGCGATCGCCGACCCCAGCCGATGAGGTCGATCTGGCCCTCGCCTGGGCGGTGTGTTCGGGGCGGGGGGTGCCCTATCCCGACTTGTTCCGCTGGCTGCACGGCAAGCTCCCCGAGGACTGGCTGCTGGGACCGCATCGCCAGGTGTTTACGGGCTACGCTAGCGATCCGACCATTCGGCGGCGGGGGGCTTCTGGTGGGGTCATCAGTCGGGTGCTGATTCACCTGCTAGAGTCGGGACAGGTGGAGGGCGCAGTGGTGTTGCAACAGGGATATGAGCGCCCCGAGGTCGCCACCCCCGTGATTGCGCGGAATCGAGCCGAGGTGCTGGCCGCCGCCCAGAGCGTCTACGCCGTCACCCCCACCCTGACCCTGTTGCCAGCGATGGCGGACTTTGACGGGCGCTTAGCCTTTGTGGGTTTGCCAGAGCAGGTGGCCGTGCTGCGGATGTTGCAGGTGGCGGGGCATCCAGCGGCGCAAAAGGTGGTCTTTGTGGCGGGGCCTTACACCGGCACCAACATGTACTTTGGCGCGGTGCGGGCATTTTTGCGATCGCAGGGGGTGGCGGATCAGGTGCCCATTACCAGCTTGCAGTGGCGCGCCGGGGAATGGCCTGGCTACTTGCAGGTGACGGTGGCCGATGGGCGGGTGTTTCGCGCCAAAAAGTTTTACTACAACTACTTGATCCCGTTCTACATTTCTCGCAACTGTCAGATCACCCCGGACTTCACCAACGAACTGACTGACCTCTCGGTCGGCGATGCCTGGTCGCCCCAGTTGGAATCTGCCGGAGGCGGTCATTCCGTCGTGGTGGCGCGAACGGCATTGGCGGCGCAGGTCTTATCTACCCTGCAGGGGCAGGACGAGCTGACCCTCACCGCCGTGCCGGTGCCGCAAGCCCTGGCCATGCACGGACACATGCTGGACTTTAAAAAACGGGGCACCTACATTCGCCTCGACTGGCAGCAACGCCGGGGTCGGCCCATTCCTCACTTTGGCTATCATCCCGCCGCGATCGCCCCCAGTCGGCGGTGGGTCGAACGGGTCATCAGTGGCTCCTTTGCGGTGGGTCGCTGGCCGCTGGCCCGCTGGCTAATTGCCCGGTTGCCCCTGAGCCTGGTGGGTCCCGCCTTTAACAGCCTGCGCCAAACCTGGAAAGGGTTGTCCAAACCGACCAAACGCCAGGGGTTGGGCGAAACACCGTTTGTCGTCGCCGAGCCGAGCGATCGCTGGGCCGAACTCACCCCGGCTCCCCTTCCTCTGCCCCCGCCACCATCCCTGCCTGACTAATGACGATATCCCTGGCTAACCGCTTTCAAACCTATGTGGCCCACCAACTGCCCCGAGTGCTGACCCAGCTCGATCGCGATCCTGATTCCCCCACGTTTGGCTGTTTTGATCGCCACTACTGGCACTACAAAATTCGCGACTTTCCCTCCACGATTTTGCAACAGGGGATTTTTACCCTGGAGGCGATCCGCCAGGGCTGGGTGGCCCTGCCGTCTACCGAGACCATCGACCCGTGGTGTGTAGGAGCGGTGAATGCGCTGGCGCGACAGGTGGATCGCCAGGGGCGGGTGGATGAATATTATCCCTTTGAGGCGGGTTATCCGCCTGCGGCCTTTGGCCTGTATGCGGCTGGCCGGGTACTGCTGGACTGGCAACAGCACGCCCCCCACTTGTTGCCCCAAGTACACCAGGCTCCCCTGCGACGATTGGCCCACCACCTGGCCCAGCGGGTTGAACAGGGGGCCACCAACCAGCAGGCCGCCGGACTGGCCGGACTGGCACTGGCCGCTCGCGCCGGACTTTTGCCCCATCAGGCCGAGCGCATTGCCGTCCTGGCGACGCAGATGTTTCAGGCACAGCATCCGGAGGGGTGGTTTAACGAGTACGGCGGGCCAGATTTTGGCTATTTGACCGTCACCTTGGATGCGCTGGTGGACTATTACGACGCCACCGGGGACGATCGCGCGATCGCGGCCAGCGATCGCGCCATTCACTTTCTGGCGCAGTTGGTGGGGAGCGACGGTCGATTGCCGTCTACCCTGAATAGTCGCAATACGGATTACGTGGTGCCCTACGGCCTGGTGCGGGCCGCCCAGCGAAATCCCACTGCAGCCTGGCTGGTGGCCACCCTATTCCGCGATTTGGATGGTCCTACCCACTTTTTGTGGAGCACCGACGATCGCTACCTCTGCCACTACATCTTTGCCAGTATCGTGCGCAGTCTGCCCTATCTGGAAACCCTGCGGTCAGCGCAACCGCCGGACCTACCTAAAACAACCTGGCTGGCGGGGTGTGGCTATTGGATTTTTCGTCCCCCCCAGGCGACCTGGACTGCCTTTGTGGCCGCTCGCAAAGGGGGACTGGTGCGCATTCACCGCCAAGCCGAACCGCCCGTTCTCGACCACGGGTGGCGCATTGTTAAAAACGGGGATATCTGGACGACCAACTGGTGGTCTGCGGATTGGCAAATTCAGTACGATGGCGATCGCCTGCACCTCTCCGGCCAGTGTCAGCAAACCCAGTTCCACACCCCCTCCCCCTGGAAAAACGGTGTGTTGCGACTGCTGGCTTGGGGCTTACGGCAACGGCTGATTCCACTGTTAAAACAGGTCATGATCTTTCGATCGGGTCAGCAAACTGGGCCGCTCTATGAGCGCACCCTGACGATCGACGAGCGGGGCATGCACCTGCACGATCGCTTTGCGCCCCACCCCGGAGCCAGGGCGATCGCCAGCCCGCGCCAAAACCTCCGCCATGTGGCCAGCGCCGACAGCTTCCACCGTGAAGAACTGCGCGCGCCCCTGAATGACCCCGGCACAGCCCTCGCTCTGGACACCGCACAGGTCATCCACACCCAATGGCCCCCCGCTGATCAGCCCCCAACCGAAGGAATGAGAATTGAATAAGTTGGGATAGCCGTCTCGGCTGTCCCCAGGCAGGCATCTTGCCTGCCCTAACAATTTGGCTGTTATTTGATCCTCATTCCTAAGTTGGGCAGCGTCAACCGCTAGCATTGCTGGCAAACCCACCTGTGTTCACCAGCGGGCCACCCCGTCGATAAGTAGATGGGCTTAATTATTTGTAGGATGTGTTAGCGCCTGCGTAACGCATCCGATCCCTGTGGCATGGTGCGTTACGGCTTCGCCTAACAGCACCCTACAACATCGTTTGTTTATGTCCACCGACTTACCGTAGCCGCCAGTAGAGAAACGGGTGCAGACTGATGGCAGTCGGGGAGCAGCATGTCCCCTCCCCACAAACCGCATCCCCAAGCGGATTCTTCATCCTCCCGTCCCTGAACCAGCCCATGAAACGCCTCCTTTCACTCGCCATCAGTCTGCTCATCCTGGCGGTGCTGTACTGGAAAATTGAACTCACCAGCCTGGTCGAGGTCTTCCAAACGGCCCACCCCCTCTGGATGGTAATCGGCCTGGGGATGGTGGTCCCAACCACATGGTTCACGGCCAGGCGGTTGCAGTTTCTCATGCCGGTTCACCATCCCCTCAGTTTTTGGGAAGCGCACAAACTGATCTTGGCGGCGAGTTCTTTGAACATGGTGCTCCCGTCCAAAGCCGGGGATATTGCCAAAGCCTATTTCATGCGCGATCGCGGTCATCTCAGCGGCTCCCTCGCCCTATCGCTGGTGGTGTTTGAAAAAGCCTGCGACCTGCTCTCGTTGCTGGTGTGGTGTCTGTTTGGTCTGGGGCTGTATCCCCAAAAAGATGCCTTTTTCTGGCTCATGACTGTCGGGATCTTGGCGGGATTGGCAAGCGGCATTTTGCTGCTCAGTTCAACGCGGTTTGCCAACCTCTTTTTCCAACTAGGTCAACAGTTTGCCCCGCCAAAGCTCAAGCTGAAATTCAAGCAGTTGCAGGTCGCCTGGTCAGACATGCACGCCTATTTTTGGCGCGATCGCCGTCAACTATTACGAGTTACCAGCATCTCGATGGTGATTTGGCTATTGCACCTATGGCAAATCTGGTTTTTTATCCTCGGGTTGAATGCCTGGGTGCCGTTTCTCACCAATCTGGCCCTGTCGCCCCTGGCCCTCTTGGCCGGACTGTTACCCCTCACCTTTGCCGGGGTGGGCACTCGGGATGCCGCTCTGGTATTCCTCTATGCGCCCTACTTTGATGCGGCAACGGGGGCGGCGTTGGGCTTACTCTGCACGTCCCGATACTTTTTGCCCGCGATCGGTGGCCTGCCCTTTCTGGAAGGGTATCTCCGAGCTGCCCGCTGGAATCCCAAGCAGAAAACTTGAGCCAGCGGGCCTCATCCTCCAGCCCCTTTGCCCAAAATGCTAGAAGGGGAGCCGGATTCAAAGTCCGGCCCAGCCGATCATGATGTCAATTTCCTTAAAACACTTGATTCCAGGCGTAAAGTTCGTATTCGGTCCAGATGCCGTTTTGCCAGTAAGGATCGCCTTCCACCAGCTGGCGAACGGTGGCCTGATCGTCCGCTTCGTAGATGCCAAATACTTTGGTGTTGTCGGCGGTGGGGCCAAGGGCCACCAGCACCCCACTGTCTTTTTGGGATTGCAACCCGGCTAGATGATCAGCGCGATAAGGGGTGCGTTTTTCGAGGGCGTTTTCACAGTAGCTGCCCCACATGACAAATTTCGCCATGAATTGTCCTTGTTTGCTCTACACGATTTCAAATTCTACGTGGAAGCGCGATCGCAAGTTGCAGGTTTGATGATCAACCACATTGGTATCGCTCAGTTCCAGATTGTAAAAATCCACCTGGGGGGCATCAAACAGCGGTCCCGCATGCCAGGTGCCAACGTGCAGCTTAATAAAGCAGTTACCCGGTATTTGAAAGGCGCGAATCGCCGCTGGGTCCGGCTCGTCAGCCGGGCTGGGGGGAGCCACAGCCATCAGCCAGGTGGCCCCTTCGAGGGAACCTAAACACTGGGTGCAATGGCGATGGCGAGTGATGGCGTGAAATTTTCGACCTTTGCCCGCTAACCGCATGATATAGAAGCGGGGAATGCCCTCATCTAGCTTGAGTTGAGCGTCATCAGGACCGTAGGCAGCCCCATCTTCGGAGGGGAAAATCACCTGCCCGAAGGGGGCAAAGGTTGCCGGAGTGATCAGCGGGGCGGTGAGGGATTTGCGGGTGGCAGGTGTGGAGGTCATTGCAGGATTGGGAGCGCGACGGCTTTTAATGTCATGGGTATCGGGTATCGGGTTCTGGGGTTTTGGGAATAGGCATCCCATTCGTTTGGCTGGCCGTTTCGGCTGTCTAGTAATCAGCAAGATACAAGATATCTGTCCGAAAAAGGTTGGCGATTAAACCATCCGCGTGCCTAAGTTTTTGAGTTGCATGGCCATTCAAAACTCAAAACTCAAAATTTCCTCACTGCCAAGATCGAGAATTCATTCAGGGTTCGGCAAGACGGTGCTGCGGGTCTCATCGTCCCAATAGCGATAGAATCGCCGCCAATCTTCTAGTAGGTCGAGGGTCCAGATCCAGTTAAACTCCCCATCGGGGGAGTTGGCAACAATGCCAACGCTTTGGGGATCGAGCCAGTTCAGTTCATCCAATTCTTGCAGCCGCAGAAAGTATTCTTGGGCGATCGCCCGTTCTAAATCTGCCTCGGCGGTCAAAATGGCCTGATCTTGCTCGCTGGCGGTGCGCAGCCCCTCGTCCTCTTCCAGGCCCGCGAGGTTCATGTTGCCCAGGCGGGTGTGCACCATCACCAGACCGGCGTAGGCGTGCAAAATGGCGGGGTCTGCTGGGGTATTGGCAGCGGGGTTGGGCTGGCGGCGGCGCAACTCATCATGCAGCAGCAGGGCCGCTTCCCAATTGGCGATCGCGTCATTCCAGTCACCTTGCTCGTAAGCCGCAAATCCCCGCGCAATGCGCCCTTCAATGAAGGTGTCATCGGTTTGCTGCCAGGCGTTACGGGCCTGTTCGATAAAGGTGCGCTGGTTAAAGCGGCTGTCAAAGTCTGGCGGGTCTGACGAGATCAGCTTGGCCTCTTGCCAAGCAATGCGCCCTTTGATGAACAGCAAATCGGACTGGGTGGCGTCATTGACCCAGGGCCAGATGGCGTCACTCACTTCGCTGGGGGTGGCAGCCCCCCGAAGAGCTTGGTTCATCGCCAGCGTAAAGTCTTCGCGGGCGTCGGCATAGCGTCCGTCCTTGATGGCATCTTCCGCCTGGCGAATCAGGGTAGCGGGAGCCGGAGAGGCTGGCTGGGGAGGCGCTGGGGCCACTGTGACATCATCGGCAGAAACCACCGGACTCGGATCGCGATTACCGGCCCATTGCAGAGCCACCAAGCTCAGTCCCATCATGCCGACAATGCCCACCAGCCCCAGGGCAAACCACACCAGGAGCGGTTTTGGGGGCGGGGACTGAGTCCGCGCCGAAGCCTGAGGGGGGAACTGTAGGGGCGGAGCAATCGCATTTGAGGGCGGTCGCCCTGGGGTTGGAGCGGCAGGGGAAGAAGCCGCTGCCATCGCCGTCCCGTTAGTGGTGGCTGGGGGCGGCGGTACTTCCGGCAGGGTTTCGTAAATGGCCATGCCTGCGCGATCGCCCGCTTCATCCACCAGCACTTCTGCCGCATCGGCAGGGAGGGGGGGCGCATCGGTGGCGGCGGTTTGCGAGAGCTGCTGCACGTAACTGGCGAGCAGTTCATCATCGTCCGGTTCAGGAAAATCTGAGCCATTCAACTGGCTCAGCAGCGTAGTGGTCGCGCCGGTCACAATGGGGATTTCTGGCGGGGGGGGGGAGGTTTCCACATCACCTTCGGGAGGCAAGACCGTGACGGGGGACGCGGCGATCGCGGGGGCCGGCGGGGCGGTTTCCTCCGGTGGCTCTGGAGGGGGGCTGACGGGCTCCTCGAAGGTGGGTGGGGCCTCGGGCGCTGACAGCACATCGGGATTGAGTTGGTCGTCGGCGGCGCGATCGCGGCGGGTCAGATACCCATCAAACTCGGGATGCAGATATAAAATCGGCAAAGCCCAGTAGTGCTGGTCGGAGCCAAAGCTAGCAATTAAGCCCTGCCGGGTGCGGCTCAGGCTCACGTCGATGGGCAAGCCCTGCCGCAAGTTGTGGTAGAACAGCCGGGTAAAGGCGATCGCCACTTCATCAGGAATCCGCTCCGCCATGGCGATGACGCTGGGCACACCCCGATTGACCAACGCCTGTACCAGATTTTGCTGCCGCCAGTCCATCTCAGCGTCATCGCCCGCCGTATGACCGCTGCGGCAAGAGTTAAAAATCGTCAACGCCACCTGGTTATTGACCAACAACCCCGCCAGGTCATCCCCCGAGAGGCGTTCCGTCAGTCCGGTTTGCCGATTGACCAACGAGAGGTCGCCACCGTTCTGGCCAAAGTCGCTGTGCCCCGCATAGTGCAGCACCTGGTAAGTGCCCTGTTCCAGCTTTTGCGCTAGCTGACTGCGATCGGGCTGCTCCAAAATATCGATGCGCAGCGGCGAGGGCGGGTCGGTCGGGGCGGCCAAAATGTCCTGAATGTGGCGCACCTCTTGCAGCAGCTTCAGGTGATCCTGGTCTTGCGGACTGGCAATCACCATCAACACCTGAATGGAGTCGTCGATCGCGGCCAGGGCAGGCACCTCAGAGGCTGAACCCACCAGCAAATTAGCCGCATAGCGGGCAAACGTTTGATTGCCCCGTGTGGTAATGGGCTGCTGATCATGCCGCAACACCTCCCACGGCAGGCGTTGTAGGCGACTGTCTTTGAGGCCCAGCCGCAAGCGCAAAATTTCGTTGCGATTTTGGGCGATGCCCTGCGCCCGCAGCCAGCTTTCGCGAATGGCCTCGTCTTGAAAGAGAGCCTGATACAGTTGTTGCCCGAGTTGATGCAGCCCCGAGGCGCGATCGCTCAAATCAACTTTTCCCTGCAATAACCCCACCAGCGGATCGTCCATCGCCGGCTGAGCCAGTTGCAGCCATGCCGCCACCGGCCATTCGACCTGCGCTTCCGCCACCGGCACCCCCGCCGCAGTGTCTTCCGTGCGGACCAGATAGCGATCGCTCCCCAATGCGGTAATGGATAGGTGAAATTCTTGAGTCACGTCAACGGCGGTTTTGGTAAACGGAGATAGTTAAGGAGTACCCACATTAGACAGCACTTCATCCCTGCTCTCAGGGTAGATCACAGATTTTTGATGATTTCACTGGAGTGGACAGGTGTCACCGGTGTCAAAGGGCAGGGGGCAACCGGTCTGTCACGCGATCGTAGGGGCGAGGCATCCTCGATTGCACCTTTTGGATCAGAACGTAACCTGACAACGAGGATGCCTCGCCCCTACCGCATTGGACGGGGTGCATCCCAACTTTTGCAAGTTTGGCCCTCATCCCCTAACCCCTTCTCCCCAAGGGAGAAGGGGGAGCAAACTTTCAAAGTCCCTCTCTCCTCGGGCTACTAAGTACACATAAGTTGTCTGTAATGACTTGCCAGCAATCTAGCCCCCTAAATCCCCCAAATTTGGGGGACTTTGAACTTCGGTCTCCCCCCAGAATTGGGGGGGCAAAGGGGGGCGAATGCAGCATTTTGAGGGAGCAATCGAGATGTGTGTACACGGTAGCCCGAGGGGAGAGGGATTTAGGGTGAGGGCTACGAAACTGGGATGCACTCATTGGGCGGGATGGGAGGTTTGGGAATTTTCAGGCGATCGCCAATCGTTCACAAAACAGCCTTACCTCTCGCAGCACTAGCGGCGAAATTTCATGCCCCATGTCATATTCCTGATACGTCAGGTTCACCGATTGTTCCTTCAATACATCACGGGACTGATGCGCCCGCAGCATGGGCACGACCGGATCCTGGCGACCATGCACCATCAGCACCGGCCCCAACTCCGCGTGGGGCTGCGGAGCGCTATGCATATAGCCGCTGAGAATCAACGCCCCCGCCAGCGGCAGTTGTAGCCCCACATCCAACGTCATCGCCCCCCCCTGAGAAAACCCCGCGATCGCCGTCCGCTCTGGTGGAATGCCCGTCTCCGCCGCCACCTGCGTCAACCACTGCCGCAATAACTGCCGACTCTCTTGCCAATCAGCCTGCTGCGCAAAATCGTAATCCGCCTGAAAGTCATACCCCGTGGGAAAGCCGTACCACATCCGCCCCCCTGGCGCAGCGGGATGGGGAAACGGCGCATCGGGGAACAGCATCCGAAATCCCTTCAGCGGCATATAGTCCGCCAACGTCGCCAAATCCGCCGCATTGGCTCCCCAACCGTGTAACCCAATCAGCAGCTTGTCCGCCGCTTTGTCCGTCGTTTTGGCGATCGCCCGCAGCACCATTTGATAAATCCTAGATTAACCTTCCGCCAATGATTTTAACGCCGCTCCAGCCGGCGCACTGCGCCGGGCAAAATTCGGCCTACAAAGTTCGAAAGTCAAAACTTGAGAAGTTTCCCTCCTACCCCAAAACTCTTAACCTCACACCCAACCACCCTCACACCCTGCCACCCTCACACCCTGCCACGCCTCCCCCCCTACCCACCGCCCCACCCACCCGGTATATTGAAATGTGCAAAAGATCGGGAATTTGGGCCATGTCGCGGTTAGCGTTGCTGAGCGTTTCAGACAAAACGGGATTGGTAGATTTAGCCAAGGCCCTCGTCGAAAAATTTGACTTTGAAATTGTCAGCAGTGGGGGCACGGCTAAAGCGATCGCCGAGGCGGGACTGCCCGTGACGAAAGTTTCCGACTACACAGGGTCGCCGGAAATCCTCGGGGGTCGCGTGAAGACGCTGCATCCCCGTATTCATGGCGGCATTTTGGGGCGTCCCGCTTTGCCCAGCGATGCGGCAGACATGGCCGCCAACCATATCCGCGCTTTTGATCTGGTAGTGGTCAACCTGTATCCCTTTGAGCAAACCATCGCTAAGCCGGATGTCACCTTGCCAGAAGCGATCGAGCAAATCGATATTGGCGGTCCAACGCTGATTCGGGCTGCCGCCAAAAACCACGCCTTTGTGACGGTGCTGTGCCATCCCGAGCAGTACCCGCTCTACCTTGAGCAAATGCAGGAACAAGGTGGCGAAGTTGCCCCCGGTTTCCGGCAAGACTGTGCGCGGCAAGCATTTTGGCACACCGCAACTTATGATCAGGCGATCGCCACCTACCTCTCTGCCGCCGATGCAGAAGCCGCCACTGACGACGCTACCGAGTTGCCCCAACGCTGGACCCTGACCGGCACCCAACGGCAGCAGTTGCGCTACGGCGAAAATCCCCATCAGCCAGCCACCTGGTACCAAACGGGGAACATTCCCTCGGGCTGGGCCGCCGCTGAGTTGGTGCAGGGCAAACCCCTGAGCTACAACAACCTGGTGGATTTAGAAGCCGCCCGCCGCATCATTGCCGAATTTCCGCCACACGTGCCTGCGGCTGCCGTGCTCAAGCACACTAACCCCTGTGGTGCAGCGCAGGGACCATCGCTGGCGGAGGCGTATCAACGGGCCTTCAACGCGGACTCGGTATCGGCCTTTGGCGGCATCGTGGCATTAAATCGCCCCCTGGATGGGGAAACCGCCACCGCCATGACCCAAACCTTTTTGGAATGCATCGTCGCCCCCGGTTGTGATGATGAGGCCAGGGATATTCTGGCGAAAAAAGGCAATTTGCGCGTGCTGCTGCTGGCAGATTTACTGAGTGGCCCCACCCATGCCCCCAGGGCGATCGCGGGGGGCTTCCTCGTCCAGGCGACCGACAACATTGAAGATGACCCCTCCACCTGGGTAATCGTCACCGACACCAAGCCCGATGCTGATACCCTCGAAGAACTCCTCTTTGCCTGGCGCTTGGTCAAGCATGTGAAATCCAACGCCATTTTGGTGACTAACAACCGCACGACCCTCGGCGTGGGCGCTGGACAGATGAACCGGGTCGGAGCCGCCAAAATCGCCCTCGACCAAGCGGGCGCACAAGCTCAGGGCGCAGTCCTCGCCAGCGATGGTTTCTTCCCCTTCGGTGACTCCGTGCGGACGGCAGCGGCAGCGGGCATTCGGGCGATCGTGCAGCCGGGGGGCAGCAAACGCGATGCCGACTCCATCAAAGCCGCCAACGAACTCGGCCTCGTTATGGCCATAACCGGCATCCGCCACTTTTTGCATTAATCGGTCAATTCGATCAGCACGTAGCCTGCGTCTTCTAGACGAATGAGGGCACTGCGCAGCGTCTGAAAAATCTGCTGGGGTTCAATCGGTTCTAACGTCACCGGATCAACTGGATGAATCTGCCGCCAGCGATCGCACATTGCCGTCATGGTCAATGGTTGCTCGATGAGTGGATACAGACACCCGGCCAGACTGTCATCTAAATTGAAAGACTGTTTGTCAATTGCAAAATGTTTGTGGAGGGCGATCGTGCCCAGTTTACGGGTGCCAGTAGTCAAAATCTTCTTAAATCTCTCTGTTCGAAGTTGCGGATGTAAATGGACGACTGCCTTGGACCATTGTTCAGGCGTCCATTCTTCCAACAGCGGGCGCTGTTTGCCGTGACCGGGATGACCACAGTACACATCCAACAGTCGATGAATCGGATGCAGCAATTCATAAATATAAATTTGCTCCTCAATACTCATCTCCGCTAGGCCCAGTGCGACTGAAATAGGCAAATCTTCAATACTTTTGAAAAGTTTTTCTAGATCCCAAGCCCGCCAGTTCACCATACTGATGAACTCTAAATTTGCCTGACGCAGCAGCGCTGAAAACTCGCGCATGTTGTAGCCTTTATCACCCCGCAACAAAATATTGGCCATCATCTTTTCTGCATCGGTCATTAAATCTTTATTTTGATTCCATAAGGCCCGTTTGGAGACCACCCAGTCCTCAACTGAGTTCATGGTCTGCCTCACCAGATCCATCTCATCGTCGGCCAATTCTCCCTCTAGGCAGCCAAACTCTTTGAATAGGGCCTGCATGCGATACCAGTCGGCCCGTTGATAGGCACTGTGCAAATTGGTGCGAATGATTCCCTCCGGTTTTAACACCGCCTGCATGGCTCTCAACCCAGCCGCCGGATCAGGCAAAAGATAGAGCGTCTCGTCACAGTTGATGTAGTCAAACTGATAGGGCAAATCGGACAAATCTTCGACCGAGGCACAGTGAAAATTGACGGGATTTGGGATGCCGTGGTACTCAATCCGCTTGTGGGCAAGCTCTACAGACTTGGATGAAATATCGACGCCGACAATGTGAGCACCCGGATTAGCGATCGCCAGGGCCATAGCCTTAAAACCTGACCCGCACCCCGCATCCAAAATTGTTTTGCCCTGGGTATCAACGACCTGGTGATATCGCAGGTAATAAGGAATTGTGCAGCTATGAGCCGACAGATAAGCTGGATGATCCCCCGGCACTTGTTCTAACGGCACATTGGGATAGGGTAGTGAGTCAAACTGAGCGCGAATCTTGGCCCACTGGTCTGGCGTCTGTGTCATGGCAGGTACTGTCAAGCTAAATGGTGTTTGATGGCCAAATCTTAGCAAGGGTTCAAACCCTCTCTGGGACGTTTTTATCCGTTACCAAGCATCTTGCAGTGGTGAGGCCACACAAGTGCTTGGTGCTTGGCAAACGTCATCTTTCAGGTTTTTAGGAGTTATTGTCTGTCGACGCGGGTGACTTTGGTCGAATGGTAAAGCCGCTGTTGCCCACAGGCACAAGCTCATAGCCCAACGACTCAATGGCATTAATGGCGATTTGCCGGGTTTGGCGATCGCGGGCCGACGCTGCTACTTGCAACCAAGCATTGGCCTGCATCTGCGCATTTTCAGGGTCTGTTCTTAGAAACTCGGCAGTCTTACGAAAGCTTTGGGCCGCCGCTTCACCTCTGGGATCAGCAGATTGCTCTGCCCACTCAGCAGCAATTTCATGAGACCGCTGAGCCGCTTCATAATCACCCAAGAACAGCATTTCATCAATGCCTTTTTGCCGCCAGATATAAAAAGACTCTGGCGGTAACTGCGGCGTTAAAGACTGTAATCCTTGTTCTTGTAACTCAACGGCCCGCTCAGGCTGGGCGGCATAGAGGGTCAAGCTAGTAGACAAAAAGATGTATGGGTCATAGGCGTAAGGATCACGCTCAATAATGACCTCAAAATAGTCTTCAGTGAGATCATAGCCAGTAATTTGGCGATGCTCCCGATTGCCAAAATATTGCAAAAACTGCAGAAAAGCCCAATCAGCGATGAGATTACGAAAGCCGAGGGACGGAATATTTTTCAATATCTCCACTTGGGAAGCCGCCTGTTGAGCTTCTGATTGGGCTTGCTCAGAGAGCGCCATCCCTTCTGCCGCAAAGCGTGTCTGCCAGCGCCAATGCTGTAGCCCAATCACGCCCCCTACCATTAGCAACAGGGCGAGGGTACTTTTTAAAATTTGAGGGCGGCTGATTAACATGGCTCAAAATTGATTGACTGGTTGTGTAGAGCGGCCTCAAAAAGGGGCTATTTGGAGTGTAAGTGTAAAGGTCATCACAGCATCAGTGAGGGGCGGAAATTGATCACCAAGTGCGGCCATTACCAGATGCGCTGTTTGTCCTTCTCCGGAGTAGGCACTTCATCAAAATCAACCACGGTTGGCTTGGGAAACTTTTTAAAACTAAAAAGCTGCCCTGACCTTGACCAAGACAGCTTTTTTGCCATTGTTGATGGAGTGTGTTAACTATGTGCTGAGCAGATGCTTACAGCGAGTCAGAGTCATCAGGACATTCGTTATCTTCACCATCGGTTTCGGTCAACGTGAAATCAACGCCCTCTTCACCCGCTACTGCATCTCGGCACAGCAGCACGGTTTGGCTATTGTCGTCATTGTTGTAGACTAGGCCAGCAAAGCCTTTCAGCGTTTTAGCAGTGGGAGACCCATATACAGCAACCCACAGTTCATCATCATCAGTGTCAAATTCGCCAAGAACACTGCCGTCGTCCTCAGAGCCGTAGTTGAAGTTGTCGGTACTGTCGGGAATGCCAACTTCCATGTCACCAAACTCAGGGGCAAAACGTAGCTCTTCCAGGAAGTAGGCTTGCTGACCCCGGTTAGCAGCACCCACGTAGTTGGAGGCTTCCGATTCACGGGCGCGGTTGGCCTGGTTGAGGAAGGCGGGCAGGGCAATAGCCGCCAGGATGCCGATGATGATGATCACCACCAACAGTTCGATCAAAGTGAAACCACCTTGCTCTTTCTTATCTCGCAAGTGCTTGAGCAGATTGTAGGTAAAGCTCGTTTTCATGGTTTATTGTTCTCCTTGAGAAGCCAATAGGCGAAATGTGCTGTGTCTAGCTCCATGATCGTTAGACTACCCCCAGCGTTTTCATTTCATATCACCCGTCTCGATCTTTTTTGAGGAATGCCTGTGCCTTCAGTGGTTTCCGCCAAAGGGGTCGGGTCAATGACCCGCAAAATCGCGCTGATAGCTCAGGTCATCCGTAGGACTGCAGACGGAAAGGTTGACTGACCGTTACAAATCAGGTTTTGTAACTATTTGGTTACAGCCGAGGATGGCACCAAGTGCAAGGGTTAGAGAACTGCTCAAAAATAGCGACCCCAGTCGTAGGGGTTGGGCCATGCCCAAAAACTGGTGTTTAGCGGTTATCGACAGCGGCCCTCCCTTCCTGGGCTGTCGCTTATTTATACATAAGTTTCGGGATAAGTTTCGAGTTGAGTCGTTGTCAGGGTTTAGATCCCCCCTTAAAAAGCTAATCCTGTAGGGGTTTGGAACGGTCCCCGTCATCACCCAGCGTTGGGGCGACGCCTGCGCCTGTTGGTTGACCGCCGTCAGCCCGTTGAATCACTTCTGAGACTCTTGCTGGGAGGCGGACCAGGCCATCGCCCCGCTGCGGGTCCAGTATTGTTGGTCGATGACCCCAAGTGGCAGGCCCCCGTCATCCATCAGCAATACGTTGTGTTGCATCAGCCCCCGCACCTGGCCCTGGATGCCCCCGAGCCCCAACATCTGCGCCTGCCCCGAGTAGGGATAGTACGTAGTTGGGCCGCTATCAGATACTCACTATCGCTCGCCTACGCCCGCGCTCGCGTCGCCGCCACGTGACCGGATAGCATCGTGGAATCGTTCATCTTGTCTCTGGCAAACAACCGGGCAACGGTTTGCCGGAAACTATTACCCCTGCAGCTCGAAAAGGCCCAGGTCGGTTGCTCGCAGGCCAGTTCGTAGGCTTGGTTCAGGCTTTGTTTACCTGCGGTCGAAAGGCACTTAATTGGCTAAACTCGGACATTGGGATCAGTAGGGGGTCATAAATAAACGATGTCCACCTACTTAGGAATGAGGATCAAGTAGGCAGTTGTAATTAAACGTAAGACGCCGTAGGTTGTGGTTGAGGAACAAAACCCAACACCCGCATGGGTTACGCTATCGCTTTAGCGAAGCCATGCCCGGAGGGCTTTACCCATCCTACAGTTGAATCAGCCCAGCTACTTCAAATAACATCCCAATGGTTAGGGCAGGCATCTTGCCTGCCTTGGGACAGCCGAGACGGCTATCCCAACTTATTCAATTCTCATTCCTTAAGGACCGGCGGCTAAATAACGTAACGGACCCAATCAATCCGGTTTTCTCCTGCCAGGAGACGCTTCGCGAATGACTGCGCTCAACCTGCCAGGGTCGAGAGTTGAGCAGAGTCGAAACTCGGTCTGCGGGGATATGATTTGCAGACCAGCCCCTTACCAGGCGTTGCTGAATCCAGGAATGAATCGGTGCAGCGGATAGATTTTATCCGCCCCTTAAATCCCCCAATTCTGAAAATCCCCCAATTCTGAGGGACTTCAGCGATCGATTCCCCCCCAGGATGGCTATCCCTTATCCAAAAGTCGCTGTATTACTGACTCTCAGAAGGTTTCAAGGAGCGATCGCGATCGTTTTACGGGCTGTAGAACCTCTCCTCTCCTTAACTAAGGAGAGGAACCGGAACTTGGTAATTGACTGTTATCCCTATACGCAAATGCGGAAACGATAAAGCACCGCCCCGATCGACGTCAGTTGCCCCACTTGACCGTCGCCGCCCTCTGGCTCAATGACATGCGATCGCCCCCCCGAAAGTCCACTCCCGTCATCTCTCTGCCTGCGGATCTCCAACTAGGCAATTCCCACAATTTTGAGCGTCAAGGCTAAGATCGAGCCAGTTTGCGCCGGGCATCAACGTCTCCAGTCGTGAACCTTTGGCCCCAGCCCCAAGAGACCGTGATCACTGTTACCGATATTCCTCTTGAGATGCTTCACAATCACCCCGCTAGCTGAAAAGCCCCACTATCCAGTAGGCTGGTTTCACAATTTCTTGAACTTTTTCAGCAGGATCAGCATTTATGGGTTTAGCGACGTCATCCCTCGCTGCACTGACCGACCAACTCAACGAATACTACCGCCAGATCAAGGAGTTGATTTTAGAACGTCAGCATCCGGTCAGTGGCCTGTTGCCTGCAAGCACAGCAGTCACGACCCACGGTGACTATACCGATGCCTGGGTGCGGGATAACGTTTACAGCATTTTGGCAGTGTGGGGGCTGGGGCTGGCCTATCGCAAGATTGACGACAACCAAGGGCGCACCTACGAACTGCAGCAGAGCGTCACCAAACTGATGCGCGGCTTGCTGTTTGCCATGATGCAGCAGGCCCCCAAAGTCGAGCGCTTCAAAGGTTCCCAAGAGCCGTTAGAAGCCTTACACGCCAAATACGACACCGCTACAGGCAGCACCGTCGTCGAAGACCATGAGTGGGGCCATTTGCAAATCGATGCCACCTCAGTGTTCTTACTCATGTTGGCGCAGATGACCGCCTCCGGGTTGCAAATCATTTTCACCCAGGATGAGGTGAACTTCATCCAAAACCTGGTGTATTACGTCGGGCGCGCCTACCGCACCCCCGACTACGGCATTTGGGAGCGGGGTAATAAACTGAACCACGGCAAACCGGAACTCAATGCCAGTTCCGTTGGCATGGCGAAGGCGGCCTTAGAGGCGATGGATGGGCTGAACCTGTTCGGCATTCAGGGCGGGCAGGCGTCGGTGATTCACGTGCTGCCGGATGAAATTTCTCGCGCCCGGCTGACGCTGGAATCCCTGCTGCCCCGTGAATCGGGCTCTAAGGAAGTGGATGCAGCGGTGCTGAGTATCATCAGCTTTCCGGCGTTTGCGATCGAAGATGCCGGGCTGGTGGAGCGGACTCGCCAAAAGATCATCGATAAGCTACAGGGCCGTTACGGCTGCAAGCGCTTCTTGCGAGACGGTCACCAAACGGTGCTCGAAGACACCACCCGACTGCACTACGAACCGGAAGAACTGCAACAGTTTGAGCATATCGAAAGCGAGTGGCCGCTATTTTTTAGCTATCTATATTTAGATAGTCTGTTTCGCCATGATGCCAGGGCGATACGGTTTTATCGGCAGCGGCTAGAGGCGATCGCGGTCGACCGTGACGGTCTGCATTTGCTGCCCGAGCTCTATTACGTGCCCGAAGACGCGATCGCTGCCGAGCGCCAAAACCCGGGTAGCCAAACCCGCTTCCCCAACGAAAACGTGCCGCTCATCTGGGCGCAGAGCCTCTTTTTGCTGGGGCAACTGTTGGAAGAGGGCATGCTCACGCCGGGGGACATCGATCCCCTGGGGCGACATTCTCGCGTGGGACGCCAACGCCAATCCACCGTCCAGATCGCCCTCATTGCGGAAAACGAAGCCCTGCAAGTGGAACTCGCCGACTACGGCATCGAAACGCAAATTCCGGAGCAGGTGGAGCCCGTCAAAATTTACCCCTCGGGGGAACTGTCGGCGGTGTATGCCTGCATCGGCGTCAATCACAAACTGGGCCTGACCGGACGCCCCATCCGTCGCCTGCGGGGCCTCACGACGGCTCAGGTCTTCCGCATTAGCGGCGAAACGGTGGTCTTTTTGCCATCCTTCCTCGATGCCCAAAAGTTTTACATCACGCTGGATTACCACTTCCTAGTCGCCCAAATTCGTAGCGAGTTGTCCTACATTCACTACCATTGGAATGCAGTCGGGCGACCGACGATGACCCTGCTGCTAACCCACGAAATGTTTGAACTGGGGCATCGCCCGATTCATGAGTCGCCCCTGCTGCGACTGATTCAAGAATTAAAATCTGGGCATTGCGGTGGGGTGCCCGTCGTCTTAGGACCGCTCTACCAACTGCTGCTGACTGCGGGCACCGAGCGCATTGATGATATTGGCGTCTATGCGCTTCAACAGTCGACCCTGCGGTACATCCCGCGCCAATCGGCCTATCTCTCAATGGTGCCGGAACATGCCCAACCCCTGGATATCTGGCACCTCTTTCGCATTGAGCGCGAAACTGATACCGCTAGCCTGGTAGCCAACTTGCAGCGATCGACCAACCTCTACGAGCAGGTGGAACTGCTGGCCCGACTGCAATCGCTAGCCGGTCCAGACTTTGACACGGGCATTGGTCAAGAGCGCACCATCACCGTGGCAGACTTGCTAGAAGAAGTGTATGTCAAGGCGGGTCGTCAGGAGCTGTGGCTGATTGTGCGGCGGACCGCTGGACTGCTGAACAAAATGGATGTCAATTTGTCCGACGCGGTGACGGAACTGCTGGTGCGCCAAAAGCACGTCACCGTCGGCAAAGCCTACTCCGATGGGTCGTTGATTCGTGACCCGATGCCCCACTCCGACATCATGGAGAAAATCATCCAGTTTTGTGGGGAAGATGAGCGCGATCGCGCCCTCACCCAGGAGATCATCGTTTACCTGAGCGTGCTGATCAAATCGGCACCGGAACTGTTCGAAGGCTTGCTGACCCTGCGGGTGGGCTATCTGATTTTGCTGCTCACCAGTGAAATGGCGAGAGCGCACACCATTCCCCGCGATGAAGCCTACGATCGCCTCACTAGCCACAGCCCGTACGAAGTCAAAATGCTGCTACGACAAGCCTTGGCGGGCTACAGCGGCCTCAATCGCACCCTGTTTCAGCAAGAATCGCTACACATCACCACCGCGTCTCCGGTTACCTGGAGCTTTGTACCCGAGCAGGTCGAGCAGATTGATCTACAAGTCGAAGACTGGTGGCGCAAACGCCAGATCGATGGCGAGCTGACCCGCCTGCCGGAAGAGTTTCACCTCAAAATGTGGGAGTTGCTGCACCATTGTCGCGGCGTGATCATTGGCGACAAACTCGATCGCCGCAACCGCATCGACAGCGAATCCATTATTTCGGAAATGACGCCGGGAGAAGCCAACTTTGCCCGCCGCTTGGATCACCTGCTGACCAAAATCCACGCCCCGGAATATCGTCACCTCACCGTCGAGGCCCTGCGAGAACTGGCGGCCATCTTCCAAGGCAATCCTGATTTGCAGTTTGACGATTACATCGCGCTGGATGTCTTGATCGGTCACGCAGTGCGCATTGCCTGGGTCGAAGATCGGCCTGATCGCGTCGGCCAATACGAAGCTCAGAAAGGGGCCGCCTGGTCTGACTTTTATGGGCGATCGCCCAAGGAATGCGCGATCTATATGTCGAAAGCACTGCAATTCCTGGTGGAACTGGCGGAAGCCGAAGCCGCCGCCGAAGCCGAAGCCGCCGAAGATACCGCCAACGTCGCTTAATAGACCGAGCAGATTCAGCGCCATGATTGGGGCTAAGTCTCGCGGCGATCGCTAGCCTTGAGGGTCGGTGATGATGAGGCTTTTGGCGAGGTGCTAGACGGCATTGATGGGGCCGATGACAAGCATCAGGGATGACGCACGGCGGAACCCGATTGTGTCCGACTCTGAGCCTGTCCATCACCCCTAGCGGGCTTACCAAGGGCTGCTAATCATCGTAAATCCCGCCCAAAAGTAGGGGGATGAAAAATCAGACGGCACTGCCGAAGCGATAGCCACCGCCAGTTCTGGTGCGATCGGCACACTGCCCCGTGACAGTTGCAAGGCTCCATCCTCATAGCGAATTTCTCCGCGCAACATCTTGAGTTGCGCCTGACGCAGTGCCTCCGCCTTGGTGGAGGTGCCCCCGAGCTGCCGATAAAACTCACTCATCAGCGCTAGCGTACCCACATCGCTGACATTCCAGAGGCTAGCGATCGCCGATTTGAAGCCCGCCTTGAGCGCCAAACCCGCAAAGCCCAGTTCCGCCTCATCATCCCCGACAGCGGTTTGACAAGCGCTCAATACCAACAATTCCAAGCTGGGTGAAGGCCACTCCAAGCTATCCATCTCATCAAGGGATAATTGGGCATCCCAAAACTGCACGTAGGAATTTTGCGGAGCCCCCGGCTCAAAAGCGGCATGGGTCGCCAGGTGAATCACTTGCGGAGACAGCTCATTGACGGCTTGCACCAGATTTGATTGCGTAAATTGCTGATTGAGAAAAGTTTGCCCCTGCCATCGCTCTTCGGATGAGCGGGCATACTGCAATTCCCACCAGATGCGGGTGATTTCGCTGGGAACGGCGGGTAGAGGCTCCAGATCTTCAAACTCCGCCGCCCCCATGGCCAAAAATCGGCTCTGCTCCAGGTCCACATAATCTGTCTGGATCAGGTTAAAGGCCGGAATTCGCGTCAGGCTGTATTTCTCCAATAAAAACGACTCCCCATCGTAGAGCGCCGCTAACGGGATGCCCCGTAAGCCATTGCCCAGACAAAACAAGAGGGTGTCGACCCCGGCGGGCGCTAAAAAATCATCCTCGTAAGGCTCAATCATCCACCGATACAGCTGTTGAGCCGCCGGTCGCGCCGTCCGCTGAGAAACACTGTTGACCTCTAAATGAAAGGTGCGCACGGTGGCCCGCAGCGTCTCGTCGGGCACGTCATACAAATCACGCACCACCGGTTCACCGTTAGGGGTGAGCAATACCAGATGTAGGTGATCGCCCCTCGGTATTGCCCACAAAACAGCGGGCGTGGTCCCTGTTTCAGCACCGATACGCGAGAGGGTATTGGCGATTTCTTCAGGCGGTTGGGTGACCTCGGCCAAATCAGCCCCAAAGTAAGATTCAAATTCCTGCTCCAGCCCGATTTCCATCGCCAGGACTTTTTCACTCAGGGTTTGAGCAGGCGTCGGCATCGCCGTTAAGAGCAACACTGAAAAGACGATTCCCCAACAAAAGTGGTACCCAAACTTGCGAGTTTTGCCTTTTAAGATGTGAATCACCTTAACAGTGGATTGATACGAGTCTTTGTGAATCATCGTCCTGCGCTCGTATGATTTTCAGTCTCTAGTGCATTGTCAAGACTAAGAATTCGGGCTTCGGCAGGCTCAGCCCGAACGTGTTCCCGTCATCCTGAGCTTGTCGAAGAGGGCTACGAAACTGGGATGCACTCGTCGAAGAGTTTTTGAGAATATCTATAACCCTAAAATTTAGACCTGACAAAGCACTCGTTTTTTAGGTGAAAAGCTATTCTCTAAACTATTTGAATGAAAATTTTCAAATTAGCACTAAGAGGGCTTGATGTAATGGATGATTTAGAGTGCCCAGTCCTTCAGTAAAGTTAGTCACCCCTGTAGCTTCTTTTACAGGAGGTTAGGCTAAAACTCACCGACTTTGCGTATACCGACTTTGCGTATTTGGTGGTTGAACGCCTCTATCGGCGGGACTCAACCATGCCATTTAAACGTCAATCAGCTTACTGGGTACTTGATGCATCTCGCCCTGAATCCCTCAAGACAGCGGCAGGCTGGATCAATGCCGCGTTGATGCCAAGGCGACAACCTGAGACGACCCATCAACACTGGGAGCGATCGCCCCAACCGCCCTGGAGTAACAAGGTTAAACCAGGCCCCCCAGGCAGTGACTGAAGTCGTTGGGTGAATGAGTCAGTTTGGTGTCAGCCGTAGATCCTTTTATTGCGATCGCAGCGATCGGCAAGAACGGTCCCCTGAATTGCGCTAGGGGTTGGCCGAGCAGCGATGGATACCAATTACAGCAGCCCCCGATAGCGAATGAACACCAGGATCGCGGCCCACGCACCCAGCGCCACTTTGAGCGCTACCAGAATATTGAGCAGGGGAATCCAGCCGCCACTGAGGAGCGTGCCGGGGACCCCGTGGGGCAATTCCAGGCCGATGAGCGACAGCACCGCAATAACGATAAAAATCAGCACCGACACTTTTTCCAGGGTCGCGGCTTGCCAGCGCTGGTAGATAGCCTCCATCCAACTAGAGGAAGAGGTAATGGCCACCAGGCCGATCGCCGTGCCCCCGGCCACGCCTGCGGCAAACCCCCCACCGGGACTCAGGTGGCCCCGAAGAGCTAGTTCGATACTGACCAGGGCGGCGATGGTCGCGCCCAACCGAGCCAGCACGATGGAAGGATCGTCGGTGAACTGATAAATGGTGCAGGAGGGCTGCTCGTCGGCGAGCAAAAACCGTACCCCCATAATGGCAATGGTGAACACCACCACCTCAAAAATCGTGTCGTAAAGACGATTGCGGAAGATGATGCCGGATACGGCATTGACCACGCCGCTGTCTTCGACGACTAGCTCGACCATCGAGAGTTCTGCGGTTTCCACAGTCTGGTCAGGCAAAACTAGCATTTTGAGATAAAGGGCGATCGCCGCCGCAATGTAGACCCACTTCATCATTAACCCTCCAGTGCCTTCTGCAAGTAAGTGGGCGACGACGATTGCTCAGAGGGCATGAGCCGGAGGGCTCGGGAAAAACCCACCGTGGCAATTTCGGGAGACATTGCCGCCGCCAAAATTTCATACAGCCGAGGAATTCGCACACTCAGGGCATAGGGAGCCGCCAGGTCGGCTGGCGGTGATGCGGCAGAAAACTGGCTGATGGCTACACACACCGCGTGAATTTCTTTATTTTCCAACGCAAACTGCAGGGCTTGGGGACTGTCATAGGGGCAGACTTCTAGACGCAGATGATGCTTTTGCAACACCTGGCGGAGGGCCGGAAACAGTTGCTGAGCCATCGATGGCGCGGCGGTGGCCTCGGGCTGGGCCGGAGTCGCTGAAGGCGTTGCTAAAACCCCGAGACGCAGACTCATGGAAGAGCGCACGGCGATCGCATACAGCATGATCGACAGCATCGTGCCCACCAGCGCTTCGGTCAGGGCCACGTCAGCCGCGCCAAACAGAGCATACACCAGCGCTGCCACCGCCCCGACAATGCCGCGAATAATCAGCGCATGGTAAGGATTGACCTGGGTGACGAGCATCGCTGCGGTAATGGGCAATAGCGCTGAAATCGCTACAATGTCTAGATTCTCAAGCATCTTCCCCTCCGCTACTCGAACAGTAAGCCAACACATAGCCCAGCACGGTGTTCCAAATCGCTAGGGTAATAATGGCTAACACCAACAAAGGCCATTCCCCAGGAATTTTGAGCAACAACCCTAAAACGATGCTCATAGAACCCAGAGTGTCAGAGACCGATAGGCTGTGCAGTTTGAATAAAACGGAACGGTGGCCCAGCAGGGGCAAGGTGCCCCAAAACCAGAAAATAATGCCCAGGACGATTAGGCCATAACTGAGAACATCGATCATAGTTCGTTGAGCCTCCGAATAATGTGGGCCAGCAGCATGAGGGCGGCATTGCCCACACTCAAAATCAACACGCCGACCAGGCCGATCATCCAGTCATCGCGCAGCACCGACACCACCAAAATCATGATGGAGGTTTTGGTCGCAATGCTGGCAAAGGCCAACATCTTTTGCCAAATATCTGGGTCTTGCCAGGCTTCATAAATGGGAATGAGCAAGGCCAATATCATCGCAAGCAGAATGCCATTCATAGGGAAATAGAGCTTGAATTAGCGGTGACACGAGGGCAGGGAAATTTAGCACTCGGCGATCGGCAGTAACGTTGCTGCCGGATGGGGGCTGACAAGAAGGCGGCGAGGGAAGCATTACGATTCCAGCGGCGCGTCAGGGGGCTCATCGCCCAGCTTGCCCCCGACCTGGCGACGCCGGTGGCGACGCACCCGGTGGACTTCGTACCAGCCGTCCTCGTGGTACTTCAAAACGATGGTTTTGGGGGTAAAAGTGATGAGAAAAATATCGAGAAAGATGAGTCCCGGCGTGCGGTTGGGTTTGACCCGCTCCATGACGGTGTCTTCGACGGTGTGGGGACGAAAGATGATCTCGATCGCCTCCGCATAGGCTGTAGGAATGGCGGCAATAATTTCCCACATCACATGGAGCCAATCGCGCAACACCGCTGTCACCGTGCGATTGCGGGGCAAGATGAGGGCGATACACACGCCAATGATGATGTTGGCGGGACTCAAATCAGCGGTGAGCAAAAACCAGATCACCAGCCGCAAAATCAGGTCGAGGTAGCCAATCATGCCAGCACCATCCCAAACAACAACATCAACAGGAGGCTCATGACGCCAATCAGGTGGTCGAACTGCTCTACCACCCGCGGCAGCTTGAGCGAGACGCGGCGAAAGATCACGAAGTAAGCGGCCCAGCCCACCCCAATAGTGACCAGGGGTTTGACGGTATTGCCCAGGGTGTAGGCTTCGTAGTAGACCACGTTGGCAAACACCAGCCCCCCTAACAGCAAGACCATGGCCGCCCAAAAACCAGGCTTGACAGGACTTTTGTCGTCGCTGCTAGAGGGCAGAAAAATAAATTTCGCGAACGAAATCGCCGTGCCCAGGGCGGCCACGTTCATCCCCACCACCTGCCAGGGCAGCAGGTTTTTCATCGTTAGGACTTTGGCCCCAAAGCCAGACAATAAGGGAAATCCCGAGATAGAGAAGCTGGCGATCGCCAAGGCGACCCACACCGATCGCGACATGGGTTCGTGGTGCAACACTTTGAGATTGCGGCTCGGCAAATTGCCCGCTGCCAGGAAGAGGGCGGATTTCACCAGGCCATGGGTGAGGGCGTAAAAGCCCCCAACTTCGGGAGCGGCTAAGACAAACCCCAACTGAGAAACGGTATGAAAGGCCAGCATGCGTTTGGTGTCTTTTTCAAACACGGCGTAGCCCACCCCGAGCAGCGCTGTCCCGACACCAAAAAACCGCACGAGGGGATCAATGTCGGGAAACATCAGCGCAAATCGCGCCAGGGGAAAAATTCCCGACTTCACCACGACGCCCGACAGCAGGGCCGATACCGGCGTCTCGGATTCTGAATGGGTGAGGGGCAGCCACAGCCCCGAGATAAAGATGCCGCCTTTGGTCAGCAGCCCGACAAACAGCAGGGCGATCGCGTCCATCGGTGCAGTTTGCAAGGCGGTAAAGGCAAAGGAGCGACTGTGTTGATAAACCAGCGCTGCACCGAGCAGATAGAACAGCATCGCTGTGTTGCTAACGAAAAGGTAGCGCAGGGCGATCCAAATCGAGCGATCGGTGCGGGGATAGGCAATCAGCAAAAACACCGCAATGCCAATCACCTCTAGGGCGACATACAAACTAATCAGATCCGCGCAGACAAAAACGGCATTGACACAGCCGTGCAAAATCACCGTCTGGGTATAAAAAAACTTTGATTTGTTTTGCTGCCAGCAGTAGAGGACGACCGCCGCCGTCACCAGCGCATTGGTCAGAATAAAGAAGCCGCTGAGGGAGTCCACCATTAAAGTGACCCCAAAATTATCCAGTAGCTCCAGGGTGAAGGACAGGTCCTCAAGAATCACAAACAGGCTATAGACTAGCGAACTGAGCGCCACCCCCAAAGCCAGTTGCCGACCGGCTCGCGGCAATAGATAGCCGCTAAACCCGATAAAGAGCGGCAGCGCAATCCAAGCGACGGTAATCGTGGTCATGGGGTGTGGCTCCGCTCAATCTCACTTGTTTCCAATGTGGGGTTGTCGCGAGCGAGCTTCATGACCCCTACCAGCATTAACGCCTGAATGGAAAAACCAATGACGATCGCGGTCAAAATCACCGCTTGGGGAACTGGATCCGCGTAGGCAATATCGCCATCCTCTGCCAAGATGGGGGTAAATAGACCGGGCCGGGCCGCCACCAACACATAAAAGGCGATCACCCCGGTGCTCATCACGTCCATTGCTAGGGTTTTCATCATCAAGTTGCGCTTGAGGATAATGCCGACAAACCCAATTAGCACAGTAGCAAAGACACAAGCTTCCAGCACTGATTTCGGGGCGAGGCCCTCAGCATTGGCTAAGCCCAACACAGAGTGACCTTGGATTAAAGAAGCCAGGATCTGATCCATCAGCACGCGCCCATCCCCCATATCTCATAGAGATAATACTATCAGACAATGGATTTCCATTAAGTAAAGTCTAATCGTTGCCTTGGCTGAATGTAAGCCTTTTGCCGGTGAAATTTTGTTGATGGCGCTGACAAGTTGCCCTTATGCCACAGGGGGCCGCGATCGCTAGCCGACAGTTTGCGCCACCGGCCACAGCATCCGGATGAGTCTTCCCCTGGCTCCTGAATCAAGCGATCGCGACGGTGGTAGGGCGATGGCGGAGACGAGATGGGGCGGCAGGTCTGAGCGTAGCGGCCTCAATTCCATAGGCTGATGCATTTGCTGAAGGTTGTATGCCGCTGTCTGTGCTGATCGGTTGGCAACAAAAAAGGGCGAGCTTACGCTCACCCTTTGAACCTCTGACTGGGAGACTCGGTCTCCCGTTCAATGAGAATTGGCACTTCACCAAGACCACGGAAGGCCAACTCCGAAAACGCATCGAAAAATTACATCAAACCCAACTGTGCCAGGATGCCTTGGCCGGTAATCAGTTCAGTCGCGATACCGATCACAAAACCCAGCATAGCTAGGCGACCGTTCCAGTTTTCGGCAAACTCAGTGAAACCAAACTTTGCTTGTTCTTCAGCCATGTTGAAAACCTCTGTTGCTTCAAGGAATTGAGAGGCAGAGTGGCCTCTTGTTTACAAATGTAAACCATCCGCCGGAGAAATTGCAACATTTCTTCAATATTTTTTGAGGAGATCAGGAAATCTGCTTATGGCAAGGCTAAGGCGCTGCCACCCCCACGTCTGACGGGCTCAGCTACGGCGATCGCTGTGCCATCTGGCTTGACAAGAATGCCGGTCGCGGCCCCAATTTCTTCGGTTTCCGTCAATTGATGGCCCTGGGCTAATAGAGCTTTGCCCAGATCTGTCGCTTCGAATCCCTGATCCACGAAGGTGGTTCCGCTGTTGCGTTGGGATAAGCGAGGAGCCGCGATCGCGGTTTCCAGATCCAGACCAAAGTCCATCAGGTTGACTGCAATGCCCAACACGGTGGTGATGATGGTGGCACCGCCCGGTGAGCCAAAGGCCAGCAGACTACCGTCGGGGGCGATCGCGATGGTCGGAGCCATGCTGCTGCGGGGGCGCTTGCCCGGTTCGGGAACGTTGGGGTGGGGCGCGTCCGGGTCAAAGTCGGTCAGTTCGTTATTCAAAATGAAGCCGTAACCGGGCACCACTATGCCCGAACCGCCGGTCGATTCCAGCGTCAGGGTGTAGGCCACCACCAGGCCATGGCGATCGACCACGGTCAGGTGAGTGGTCGAGAGTCCACCCATTTCAGCGGTTCGGGAGACGATGGGCAGGGCGGTCAGGCTAGGACTCGGATCTTGCTGATACGGCAGGGGATCGCCCGCGATCGCCCGATCATCCTCCTCCTGCTTGGGCGCTTGGCGGGGCAGTTGCGATCGCCGCACCGCCAAATAATCGTCGTTCAACAAACCCGCTAGCGGCACGTCCACATATTCAGGATCGCCGAGGTAGGCATGGCGATCGCTAAAGGTCAGCCGCTCCGCTTCGATCAGCCAGTGCAGCGCCTCGGCTCGTGCCATCTGGCCCAAGTCAAACCCTGCGAGTAATTTGAGCGTTTGGGCCACGGTGATGCCGCCGCTGCTGGGCAACCCCATGCCAAACAGCCGATAGCCGCGATAGGTGCTGGTCACGGGCGGACGTACCCGCACCATGTAGCGGTCTAAATCTTCAGTGGTGAGCCGTCCGGGCCAGACTTTAAAGGGGGGAACGGCGACGGTGGGCGGCGATTGCACGGTTTGGGCGATCGCTTGGGCCAGTTCACCCCGATAAAAATCATTGCCCCCGCTGGACGCCAACCGTCGGTAAGTGTTTGCCAAGTCAGGATTGCGAAACCGGCTGCCCACTGCGGGCACATTGCCCCCCGGCAGATACAGTTCGCGGGTGCTGATGAAGGCGGCGAAGCGATCGCGGTTGCGCTCAATCTGGCTAGCGAAAGTTGTGTCCACGGTGAAGCCGGACTCCGCCAGGGCGATCGCCGGTTGCAGCACTGCGGCCAGCGATCGTGTCCCATACCGTTCCAGTGCCGTTGCCCAATTCAGGGGCGTCCCCGGCACCCCCACCGCGAGACCGCTGGTAATCCGATTAGGAAAAAAGGGCAGATTTTCCCCCGTGGCGCTGTCGGGATCGCGAAACAGGTCGGGGGTCGTGGCGGCGGGGGCGGTTTCGCGACCATCCAGGGTGATCACCGTGTCACTCTCGGGGCGATAGATGACCATAAAGCCGCCGCCGCCAATGCCCGCCGAAAACGGCTCGGTCACGCCCAACGCGGCTGCCGTGGCGACAGCCGCATCCACCGCATTGCCCCCTGTCCGCAACACCTCCAGGCCAATCTGGCTGGCCCGCTCATCCACGGTGGCTACGGCCCCGCCGGTTCCCGTGGCGAGGTGACTAGCGGTGGGCGATCGCCCGACTGCGGGCATTCCCAACCCGACCACTAGCACACCAACTATCCCGAGCCCAATAGCCAGACTTCGCCGCCAATAACGCTGCACCACTCCGTCACCTAATCACGCCGAACTGTTCAAACGGTACAGCATAGGGAGTTTGCCAGACCGTCTACTGACGGTTTTTCGTGCGGGCGTTATCGTCTCAAAGGCCAATTGTCCATCAATTTCACGTCACTCTGCTAAGGCCTGGAAATTGAATGTTGGGATAGCCGTCTCGCTGTCCCAAGACAGGGAAGGGACATCTCTCATCAAAATTGGACCTTCAATCATCCTTATCCCTAAGTAGATGGACTTTATGATTTGTCGGATGTGTTAGCACCAGCGTCACGCATCAAGTCCCTGTGGCATGGTGCGTCACGGCTTCGCCTAACAGCACCCTACAACATCGTTTATTGATGTCCACCTACTTAGCGGACGGCTTCAATCAGGCGGGAAAAGTAGAACTGAGTTTTGTTCATGGCTTGGCGCTCGATTTTCCAGCCCAGGGATTCGAGCACCTGGACGACATCCTTTTCTGCATGAAGATAGGCCCGAGTTGTCTTGCTCGGACCGGGAAAGAAGCTGCCAACTTTTTTCAGCACGCTGTAGAAGGGGGTCTTGGGGGCAAAGCTCAGAATCACCCGCGACTCGGCCAGGGAGCTGAGATGGCTAATCATGTCTGCCGCTTTGTTTTGGGGATAGTGAATCAAGACATCGAGGCAAATGACGGTATGAAACTTGCCCGTGAGGGATTCTAGATCGGAGGTCTGGAAGCTCGGCACTTGACCAGAGGGCAGGGTGGCGATCGCCCGCTCATGGGCTTCACCCACCATTTTTTGAGAAATATCGCTGGCACAGACCACGGCACCCGCCTGCGCCAGGGGAATGCTGAGACTGCCGACGCCGCACCCCGCATCGCAGATGGCTAATCCCTGCAGGTTGCCATCGGCTTCGAGCCAAGACATGACGGTATCGATCGTTTGCTGATGGCCTTTGCGGATGTCACGCTGAACTTTGTTGACCTCGCCATCGCCATAGATGCGCCGCCACCGATCGAATCCAGTAGCGTTGAAATATTCGCGAACGACAGATTTATCGTCTACAGCATTTGTCATGGCAATAAAAAACGGTTTCTGAACTGTGAAAAAAAGTAAAGGAGTTTCTACAGTCCATATTAAGCCTAAAGAGGAAAAGGCTTCGGGCGGATTTTGCAGCGATTGGGAACAGGGTGCGATCGCCCCACACCCCAAGTCTGAGCATCCAAACTAAGAATCCCTTTCAGGCCACCACTCTAGGATTTTGAGAGTCCCGCATCCAGCTAACTAGCGCGCCGACTCAACCCCGACCCAGCATCAACGGCCTAATCGTCATCTTCGGGCATGTCGTCAAAGTCGTCTTCTTCAACTTTGCCGTTAGTCGGTTCAGCACTGTTAGCCGGTTCAGCCGGTTCAGCCGATTCGCCGACTGCCAACTTTTCCCTCACTTTATTTTCGATTTCCAACGCCAGTTCGGGCTTTTCTTCGAGCAGCTTGATCGCATTGTCGCGTCCCTGGCTAATGTTTTCACCGTTGTAGCTGTACCACGCCCCTTTGCGCACGATGATGTCGTGTTTTTCGGCCAAATCGACAATACAGCCCAAGCTAGAAATTCCGTGACCAAAAATGATGTCAAACTCGGCGATGCGGAAGGGCGGGGCCACCTTATTCTTGGCAACTTTGACCTTGGCGCGAATGCCGTATTCCTCCGTGCCTTTTTTCAGCGTCTGAATGCGGCGGATGTCGAGCCGAACGGAGGCATAGAACTTGAGCGCGTTACCGCCCGTCGTGGTTTCGGGGTTGCCGTAAACGACGCCAATTTTCAGGCGAAGCTGATTGAGAAAGATGACCGTGCAGCCCGATTTGCCGATGTTGCCGGTAATTTTCCGCAGGGCTTGGCTCATCAGACGCGCCTGCAGCCCGACGTGGGCATCGCCCATCTCCCCTTCAATTTCCGCCCGAGGCACCAGCGCCGCCACGGAGTCTATCACGACGAGATCGATCGCCGACGATCGCACCAGTTGATCCACAATTTCCAGGGCTGCCTCACCCGTATCGGGCTGCGACACCAGGAGTTCATCAATGTCGACCCCCAAAGCGCTGGCATAAACCGGATCTAGGGCATGTTCCGCATCGACAAAAGCGGCGGTGCCACCCTGCTTCTGCACTTCCGCGAGCGCATGTAGGGCTAGGGTGGTTTTACCGGAACTCTCGGGACCGTAGATTTCAATCACGCGCCCCTTGGGCAAACCGCCCCCCAACGCCATATCTAGCGTCAAGGCTCCGGTCGGCACCGTCGCTACTTTCATCCGGCTGGCATCCCCCAGCTTCATGATGGAGCCTTTGCCAAAGTTGCGCTCAATCTGGCTGAGCACCATTTTTAAGGCTTTATCTTTTTCGGAGTTGCCAGTGGTAGTCTTAGCCATACAGTCCCTTAAGTCGCAGAGTGCTGGAGCAAAGTTAACGCTAGTCTAGCGATAAACCTGATGTTTTTAACCCTTCCAATCATACATACAGGTGTACTAAAATACTAGCGGCGTTTGCTAATCTTTAGCGTTCCCCTTTGCTGTCAAGTCTGTTGGTTGAAATGTCACGAATTCTTGTCGAAGTTCCCGAAGCGGCCCTGAGTGTGGCTGGCGTCACCGACTATATTCAGGCGTTGCTGGAGCAGGATCCGCAGCTCAGCCGGGTGTGGGTGATGGGAGAGGTTTCCAGCGCCAGCGATCGCGGTGGACACATCTTTTTTACGCTGCAAGATGGGGATGGGGCGGCGGCGATTCAAGCGGTGGTGTGGCGATCGCAACGGTCCAAGCTCGCCACCCTACCCTGTGCGGGTGAGCAAGTGCTGCTGCTAGGGCAAATGCGGGTGTATCCGGCGCGGGGACAGTACCAACTCAGTACTCTCCAACTGCTCCCCGCCGGTGAGGGCTTGCAAGCCCTGAAACGCCGACAGCTCTACCAGCGCCTCGCGGCAGAAGGGCTATTTGACGACGAGTTGAAACTGCCGCTGCCCGCCTATCCTCACTGCATTGCCGTGGTCACCTCGCCGCAGGCGGCAGCTTGGGGCGACATTCAACAAACCCTACGGCAGCGCCAGCCGGGGTTGCAGGTGTTGCTCTCGCCCGCCACGGTGCAAGGTGCCCAAGCGCCGCAGGCGATCGCCGAGGCAATTGATCGGGTGGCCCGCGATCGCCGGGCGGAGTTGCTGATCCTGGCGCGGGGGGGCGGGGCGCGAGAAGATTTGGATGCCTTCGATGATGAAGCGGTGGTGCGGGCGATCGCCACCTGCCCCCTCCCCGTCATCACCGGCATCGGCCATGAGCGGGACGAAACCCTGGCCGACCTGGCCGCCGATGTCTGCGCCCACACCCCCACCGCTGCCGCCGAATGCGCCGTGCCCCACATCGCGGATCTCTGGGCCGCCCATGAGAATCGACGACAGGCTGTCCAAGTTGCTTTGCAAGCCGCCGTGCAGATGCGCTCCGAGCAAGTTGCTGACCTGCGCCGCCGCTTGGCACAACTCCGTCTTGAGCGCCAGCTCGCCCAGGAACGGCAACGCCTCACCTGGCAGAAACAGCAGCTACGGCAATTGGTACACCATCGCCTACAAACCGCTCAACAACACTGTCATTATCTGGTCCAAACCTTACAAACTCTCGATCCGGAGTCGGTGCTAAAGCGGGGGTATGCCGTGATCAGGGCCAAGGGTGATCGCGTCATCGACACCGCTGATCAGGTCCAGATCGGCGATCAATTGCAGGTGCAGTTGGCCCGAGGTTCATTAACCGTAGAGGTGCAAGGGCGATCGCCCTCGTCGCCGTCCCCGTAGGAGCGAGGCCTGCTGGGAACAACGGACTGGATGAACCCACATGGCCTCGCCAGAATGCCTCGCCCCTACCCACCATGCCAACCGGATCGAAGATTTCGTAACGACCGATGCCCCATTGTCCCAACATCCAGACCGTAACCTACTGGCCCTGAATTCCCTTTCTGCAGACTTCGTCGACATCCGCCGTTGTTTTACCCCCTAGCCACCCATGACTGAAGCCGCCAAACTGCCCCAAAACTGGTCCTACGAAGCGACCGTCGAACAGATCGAAGCCACTGTCGCCCGCTTGGAGCAGGGCGAACTGCCCCTGGCCGCCGTCTTTGAAGAATTTGAGCAAGCTGTCCAACAGTTGCGCCAGTGCGAAGACTTTCTGCAAGCCCGTCAAGAGCAAGCCGATCTGCTGATCGAAACGCTAGAAGAAGGCGCATCAGGGTAAGTGGGGGGTTGGGTGAGTGTGCCACCGATGAGTCAAGGCGTAGGCCAAGGCCGGACTCCAAAATAAACCTCATCCAGATTCAGAACTGGAGTTTTGGCATGTGGGAAACCTCACCGCCTGCGGCACCTCTCCTTCTCAAGGAGAGGTTTGACAAGACTCTGGTTCCTCTCCTTGAGAAGGAGAGGTTAGGTAAGGTTCTGCCCGATCATACAAAACTCCAGTTCTCAACTTAGACGGGGTTTAATGCTAGACTCCCAATTCTGCATTCCGAATTTTGAATTCTGCATTCCCACCTCCCGTAGGTCTCGCGTACTCGACGCCACGCTACTATGCTGGTAAAGGTTTGTTTACTGTGTCGGTGCGATCGCTATGCTGAGAGCCGGAATCGTCGGGCTACCCAACGTGGGAAAATCAACGCTGTTCAACGCGGTGGTGGCCAATGCCAAAGCCCAGGCGGCGAACTTTCCCTTTTGCACCATTGAGCCGAATGTCGGAGTTGTGGCGGTGCCCGATCCCCGGTTAGACGTGCTCGCCAAAATTTCCGAATCCGCCGAGATTATTCCGGCGCGGGTGGAGTTTGTCGATATTGCCGGACTGGTGGAGGGAGCCAGCAAGGGGGAAGGTCTAGGCAACCAGTTTTTGGCGAATATTCGCGAAGTGGATGCGATCGTCCACGTCGTGCGCTGCTTTGAAAACGACGACATCATTCACGTCTCGGGCTCGATTGATCCCGCTCGGGATGCTGAAATTATCAATTTGGAACTGACGCTGTCGGACCTGGCGCAGGTGGAAAAGCGGCTCGACCGCGCCCGCAAGCAGGCTAAAAAAGATAAAGAAGTGCAGGCGGAAGTCGAGGTGCTGGAAAAGCTGATGCCCGCTCTAAATGAAGGCAAAACCGCGCGCACCGTTGACCTCACAGTAGAGGAAGACTTGCTGATCAAGCCCTTGGGACTCCTGACCCGCAAACCCGTAATTTATGCCGCCAATGTTAATGAAGATGATCTGGCGACGGGTAACGATTACGTTGAGAAGGTGCGGGCGATCGCGGCCACCGAAGGCGCAGAAGTCGTCCTGATTTCCGCTCAGGTGGAGGCGGAACTGGTCGAACTGTCGGCAGAAGAACGGGCGGATTTTCTGGCATCCCTCGGGGTGTCCGAGGGCGGCTTGCGATCGCTGATCCGCGCCACCTACGAACTGCTGGGCCTGCGCACCTACTTCACCACTGGCCCCAAAGAGACTCGCGCCTGGACGATTACGGCGGGCATGTTAGCACCCCAAGCGGCGGGCGTCATTCACACCGATTTTGAACGGGGCTTCATCCGCGCCGAGACGGTGGCCTACGACGATTTGGTGGAGGCCGGTTCCATGGGCAGCGTCAAAGAAAAGGGGCAACTCCGCAGTGAGGGCAAGGAGTATGTCGTTCAGGAAGGCGACGTGTTGCTGTTCCGCTTCAATGTATAAGGCGGGATTCACCCCCCAGCGCGAAAAGAATTTTTGTAGGATTTATTCGTGAATACAGCGCAGCTCAGAACTGCTTGATACAATTTGAGCCATTCTCCATGACGCCATGTTCATGAAACTGCTGGATCGACTCGAAAAGATCCCCTACTGGGTGCTGCTATCGCTGGCGATGAATTGCCTGCTCGTGATGGCCGTTGTCGTTAGTTGGGGCCGCGATCGCCCCGAGGCAGCGGTTTCTAAAACGCCGTCCCCTTCCATGCTGCCCCAGGCCAACGCCTCAGTATCGACTCAGGCGGAAGGCGATAGATTAATGACCGCCGTCGGCGATCGCCAGTACCTCAACTATCAGCAGTGGGTAGATTTGTTGCGGCAAGAGGCGGCAGCCCATGCTGACGCTCCTCGCTTGACGGTACTGATGGGCGACTCGATTTCCCTTTGGTTTCCTCAAGAGTTTTTGCCGGGTCGTCGCACCTGGCTCAATCAGGGCATCTCAGGCGAAAATTCCGAGATGATGAGCCGACGACTGGATGCCTTGGATGGTGCCCAGTTAGAAACGATTTTTGTGATGGTCGGCATCAATGATCTGATTTTGGGTATCCCGGAAAAAGAGGTGGCCCGCAACATCGAAAAGTCGGTGCAGTACCTCAAGCAGCAGCATCCCGACGCCGACATTATTGTGCAGTCTATCTTGCCCCACGGGGCGGAACGGGCCACCTGGGAGGGGCGCGATCGCCTTCTCCAACTCCCCAACGATCGCATTCAGGCAGTGAATACGGCGATCGCTAAAATGGCCGCCGCCGAGGGGGTTCACTACCTCGACCTGTATCCGCTGTTTGCCAATGGGGAAGGGGCGCTGCGCCCTGATCTCACCACCGATGGTCTCCATCTAAACGAACGGGGTTATCTCGTGTGGCGCACCGCGATCGCCTTGCTACTCCACAATGAGTTAGGCGATTAAGCCACCGGGAGGCGAGTCGCGGCTCAAGAGATGCTTCAGCTCTCCGCTGCTTGCTCGCCAAGACGGGGGCCATTGGGAGAAAAGCTATACTGCCACTATTCTCAGCTCAGGATCGGGAGGCTGCCATGGATGCCGAAAGCCGCGTTGCCTGCGGATTTTTAGGGGGCACGATTCTCTCTGTCGAGGGGGGCTACCGAGTGTTGCAGCACCCCCGACCCGAGCGCGTCTTTGACCGCATCGCCGATGCCCGCTGGTTTTTGGCGGTCAGCTTTTGCGACCACTGCCCCACCCCTGCCGGCATCCTTAACCACGAGGGTCGCCTCTCCTTTCAAAACGAAGCGGCGCTCACCCTGGGCGAAACGCACTTTTTGCCGTTGGCACACCGCAAAGCCATCTTTGAAACCTGCCTCACCCTCAGCCCCGGTGAATCGGCGCTCTATGCATGGGACTGCGATCGCACCCGGCAAATCTGGGCCCTCGAAATTGATCCCCGCTATGGCCGCGTCGCGATCGTGCAAACTCAATCTCCTTTGGCTTAGACTCCAAGCTAAGTAGGTGGACATCAATAAACGATGTCGTAGGGTGCTGTTAGGCGAAGCCGTAACGCACCATTCCACAGGGATTTGATGCGTTACGCTGGTGCTAACACATCCTATAAATAATTAAGCCCATCTACTTACCTCATTGCACAAGCCATTTGGTGAAAGTGCGATTGTACGTAGGAACTGACTTCCGGTAAAGGGAGTTCGATGGAGGAGTTACCGTTACGAACATAAAACTTCTGAGACTTGTTGCCGTTCTTGTCTTTAACCTCCAAGTACTGAGGTTGCAAGGCGCGCTTAATATCGATTTGGCAAACTTCTTGATCGCCACACCAGAGAAACGTAACCGTCATGTTGCTTGCAGCAAAACCAGGCCCAAAGCTCTTGTTGACTAAATTTCTAAAGATGAAGCCTTCTTCCAAGAATTGCGAGAGCGCCAGGCGACCCCGCAAGGGCGGGCTAAATTGCGAGAGCGCGTCGGGGTCGAACAGGCTGTGGCCCATATAGGCGCATGGCAGGAGGACCGAGCTCGCTATCGTACCCTGCGCAAAAATCTGTTCGACCGGCGGCGCATGGCCGTTTTCCATACCCTCCACATCCTCGCTTGCATGCCCCACCCCACCCTCACAGGCTGCGGCCTAGATATTGTACCGATGCTCTAGGGTACGGGAAGATGTCCGTAACCGGCATCCCTCATCAGAGGGGCGTAATACTGCCGTCACCGTTGCCGCTTGCCGCCGATGGTGAGGGGCTGGCTTACCCCATACGGCCTGGACTAAATCGCCCCTTGGGGTCGAAATTTGCCTTTAAACGACTCATCAACTTTTGCGTTGAAGTATCGATACCCCAGGGATCGCAGCTTTGTTTCCAGTCAGTGGGGGCCGCGAGCAGGTTCAGATAGCCGCCTGCCGCCTGACACCGCGATCGCAACGCTTGTAACTGCTTAACTGAATTGCGCTCGGCACTCAGACTCAGGGTACCGATACCGCTACTGGCGTGCAGGCGGACTTGCCAGGTATCGGGAGCCAAGACTTGGTGCAGAGCAGCCACGACATCAACGACTTGGGCAGGCAACACGCCTAGTTTAGCGATCGCCCACTCCGTTTCGGTTGCGGCAAACAAAGCAGTTTGGATACTTTGCCAGAACTGCGTTTCGGCTTGAGCGGAGAAAGGTTGGAAATGGAGGGTGTGGGATTGCGCGATCGCCTGCAAGCGCTCAACCTGTTCGGCGACTCCGGCAGCAATGCTTTGAAACTGCACCGCCAGGCCCAGAGCAGCGGGCGGGGCCTCTGGCAACAGTCCCGCCGACAGGACATCCAGTTTGACCGGGGTGAGGGATGATTGCAAAATCGCCGCCGTCACGGGTTGAATGGCGCTGGCGTTGCCGATCAGCAACACAGTTTGCGACGCCTCTGACAGCGGGTAGGTGCGCCAGGTGAGTTGGGTCAGCACCCCCAGAGTGCCAAAGGAGCCGGTCAGCAGCTTCATCAGGTCGTAGCCTGCCACGTTTTTGACCACCCGGCCCCCCGCTTTGGCGATTTGCCCATCATGGCGCACAAACGACACCCCGATTAGCATGTCGCGAATGCCCCCAAAGCGCTGGCGCAAAGCCCCGGTATCTCTCGTGGCGACAATACCGCCCAAGGTGGCTTGGTCAGGATAAGCCGGATCGATCGCGAGAAATTGGCGCGTCTTGAGCAAGTCAGCCTGCAAGGCCGCAAAGGAGACGCCCGCCTGGGCGGTCACGGTGAGGTCACCTGCCGCATGTTCAATGACTTGGTTTAGGGATTGGGTACTGACGACGAGATCAGCCCCCGTGATCAGCCCCCCCCAGTCGAGTTTGCTGCCCTGGCCACAGGGCAATAGTCGCCACTGATTTTGGTGCGCACAGGCAACCACCTCTGCCAATTGTTCTGGCGTTTGGGGGTAGACCACACAGTCGGGCAGAAGGGCAGCGGCGATCGCCCTCTCCACTTTCCCCTTCAGGTGATCCGTCACCGCGTCAAGGCGCGTGACCTGCGATGCTCCCACAATCGATTCCACGGTTTGGGTGATCGACCCCATAGCCTGTCATTTCCGAATCTGAATACTACTCAGTGTATGACGGCTGGGGATCGTCAATCGACAGCGGCAGGCAGATGTCGGACAGTGGGTGGGATGCAGGTTGGCAGGCAGCATCCGAGGTTTTGGGTTTTGGGCACTAGGTTTTGGGGATTAGGTTTTGGGCACTAGGTTTTGGGGACTAGGTTGGAGGCGATTGCCAGCGCTGAGGGACGGGCTCGAAATAAACGTACCGGATCCTCGCTTGAATTTGTCCCACCTACCCACCACCTCACCACCGCACCTACCGAGCATTATCAGAACCTTATTTTCCCACCGATCCCTTAAGGCGCTTGCCCGAGACTCCAGCGGATAAATCTTAAAGCTTTTAGGAGTGCAAGTTGATCGGGTCGCGATCGCCCACGACCCGACCGAGTTATTCGATGTTGATGGCGGTAGGGCCGGTGCCGCCAGCGGGGGCCGCCGACCGGGTATGACGATAATCAGCATAGAGGCGATCGCGCCACGCAAAGAAGGGGGCAAAGCTGATATCGTCAGCTAAACCGGGCACGCCCTTGTCGCAGATACCGACCGGCAGATCGACATATTGACCAGCGGGAAACTTGATATACATCGTCATCCCAGCCACAGCAAAATCGGCTAGGGTCGGCTGTTCGCCTACCAAATAAGGCTGATCAGTCAACATCAGACAGAGGGACTCCAAGGCTTGCTTGAGAATGCTGGTCGCTTCTTTTATGTCGGCGGGACCCAAGCCCACTCCCGAGCCTAAAAGACTCAGCACATCGCCCGGTACCGCCCCAATCAGGTTTTTCAGCAGATCCGGGGTGGCCGTGGGTAGCAGCGCCGTGCGGAAGTTCGGATGTTGGCTAAAGGCACCGATCATGGCCTTGCGGCCTTGAATGCCCAAGGACTCGTCGGCCCAATCTTCTAGTGCCAGGCAAAGCCCCTTTTGACGCGGGTCGGTCGGAATGAGAGGGCGTTCAGGATATTTTTCATCCAGGTAGAGGGCGATCGCCGTCGAATCAGGAATCACATCCGGGCCATCTTTGAGCACCGGCACTTTGCGCTGCCCTGATAGTTGATACAGCTCAATCTGACCAATCCCTGGGGTGATTTCAGTCGTTTTGTAGGGAATTTGTTTGTAATCGAGGATGAGTTTAACTTTTTCGCTATAGGCCGATGCTTCAAATTGATAAAGCTCTAGCATGGAGATACCTTGACACAACCTCGTTCACTCTACCGTGTCTGCTCCGGCAGTCGCACAGGCCGAATTGGTCGCCGGTTGTGATTCGACGATGACCTGCTCAAAGCCAGTATTTTGCAGCAACTGACCGACTAACAATTCAGCGCGATCGCTCGCCTGTTGCAAAATGCCCTCCTCACAGGCCGCGAAAATCAGCTTTTGTAAGGCGACTTCCTGGGCCTGGTCTTGCAGTTCTGGAGCCCGATCCGGTCCTAAACCCAAAAACCCGCGATCATAGTCAAACACTTGGGAGTCCCCTACATCAATTTTTTTGTCCAAGATGGTAGGCGGCGGCAGCATGACCCGCAGCACCTCACCACTCGCCCGAATATGTTCGGGTGCGATCGCACTCAAATCGACCCCAGCCCGCACCTCGCCTTTAGCAATATAAATCAGCGTCGTTTTACCAATTTCATAATTCGCAAAGGTGCGACTGCTAGAGGTGGGCACCACTGCCTCCATGGTAAACACCGCCGTCGTCAGGTCGCTTGCACCGCGAATTTGCTGCACAATTACGGTTTGCACATCCACGGTCTCCACTCGCTCAGCGGGCAAAAACGCCGACCGAATGCCGTTTACAAAGTCCTCGCCCGATCGCCACAGCCCCACGCCCGCAATCATGCCCAATAGCAACATGCCGCCCGACAGACTACCCATCAAGCCTTGCAAGAGCCGTAAGATGAATGGCGATCGCGGCGGGCGCTGAGGCTGCCGATTTTCCCACGGGTCATGGGCCGTGTCGGGATAATCTAGCGACGGCGGGGTCAGACGAGGCAGTTTGAGTGCCATGGACGCAATGCTCCAAACAGGCTAGATAAAGCAGATGTGCCACGGTGATCGACACGCTCTTGAGCCTAGCAAGAAACAGCGCTAGGTCGGGGCGAGACCGACCAGTTCTTTGAGCGCTGTTTGGTTCATCTGTATTATACGATCGCTATTGAGGGTTGTCACCCCGATCGCCCCGTTGGTTCCAGATAAGCTTTGATCGCAGCCACGGCGATCGCGCCGACAATCCAGCATGATCGATGACAGGGTCCAGATGTAGTGGAACGGAGCGGCAACGGTTTGAGTCAAACAGGCAAAGTCTATCTGGTGGGGGCCGGCCCAGGAGCCGTCGAGTTGCTGACGGTCAAAGCCCATCGGCTCCTCACGGGGGCCGAGGTGTTGGTGCATGACGCCCTGATCAACCCTGAGTTGGTGGCTTTGGTGCCGCCGACCTGCGCGATTCACGCGGTGGGCAAGCGGGGGGGGCAAGCCAGTTGGTCCCAGGACGACATCGATCAGCTTCTGGTCAAGCTGTGCCAGCAGGGTCGGCAAGTGGTCCGTCTCAAAAGTGGCGACCCGTTTATTTTTGGCCGCACGACCTCCGAAATTCAAGCGCTCAAGGCCGTGGGCTGCGCGTTTGAAGTGGTGCCGGGGCTGTCGTCGGCGATGGTTGCGCCGCTGCTGGCGGGCATTCCCCTGACGGATCCGGTTTTGAGTAGCCAGTTTGCCGTGGTGACGGCCCATGATTTGGAACCGCAAAACTGGGAAGCCCTCGCCCAACTGTCGGTGTTGGTGGTGCTCATGGGGGGGCGCAATCTGGGGGCGGTGTGCGATCGCCTCATTCGCTATGGCAAGCGCCCCGAAACCCCCGTGGCGATTATTCGCTGGGCCAGTCAACCCCAACAGCAAATCTGGGAAGGAACGTTGCTCAACATCCCGCAACTGACCAAAGGGCAGAAATTGTCGCCCTGTATCATCGTGATCGGCGAGGTGGTGGGCTTGCGCCCCTATTTGCAGCCATAGCATGTCGCCTCTGCCGCCAGCAAGTGCAGCCCGAGATCATCTACCGCTGCATCCCCTCCAACCCTCTTCAAGAAACCCGGTTTCTAGACATGCTGACCCAAGGCCCTCGCGGTTGACTGCTCTGGATGGTGCCTCTGACTAAAAGCTCAGGGCCGCCACCGCCGATACCGCAAAGCCCAATAGAGAACCAACGATCACCTGCACCGGCGTATGGCCAAGCAATTCTTTAAGGCGGTCTTCGTTAAACTCCGGCTTTTCGCGAAACAGCTCATCAATGATTTGGTTCAAAATTTTGGCTTGTTTGCCTGCCGCCTGCCTGACTCCAGCGGCATCGTACATGACAATCACCGCAAAGACAGAGGTTACCGCAAAGGCCGGACTCGCCCAACCCAGGGTTTGGCCGATGCAGCAGGCGAGCGCAGTCACCAAAGCCGAATGAGAACTGGGCATGCCCCCGGTTTCCACCAGGACGCGGACATTAATTTTGCGATGCACGATCAGCTCAAACAGCAGTTTTAAAAACTGGGCCAATAGACACGCGACCAGCGCGACGATCAGCACTCGGTTTTGCAAAATATCACCAATGTCTTGCATGGCTTCTAGAGAGGGTTTCAATGAGTCCGATCAACAATAAAATCTGCCAGCGCCACGAGGGGTTGAGCACCGCTGCCAAAACTTTCTAGCACACTTGCTTTGGCGGCCTCTACGAGTTGCTGAGCCTGCTGTTTCGAGGCTTCTAGCCCCCAAATGCTGGGATAGGTCGCCTTTTGGGCGGCCAGATCTTTGCCGGCTGATTTGCCCAATTCCTCGGAGGTGGCGGTGATATCAAGCACGTCGTCTACGATTTGAAACGCCAGGCCAATGCGATCGGCATATTGGGCCAGCGTCGCCACTTGCGCGTCATCGGCTCCAGCCAAAACCGCTCCCGAGGTGACTGACACGCGCAACAGGGCACCAGTTTTGTGGGTATGGATGTAGTTGAGGGTTTCTAAACTGACATCGGCGACCCCTTCCGAGGCGAGATCGACAATCTGTCCGCCCACCAAGCCTTCAGCACCGACCGCTCTGCCCAAGTCGGCAATGACGCGCAGAGTGCGATCGGCAGACACGTTGCGGGTTTGGGTGGCGACAAATTCAAAGGCGTAGGTGAGCAGGGCGTCGCCCGCCAGGATCGCGACATCTTCGCCATAGACCTTGTGATTGGTGAGTTGGCCACGGCGATAATCGTCATTATCCATAGCGGGCAAATCGTCGTGAATCAGCGACATGGTGTGGATCATTTCCAGGGCGCAGGCGGTGGGCATGGCCATGGGTTCGGTGCCGCCGAGCAACTCGCAGGTCGCCAGGCACAGGATGGGTCGCAGCCGCTTGCCCCCCGCCAGTAGGGAATAGCGCATCGCCTGATAGATTTTTTCGGGATAGCCCTCCTGAATGGAGGCATCCAGAGCGGCTTCGACGCGCTGTTGGCGATCGCGCAAATAGGTCTTGAGGTCAAAGGTTGTATCCGTTGGAGAAGTCATCACCCTACTCGCCTGCGGCGGTTAAGACAAAATCGATGCCCCACTGGGCAAATTTGGCATTCGTTGACAATAGCTCAACACTGTATTGTGCAACAGCATGGCCACCGTCATGGGGCCGACCCCACCCGGCACGGGCGTAATGGCCGCAGCCATGGGGCTAACCGCTTCATAGTCTACATCTCCGACGAGGCGATACTCGCCCGGTGCCGTCTCGATGCGGTTGATCCCTACATCGATCACCACCGCCCCCGGTTTAACAAAGTCGGCGGTGAGGAAGTGCGATCGCCCGATTGCGCTGACCACAATATCGGCACTGCGGCTCAGCCCCGCCAAGTCTTGCGTACGAGAGTGGGCCACGGTGACCGTGGCATTGGCCTCTAGCAGCATCAACGCCATCGGCTTGCCGACCAAAATGCTGCGCCCCAACACGATCGCCCGCTTGCCCGCCAGCTCAATATTGTTTGCTTTGAGCAGGTGCATGACTCCCAAGGGCGTGCAACTCCGCAGGCCCGGTTCCCCCCGTAGCAAGCGCCCCATATTCACCGGATGGAGGCCATCGGCATCTTTGTCGGGGTCAATGGCATTGAGCAAAGTCACGTCATTCAGATGCCTCGGCACGGGCAGTTGCAGTAAGATGCCATCGACCCGATCATCAGCGTTGAGTTCAGCTATCAACCCGGCCAAGTGAGCTTGTGGAGTATCGCCTGGTAGCTTCTGACCAAAGGCGGCCATGCCGACGCGATCGCAAGCGCGCTCTTTGTTGCGCACATAAGCGGCACTGGCGGGGTTATCGCCGACCATGATGACGGCTAGCCCCGGCGGACGCCCGGCGAGGGCAGTCCAGGCTTGCACTTTGGTCGCCAACTGGGCTTGCGTTGCTTTTGCTAACGCTTTGCCGTCCAAAATTTGAGTCATCGATTTCCTGAGTTACGCTGTTGATCGAATCCGTACCGTGGGTGCTCAAATTCACCCTGGGCTGCCCACCGCTAGCGGTCGCCGACCGTTGGGGCAACCACCCAGCAACAGTCTTTTCCGAGGTCTAGTGTCTCAGATTTAGCGGCTTCTTATCCTAACGAAATCAAGTCCCAACGAAATCAAGTCCCAGTGAACTCGAGTAGTAGCAACTTATGTGGCGACTAACATTAGGCAGCGCATTCATCCTCTCAACTTTATTAGGGGGCTGTAGCCCACCCGCTGAGGTCACGGTCAAAGAAGAATCAGCGGGACTCCCCTTTCCCTCTGGCATCGCCCAGGTCATGCGGCCAACGGTGATGATCCAGGAGCTATCGCCCGCGCAACAAAATGACACGGTGGAAGTTGAGGGTCAGGTAATCCGGCAAGCGCCCTTGCTGGCGGGGGCACTGTACCAACTGCAGGACGAAGGCGGCACGCTCTGGGTGCGCACGTCAGCAGCGCCCCCAGCGGAGTCGGCCACGGTGCGCGTTGTGGGCACTGTGCAGGTGGAGCCGATCAGCGTTGAAGGCATTGACATCAGCGATTTCTACTTGCAGGAAAGCGATCGCCAGGTGCTCAGTGAGAATCCGGCAGATGCGGAGGCGATCGCCGAGCCCGCTGAATCCGCCCCAGCGGATGAAAAGGCCGCAGAATGACCTACCCAAAACGCCGAACGCAGTTGCCATAGCCCTTAAATGGGGACAGTGGTAGTCTTGGCCGTGAACGGTTTCTAGCGATCATCACACTTTCCTAGCATCAAGTCTGTAGTTTTCAGCATTGAGACTGCAAGCGGTTCGCGGCAAGGTAGAAGGATGTGGCTATGCGTCTTTGCGGTGGCCTATTCCCTGTCGACACTGGTCTGCTCTACCATGACTTCGGTCGCCTCTGCACCGTCCCCCTCTTCCCCGTTTTCTCTAGAGCCTATGACTGCTTCCACGGCTTCTGGCAGCGATCGCCACACCATTTTTGTCGTCGAAGATCACCCCACCACCCTGGCGGGCATCCATAGCATCATCAAACGCTTTGGTGATCACATCGCCCTCGAAACCCTGACCACCCTGCAAGAAGCCCGCGAAGCCATTCAGCGCTTAGAGCCCAACCTCATCGTGTTGGACCTGCAACTGCCCCAAAGCGCGGGGGAAAGCGCCTCCACCGAGTTGGGCATCCAGTTTCTTAAAGACTTGATGCAGTCCTACCCCTTTCTCAACATTGCGGTGCACACGTCTTACCCCGACGCCCTCGTGCGCATCATTCCCGACATTGACAACCATCGCGGCGGCTTCACCGTCACCAGCAAAGATAGCTCCACCGAAAAAGCCTTCGAGCGCTTTCGCGCCGCCTTGCAGGGCTACACCCACACCCGCGACATTCGCAGCCTCAAAGCCGGGTTAGAACTCAAGCCTGAATGGTTGGAGACGCTGGATCTGGCGTGCAAAGGGGGGTATCAGGATCGGGCGATCGCGAAGCAACTCCATGTGTCCGAAAGTATGGTACGCAATTACTGGAGCAAAATTTACGACGTTTTAGGCATCTACCCTGAGGATGCCAAAGAAGAGGGACGCAATCTGCGCATTGTCACCTGTCTCAAAGCCCGCGAAGAAGGTCTGATTGAATAGGACTGGCGATGAAGATGCAGCCATTCTTGAAAGATCCTATACGGCGACTCAAACGGCTAGTCCGACAGTCTTCCAAATGGCCGATTGGTTACGCCATCATTGCCGGAGTGCTCGTAATTCGCTGGCTCGGATTATTCTCCCATTTGGAGCTGCTAACCCTCGACTTTTTGCTTAGAAACCGGCTATCGGAGTCTCTCGACGAAGAGGTCGTCATTGTCTTATTCAATGTCAATACAGTTCAGAGTCAAAGTGGGTTGGATGAGCCAACGGAAGAACAACTTGCCCAATTGTTAAAAATCATTTTTTCGGCGGATCCCGCTGCCGTCGGCTTGAATATCTTTTTAGACGATACCAGCAACGATCCCGGTCGAGCACAACTCATTGACATGTTTGAAACCCACCCCAACTTAATTGGGGTACAAAAAGGCTTGCCGCCCAGAGAAATTAATCCACCGGCTGATATGCCCAAAGCGATCGTGGAAAAGCAGTTTGGGCTTAATGACGTGCCTATCGATCAAGATGGTAGAATTCGACGCACTTTCCTGGGATCTTACTTGCCGCCGGATGACAGTAATCCGCACAATAGTCCTTTCAATTTTTCGTTTTCATTCAAATTGGCAGCCGCGTATTTAGCATCCCAGAACTACACCTTAGAAAATCATCCTCGCAATCCTGATATACCTATTTTTCAACGAAAGAATGAGGAAGAATTTGTTGCAATTTCGATCTTGAATCCACACAGCGGTGGCTATTCTCGCGAAGCCAATATTAGCAAAATTCAAGGTCTCTTAAACTTTCGTGCTGGTTCTGATACGTTTCAAATCATTGAAGCCTTTAAACTCTTTAACCGCTCTATAAGTCCTGAATTCTTGCAGGACAAAGTTGTCATTGTTGGCAAGACAGATTCTTACTTCCCACGATTTCTTCCAGTTGGCGCTTCTTCCAACTTAATTCGAGCAGAGTATAGTCAGAATTCAATTCTGCCTCGCATTGGCATTATTGGTTCAGAACTAGAGGCCCACAGCGCCAGTCAGATTATCGATGCTGTTCTCGACGATCGCCCTCTGATTTACACCCTCCCTTCTAGTATCGAAACCCTGCTAATTGCCCTTTCGGGTGTGACCGGCATCGTGATCAGCCTGTCATTTTCTTCTTCTGCCAGAAGCGCGATCGCCCTGATCATTTTTACCGTCATTGGCTTTAGTATTTGCTATCTTTGCATTGCCCATTTTGGGCTATGGCTGCCGGTAACGCCAATGGCCGTTGGTATGCCGTTAGCCGGGATGACCTATCTCGGATTTAACTACCGCAGTCAGCGCCGCGCCCTGCGGACCCAAGAAGCTAAATTAATCGAAGCCAAGGTGCTAGAAGCCGAACGGCGCAAGGCGATCGAACGGGCCTTTAGCGCCATTCATGCGGGACCGTTACAGCGACTTTCCAGCCTCTTGAGAAATTCCAAAGACGGCAATCTTGAACCTGACCACGTCGTTGAAGAATTGGAAGCGCTGAACAAAGAAATCAGAGGTGTGGGCGAACGACTAAGGCAAGAAGCGATCGGTGATGTCTACTTTTTCTACTCAGAGGGCGACATCAAGCTAGACCTCACTCATCCTATGCATGAGGTGTTGTATGAAGTCTACAATCTAGCGATGCAGCGTAAACTTCCGGGTTTTGAAAAGGTCAAAGTTCGGGCGATCGCCATTGAACCTTTTAACTGTAATCGCCTCAATCTAGACATTAAGAGGCAGCTTTGTTGGTTTCTCGAAGAGTCTCTGCAAAATATCGGCAAACATGCGATCGGCACGACTCGAATTCAAGTTGTTGGGAAATATGTCGACGAGTTCTATAGTCTCAAGATAGAAGATAATGGGCCAGGTATACAGTCCCCGCATGTCGGAGATGGGACTCAGTCTTCCTATCGTTTAGAAGCATTGCTCTATGGCAAATTTTCCCGCTTCTCAAAACCAGGCGGAGGAACAATTTGCGAACTCAGTTGGCCATCATTACTCGACACCAGTTAAGTGACCATGGAGCAGGATTATGTTGTGTTCAAACCATCAGGAATTGGGGGCTGCAAAGCTTTTTATCTACAGGGAAGTTATGACTTTATCTCACTGCTATACAGTCTGCTCACGGACAATTTTTGTACTTTTCATTGCCCTCGGCACTTGGGCGCAAACTAGTCGGCACGCGATCGCTGATTACGTCCCTCCCGGAGGCGACCCCCCACCCGGCAGAACCTCCACGTCAGGGATGAGATTCTAAGGCAGCAAGTCAGCAAACGCATCCATCGCTAATTCCTGGGTGATACAATTGTATTGCCTGCTTTTTGGAGGAGTCGCCGATGGTTGTTCGTTGTCTTCAAGGCTCTGTTGTCGCCGTGAGTGCTCTCGCGATCGCTGTCTTAGTTGCGATGCCCATCAGCTTGACGGTTGCTGATTATGTGCCACCAGGCGGTAATCCTCCCGGAGGCTTGACCGGCACAACAGCAGTCTGGTCTGTTTAACGACAATTCTGTTGCCCAGGGCACCGCCACTGGGGGGGCGAAACCGTCATGGCAGGTGTCCCAAAACTTTAGGGATTGGGTT